>ERZ795031.1408-NODE-1408-length-25113-cov-6.260875_pt1 | contig 25113 bp, 18 predicted proteins | sample MGYA00375123_ERZ795031 | MGnify/ENA primary metagenome ERZ795031 (study PRJEB30166, sample SAMN05720159) | activated sludge metagenome | isolation source: anaerobic digester from wastewater treatment plant | place: USA | collected 2015-04-21 ...
GTTTCAACCCTACAAAGGCATTACTCGTGAGGGATCACGACAGAGCAGCACCTCTCGGTACCGGTTCTCATAAGATAGGAGCCAACTACGCCGCTTCGATGCTTGCAGGCGTGAAAGCCAAAAAAGAGGGCTATTCCTCAATTCTCTACCTCGATTCAAAAGAGAAAAAGTATATCGACGAATTTAGCAGCTCCAACTTTTTCGCCATAAGGGACAACAGCTACATAACTCCCGATTCTCCATCGGTCCTCCCCTCCATCACCAACAAATCGTTGCGTGAAATTGCATCACATCTGGGAATGAGCGTAGAACATCGTCCGGTGCCTGTGGAGGAACTTGCAACTTTTGATGAGGCGGGAGCATGCGGCACGGCTCTGGTGATCACACCGGTACACGAAATATATGACAAAGAGATGGAAATCCGCTACTACGTCGGCAGTCCTGTCAGAGTCGGGGAGAAGAGTCGCACTCTCTATAAGTATCTTACCGGTATCCAGTTTGGAGAGATAGAGGACAGTTTCGGTTGGTGCCACATTTTGTAGGAACTTCATTCGAAGCGCAAAGCTGCAATGGGATCCAAAAGGGAGGCTCGTCGGGCCGGCAGGTAGCCTGATAATATACTTACCAATACGCAGATGAGCACTGAAAGACCTAACCAGCGCCAAGGTAGCGTAAAGGCACACCCAATCAACAGTGCCACCAGATTGCCGAAGAGCAACCCCAGAAGCATACCTGCAACGCATCCTATCTGTCCTACAAGCACAGCTTCGGTCAAAAACTGCATCGCAATCGTGCGCGGTCTAGCACCGAGTGCTTTTCGTATGCCTATCTCGCAGGTTCGCTCCCTGACGGAAACCAGGAGTATATTCATCAACCCCACAGAGGCCCCGAGCAAAGTAATCAATCCTATTACCAGGGCAGCTACAGAAAGTTTCCCCTTGAGAGCATCCAGTTCCCTTATCACCGAATCGCTACGGCTGATTGCAAAATTTGTCTCATCCTGTGGACGAAGTCCCCTGATAAGTTTCATAATCAATGCAGCCCTTTCCCAGGCTTGTTCGAAAGATAAGCTCTCACCGACAGGCATTACATCCAGCGAATAATTAGCATCCGGAGCAAGAAAGCGTGTACGTGCGGCACCCAGCGGTACCAATACCGTATTATCCGTGCCAATGCCGAATAGCGTACCTTCTCTCTCCATCACTCCCGTCACTAAATACTCTCCCGCACCCACCCTGAGGAGTGCGCCGAGCGGATTGCGACCCTTAAAGAGACATCTTGCAATATTGTCCCCTATGATGCAAATATCGCTTGAACCCTCAGTCTCACGACTGCTGAAGTTGCGTCCGGCAGCCAGCGAAGCAAACCCCATGTTTAGATGATGCTCATCCGTAGCTGTCACTGTAACTGTAGGATCACTGCTGATAGCCCCGGAAGATACCTTCTGCATTACGAGCGAAGAAGTTATGCTGACCACCGCTTTGGAGTCGTATCTCCTAACGAATTCCTGTGCATCAGCCCAAGAGAGACCTCTTACAACACTATCACCCTCTTCTAAGGAGGAAATGGTGAAGCAGTGCGCACCCATGCGGCCGAAACTCCTTTCTACAGTACGTGAAAGGCCTTCAATGGCAGTCTGAATGGAAACCAGCGAGGTTATACCGGTAGCAATAATCAGTATGGTGAGTATGGAGCGCAATCTGTTGTCTAGAATAGAGTCGATTGCCATATTGAAAAATCCTTTCATCCTCAATCTTTTTCCTTTTCAATTATGTCCCAAAAATAGGAAAATAATTTAGATTGAGTTAACTTTGCCGCGCAAAAATGCATTTAGAAATGGAAAAAAGGAAAACAGAAAAAAGCCGCACAGACGGCAGAGATGAGACATATGGTAGTAGGACGGCAAGAAAAGGCAGTTTCACCGAAAAAGAAAAACGGAAAAGCACACGTCCGGCAGGCCGTCCAAAAAAAGACGACAACGAAAAGTCCCATTATAAAGATGGTGGTAAACCCATCAGAAAGAGCAGACCAGTTTGGAATGATAGAGATACTGAAGGTTCGAGACATGAAAGGTATGAAAGGCATGATGGCAACGAAAGATACGACAGACACGACAAGCATGATGGACATGAAAGCCGTGATAAGCATGTGAGAGGCGAAAGGTATGACAGGAACGAAAGGTATGACAGGGGCGACAAACATGACAGATCCGAAAGAGCTGAAAAGCACTACAGACACGACAAGCATGATGGACATGAGGTCCGTGAAAGAGCCAAAAGAGATGACAGGTACAATAGGCATGACAAGCCATATAGACCGGAGAGACCTAAAAAAAATGACAGACGTGACAGACCTAAAAAATCAGAAAGTTCCGCACAGAACGATACTGTACGCCTAAATAAATTCATAGCAAATTCCGGCATCTGTTCAAGAAGAGAGGCCGACGATTACATCAAAACGGGTCTTGTGACCGTCAACGGTGAAATTGTCACGGAACTGGGAACTAAAGTAAAGCCCGATGATGACATTCGTTTCAACGGGGAGCGCCTCAAGGGAGAAAAGAAGGTCTATCTCCTTATGAACAAGCCCAAAGATTATGTAACCACGATGAGCGACCCGCATGCAAAAAAATGCGTTATCGATCTTATTTCAACCGACAAGTGTAAAGAACGTGTTGTACCCGTTGGACGTCTTGACAAATCCACGACCGGAGTATTGCTTTTTACCAACGATGGAGATTTGGCAGCACGCCTCACACACCCTTCATACAAAGTAAAGAAGATATATCACGTATTCCTTGACAAAAATCTCAAAAAAACAGATTTTGACGCTATAATCAATGGTATTACGCTTGAAGATGGTGAAATACACGCAGATGCCCTATCTTATGTAGATGATGATATGTCACAGGTGGGCATCGAGATCCATTCGGGCCGAAACCGCATTGTGCGCAGGATGTTTGAACACCTTGGATATAGAGTCGATAAACTCGACAGAGTCTATTTTGCCGGCCTTACCAAAAAAAATCTACGCAGGGGAGCGTGGAGATTTTTGACAGAGCAGGAAATAACAATCCTGAAAATGGGCAACTTTAATTGACATAGCTATTGGCTGTTGGCCGTTAGCCATTAGCAGCAAATAACTAAACATTATAAAATGACACAGCAGCATAAATCCGGATTTGTCAACATCATAGGCAACCCCAATGTGGGCAAATCCACACTTATGAATGCCCTCGTTGGAGAGAAACTTTCCATTGTGACGGCTAAGGCACAGACCACCCGCCATCGCATAATGGGAATTGTAAACGGTGATAATTGTCAGATAGTCTATTCCGATACTCCGGGTATTCTCAAGCCCAATTACAAACTCCAGGAAAGTATGATGGACTTTGTGGATGTTGCCATCGGCGATGCCGACATTATCCTTTATATCACAGACGTTGTAGAAAAGAAGGATAAGAATATCGCATATATTGAGAAGCTAAACCAACTTGAATGCCCGGTAATTGTTGTCCTCAACAAAATAGACCTAAGCACACAGGAGAAGGTAGTAGAGATGATGGCTCAGTGGAAAGACCTTCTTCCCAAGTCTGAAATCATTCCCGTATCCGCTACTGAAAAATTCAATCTTGAGAAATTGTTTGACACCATTTTGGCCCTTCTTCCTGTAAGTCCTCCCTGGTATGACAAGGAGACATTCACCGACAAGAGTATGAGGTTTTTTGCCTCGGAAATAATAAGGGAAAAAATATTGCTTAATTATTCCCAGGAAATCCCATACTGCACAGAAGTAGTCATAGAAGAATTCAAGGAGGGGGAAGAGAGATATGACATCAGTGCCGTGATCAATGTTATGCGCAATTCTCAGAAAGGCATAATCATCGGCAGCAAGGGGGCTGCCCTCAAGAAGACTGGAACTCAGGCCAGACTTGATATGGAAAAATTTTTTGAGAAAAAAGTCTTCCTGCAACTCTTTGTCAAGGTAGAACCCGACTGGAGAGAAGACAGACGAAAACTGCGCAACTTTGGATATATTCATGACTGACACAATAATCGAGATACCAATATATGGCAAAAGAAAGAGACGACTTTGTAGAAGAGACCGAAATTATTACTGAAGAGAACTATTCCGATGAGGAATCCGACCAGGAAATAATTGTCGATGAGGAGGATGATGCTGTGGAAGACCACAGGTATGATAAAGTCATGGCCGGAGGAGACAGCAGGTATAAACTCTCCGGAATGTATCGTGACTGGTTCTTGGATTATGCTTCATACGTAATCCTCGACAGAGCAGTTCCCCATATTGATGACGGACTCAAACCCGTGCAACGTCGCATTCTCCATGCTATGAAGAAGAGTGATGACGGCCGCTTCCATAAGGTGGCGGGTATCGTGGGCGACACAATGAAACTCCACCCTCACGGAGATGCATCCATCAAGGATGCACTTGTGCAGCTGGGACAGAAAAATTATTTGATTTCCACTCAAGGCAACTGGGGCAATATTTTTACAGGAGATCCTGCTGCCGCAATGAGATATATTGAGGCAAGACTGAGTAAATTTGCCCTTGAGGTGGCATTCAACCCTAAAATTACCGAGTATGTCCCCTCCTATGACGGCACAAATGAGGAGCCTGTCGCCCTCCCCATGAAATTTCCGCTGTTGCTGGCACAAGGCACCGAGGGTATCGCCGTTGGACTTGCAGTCAAAATCCTGCCACACAACTTCAATGAATTGATCGATGCCTGCATCAGTTCACTTAAAGGTGAAGATTTTGAGATATTCCCCGATTTCCAAACCGGAGGTTTGGCTGATTGCTCAAAATACAATAAGGGCCTAAGGGGCGGCAGAATCAAAATACGCGCAAAAATAGTAAAGGTAGACAGGAGGACTCTCTCAATCACCGAACTTCCATTTGGACAGACCACTGAAACCCTGATAGACTCTATTATCAAAGCTAACGAAAGAGGCAAAATCAAGATCCGTAAGGTAGACGATATGTCAGCCGACAATGTGGATATCAGTATCCAGCTGCAGAATGATATATCTCCTGACAAGACCATAGATGCTCTCTATGCATTCACCAACTGCGAGGTCTCCGTCTCCCCTAACGCCTGCGTTATACACGACCGAAAACCTCACTTTATGGGAGTGGACGAGATACTTCGGTACAACGCTCAGCACACACGCGAACTCTTTCAGCAAGAGTTGCAGATCCAGCTCGACGAACTTGAAGCTGACTGGCATTTTTCTTCATTGGAAAAGATATTCTTCGAAGAGAAGGTATTCCGAATCCTAGAGAATGACGCAGCCACATGGGAGCAGCAACTTACCGATGTTGAGGTCGGAATGAAGCGCTACCAGCACCTGCTCCGAAGGGAAATAACCGGCTCTGATATTGACAAGCTTGTGGAAAAACCTGTCAGAAAAATCTCCCGTTTTGACATAAAGGCTGCTGAAGAGAGAATTCTCGGCATCGAAAACAATATTGAAGAAGTAAAGAACCATCTGGAACACCTAACTGAGTACACCATAATGTACTTCAGGCAACTCAAGAAGAAATACGGCAAAGATTATCCCCGCCGAACAGAGCTTATCACCTTCGAGACGATACAGGCTGAAAAAGTTGTGGTCTCCAACGCAAAACTCTACGCCAACAAAGCGGAGGGCTTTATCGGTATTGACCAGAAAAAGGTGGAGGATTCCGAATATATCTGCGACTGCTCGGACATTGCCGAGATCATAGTATTCCTAAAGAACGGCACTTATTTGGTTACCAAGGTGAGTGATAAGGCATTTGTCGGCAAGGAAATAATCCATGCCGCAGTATTTAACCGCAAGGATGAGAGGACGATATATAATGCCATTTACCGTGACGGTAAGCGGGGGACCTATTATGCAAAGAGATTCTCGGTTACAAGCATTACACGCGACAAAGAGTACGACCTTACTCAGGGCAAAGAGGGGTCGAATGTAGTGTGGTTTACCGCTAACCCAAACGGTGAAGCGGAGACTGTCAGAATCTATTACCGCCCCAGGCCAAAACTTAAAAAACTGGCCGAAGACTACGACTTCTCGCTGCTTGCCATCAAAGGACGTAGTTCCAGGGGCAATATTGTAACCAAAAACAACACCATACACCGCATCAATATCAAATCCAAGGGTGTTTCTACACTTGGAGGCAAGGAAATCTGGTTTGACACCGATGTACAGCGCCTCAACGATGCCGGAAGAGGTATTTCCCTCGGAGAATTTTTCCAGGATGAGAGCATTCTGGTAATATGTAAGGACGGCACTTTTTACACAACATCCTACGACCTGAGCAACCGCTATCAGGGAGACATCCTGACTATCTGCAAGTTTGACGAGGAGAAGACCTACTCGGTCCTCTACTATGACAAAGCCGCCGGATCTCCTTATATCAAACGGTTCAGCTTCGAGTTAAATGCCAATGTCCCAGCTCACTTCATTTCAGAGGCCAAAGGCTCCCATCTGCTGGAAATTAGCGAAGATCCTTGGCCCCGGATGGAAATTACCTTTACCGGCAAAAATGCAAATCGTCAACCGGAACTGGTTGATGTCGAAGATTTTATCGGAAAGAAAAGTTACAAAGCCAAAGGCAAGAAAGTATCTCCTTACAATGTGCTTCAGGTCCGCTTTGTTGAGCCATTAGACAAATCAGATGCTGAGGAAAGCGAAGAGAATGTGGATAGCGATGATAGTGACACCAATGGAAATCAAGATAACAGGAACGAAAGCGATGTGCTGACAACTCCTGAAAAGAAAACAGCCGCAACTGAACCGGTTGTCGCGGATGAAACTCCACGAGAACTCACTCTATTTTAACAGAGTCTGAAGTGCGTTAACAGTCGATGGCTGTTATTCCCATCTGGCGAGAGAAAACTTTGTTATTTTTTCAAGACTATAAAAGAATGTTAAGGAAAATTCTAATAATAGTTTTGTGCCTTTCCGGTGCGGTATTGTTTTTTATGCTTGACCCTGAAAGCATTTTTTTTCCAAAGTGCCTTTTTCATTCAATAACAGGCTATTCCTGTCCGGGCTGTGGATTACAAAGGGCAATTCACGATCTTCTCCATTTGAATATATCCGGAGCATTTCGTCACAATGCTTTCCTTGTATGCTCACTACCACTAGTGGCGTTGCTGGTGATCCTTGAACGACGCCAAAGCACTCACACAAAAATATACGCTTTTTTAAGCTCAAAAGTTTTTATATTCTCCTTAATCTTACTGGTCTTAGGCTGGTGGATTTTACGCAACATTTTACATATCTGACAAATATATTTCTGGTATTTATGCAGCGAAATCACCATTTTGTGCATCTATATAGTGATAGCTTTAGAATAATTGTTATGAAACGCATATCCCTCTTTATTTTTACAATAGTCCTCTCCCTTTACGCCGTAAGTTTGACTTCCTGCGACTGGTTTGATGATACCCATACTATAATAGAGATCATCGGCGGAGAAAACTGGATGGGATCAACTACCGTTACTCTAATAGATGATGAGACCACAGGATTGACCAAGTTGGTGACTTTTACCGAAGCCGGCACTCAGTGCAGGGTTATGACCGGACTCTACAGTATCAGTGTCATTGACACCGAGTTACTCAATGTCAAAAGGGAAGATGACAAAATCCTTCTGACACATATGGATAGTGGTAAAACCCTTTATACCTGTATATGCAACAGGGACGATGAAGGTAAAGTTACGACTATGACGATGAACTGGTCAATTCATACGGACTACGAACGCATGATTAAGGATAATCCCCTAACTGTCACGCTCAAAAAAGCCAAATAGTACAACCATCTACGTACTGCCCCACTACACCACACACAAGTTTAGAACTACATACTCGGAACTCAGGAATAAGAACTCAGGACTCGAAACTCAGAACTCCACTTCGCACACCGTACCCCGCAACTCGTACCCCGCACCTCTACTCATACCACTCTTTGTACACCATATATCCCTGTGCATTTTGGTGCGCTGCGGCTTGTATGGCATCAGAACCCTCCTTAATACGCTTAGCGGGAATGCCGGCATAGACACCGGGTTCAAGAACTGCATTGGTGAGCACTACCGCTCCGGCAGCAATTATTGTATTGTCCGGAATGACAGAATTGTCCATAAGAATTGCTCCCATACCTACGAGAACATCGTTACCTACCTTTGCCCCGTGAACTATGGCATTGTGCCCTACGGAGACATCGTTGCCGATTTCCACAATTGACTCCTTATATGTTGTGTGAAGCACGGCCCCATCCTGTATGTTCACTCTGTCTCCTATTATTATGGAGTTGACATCTCCACGAAGTACGGCTCCGTACCAGATACTGCAGTCATCACCTATGACTACATCCCCAACTATCACTGCATTTTCTGCTATGAAACATCTTTTACCGATTTTCGGGGTTATACCGTTCAATTCTCTGATTATTGCCATTTTGTATAGAGTGTGTTGTTAAAAATTCAAAAGATAAGCGCCGAACCCTACTGTCAGCCCAATGATCACATTTACAACTTTTGCCTTTAAAAAGCCCTTTTTGGTCTCGGCAAGAAGAGGAAGCGAAGAGTGACCATCCTGTGAAATCGAACTTGCGAGCAGGACTGAAAAAGGTACCAGACCGCTGGCATAAAGAGCCACAAAAACCAAATGGGGACCCGATTCGGGAATCAGGCCAACAAGTACCGCAAAAAGAATCATCAGGGGAATATTGTCGTTGGTCCAGGACTCTATGTCGAAGTAATGTAGACCCAGTTGTACTAAAAGCAACGCACCGGTCGTCCAGAGAAATATGGACAAAAAATGCTTACGTATTACATGGTTCCACAAATGATCCTTGATAAAATGATCTCCCGATACCGCAATGACTGCAAGCACTCCCAAACTCAGTATCGCGAAAAGCAGATTGATCCAATACTCATCAAGAAACGAAATCCCGTGAGAATGATCATGGGAATGTGTCTGCACAAAAGAGGCATTCTCGGTAAAAAATTGAGTAGACTCATTATGATCGTGCCCCAGAATACCCAGTGCCAGAGCCACAATAAAGGCAGCTACACCCAGCAAAAGCACTGTTTTACGCCAGGAAAAATGCTTCAGATTGGCCACACTGAAATGGGGACTCTCGAAAGAGTGACCGTGGTCTTCCAAATGTACCTCAAAATCCTCTTCACAGGCAGTTCTAAGCTTTTTCTCGGCCTTCTTGAGGCGGGCGAAGAAATTTATAAGAAGTCCGGAGATAATGGCGATCACAAACAGAACACCGAAAAGTATGAGTGCATCCTTTGGAATGAGGGCCAACATCACGAAGGCTTCGTCACCCGACGATGCAACCATCATAGCTATCAAGGCTCCGAACCCAATCAGACGGTGGGTATAGAGCGATACCGCTGCAAAGCCGCCGACACATCCTGGTATAAGTCCCAAGAGAGCCCCGAGAAATACCTGTTTGTTAGGAGCTCCCTTCAGACGCTCAAACCATCTGCCGTGTGACGAAACATTGATGAACTCTATCATCAACATCATCACTATAACCAGCCCTGTGATGAGCAGGCCGTTTTTCAAAACATCAACAAAAAGACTCCAATTCATCACTTTCATTCACTATTTGGCACGCTTATACTTCTCAATGAGTTCTGTTGCAGCCGTGAATGACTCAATCTTTCCCTCAAGGACCGAATCCTCGTATTCCGGCAGGAGTTTTTCTATTACTGTATTTTCATAAAACATATTCTTGAGTGATTCGTTAATGCTCTCGTACATCCAGAATCGAGCCTGTTCCCTTCGCTTCTTGGAGTAAAAACCATTGCCCTTGACAAGTGCAAAATACTCCTCGATTTTCTTTAAAATGTCGGGAAGTCCCTCCTTGGTCACCGCAGAAGAGGTGACCGCAGTAGGCACCCATCCGGATTCCGTTGGGGGGAAAAGGTGGAGTGCATTGGAATAGAGAGCACGCGCCATATTGGATTTTTCCATATTGGTGCCGTCTGCCTTGGTGATGGCTATGAGATCAGCCATTTCCATTATTCCCCTTTTGATGCCCTGAAGTTCATCACCGGCCCCAGAGAGCATCAGAAGAAGAAAGAAATCGCTCATCGAGTGAACTGCAGTTTCGCTCTGCCCTACCCCTACGGTCTCGATAAATATCACATTATAGCCAGCAGCCTCACAAAGTAATATAGTCTCACGGGTTTTGCGTGCCACTCCTCCGAGTGAACCGGCACTTGGGCTGGGACGGATAAAGGCATTGGGATCGTTGCAAAGAGTCTCCATTCTGGTCTTGTCGCCTAAGATACTACCTTTGCTGCGCTCTGAACTGGGATCGATTGCCAGCACGGCGAGTTTGTAGCCTTTTGAGGTGAGAAAAGAGCCGAACGCTTCGATAAATGTACTTTTGCCTGCTCCGGGTACTCCGGTGATACCTATTCTCATCGAATGCAGTTGTGCTGAGATAATCTGGCAGCGCTCTATAATCTTCCTGGCCATCGCACGGTGCTCTGCGAGAGAACTCTCTATAAGAGTAATCGCCTGGCTTAGTATAGTGGTATCTCCGGCAGTAATGCCTTCAATATACTGATCCACAGAGAGCAGTGAGGGTTTCTTTTTATAAAATGACTTGACGTAGGGGTTAATTATGGGTGGCTGCTCAACTCCCTCATTTATTACAAGTGCCGTGTCGTCATTATTATAATCTGCAAAAAAGTCTCCTTGAGGTTTGTTCTTCATATCGTTTTCGGTTAACAGAGCTACCTTAGAGTTATTTAATGGTACCTGTGATGAAAAGGTTTACCATCGGTTTGGATGGTGAGTTGGTAATCAAAGTTAGGATATTAATCATTTCTCCGGAGTGCTCCCTTGTATCAAACTTAAGTTTCAGGGTGGCGCTTCCTCCTGCTTTGATTCGGAATGGTGTAGAACCAATCTGGCTTAAACCGCTCTTTTCACTCTCCACCTTGTGTATCAGTAACTCACTTTTACCTTTGTTTTTGATTTTGTAGGATACTTCAAGCACCGTACCTTTGACGGCTGTTCCAAAATCGTAATAGGACTTCTCTATTATTGGCATTGGAGCATTATTGACCTCTTTATCATCCAAATTGCGGAAGTTGTCCACTATCACGGCGCTCACCGAGAAGAGTTCCTGATATTTTTTGTCGTTGAGGACAAATTTACCGGTGAAGGTTTGTTTGCCCCACACTTTCTGCGGTAGAAAGGCAGGATCAACTGTATAGGTGAGTTTGGCCAAACTCTTGGGCGGAATAGGATTCGGATATACAGTGAGCAGAAGCCCGCGACTAACCTCGATAGTTTCAACTTTGAGAGGAGATGTGGAGAGATTTGCGATATCTATTGCGTCCTGCTTCAGTACTCCCTGCTCGATGTTGCGCAGTGAGACTACGCTTTTGTTAATGCCCATCTGCCCGATTTTGCCCGTGAAGAGCTCGTCCACGTTTTTCTTTTTCTCATGTGCTATACCTCTGACTCTTAGAATAACCGGACGATTGACGCCGGAAACATAGAGCGTAAGAGTCTTGTCAAAGGGAAAGGGTCCTTGGTCGTTGTTGAAAACGACATCCACTTTGCCCTTTTCGCCCGGTTTTACCGGAGAACGGGTCCATTGGGGTATAGTGCATCCGCAGGATGAAATGATATTGTGTACAACAATCGGTGAATCGCTGATATTTGTGAATGTGAAAGTGCATTTTACCGGCCCGTCAGAAATTAACACATCCCCAAAATCATGTATTTTCTTATCGAAACTAATAACCTTGCTCTCATCGAGCATCTTCTGAGAATCCTGAGCAACCATTTGATAAACAAAGGATTGACACAGAATTAAAATCATTATGACCACCAGTTTCTTCATTTTTTTATATTTTTGGCAAAGATAATAAATATAGTTTGCTATTTTTGTTAATTATTTGCATAAATCGAACCAAACCAACATAATTTCATACAACAATGAAGAGAATTATCTATCTGCTTCTCGCAACGCTTTTTGTTCTTGCATCTTGCAACAAATACTCTTACGAGTCGGTGCCCGGTGACCCACTAGGGGCACGAATCTATACCCTTGACAACGGACTCAAGGTTTATATGGTTGTCAACAAGGACGAACCCCGCGTTAATGCCCATGTGGCCATACGTGTGGGTAGCAAGAACGACCCCGTTGAGACCACAGGTCTGGCCCACTACTTCGAGCATCTGATGTTCAAGGGCACAGAGAAGTTCGGCACCCAGAATTACGAAGAGGAGAAGGTACTCCTTGATCGTATAGAAGAACTTTTCGAGATTTATCGTGTAACCGCTGATGAAGATCAACGTAAGGCAATCTATCACGAGATTGATTCCCTCTCCTACGAGGCTTCCAAGATTGCCATTCCCAACGAATATGACAAACTGATGGCCAGCATTGGAGCCCGTGGTACAAATGCATATACAAGCAACGATGTTACATGCTATGTGGAGAATATTCCCTCCAACCAGATTGACAACTGGGCCAGAATCCAGGCGGACAGGTTTGCCAACTGCGTAATTCGCGGATTCCACACCGAGCTTGAAACCATTTACGAAGAGTACAATATGTACTCAGCGATGGATAGCGAAAAGCAGTTCGAAAAACTCTTTGCCGAGTTATTCAAGAAACATACTTACGGAACTCCGGTTATCGGATGGGCAAGCCATTTGAAGAATCCTTCCATTACCAACGTAAAGAATTACAAAGCAGAGTGGTATGTTCCCAACAATATGGCGGTCTGCCTGGCCGGTGACTTTGACCCTGACCAAGCGATAAAAATTATAGACAAACACTTCTCAGCCCTAAAGCCAAATCCCAATCTCCCCAAGCTTGAATTTGAACCTGAAGATCCCATCACCGAACCTCGCAAGCTGGAAGTTCTCGGAGTGGAGTCTCCCAGCACAGTGATTGCATGGAGATTCCCGGGCGCTGCCTCTCCTGAAGCTCTTATGCTCGACCTACTGCGATCAGTCCTCTACAATGGATCGGCAGGTCTTTTTGACCTCAATGTCAACCAGCAGCAAAAGACCCTCGGTATGGGAGCGGGCAACTATTCTCTCGCAGACTACTCTCTCTTTATCATTCAGGGCGAGCCAAAAAAGGGACAGACACTCGACGAAGTAGCTGCGATTGCTTTCGAAGAGCTTGAAAAAATCAAATCCGGCAATTTTGATGATGATCTGCTACCCTCCATAATCAACAACATGAAACGCCAGAAGATGCAGCAAAACCAAAATGCCTCCTATATTGTGCGCTCTCTGGTTAACTGCTTTATCGACGGCATTTCCTGGGCTGATTATATCAGCGAGGTTGATAGACTCTCGAAGATTACCAAAGAAGAACTCGTTGCATTTGTCAATGAGAACTTCGGCGACAACTACATCCGCGTTGACAAAATTGAGAAAAAAGACCCTACGGACACCAAGATAGCAAAACCGGCTATCACCCCTATTTTTACCAATAGAGATACTTCCAGCGCATTCCTACGTGAGATTCAGGCTTCACATGTGGAACCTATTGAACCCGTTTTTGTGGACTTTGAAAAGGATATGGATATATTGACCGCAAAGAGCGATATTCCAGTACTATACAAGCAGAACACCATCAACGACCTCTTCACTCTCACCTATATCTTCGAGACAGGCAGCTATGCCGACAAGGTGCTTCCCATTGCAACCGACTTTTTCAGTTATCTGGGCACTAGCAAAATGAGCAAAGAGGAGATCCAGAAAGCATTGTACAAAATTGCCTGCTCGGTAAACGTAGTCTGCACCGGTGAACGCACCCACGTAACCGTTTCGGGCCTCGGCGAAAATATGGAAGAGGCTGTTAAGATGATGGAAGACCTGATAGCTGATGCACAACCTAACGAGGAGGTACTCACTCTGCTCAAGGGCAATATGCTCCAGGAACGTGCAAATGCCAAACTCGGACAGAGAGAGATCTTCTCACGTCTCCAGATGTTCGCTGTTTACGGACCTGAAAATCCCCACACCAATGTCCTTTCAGATCAAGAGATCAGAAATCTGAAAGGAAGCGACCTGACTGATATGATCCACAACATCTTCTCAAAAGAGCACAAAGTCCTCTACTATGGACCCGCTACAGGGGAAGATATCGTGAATATGATTGCAGAGACCCACAATGTTCCCGAAACTCTTACACCGGTGGTATCAGGTAACCCATTTATGATACGCAAGACGGATGAAACCAAGGTATTCCTCGCTCCATTTGATGCCAACCAGCTCTATTACATGGCAGTATCTAACGTCGGAAAGAAGTACGATCCTGCAATCGTTCCTATCACAAGTCTATACAACTCCTATTTCGGTTCGGGAATGAACTCCATAGTATTTCAGGAGATGCGTGAAGCACGCGGCCTCGCTTATTCTGCAAGTGCTTCATTTGCTTTGCCCGACGATCTTTTGCATGAAGCTTTCTTCAACAGTTTTATTGCAACACAGAATGATAAACTCATTGACGCGATGAATGCTTTCGATGAAATCATCAACAACATGCCGGTTTCACAGAATGCCTTTGACATTGCACAGGAATCGCTGATTACCAATCTCCGTACTGCCAGGACAGTTAGAGAAAATATTTTCTGGAAATATCTATCCGCACAGAAGCTCGGTCTGGATTATGACATCAACCGCGATGTATTTGAAAAGGTTCAGACCCTAACTCTCGATGATGTGGTAAAGTTCCAGCAAGACAATGTCAAAGATCGCAACTACGCCATCTGCATTCTCGGCCGCTACGAAGATTTTGATATGAAGACCCTCCTAGAGTATGGTACCATTCAGAAACTCGAACTCAAGGAGATTTTCGGATATTGATACAAATAATTTGATTAATCCGATAAAAAGGTGTTATCTTTGCGGACACAATTGAAAATAAAACTATCAAATAACTAAAAAGATTTAACATGGCTTACAAAATCACGGAAAACTGCGCAGCTTGCGGTTCTTGTATTGATGAATGTCCTGTAGGAGCTATCTCTGAGGGTGACATTTACAAGATTGACCCTAACTCATGCATTGATTGCGGTGCTTGTGCAGATGCTTGCCCCATGGGTGCTATCGAACAAGCATAATTCATAGCAACAATTATACAAAAAGATGGAGGCTGCAGCCTCCATCTTTTTGTATATATCCTGTAAAGCTTTACTTCATTCCGAAGTATTCGTAATATTTCTCCACTATATAAGAACTCCATTTGTCATGGAGTTTTTTCATCTGACGACGATTTATAGCTCCTTCGCTGCGCCATGTCTCAATAGCACGGTTATACTCTCTGAAAAGCTCCTTCTCAATCTGCTGAACCATCTGCATATAACCGTCGCCTTGAGGATTCCACAAAAGCTCCCAATTGAAATATACATTCTTACGAGACCTCTCGATCTCGTGGGCATAGGCCTTTTCCTTCATCAGATAACCCATATTTCCGAGCGTCGAACGTCCCTCTTCATTTTGTGAAAGAATTGAGGGGATACCCTCTTCACCACCGCATACCCACACGGGCATTGCCACTGTGGTAGGAGGATAACTCACGACAGTCCACATAGTAGTCAGTTCCACCGGTTCGCCCTCTTTGACTCCCTGTATGACAACACTGCTCGTAGTAGTGTATCTGGCGATGAAATCCTGCTCTACAAACCATCCTGTCGTCTTCGGTCTGTTGAAATCGCCACTCTTGAGATCAACACCGATAAGGGGATTTTCAAAAGATCTGGAGAGTTCGTTGAAAATGAACTCAGGAGTCATTGCATTGTGCATAACACCGGCTTTTACTATCTCATCAGCCTGCATATATCTCACATAACCGGAACCTCTCTCCGTATCGCCTGCGAATGAAAAGTTGCTCCTTACTATGTAACCCAAAGGTGCTGTTGCGGGATCGTTCACATCAAACCTGACATATTCATTATTGTTAACCTCATAGTAATAAGCATTGCCTTTTGCATCTATCACGCCGAGGTTGGCTGAGATAAGCCAGGGCTTTTCAAGTGAATTTAGGAGAGTCTCGAACTCTTCCGCATCAGCACATTCTCCAAGCGCAATTTTCATTATGTAGCCGTTGTTATCTGCATTTTCATCGTTCTCGGTGGGTTCGATGTTGTATGACATAGTATTAATTATGGCGAATCCAGCCTCGTTGACTCCCATCCATACCGATCTGGGGTTTGGGTTATTAGTCTGTGCAATAGCTGAGAAGGCATATTTGTCACCATGGAAATATCTCACGAGATTTTGGGCGGCACCCGTATCACGATGTTTCCACAGAAGAGGTCTACCGTCAGGGGTAACCCTACCGGAGATGATGGCGCTTGTGCAGGCAATGATATCTGACGATAGTGCCATAAGAAGGCAGCAAATGGATATTACGATTGATTTTTTCATGTTGTGACCGATATTGTATGTTTAATTATTCTATCTATAAATAGTAACGATCCTGTGTATAATAAAAGGGAATCTGCAGAACCTATGTGCCTAAATATCTTTCAGGCCTTAAAGTTGCGAAAATAAAGTGATATATTGGTATTTTATTAGTAAATTTGCAAGTTAAATCTTGTACAAAAAATGGGAATTTCAAATATAATAAGCAAGCTATTCGGAACGAAATCAGATAGAGATCTAAAACAACTCAAACCGATACTCAACAACATACTCAAAGAATTCAACCGGATCGACACCCTATCTGATGATGACCTCAGGAGTGAATCCGCTGCAATAAGGGCCAGGGTTTTGGATTATGTTGCAGCTGACGAAGCCAAAGTTGTCTCCATCAGAGAGAAACTAGAGGATGTAGAAATTGCCGTTTCTGAGAAAGAGAAACTTGCGACTGAACTTGACGAGCTCATCAAAGAGATAGACACCAAGCTCGAGGAGATACTCAACCAGGTACTCCCCGAGACTTTTGCAATAGTAAAATCCACAGCAAGACGATTTAAGGAAAATTCTGTCATAAGAGTCAAAGCGACACAATTTGACCGCGACCTGAGCACTACTCATGATTTTGTCACCATAAAAGGTGACATTGCAGAATGGAAAAATTCATGGATGGCAGGCGGCAATATGATTACCTGGGATATGGTACACTATGACGTACAGCTATACGGAGGTGCTGTGCTCCACTCAGGAAAGATTGCCGAGATGGCTACAGGTGAGGGGAAAACCCTTGTGGCAACCCTTCCGGTATTCTTAAATGCTCTCACGGGCAAAGGAGTCCATGTCGTGACAGTCAACGATTACCTATCAAAACGTGACTCCGAATGGATGGGCCCCCTTTATATGTTCCACGGATTGAGTGTCGATTGCATCGACAAACACCAACCAAATTCTGATGCCAGAAAACGTGCCTACGGTGCCGATATAACATTTGGCACAAACAACGAGTTCGGTTTTGACTACCTCAGAGACAATATGGCTCTCAATCCAGAGGATCTTGTTCAGCGAAAACACCATTTTGCAATCGTCGACGAGGTAGACTCGGTTCTTATTGATGACGCACGTACTCCGCTGATTATTTCAGGTCCGGTACAGCGTAGCGGCGATGAAACCTTCATAGAGTACAAACCTTATGTACAGCGTCTCTACAATGAACAACGTACGTTTGTCAACCAGACACTAAACGAGGCCAAGAGACTCATTGCCGCAGGCGAAATCAAGGACAAGGGCGAGATTCTGCTCCTCAGAGCACATAAGGGACTCCCAAAATATGCACCACTAATTAAATATCTCAGCGAGCCCGGCATCAAACAGATTTTGCAGGATGTGCAGAGCAAGATAATCAAAGCCGCCTTCACCGAGAAGGATATCGAGCAAAGAATTATCACTAACGAGCTCTTTTTCGTCATTGATGAACATCAGAGAAGCGTCGAACTTACCGATAAGGGTAACGAAGTGCTCGCCAAAGCCGTTGGGGACGCTGACTTCTTCTTGATGCCCAAACTTGGGGACGAGGTCTCAAAAATCGACCAGATGGAGATATCACCCGAGGATAAGAGGCAGAAAAAGGATGAACTTTACTCCAATTATTCCCTCAAAGCCGAGAGGATGCATACAGTTGACCAGCTCTTGAAGGCATATTCGATGTTTGAGAAGGATGTGGACTATGTTGTAATTGACAACAAGGTAAAGATTGTGGATGAAGGTACCGGCCGTATAATTGAAGGACGCCGCTGGAGCGATGGTCTCCATCAGGCTGTAGAGGCCAAAGAGAACGTAAAGGTCGAGGCTGCTACACAAACTTTTGCCACCATCACTCTACAGAATTATTTCAGGATGTATCACAAACTCTCCGGAATGACAGGTACGGCTGAGACGGAAGCAGGCGAGTTCTGGAGCATCTACAAACTTGACGTAGTAGTTATACCTACCAACCGTCCAGTTATCAGAGACGACCAAGATGACTTGATCTACAAGACAAAGAAAGCAAAGTACAATGCAGTTATAGCCCATATCGGGCAGCTGGTGAAAGAAAACCGCCCTGTGCTGGTAGGTACTACCTCCGTGGAAATCTCCGAGTATCTGAGTCGTCTGTTGAAGTTACATGGCATTGATCACCAAGTGCTCAATGCCAAGCAGCATGCACGTGAGGCTGAGGTCGTGCTCCATGCAGGCAAGCCCGGCACCGTCACCATAGCCACGAACATGGCGGGTCGTGGTACCGACATCAAGATCTCCGATGAGGTAAAGGCCGCAGGAGGTCTTGCAATCATAGGTACGGAGCGTCATGACAGCCGTCGTGTCGACCGTCAGCTCAGAGGACGTGCCGGACGTCAGGGAGACCCCGGAAGTTCCATTTTTTATGTATCGCTCGAGGATGACCTGATGCGTATTTTCGGATCCGACAGAATTTCCAGAGTGGTCGATTCGATGGGTATGCAAGAAGAGGAGGCTCTTCAAGCTTCGATGCTCTCCAATGCCATTGAACGAGCACAGCGCAAAGTTGAGGAGAATAACTTCGGCACGCGAAAGAGACTTGTTGACTATGATGACGTTATGAACTCCCAGAGGGAGGTCGTATATACCAAGAGGCGCAGTGCTCTTACCGGTGAACGTATTGATGTGGATGTACTCAATATGACCACAGACTACTGCGAAATGTTCGTCGACTCCAATCGCCATCTCACTTATGATCTCTTCTGTGAAGAATTGATGAGGGTACTCTCTATCGTTCCAGATTTTGACGAAGCCTCCTACGAGCGTTTCAATAAGACACAACTTACCGAGCAACTCCAACAGAACGTTTCTAATGTGATGCAGCGCAGGTTTGACACCCTTATCGAGCAGACATGGCCGGTAATCAGCCACGTATATGATACCAAGAGGATGTTCTACCAGAATATCCAAATTCCCGTATCCGACGGTAAGATGGTATACGGTATCTTAGTAGATCTGAGGAAGGCCTATGAGAGCAAAGGCAAGGAATTGATTCGTTCAGTGCAGAAAACAATCACCCTTAGGGTTATTGACGAGTACTGGAAAAATCATCTACGTGATATGGATGACCTTAAGCAGGCGGTTCAGCATGCTGCATACGAGCAAAAGGACCCCATCCTCGTCTACAAAGGAGAGAGTTTTGAACTCTTTATAAAGGTACTTGAGGGCATCAGCAGGGATGTTCTTTCCTTCCTTCTACGTTCATTCCTCTTTCTGAGGGTTGACCAACAGCCACAGGAGGTTGCTACTGAGGGCCACACCAAAAAAACCGATCTGAGCGGCATGAGAGAGAGCCGTCCCGACTTGCTTACCAACAGTTCGGAACCCCAATCCAATGCTCCTGCCAGGGCCGAGAAAAAGGTTGGCCGTAATGACCCTTGCCCCTGCGGCAGCGGCAAAAAATATAAAAATTGTCACGGAAAAAACTAACAAGAAAAATATAATCCAAATAATATGGAAAAGTTTGATATCATAGTAATCGGCTCAGGCCCAGGGGGATATGTTGCAGCAATCCGTGCTTCCCAACTAGGGTTCAACACGGCAGTGGTCGAAATGAATGAACTCGGCGGAGTATGCCTAAACTGGGGTTGTATCCCTACAAAAGCCCTTCTAAAAAGTGTACAGGCTCATAATTATGCTCAGAATTGTACCGAATATGGTTTTTCAGCATCCGATGTCACTGCGGATTTGGGAGCGATAGTGTCCAGGAGCAGGAGCATATCGGATACGATGAATAAAGGTATCGCTTATCTTTTCAAGAAAAACAAGATAACTCTGATTGAAGGAATTGGTAAACCTCTGCCAGGCAAGCAGGTGCAGGTTACTGCAGATGATGACAGCATCGCTGTGTACGAAGCAGACCACATAATCATTGCCACAGGTGCCAGGGCCGCTTCTCTACCCTTTGCACCCATTGACGGCAATAAGATTATTTCCTACCGTCAGGCCCTTATGCCCTATAAGCTTCCCAAGAGTTTGGCCATTATAGGATCCGGTGCAATCGGAAGCGAGTTTGCATTCTTTTACAGATCCCTTGGGGTGGAGGTGACTCTTATTGAGTACCTTGATAGGGTTTTACCCATTGAAGATGACGAGGTGAGTGCACAGATCAGCCGCTCTTTCCGCAAAATGGGTATAAAGGTAATGGTCTCCTCACAGGTTAAGAGTGTGGATACAGCCGGAGAATTATCCCGCCTCACTGTCCTTACAAAGAAAGGAGAAGAGAATGTAGAAGCCGAACTGGTACTTTCTGCTGTGGGGGTGGTTCCAAACACCGAAATATTGGGACTTGAGGCTCTGGGCATTGAAACCGTCAGGGGCAAAATCACAGTTGACCACTATTACAGGACTGTAGTTGAAGGGATTTATGCTATAGGAGACGTAATACCTACTCCGGCTCTTGCGCACGTTGCCTCAGCTGAGGCCATATGCTGCGTGGAGGCAATTGCCGGACTCAATCCCCAACCTATTGACTACTCGCTCATCCCTGGTTGCACATATATTTCACCGGAGGTAGCATCTGTAGGCATGACTGAGAGAGCAGCCAAAGAGAAAGGTATCGCATACAAGGTCGGTAAGTTTCCTTTTACCGCTTCCGGTAAGGCTACCGCTGCAGGCGAAAGGGAGGGATTTGCAAAACTGGTAGTGGATGAGCAGACCGACCGCGTACTCGGCGTCCATATTGTTGGTGCCAATGCATCAGAGATGATTGGCGGAATGGTGCTCGCTTGCAGACTTGGTGCAACCGCATCCTCCGTCATGAAAAGTATTTTCCCCCACCCCACAATGAGCGAGGCTATAATGGAGGCTGCTGCGGCAACACACTCCGAGGCAGTACATATTTAAACTTACTAATTTAAACTTTCGGATTATGGCAGAAAAAAATTCGTCCCAACAGGCACATGCCCACGAAATAACCCGAATACCCGTAGGCACCGAAATCCGTGCGGCATTTATCTTCTCTGAAAAGGATGTAAGGATTGACGGAACATTTATTGGAGATATTATCACTGCAGGCAAATTGATTATCGGTGAAACGGGACATCTGTGTGGCAATATTTGTTGCAAAAATGCCGATATCTACGGCCGCATTGACGGGGATGTGATAATCGGTGACACCCTGATGTTACAGAGCACCTGTGTATTCAAGGGGCTCCTTCAAACTTACAAGTTGAGTGTTGAAAGTGGCGCACGTTTCAATGGTACCTGTAAAATTATCACACAAGAGGAGTATCAGAAAATGGAGGAAGAGTTCAGGGGTACTTCCCCGAAAACAGAGGATCCTAAAAAGAGCGACTCTAAAAAATAGATTGTTTTCAGATTTCCTTGCGGATATTGTATTTATTCCTCTCCTGGCTGTTTCTTGAAATGAGTTCGCCAAGGAATCCTGTAAGGAAAAGCATTACTCCGACAATGGCCATCAGCAGTGCCAGATAAAAGAGAGGCTGGTCCGTGACAGGACGGAATATGCTGCCATGAGACTGCGCAAGAAGTTTGGCGACAATCAGCCAAATAGCGATTACAATACCTATAACAAAGGTAAGTACACCGATGCTCCCAAAAAAGTGCATCGGTTTTTTGCCGAATACCTGAAGAAACCAGACGGAAAGCAGGTCGAGGAAACCATTTATGAAACGGTTTAAGCCAAATTTGCTCTTGCCATATTTACGGGCCTGATGCTGCACCACTTTCTCGCCTATTTTGGCAAAACCGGCCTGTTTAGCCAGATAAGGAATAAAACGATGCATTTCTCCATAGACCTCAATATTCTTTACAACTATGTTGCGATAGGCCTTGAGGCCACAGTTCATGTCGTGAAGTTTTATACCTGTTACCTTTCGGGCGGTAGCGTTGTATATCTTTGAAGGGAGATTCTTAGTAAAAGTTCCATCGTAGCGTTTTTTCTTCCAGCCGGACACCAGATCATAACCCTCTTCCCTGATCATCCTGATCATTTCGGGAATTTCCTCAGGACTATCCTGAAGATCTGCATCCATAGTAACCACGATATCGCCTTTTGCAGCTTCGAAGCCGGTATAAAGAGCTGCTGATTTACCGTAGTTGCGGCGGAAGGAGATGCCTCTTATTTCGGGATGACTCTTTTTGAGTTCCTCAATCACCTGCCAGGAGTTGTCGGTACTGCCATCATCAACCATTATGATCTCATATTTCAATCGCTCGGAAGCAAGCGCACTGCCAATCCACGAAACGAGTTCGGGAATGGATTCGGCTTCATTAAAAAGTGATATTACTATAGAAAGATCCATATATTAAATTGTGTTGTCTTCGTCAGTAAAAATGGCTTTAGGAGTAATTTTACGCCCAATTATTGCAGAAAAGATTACGCCAAGTATAAAATTCCAGAAAAAAGTGGATATGCAGGAGTACTTTGCAAAATTATCCTCCAACTTGAGCATCAAATCTGTAACATTGTCGGGAAGCGATGCAAACTCGGGTGCAGAGTAAAATGCCTCAAAAGTTTCCGACACCATTTCCGGAAAAAGGAAACTATACATAAAGAAAGTGTAGGCCGCGCAAATGATGGAAGAAAATAGGCATATTTTAACTCCTTGGCGAAATACGGAACTTTTAGGCTCTGACTTCAGAAATTTTTTCATAAAAAAATGGAGCAACCATACGGAACCTACAAACTTCACCAGCCAGAAAAGAAACTTTAATGCCGCATTGTCGAAGAGAGCGTTAAACGATATTAATACCACCGTAACAAGGGCAAGTAAGAGGCCATCACGGGCCGCTTCGCTCCAATTTGAAATACTTTTTGTCCTATGTGCCATGTATCTGTTATTCAGGATAAATTATTGCTAACAAGTTTCAAAGATACGAAATAAAATCTTACCTTTGCGAGTCGAAACCGAAAATTGAACAATTACACGTACTATGATTAAAATAACTTTTCCTGACGGCAGTGTCAAAGAGTACCCAAAAGGTACAACTCCCTACCGAGTAGCTGAGAGCATTAGCCCCAGACTTGCAGCCGACATACTGGTTGCTACAGTCAACGGGGCAATACACGACCTTGAAAGACCGATTCTAGAAGACGCGACCATAAAGCTCCACAAATGGGAGGATCAGGAGGCAAAAAGTACATTCTGGCACTCATCAAGCCACCTTATGGCTGAGGCTCTCGAAATACTCTATCCCGGCATCAAATTCGGCATAGGTCCTGCCATCGAGAATGGCTTTTATTATGACGTGGACCTGGGAGACAAACAAATAGTGGAGGCAGACCTTGCGAGGATAGAAAAAAAGATGATCGAACTTGCTCAACAGAAGGAGCATTTCACAAGAATAGATGTCTCCAAGGCTGAGGCAATGGCTAAGTATAGCGCCAAGGGTGATGAGTACAAATGCGAACTTATAGGCGACTTGGAAGATGGTACAATTACTTTCTATACTAACGGTGTTTTCACCGACCTTTGCCGCGGTCCCCATCTTAGAGACACATCCATAATCAAGGCAGTGAAACTCACCACTATTGCCGGTGCATACTGGAGAGGTAACGAGAAGAATAAGATGCTTACCCGCATATACGGTATCACTTTCCCCAAGAAAGCACTCCTTGACGACTATCTCATAATGCTCGAAGAGGCTAAAAAGAGAGACCACCGCAAACTGGGAAGAGAACTTGAACTCTTTGCCTTTTCTCCGAAAGTTGGTCAGGGTCTGCCCTTGTGGCTCCCCCGCGGCGCAGCTTTGAGGGAACAACTCGAGATGTTCCTTAAGAAGGTGCAAAAGGCACACGGCTATCTGCCGGTAATTACTCCTCACATAGGCCAGAAGGAGCTATATGTTACATCAGGGCACTACGCAAAATATGGCCAAGACTCTTTCCGTCCCATATCCACACCTCAGGAGGGTGAGGAGTTCCTGCTCAAACCAATGAACTGCCCCCACCATTGCGAGATATACAAGAGTAAACCCCGCTCATACAAGGATCTCCCCCTGCGTCTTGCAGAGTTCGGTACGGTCTATCGTTATGAGCAAAGCGGTGAACTCCATGGATTGACACGCGTCCGCGGCTTCACTCAGGATGACGCACACATATTCTGCCGAGAAGAGCAAATAAAGGAGGAGTTCTGTAAGGTGATTGACATTGTGCTCTACATCTTCAAAACTCTCGACTTCAAGGACTTCAACGTCCAAATCTCTCTCCGTGATCCAAATAATCATGAGGAATATATCGGCACCGATGAAAACTGGGAGAGAGCAGAGAGTGCCATAATCGATGCCACTAAGGAAAGGGGACTCGAAACTACTGTGGAGCTTGGCGAGGCAGCGTTTTATGGTCCCAAGCTCGACTTTATGGTCAAGGATGCCATCGGGCGTAAGTGGCAACTTGGTACAATCCAGGTGGACTACAACCTGCCAGAACGTTTCGAACTCGAATATGTGGGCAGCGACGACAAGAAATACCGCCCCATAATGATCCATCGCGCTCCCTTCGGATCAATGGAGAGATTTGTCGCCGTACTACTGGAGCATACTGCCGGAAAGCTTCCTTTGTGGCTTGCTCCGGATCAGGTTATTGTGCTGCCTGTCAGCGAAAAATACAACGATTTTGCAAAAAAAGTTTGTGAATTGCTTAATAATTC
>ERZ795031.1412-NODE-1412-length-25058-cov-5.555053_pt1 | contig 25058 bp, 26 predicted proteins | sample MGYA00375123_ERZ795031 | MGnify/ENA primary metagenome ERZ795031 (study PRJEB30166, sample SAMN05720159) | activated sludge metagenome | isolation source: anaerobic digester from wastewater treatment plant | place: USA | collected 2015-04-21 ...
GGTCTAGGACGAATGGTTCTCAGCCATTAAACACCGGTTCAAATCCGGTTGGGGCTACCAATCTGGTACATACAGAGAACCTCCTCTTTCGAGGGGGTTTCTTTGTTTGGGATGCGCAAGGGGATGGTGTATTCGACTTCCGCTTTTGGGTAGTCAATGCGGATTTCCTTGATAAAGGTGCGCATAAAGGATTTTCTCTCCACGATCGAACCCGTCATCAGCGTTTCCTTCAGATCAAGCACATAAGGCCGTATCTCTTCATCGGTGAGCTCAATCGGTTCTTGATGCGTCTTTTGGGATTCGATCTCTTGAATTTCAGCGGCCAAGAGGTCGATTTCATCGTTTAGCTCTTTTATTCTGGGCGCTACGTCCGAATAATTGAGCGTGCCGGTTTCAATCGTGTTATAAAGTTTTCTGCGGCGTTCGCGTTTCTCCTCGATATTGGCTTGCAAGCTGGCAATCTTGGCGGCGTAATCTTTGACAAACAAATTAACCTCTTCATTAACGAAGAGGAGAAATTTCTTCACGTTCTCCTCGGTGAGGACGCGTTCTTTAAGCGTCTTTACGATGAAGGCTTCGAGTTTTTCGGCGTTTAATAGCTTTTGATTGCAGTGGCCGGGCCCCATCTTGACGTAGCTCTGGCAGGTGTAGTAGTGGTATTTACCGGCTTTCGCTCCGCAGGCGGCCATGGAGTGGTCGCATTTCTTGCATTTGAGCATGGTACTTAACAGATGGTCTGAAGACGCGGCTCGGGGAGGTATAACAAACCTTGTTCTTTGTTTCTGGAGAAGCTGTGCCCGCTCGTAGCTATTTTTATCGATGATGGCTTCATGGGCGTTCGGGGTTTTTATGATCTGGCTCTTGTTTTTGTGATCACGCCAAACTACTGTGCCGGTGTAAGTTTCATTCTTGAGGATATAGCTGATAGTAGAGATATTCCACGGCTTACCGTTTCTTCGCCTCAAGCCTTCCCTGTTGAGCTCTTTGCTTACTCCCTTGATGCCGTTTCCTCTTAAACACATAGCGAAGATACGTTTGATAAGCTCAGCTTCCTGCGGTACGACTTTGAGTTTGTTCTTTAGATTCTTGCCGACCTGAATTTTCTCGACATTGTACCCGTATGGTTCCCGGCCGCCATTCCAATATCCACGACTGGCATTTTCCCGCATACCCCTTACCGTATCTTGCGCTAAATTCGCCGAATAGAATTCATCCATCGCCTCGACAATTGCTTCCATGAGCTTGCCGGTGGCATTGTCTTCAAATTTCTCATTCATCGAGATGACTTGAATTCCTTTTTTGCGCAGGAGCGATTTAAAGATGATCGAATCTTCGCGATTACGCGCGAAGCGATTGAGTTTCCAGACGAGGATAGCTTGAAAGGGCGGGTTCTTTTGCTTGGCGGTTGCAATCATCTCTTGAAATTGCGGCCGGTCAGCACTCCGGGCGCTTTCGGCGGCATCCACGTATTCGTGGACGATCGTCCATTCTTTACGCAGGGCATAATCCCGGAGAGACTTTAACTGGGCCGGAAGGGAAAGGTCTTTCTCGGCTTGTTTCTCGGAGGATACTCTGGCGTAAAGGACAACATTCATTTTTAGCTCATCCATGGCGAGAGGTGATTGACAGACCAGCCCGCGCTTCCCTTTAATTTAGGCACAGCTTTTCTTAAGGCGTCTTGAGTTGCTTTAAATAAAAGCGATGTTTCATAACCGTTGACAGCCGACGATTGCTCGGAAAATTCTCCGTCACCCGTTACTGTCTGGGTTGTTTTTTCTGTTCCTTTGATAATCTCATCTGAAGATGGCGCGGCTGTGCGGCCTTCGGTTTCTATGCAGGTGACCATAACGCGGTAGCGGACGCATTTTTTGCCGTCAGCAGTATATTCTTCTCTTTTTACGTCATCGGTTTTCCAATTCAACTTCTTGACCTTATTCCCGTCTTGGATAACGGCTACGATGTAAGGCTTTGCCAGCAAGGTAGATTTTTTCAGATGCTGGGTGTGTATCTCGACAATAAAGCGTTTCACGTCTAGAGAAACACCTTTAGGGTCGATACGTACCCCGGATTTTAAATCTGGATCATTGATGATGTGTGTAAAAAGCTTGTCGATCCTCTGCTCGTAGGTCTCTTCGACGTCCTTTTCTTCCAAGTATCCGGCCGCTTTCAACAACTCCTGCGAGGAAACATTGTAATAGTCGGCAATTAGCCGAAGCCTATCGGGAGGAGGAAGCCGCCTGCGCGAACCGGTCTCTAACTGCGATAAATAGGCGTTAGAAATTCCGGTTGCCTTCTCGACGTCAACCAAGCTTACCCCTTTTTGCTCACGCAGAGACTTCAAAAACTGTCCGAACGGAAACTTTTGTTTAATCCCTTTAATGGCCATGGTGTAGCCTCCTTTTAACAAGAATAGTACCATGCCTTGCTACAAAATGCAAGTGTTTTCTTCAAACGAATGATTGACAAGGCAGGCGCGTGGTGCTATCTTATTTGTGAGTGAAATATACATTCGTTTGCAAGAAGGAGAACGGGCGATGAAAGTGAACCTCAAAACAAAATTTATAAGGAAAAAGTTGGTCAGGAAAAACCTTTCGCAGAACTGGCTTGCTTCGAGGGCCGGAGTCACCAGCGGTTATATGTCGCAATTGATGGACGGCTCGCGGCATCCCTCGCCAAAGTTACGGCAGAGGTTGATGGATGTCTTCCCGGAATGTGAGTTTGATGACTTATTCCTAATCAAAGAGAACGCATAAATATGAGCGGTTGCGCAGTGGACATAATGCCGGTTGAATCACACGACCCTCTCGAAGAGGGGCTTCACATACTGGCGAGGATCGTGGCCCGGGATATCTTGGCCAAAAGGGCTATGAATGGCCGGGCAATAAAACCTCAAGGCGGTGAAGGCAATGGGAACTTACAGGACCAGTGATTTATATTTGTCGGCCTATCTTAAGGCCAAAGGATTGCGGCTGATTGATAAGCGCCGGGATGGCAACAAATTCGTTTTTATCTTTGACGACCGGCAAGACCGCAAAGATTTGATTCAAGAGTTTTTCAATGACGGCATGGTGAATATTACGGCGTTTAAGAGTGCCATTCAAGACTTAAAGACAATGGTCTTTAACGTGTGAGACAAGGAGCATATTGATATGGAGATTGTAAAAAGTAAAATCCCGCAACAGCTACAAAAAGACGGCTTCGGCTTTGTGAGGCTGAAAGCCCGGACAAAAATCCCCTTTGAGCAAGACTGGCAGAATAAGCCTTATTCTTTCACCGACATTCAGTCGTGGATTGATCAGGGCGGCAATTACGGCGTGCAGGGCGGCTACAGCAGGCTGATCATTGTTGATGCCGACACCCCACAGATCGCTGAGATACTGGCCAATAAATTTCCAGAGACGTTGACAGTCAAGACGCCCCGCAAGGGTTTTCATTATTATTTCTTTTGCGACGGCATAGACAAAAAGATTGTCTTGAAGAAAGATACGCTAGCCAAGAAAGAAGACCATTTCGGTGAGATTATTACTAAAGGATCGCAGGTCGTGGGGCCCGGCTCAATTCACCCAGACACCGGCACGGAGTACGAGGTTGTTAAGGACCTTGAGATTGCAGAGGTGAGCCGGGAGTTAATCCTCTCCGAGTTTGTAGAATATATCCCGCTTGAGTTTCCACAAAAAGACGCTGAGACAGAGATTGAGAATGTCAGCGTTGTTGACGTGCTTAATAAAAAAGGTGTCCAGCTTCATCGTGTCGGTGGCCAGCTTGTTTGCGGGCATCCGGTGCATGGATCAACGAATAACAATAACTTCGTGGTTCATCCGGAAAAGAACGTCTGGCATTGTTTCAGATGTGGCACCGGTGGCGGGGCCTTATCCTTGATCGCTGTTTTGGAAGGCGTGATCCAGTGCGCTGAAGCGGTGACCGGCGGGCTTCGGGGCGACAAATTCACTCAAGCCTTACGCCTCGCAAAAGATGTTTATGGTTTTGACGTGAAAGTTAAACCATTGGATCGGGCCGAGACGATTCTTTCCGAAGATAAACTTGCCGCGTTGGAGGCAAAGATTAAAGCGATACCGTCGGAAACTCCCCCTGTCAAGATTCCCGCTCTGCTCGATCCTATTCTCAAAGAGATCGCCGTCTTTAATGTGGCGCAGGGAGACGCGCTTCTTAAACACACCATCAAAGATCATTTTGGTTTCACGAATGACGAGCTCAAAAGCTACGAAAAGGTGCTCAAAATTTACCGCAAAGATCCCAAGGAAGACGAAGGTAAAAAATCTTTAAGCAAAGCAGAGCTCATCGACATTTTGCATGATGAGCAAGGAAGTAAAACAATCCATCCGGCGCAGGATTACGCGGACGGGGTTATGAATTACGCGGTCAAGGTCAGAGATGCCGTGTGTCTTATTACCTCTGATGGCCGTTTGTTCAGCTTGGATGATGCCGTTGACGAGGGCTTTGCGCTTAAGCATGACACCGTGGACACTTCACGGTTTTCAGCTAAAGGTATCTGCGCGTTTGTAGGCGGGCAATATGAAGTCAGCATTCCGCGGCTCTATCAGAAAACTTACGACTACATCAAGCGGTTTATTCATTTCCCGGAGGAGGCGTATCTGCATTACCTCACGCTATGGGTTATGGGGACGTATGTCTTTATGATCTTTCGGTATTATCCGTATGTCTGGCTGAATGCCGAGAAGGGATCCGGTAAAACGCTTTTGATGGAGATCCTCTCCGCAATAGCTTTTAATGGCGATCTTGTCACGAATCCCACGGAGTCGGTTATTTTCCGGGATATTTCTAATAACCTGATTACTATGTTTGTCGACGAGGTTGAAAAGCTCAGGAAACACGACAAAGATGTATATGGTTCAATCATCAGTGTGTTTAACGCAGGGTTCAATAAGTCAGGCGTGGTCAAGCGTTCGGAGGCGACCGGCCAAGGCGGATTTGTGGTCAAGGCTTATAGCGCGTATTCTCCCAAGATGTTTGCCGGAATCAGCGAGATTGATGACGTGTTACAGGATCGTACTGTCCGGGTTTCAATCCTGCGGAAAAAAGACAACGAGACGGTTCAGCGATATAAGGGCACGGCCGAGATCATTGAGCTTCAGCGGAGCATCCGGGATGATCTTTATGTGTTCGGCCTCACCTTTGCCCGTGATATCGCGGAGTTTTATCACAAAGAAGGGCCGGACGGTATCGAGGGTTTAAGTCATTTGACCAATCGGGAGCTCGATATCTGGGAGCCGATATTTCTTTTGGCCAATGTGGTGGACGCTTCCTCAGGCACTGACACTTTGACGCGGACGATGGAAGAATTGAGCAAGAAATCCCTTAACGAGAAACAGTCAGACAGCGTTTCGCAGAACGAAACCTACAAGATTTTGACGGTGCTCAAGTCCATGCTTGATGAGGTGACGGCTTTAAGCGCTGATGGCGATATCCGGGTGTTTGATGCGGAGCGCGTGCTGGAGTATTTCAAGGCAACAGAAGAATTTGAGTGGATCGAAAAGACCAATGTCCTAACCCGCAGGCTTAAGAAGGTCAAGGTAACTTCGGATCAGCGGCGTATCGATGGCGAAAAGAAGCGGATTTATATCATGAATATCAAGGATTTCTATGATTTGTGCGAGCGGTTCAAGATTTAGCGGGGTATGTGTGAAAATTTACCTCTACAGGGTGGCAAAATATTTTAAGGCTTTAAGGCGGATGGTCGTATTCAGCTTTGTTTTTAGCACGTTACACCGCCTTAAAATACCAGAATGGATTAAATCCGATTTAAGGCAGATTTTAAGACAACATAACACTATGAATTGTAATGAGTTATGCTTGGCTGGCTTAAAGTCTTAAAACCAAATCAAGGGTAGACAGAAATGAATAATTTACAGGGTAGCCTGCAGTCGTTCAAGGTGATGCGCCAGCGGGCAAAACAGACGGAACCAATTGAGGAGGAGATCGATGTCTTGGTTAAAATGTACACCGCAATCGGCCCGGAGAACGAATTACTCAAGCTGGAGTTTTCAAAGCGCTGGGAGCGGCTTCCGGAGGCCAAGCGTGCGGAACTGGTTGAGCGGCTTCTCAAAGACGGGCTTTTGCCGCCGGTTATCAGAGAGGCCCTTGAGATATTCAACGGCAAAGTGGTAAGCCTTGTTTAGTTGTCGGGAGGTTTCATAATGGCCACAAGAAAGCAGATCGAGTCAAATAAAAAGAACGCGCTCGTTTCAACCGGGCCCGTTACTTCGGAGGGTAAAGCGATTGTCGCACAGAACGCGGTCAAGCATGGCATCTTTGCCAAAGACATGATTATCACTGCCGGTGACGGCAAGGAAGACGCGCGAGAATATCAGGAGCTTTTAGACGGCCTTATTTTAAGTCTTCATCCGTCGGGACAGATGGAATGCCTTTTGGTCGAGAAGATCGCGGCGGATTACTGGCGTTTGCGCCGGGTATTGCGCTTTGAGACAGGCAGTATCCGCAAGTTCCTTGATACAGCGATCAATGATTACTACGAGAAGGCCGACTACTTCGGCAACAGGGAACACAAGACCAACGATGAGATTGACGATGAGATCGCCAAAGTTCAAGACAAGCAGGATAAGGACGCCCAGAAACGTGTTGCCGCCCTTGAACGGCAGAAGCACAAGAACCAGCTGGCTGAGGAGGTTGTCCTTAAGATCGGTAGTCTGCCAGCGGCTGACACGTACGAAAAGGTCATCAAGTACGAAAAGGCTGTCCAGCGGTCAATCCTGCAGAACCTTGCCCTCCTGAAACGCCTGCAATCCATGCGATAAATGCAAGGATATGGCTTTGTTTTGGCAAAAATGTGTGTTTAAGTTTACGGGTCCTTCGGAGGGGGTGTCGGATGCGGGTCGGGCGAGGCGCGGTCTGTCAGTGATTTAAAATTTTAAAATGTCATGTCATTGTCAATGAAGTAAAAAGAATTCTTTTTTCGCCCGTTCTATCCTATAGAACAACTGTTCTATTGCGTAGTACGGGTTATATCTTTTATCCGCCATTCCGGCTAATTCATAGATTAAGATACAGATCTCCCGTGCTCCTGTACTATTGACTCATTAATAAATGTTACCGAAGGAGGCCGGGGTAAGAGTTTCGGCGGCCGAAGTGAACATTGAATATTTCCTGAAGCTTTATCTCCATAGCTTTGCGTAATCTAAAAGGGTTTAAAGTTGAAAATTGTTCTTTGAGAGTCCGTTTTTGAGCCTGGGATACACCAATTGATTCCAATACCCGTTGATAAGGCGTCTTCGGCACATCATAACGCTTGAGTATTTTGGAAGCAATACGTTTCTTCTCAAGTAGTTTGACTGAAGGGCAAAAGAAGTTGTGGAATAAGCGCCATTCATTGGTATAGAGGTTATTCATAAGTGGTACAATTTTCTGATTTTCGAGCCTGTGATAGCCGAACCATTGGCGGACATGGGTCCAATTCTTTTGCTCAACATGGGCGTTATCGTCCTTGCGGTAAGGTCTGCTTCTGGTGAATTGGACAGGTTTGACTTTATTACTAAAGTGCCTAATGAGATGGTGATTAATGAATTCGCCTCCATTGTCGGAATCAAAGCCTAAAAGGGGAAAAGGCAGATTATTTTCAATGTTTTCAATCTGTTCTACAACACCGGTTTCGCCTTTACCCCAGACAGCGCGTTGTTCGGTCCATCCGGTAGCGATATCAACCAGATCGAGAGTGTAAATAAACATACCCTCGACGGTATCGCCGCAATGAGCCACTGTATCGGCTTCCAGGAATCCTGGTCGAGTCTCGTCCCATTGGTTGGTTTTAATGGGGATACTTTTACGCAGCAGCGTACCTGGTTTGGTTGTAGATCTGCCGCGTTTGGTATATTGGATACGTACTGATTTAAATATCCGGTCAATGGTGGCAGGAGATATTTTAAGCAATGCTTTAACTGAGCTAAGTTCTAATCCACCAAATTCCTGCGCGTAAAAGGGGAGCCATAAGCGGAGAGTCGGCTTTAATAGTTTTGAACATGGTTGTCCTGAAGCAAGCCAGATTCGTTTAAGCGGTTCTATGACAGAAGGGATATTGTAAATAGAAGGTTTGCCGCGCTTCTTAGCCACTGACTTGGTAAAACGTTTAAAGCTCTTTAAGGCTCTTATGGCGTGTTTTCTGTGCCAACCGCAGGTTACGCAGAGTTCTGTAATTAGTGCGGATTTTTCCGCGCGTTTCGTTGTTCTTTTGTACCGAAGATAGATAGTTTCCATATAATCTTTCTTTGAATCCGGACTCATAATTTACCCCCCTTTATTTGTCATATTCTTGGGTAACATGAATTATGAGTCAACGATTCAATTGTATTTTTGCTTCGGTAACATTTAATGTGAGGCAATTCGCTGTGCGAAATTTTTCTTGCCTTGACCCCCTTATTTGCTATATAATGCAAAGCACGCAAAAGAGAACGCCATTGTCTTAAAACTACCGTTTATTAAACTATAGAGATGGAGGCAAGTTTCAATGGACATCATTAGACAGCTGGAATTATACCGGTTGGAAAATAGAATTACTCAGGTTGATTTGGCAAAGGAGTTAAAGGTTGCTTTTTCCACAGTCAGCCGTTGGCTCAATGGCAAGACTACACCTAATAAAATTCAGCAGTATCATATTGAGAAGTTTTTAACCAAAAAGAAGATAGTCGTTCCCAGCAAGAGCGCAAAAGAGGTCAAATAAAATGAAATACAAGCTATTTGTGAGTGCTAATCAAAAAGAACTTCGTGATGAGCGATTGGCGATCAAAGATTTAATCAACGACAACTCGACTTTGCGAGAATGTTTTGATGTATTTCTTTTTGAGAATCTTCCCGCAAAGGGAAAGTCTCCCGCGGCAACATATTTGAAGCATGTTTGCGACAGCGATATTTATCTTGGAATTATCGGTAAGGACTATGGAGATAAGGGTAAAGACGGTTTGTCCGCGACCGAACGAGAGTTTAGGAAGTTTCAAAAAGAATGCCCGCGCGGGGAAATTCTTGTCTTTGTAAAAGGAGCGTCTGGAGATGACGCAAAGCGCGATAAGGATGAGCAAGATTTCTTTAAATCCATCAAGGCTATATTTATTTACAAAAGATTCCGCAATGTTGATGATTTAAAGGTTCAGGTCCTCAATAGCTTGATTTCATTCTTGGATGATAAAGGCGAGGTTAGTAAAGAACCATTCGATCAGGCGCTCTGTCGTGAGACTGATTATGAAGCGATTGACGAACAATGTGTGAAAGATTTCCTGCAGAATCGAGCTACCAAGCTTAACGTTAAAATCCCGAAGGATTCGATTAAAAACATCCTTACTAATGTCCTTAAGGTTGTTAAAAAAGTCGGTGGCGAATTGCGGCCTACCAATGCCGGTATTTTATTCTTTGGCAAGAATCCTTCCGATATTATTACGAACCATGAAATTCGCATTGCCCGGTTTAAAGGAACAACGCGTTCTGAATTTATAGACTCTCAGGAGATCAAGGGACCTATCTATAAAATGCTCGCTCAGGTGGAAGCATTCTTCGTACGGAATACTCGTTTGGCGAACAAGATTGTTGAATTTAAACGGGTAGATATTCCTGAATACCCTTTTGAGGCTATTCGTGAAGCGGTTATTAATGCAATAGCTCATCGTAACTACAACCGTCAAGGTGCGCCGATTATGATCGCTATTTTTGATGATCGTATGGAGGTTCGCAATCCCGGCGGCCTTTTACCCGGTCTAAATATTAAGAAGCTTGAAGGCACTCATGCGACACGCAATAAGGCCATCTGTGGCGTCTTTCATGAAACTCTGGATATGGAGCGCTTTGGCACCGGCATAGGGAAAATGAAGACACTCATGAAAGAGCATGGCCTTTCGGTCCCCGAGCTTTCAGAGGAGGGTGATTTCTTTGTTGTAAAGTTTTATGGTCCCGGGGATAAGATTTTGGATTTAGTACCAAGTATCCCAGAACATAGACAGACTGATCTTAAGAAACTTGGCCTGAATGACCGTCAGATTGAAGCTCTGCGGTTAATGGTAAATGAAAAACGGAAGATGACGAATACCGACTACAGAGATCTTTTGAAAACTTCAGAAAGAAGCGCTCTCAGGGATCTAAATGATTTGTTAAAGAAAGGGTTGGTCAAAAGGTCTGGTAAGCGCCGCGCCGCCGAGTACGAATCAGTATGGTAATGGCGGAATTATGTGCAAAATGGCGGAATTAATGGCGGATTTATATTTGGCGGAATTACAATGAGTTTGGCGGAATTGGCGGCGGATTAAAAATATTTTAAGAGAAGAACAGAGAAGAGAAGAATGGCGAAGGAAAAGAAAGCTACAGGCATAAATGCTTGGCCGGAGGATGATAGGCCGCGGGAGAAGTTGCTCAAGAAGGGCGCAGGGGCTTTGAGTAATTCCGAGCTTCTGGCGATTCTTTTGCGTACCGGCACGCAAGGCACCAGCGCCATTGATCTGGCCCGCAAGATCCTCAAGAAATTCAGCACATTCCGCAATATGGTCCACACCGACGCCCGGGACTGGAAAGAGATCAAGGGCTTAGGCGGGGCCAAGATCGCACATATTCAGGCCGCGCTTGAAATTGGCAAGCGTTTTAGACAGGATGATGTTTCTGCGGGGAAACAAAAAATCGATTCCGGCAAGGATGTAGTAGACATCCTTATGCCACAGCTTCGCGATCTCAAGACAGAGGTTTTCAAAATCGTTTGTCTTGATTCAAGCAACCGGATTATAAATATAACCGATGCCGCTTCTGGAACAGTCAATCGCGCCATGCCAATCATCAGGGAGATTATTCACTGTGCTCTGCAAAAGTTCGCGACGTCAATTATCTGTTTGCACAACCATCCATCCGGAGATTCGAAGCCGAGTGAAGAAGATAAACTTTTTACCAGAGAGCTTTGTCAAGCAGGGAAAATTATGCAGGTCAAAGTTCTTGATTATCTGATCGTAGGCGATAATTCTTACTATAGTTTTCATGACGAGGGTTTAATTTGAAGGAGAAACGATGACAAATTCAAGCAAGATAGCTCTTAGTTCCATTCTTAAGGATTCTAGTTATAACCTGTCGCTTTTTTCGGAAGAAGAGATTGGGGCTCTGGAATCAAAAATCAAGCTTGTAAAAACCAAGCCCTATGTCAATTGCATCATTCGGGAGAAAGAAGTCCAGCTCAAGCCGGAAGAGGTTGTCCGACAGCTTTATACAGCCAAGCTCATCAACGATTACGGCTATCCCAAAAAAAGAATACGCTTTGAGCATCCGGTTAAATTTGGCCGTGAAACGAAATCAGCCGATATTATCGTTTTCGACAAGGACAGGCCGACCGTTGAATACATTATCGTTGAGGTAAAAAAGCCCAAGCTCAAGGACGGCAAAGAGCAGTTAAAATCGTATTGCAACGCCACCGGCGCACCTATAGGAATTTGGTCAAACGGCGGTCAAATCTCGCACTATAACCGGAAAGACCCTAATTTCTTTGAGGATATCACCGATATTCCCAAAGCAGACCAGACACTTGAGGATATTCTAAAGGAACGCTTCACGTGGCGGGATTTAATCGTTAAGGACGCCCTTTTAAACGACAGAATTACGTTGAAGGCCAAGATTGAAGACATGGAAGATGAAGTCCTTGCCAATGCGGGCGTGGACGTCTTTGAGGAGGTGTTCAAGCTCATATTTACGAAATTATACGACGAGCATAAAAGCCATCAGGACAGAGCTGTTATTAATTATTTTTTAAAAAAGAAGAATTTGCCTATGGTTGCCGAACCAGCCGCAACCTATGGCAAGTCAAAAGAAAGATCTTTTGATGATGTTAAAGCGGCGCTTGGGCAAGTTGATGATTCAACCTTTCGTTTGCTTGAGTTTAGGAACACAGGACAAACAGACGCTCAGTTAAAAGAGAAGATTCAGCGGTTATTCAATGAAGCCAAGAAAAAATGGCCCGGCGTCTTCCCGGAAGAAAGCCGAATTGACCTCTCGCCTTCACATTTATCAATTTGCGTTTCCAGCCTTCAGGACGTAAAGCTCTTTAATTCCAATCTACAAGTCATCGACGAAGCCTTTGAATACTTGGTCAGCAAATCTTCTAAGGGTGAGAAGGGGCAGTATTTCACTCCCCGCCATGTGATTGATATGTGCGTCAAGATGCTTAACCCTCAGCGCGGCGAATATATGATTGATACTGCTTCGGGGTCTTGCGGATTTACCGTGCATACAATCTTTCAGCTTACCGGACATCTGTTTGAAAATACCGAAATTTCAGCGGAAGAAAAAGACGACGTGCTCCGGGTATTCGGTATTGACTTTGACGAAAAGGTCGTGCGTGTAGCCCGTACGCTTAATCTCATTGCCGGTGACGGCGAAACGAATGTTCTGCATCTTAATACGCTTGATTATGACCGCTGGAATGAAAAAGTGAATAACCCCGACTGGCGGGATACTTATGGCGCAGGATTCAGGCGTCTTGAAGCGTTAAAGGCACAGCGCAATTCCAACAAGGAATTTCTCTTTGATATTCTCATGGCCAATCCACCATTTGCAGGCGATATTAAGGAATCGAATATCATCCACAAATATGATCTCGGCTTTAACGAGAAGAAAAAGCCTAAGTCAAAGGTTGGGCGGGATATTCTTTTTATTGAGCGCAATCTTGATTTTCTAAAGCCCGGAGGTCGTCTGGCCATTGTTTTGCCCCAAGGCAGATTCAATAACACATCGGATAAGGACATCCGGGAATTTATTGCCGGGAAAGCCCGAATCTTAGCAGTTGTGGGCCTGCATGGTAATACTTTCAAGCCTCATACTGGCACCAAGACCAGCGTGTTATTCCTGCAAAAATGGGATGACAAGCTTTGCCCGAAAAAAGATGATTATCCGATCTTTTTTGGAGTTTCGGAGAAGTCAGGCAAAGACAATTCCGGGGATTATGTTTACGTTAAGAATGGCGACGGCAGACCTAAGCTCGATAAATACGGCCATTTGATTGTTGACCATGATTTGCACAATCATAAGGGCGAACTTGCGGATGGCATCGCGGAGGCATTTATTGACTGGGCGAAGAAAGAAAAACTCAATTTCTGGAAGAGTGGGAAATGAAAACGACAAGCGTTTTATATTCAAAACTTAAAAGACACGACGACTGGCGTTGGGATAGCGAATTTCTTTGTGATGAGCCATATCATAATAAAAACTTGGCCTACAAGTCCATAGGCCAAGTTCTTACTCTATCTCAATATGGCCTTTCAATTGATATGAATGAAGATGGCGACGGTTGCAAAATATATCGAATGAATGAAATATCAGATATGTTTTGTGATAGATCAATTAACAAATATGCCAAAATAACCGCCGGTCAGATAAATAAATTTAAGCTCAAGGATAACGACGTTTTATTTAATAGGACTAATTCATTAGACTTTGTTGGCAGAACGGGGATATTCAAGAAATTCTCGGAAGAAAATTTAGTGTTTGCCTCGTATTTAATACGTGTACGTACTAATGAATCTGAAATATTGCCGGAATATTTGACAACATTTCTCAACACAAGATATGGCATTCAGGATGCTAAAAGACGGGCCAGAATTTCAATTAACCAATCGAACATTAATGCTGAGGAGCTTAAGCGGGTAGAAATTCCAATTCTGTCAAAAGAAATTCAAGACACCATAAGAAAGCTTTTCAAATTATCTTTTCAGTCCGTAAACAAATCAGAATTACTATATGAAGCCGCCGAGCAAGCGCTTCTCAATGATCTTGGCCTTCTGAACTGGAGACCGAAGCATCGCCTTTCATTCGTCAAGAAATACTCCGACACGCAGTCTAGCGGGCGCATCGATGCGGAATACTTTCAGCCTAAATATGATGAGGTTGTGGATCGTATCAAGCAATACAAGAAAGGCTATCAGCCTTTGTCCGAGATCGTAACGGTTAAGGATAAGAATTTTCAGCCCAAAGATGATGTCACATACCGCTATATCGAGCTTGCGAATATCTCCGCTAACGGCAATATAAATGGATTTATTGAAGCTTTGGGCAAAGAGTTGCCTACCCGTGCAAGACGCAAGGTTAATGACGGCGATGTCATCGTTTCAACGATAGAGGGATCGCTTTCGAGCATCGCCTTGATTGCTAAAGACTTGGATAACGCGTTATGCTCAACGGGTTTCTTCGTTGTCAATTCTGATAAAATCAATTCTGAAACACTGCTGGTTTTACTCAAGTCTTCCGTCGGGCAATTACAGCTTAAAAAGGGTTGCTCCGGCACGATCTTAACCGCAATTGGCGACGACGAATTTAAACGAATCATTCTGCCGGATTTGTCCGCTGAAATTCAGAAGGACATTAAGAAGAAAATCACAGAGATGTATGATGCAAAAAGATTGTCAAAACATCTTCTCGATATCGCCAAGCGAGGCGTGGAAATGGCAATTGATAAGAGCGAAAAGGATGCCGAAAGTTTTATTAACGTGGAAATCAGGAAGCTAAAAGTCAACCTTGAAGAAAAACAGTCATGAAGTTTTTGAACAATATCCAGCTTAAGACCGAAGACAAAATAACAATATCGCTGAATCACCACTCAAGCGGCAGGGACACGGTTTTGATTTGAAAGCAGTGGTTGATTGCGTGGAAAAATAAGTAAATTATGTGGCAAGAAAGAGAAGATGAAGAGAACGGGCAATTTGAGAAACTAACTGCCTCGCATTTGTATTGCAACAATTGCGGCAGGTCAATGCCGGTGCAGGAAGTATTGCTTCTGGTATTGCCTGACGGAGAATTATACGATTATCGCTGCGCCCGGTGCCATGAGTCAGTCGGAACGCGCAAGGAAACAAAAAGGCAGAATCTGGCCTCGTAAAATTATTGAAAAATATAAAAATTTGTAATAAAATCTTTTTTAAAAAAGGAGGTAAAAAAATGAATTATACAGGTGTAAGCGCGATCAATGACAAAGTAAAACAGGAAAGCAGTTTTGTTATAAGTCTAAAACATGAAATAGAGAAGGTTATTATCGGGCAGAAATATTTAATTGAGCGGCTTTTAGTTGGGCTTTTAGCTAATGGCCATGTGCTGGTTGAAGGTGTTCCAGGCCTAGCCAAAACACTTTCTGTAAAAACCCTGTCTCAGGCGATTAATACCAAATTCCAAAGAATTCAATTTACCCCTGATTTACTTCCTGCTGATCTTATCGGGACACTTGTCTATAACCCTAAAGAAGGAACTTTTACTACCAAAAAAGGCCCAATTTTTGCGAACATCATCCTTGCCGATGAAATTAACCGCGCTCCGGCAAAAGTGCAGAGCGCGTTATTGGAGGCAATGCAGGAAAGACAGGTTACTATCGGAGAGAATACCTTTAAATTAGACGAACCGTTTCTTGTGATGGCTACCCAAAACCCGATAGAGCAGGAAGGAACATATCCTTTACCCGAAGCCCAGGTTGACCGCTTTATGCTGAAAATCAACATTACCTACCCAAATAAAGACGAAGAGCATAAGATTCTAAAAGAAATGAGCGTTACAGATAAAGAAACCAAGGTTTCTCCTGTAGTGGGGCCCGAAGATATTAAGCGCGCACGCAAGGTAGTCAATGAGATTTATATGGATGAGAAGCTTGAGAAATACATCCTTGATATTGTGTTTGCCACCAGAGAGCCAGCCAAATATAAACTGCAGGATTTAACCAGTTTAATCCAATATGGCGCCTCTCCCCGCGCAAGCATTTATTTGACACTTGCCTCAAAGGCATATGCTTTTATCCAGGGCAGGGGCTATGTAACGCCACAGGACGTTAAATCCATTGGCCCGGATATCTTAAGACATAGGGTGATTGTTAGTTACGAAGCAGAGGCAGAAGAAAAGACATCGGAAGATATTATCAAGAGAATATTCGATGAGGTAGAGGTTCCTTAATGATACCTAAAGAAGTTTTACAGCAGATAAGGCGTATCCAGATAACCACCTCCCGCATGGTCACTGATGTGTTTTGCGGTCAGTATCAGAGTGTGTTTAAAGGCCGCGGCATGGAGTTCGATGAGGTACGCGAATACCAGCCGGGTGATGAGATCCGCTCTATTGACTGGAATGTTACTGCGCGCTTGGGGCATCCCTATATCAAAAAATTTATGGAAGAGCGGGAACTAACGGTAATGCTGCTACTGGATTTATCAGGTTCTTCTTATTTCGGCACCGTCAATAAGCTAAAGAGGCAGATTGCTGCCGAGATTTGTTCAGTCTTGGCCTTTTCGGCGATTCGCAATAATGATAAGGCGGGCCTGATTATTTTTACGGACCGGATAGAGAAATTTGTCCCGCCCAAGAAAGGCTTAAGCCATGTCTTGCGTATTGTCCGAGAGGCCTTATATTTTGAGCCCCAAGGCAAAAAGACAAATATTCCCGCAGCTTTAGAATATCTTAATAAGGTATGCAAGCGTAGCACGGTTACCTTCATTGTATCAGATTTTTATGCTGAAGTTTTCGATAAGCCTCTGGCTATTGCCAACAAACGCCATGATTTAGTCGGTATCACTATAACCGATCCCAAAGAGCTGGATTTGCCTGATATCGGCTTAGCGCAATTTAATGATCCTGAGACCGGCGGGGTATTCAATTTAGATACTTCAAATAGTGCGCTGCGTCAAGAGTTCCGGCAGAATGCGTTGAGAATAATAGGCGAGCGCAAAAAAACATTTGACCGTATAGGCGTGGATAATGTGGATGTGCGCTGCGATATTCCGTATAATCGCACTCTGTTTAAGTTCTTCCGGATGAGGGAAAGGAGGTTTCGTTAGATGCAAAAATTTTTCCTTGTTGTTATTATTTTAATGCTGGGGATTTTGATCTTTCTTGTAGGAATATTACCCAACCGAATAGTAAAACCCGAAGCAATGAGCCATTCAACCGTTCAGATAGATTATGCGAACAAGCTCTTAAGCAAGGGCCTTAAAGAACAGGCTGCAGAAGCTTTTGAAGAGCATCTTGGCAAAAGTCAACTAAGTCCACAGGAAGAAGCCAAGCTTTTGTATAAGCTGGGCAGTATTTATATGGATTTATACAAATACGAAAAAGCTTTAAAAAATTTCTATAAGGCAGATATGGTTGATCTCAAGGCCGAATTTGCTCAAGAAATGAACCAAAAGATAGTCGAAGCCTTAGAGAACTTAGGAATGGGCGCGCAAGCGCGCTATGAATTAGAAACGCGAACTTCTTTGGGTCAGGCAAAAGTGGCGGAGGATAAAGCTGTCGCGCGTATCGGCAAAAAAGAAATTACCGAAAGCGACATTGATCGGGCCTTAAAGGTTGTTCCGGAATGGATGAGAAAAAGCTTTGATGAGCCGCAAAAACGCCTGGAATTTATCAGGGATTATGTGGCAAAAGAAGTTCTTTATGCCAAGGCAAAACGCTTTGGGTTAGATACTAAAGATGAAGTGCGGCAGACTATAGAGCAATTAAAAAAACAAATCGTAGTTGAGCAATTACTCGGCAAGGAAATACAGGAGAAATTAGACAAGATCAGTCCGGAAGACATTAAATTGTATTATGAGGCGAATAAAGAGACATTGGGTTTAGAGCCTGCGCGAATAAAGGTAAGCTACTTAGGTTTTGAAAAGGAATCGCAAAAGGATGAAATGCTGCAAAAATTAAAGAAGCAGGAAGGTAAGCCCCAGGAAATCTGGCTTACCGAAGGTCAATCTGATATTCCTGGTATCGGCGAAGCAAAAGATGTTATTGCCGGATTATTTTTAAAAGAAAAAGGCCAGATTAGCGATCCTTTAAAGATAAAAGATAAGTTTTACATTTTCTCGATACTTGATAAGAAAGAAAAACGCCAGAAGGGTTTTGAAGAGGTAAAGCAGGAAGCAGAATACGAATATAGGATGAAAAAACAGCAGGAAATCAGCCAGGACCTGCTTAAAAAGGCCCTGGAAGAGCAGGAAGTAGAGATTTTCTACACGGCAAACAAGAATGAACCTAAAAAAGATAAATAATTTAGCCTTTGTTGTATTGACTTTTGCTGTATTCTTAACAGGCAGCAGTCTATCTTACGCAGCAAAAGATAAAGAAAAGAAGAATCCGGATATTGAGGCAACCGCAGCAGTAGATAAAGCCTCAATACAGATAGGAGACAAACTCACCTACTGCTTAACAGTCAAGGCTAAAAAGAATATTGAGGTGGAATTCCCGCAAATTTTACCCGAAAATTTGGCTGGTTTTGCAATTAAAGATTTTGGCACATCAGGAAAAGCTCTTTTCGGGAAGAGAACTTTTAAACAATGGTATCTTTTGGATACGTATGTAAGCGGCGAGCATGTGATTCCGGCAAGTCTCATAAAATACCGAACCAAAGGGCAATCTGATTGGCAGGAGTTAAATGTTAATGAACTAAAAATAGAGGTCAAAAGCGTCTTGGATACAGCGCCGAAGCAGAAAGACATCCGCGATATCAGGGGGCCGAAAAGTTTTGCTAGTAAGGCCTGGTTCTATGTGCTGATAACAGTATTTGCTCTTTTAATTATCGGAGGAGTCTGGGCATTCGTCATTTTGAAGAAAAAGAAAGAAGAATCTAAAAAGCCGCCTATTCCCGCGCATATCATTGCTTATGAAGCATTGACAGCTTTAGAGAGGAAGGATTACATTCGTCGTGGCCTCACTCAAGCTTATTATACGGAGCTTTCGGATATTGTGCGCCACTATCTTGAGGACAGGTTTAACATCCGCGCCCCGGAAATGACCACCGAAGAGTTTTTAATCAAGGTAAAAGAAGATAACACATTAACCCTTGAGCAGAAGGGATTGTTGCGTGATTTCCTGACAGCTTGCGATCTGGTTAAATTTGCAAAACATCAGCCTGCCCAGCAGGAGGCAACTTTGAGCTTTGCATCGGCAAAGAAGCTGATTGACCAGACTAAACAAGAAGAGACGCCATAATGTTATGATTATTCAAAATCCGTTATTTTTATTGTTAATTCCAGTTGCCGCAGCAATTATTTATTATTCTTTACGGCGCAAGAAAACTTCGGGGATTCAATTCTCTTCGGAAAGATTCTTAAAAGTAGGCAAGCCTACAATCAAGACGATTTGCAGCCGTTATATATGGGTCTTACGCTTAGTTATATTTATTCTCTTTGCTTTAGGTTTAACCAGATTTCGTATGCCGGTTGAAGAGTCAAAGATACAGACCGAAGGCATCGATATTGTTCTTGCCTTGGATACTTCAACCAGCATGTTAGCAGAAGATTTTACGCTGCATGGAAAAAGGGCTAACCGGCTTGATGTCGTAAAGAATGTAGTAGAAAATTTCATTCAGGCAAGGAAAAATGATCGTATCGGCGTAGTTGCATTTGCTAGCCGCGCTTATACAGTAAGCCCGCTTACATTAGATTACGGATGGCTGCTTGAGAATCTTAAGCGGGTTAAAATCGGGATGATCGAAGATGGCACAGCCATAGGCTCAGGATTGTCAGTAGCGTTGAACAGGTTAAAAGACACTAAGGCCAAAAGTAAAATTATTATCCTTCTGACTGACGGGATAAATAACGCAGGTAAGATTTCGCCCTCTTTAGCAGCGGAAACTGCCAAAGCTTTGAAAGTTAAGGTATATACTATTGGTGCTGGAACCAAGGGCATGGCGCCATATCCGATGAAAGATTTCTTCGGCAATACTGTGTATCAGCCGGTAAAGATAGATATTGACGAAGACAGCCTGATGAATATTGCCTCAAAAACAGACGGCAAATATTTCCGCGCTACGGATACCAAGTCATTAAAGGAAGTTTATGCTGAAATTGACCGGATGGAAAAATCTCCTATTGAAGAAAAAGGATATATGGAGTACCGGGAGTTATTTCCTATCTTTATAGGTATAGCCATGGCGCTATTATTTTTAGAAGTTTTATTAAACAATACAATTTTACGAAAAATCCCCTAAGATTATGAGATTTGCTGCGATAACAAGCGCATATTTATTTTGGTTGATTATTGCCCTAATCGGCTTCCTTTTCTGGGCAAATAGCCGCAAGATTAAAGCTTTTGAGACCTTTGCTGATAAGAATTTGTTAGCCACGCTTCTTGCTTCTTTTGACATCCGTAAATACAGATTAAAAGAAGCTCTCATTATTGTTGCTCTATTTTTTACGGTTTTTGCTTTAATGCGGCCGCAATGGGGATTCAAGTGGCAGGAGATAAAACGGAAAGGCCTGGATATTCTCGTGGCTGTGGATGTCTCCAAGAGCATGCTGGCAGAAGATATAAAGCCCAGTCGCCTGGAGCGCACAAAATTGGCTTTGGCAGATTTCGTCAAACACTTAAAAGGCGACCGCGTAGGTTTAATTGCCTTTGCGGGCAGCGCTTTTGTGCAATGCCCTTTAACTGTTGATTACAGCGGCTTTCTATTATCCGCAGAGTCATTAGATATTAATACAATTCCTAAAGGCGGAACGTCAATTTCTAGCGCTATACGCGAGGCCATCAAAAGCTATGAAGGTGGCCTAAAGAAATACAAAGTGCTCATCATTATTACTGATGGCGAGGATCACGAAGGAGACCCGGTAAAGGCAGCAGAATTGGCGCAAAAAGAAGGCATAAAGATTTTCTGTATTGGTATAGGCACAAACGAGGGAGAGCTTATTCCTGTGGCTGATGAGAGCGGCAATAAGGGATACCTAAAAGACAGAAGCGGAGCTGTGGTTAAGAGCCGTCTTGACGAGACAACTCTACAGAAAATAGCCTTAACTACAGGCGGAAGTTATGTGCGCGCCAGCAGCAGGGAATTTGGGCTGGATCTGATTTATAAGGAAAAACTTTCGGAGATGGAAAAAAGAGAATTAGAAAGCAAGATGGCCAAACAATATGAAGAACGTTTTCAGATTCCACTGGCTTTAGCATTTTTACTTTTGGCAGCGGAGTTTATTATCAGCGACAGGCGCCGGGCCTAAAAGGAGAGGCCGGCGTCCCGCTTTCTGCGGGAGAAAAAGGCATTATGAGTAAAGTTTCGTTTAGAAGAATAATTTTTCTTAGCTTATCCATCTTTACCGTTGTTCAATCAACATGTTTCGCCGCAGTCCCGGCAAAGAAAAGCGTAAAGGAGGCAAATAAGCTATATCAGAAAGGGAAGATTGATGAAGCGCTTGCCAAATATAATGACGCAAGCGTTAGTTTGCCTGATTCTGATATCATAAATTTCAATATGGGAGCGGCATTATATAAGAAAGAAGATTACCAAAAGGCAATAGATGCTTTTACCAAGGCATTAACTAGTGATAGCAAGAAGATAGAAGCTGATGCTTTATATAACTTGGGCAATTGTAAATATAAGCTGGGTAAGTTAAAGGAGAATACTGATTTATCAGCTACGGTGGGATTGTTGCGGGAATCTTTAGATTATTATAAAAGGGCAGTAGAGCTTGACCAGAAAAATACCGATGCGCGTTTTAATCATGAATTCGTTGAGAGAGAATTGAAGGTTTTGCTGGATAAATTGAAGCAGCAACAATCTAATCAAGATAAACAGAAAGAACAAGAGCAGCAACAGGAAGAACAGAAGCAAGGCACTTGTCCTACCGGAAAAGAACAAGGAAAGGAAGATAAAGGAAAAGAAGAATCGGCTCAAGCAGAAGAGCAAAAACAACAAGAGAAAGAAGGTCAAGGAGGGCAATCGCAACAGGAGGAAAAGCAGCAAAAAGAGGAGCAAGTATCTGCCGCAGAATCACAACAGGAAGGGCAAGGCAAGGAATTATCAGAAGAAGGAGCGCGCGCTATTTTAGAGCGCTATGGGCAAGAAGAAGCAACTCCAAATTATGAAGACAGGCGTACCGGTGCCTATGACAGGGAAGTATCAAAAGATTGGTAGATCGGGGTTATGAAGAGAGCATTATCCTTTACTCTATTTTTTGCGCTATTTTTAACTTCAGTCGCTCATGCCAGCGATATCCAGCTCGAAGCAACTGTTGACCGTAATAAAATAGCGCTTGGCGAGGCACTCCAACTTAATCTGACTTTTCAAGGAACGCAGAATGTTTCTGCTCCCAGTATAGATAAGATAGAAGGTTTTGATGCGCGCTATCTTGGGCCTTCGACAATGGTTTCTATTGTTAACGGAGTGGTCACGAGTTCTATAACTCACGTTTATACCTTAGTTCCTTTAAAAACAGGTACCTTTACCGTAGGGCCGTTTTCCGTGCAAGCACAAGGAAAAACTCTGACTTCTAAGCCGATAACCGTAGAAGTAGTTTCAGCTCCTGCCGGAGGTCAGCCATCCGCTCCCCGTCAAGCTTTACAAGAACCAGCTCCTGCCAAAATAAGCGCAGAAGAATTAAAAGACAGAATCTTTTTGATCTTGAGTATAGGAAAAAGAAAAACCTACTTAAGCGAGTTTATGCCGCTGACCATAAAACTCTATGTTAACCGTTTAGGCGTGAGAGATATTCAGTTTCCCGAAATTGAAACAAACGATTTTTCCATTGAAAAATTTGGCCAGCCAAAACAGTACCGCGACGAATTTGGCGGTGTCTTGTATGATGTTATTGAGTTCACGACCAACATGTTTGGCATAAAACCGGGAGATTTTACTTTAGGACCGGCAAAATTAAAGTGTAATTTAGTGGTGCGCAGACAAACGCAGCGAAGGCGCACTCCCTTTGATGATGATTTCTTTAGCGGATTTTTCAATGACGATGTTTTTAATGACTTCTTTGGCAGATATGAAGCATATCCTTTAGAATTGAAATCTGCAGAGATTCCGGTTAGTATACTGGCTTTGCCTCAAGAAGGAAAACTCGAAGGTTTCGACGGCGCTTTGGGAAATTTCCAATTAAATGTTGAAGCCACTCCTCTTGAGGTAAAAGCAGGAGACCCCATAACCTTAAAAATGACAGTAAGGGGAGAAGGGAACTTCGATAGTGTTAAAGTTCCTAAGTTACAATCTAAAGATGGTTTTAAGGTTTATGACCCCCAAGTTAAGCAAGGTAAAAATGAAAAGATTTTTGAGCAAGTGGTTATACCCGAATCCGAGAAAATAACATCCATCCCACAGATAAATTTTAGCTTCTTTAATACGTCAACAGGCCAATATCAGGTTTTGACGCACGAACCTATTCACATAACAGTGGGTAAGGTTGAAGAAAGCCAACAAAAGTTAATAGAGTTACCTCAAGCCCAAATTAAGCCTGCGCAGAAAGAGAAGCTGGGTAGGGATATTATTTATCTTAAGAATTCTCCCGGCAAGCTAAGGAAAATAGGTTATTACCTTTATCAAAGTTTCAGTTTTTGGTTATTTCAAATCTTAAGCTTTATTCTCTTTATCGGAGTCGTTCTCTTTAACTTCAAGCAGCAAAAATTAAAGAGCGATACCCGTTACGCTCGCAGGTTACGGGCCCCTACAAAAGCAAAAAAGGGCATTCAAGAATCCGATAAATTATTACGGGAGGGAAAAACTCAAGAATTCTTTGATGCGGTATTTAAGACTATCCGGGGATATCTGGCAGATAGATTCCATTTGCCTTCTGGAGGCATAACCGCAATTACCGTTGAAGAGATAGCAAGCGAAAAAGGATTGCCGCAAGAGGTGTTAGACAAAATAAAGAAGATCTTTGCTGATTGCGATATGGCCAGGTATGCGCCTGGCCAATTCGGGCAAAAAGAGTTGCAGGATGTTTTCCAAGCCTTAAAAGAAGTCATTGATTACCTGGAGAAACAGAAGATATGAAAGTCAGGAGTCGTCTTAGCAAAATATTTGTATTAGCCATATTTTTTCTGCCATTTTTTGTAAAAATTTCTTTTGCCAGCAATATTCAAGATGCAGGCGCTTTTAACCGGGCAAATGTTTATTATGAACAGGCTAATTATGACGAGGCTATTAAACAGTACGATGGTATCCTCAAAAGCGGATGGGAGAGTGGAAACCTTTACTATAATTTAGGAAACTGTTATTTTAAAAAAGGAGAATTGGGTAAAGCTATTTTAAATTACGAGAAAGCGCGCAGGTTTATTCCGTTAGATAAAGATTTAGAGTCTAATTACGAGCATGCCCGATCTTTAATCCAAGGAGCGGAGATTACTTCCAAAAAAAGCTTCCTTTCAAGAATGTTAAGTAGCGTGTTTGAAAAATTCACAGTTGACAGCTTAACTATTTTACTCAGCATATTGTATATATTGATTTTGATTATCGTGCTACTTGGCTTTTTCTTTAGGCAATTCAAAAAACAAGCTTTGGTTTTCTCTATTATTTTGGGATTATTTTTTATTGTTAGTTTGGTGGGGCTGAAGGGGCAGGTTTCGAGTTTTAATAAAGAAGCAATTATTGTGGTTGAGCAAATTGACGCTAAATTCGAACCGATGGAAAAAGCCACAACATATTTTACTCTCTACGAGGGTATGAAAGTAGAGGTGGCAGAATCCAGAGATAATTGGCATAAAGTCAAACGCCAGGATAACAAGAGTGGCTGGGTAGAAAATAGCACCTTAGCCATTTTTTAAGTTAATTCATAAATCTGCCGGATGTAAGCAACGTATTCAGCAGCCATGCTTTACGAAAATGCGCACTATTATAAGTAGGGCGTATTCTTGTTGATTCTTAGCATTAATGGCATATAATTGAATCGTTCATTCGTTTCAAAACGGTATTTCCGCCACAAGGACGAAGGTTTTCGTTTTAGTCCAGTTGTGGCTAATAATTAATATTTCTCTTGCAATTTTTTTTAGTTTGTGATAAAAATTGTATAAAGAGGAGGGTTTAATGCAAGAACATCTTGGCTTTTTAAAGGTATCCAGCGCGGTGGTAAAGATGGCTGCCTGGATTTTTTTATTGCTGGGGCTTCTGGGGGGCTTGTCTGTTATATTAGGTAAGGTTCCGGGGAACCCTCCTTGGATGGGAGTATTTATCCTGGTGATTTATGTTTTTCTTTTCTTTTTTCTTTATCTTATCGCAAAGATTTCTGACCTTTTGGTCAAGATTATTAATGAAATAAAAAAGTAAGGAACAGGGGGCGTAAATGAGGAGATTCTTAGGTTTTTTTCTGATTTTGGGTTTTTTGATTCCGGCTCTTTCC
>ERZ795031.1426-NODE-1426-length-24934-cov-5.150770_pt1 | contig 24934 bp, 20 predicted proteins | sample MGYA00375123_ERZ795031 | MGnify/ENA primary metagenome ERZ795031 (study PRJEB30166, sample SAMN05720159) | activated sludge metagenome | isolation source: anaerobic digester from wastewater treatment plant | place: USA | collected 2015-04-21 ...
GGAAAAGAATCCGAAAAAATATTTACGAACTCATCGGTCCGGGCGTCAAGAACTATCTGAACCAGATACATGAATGGATCCGGTCTTCTTCTATAAACCACCTGCATAAGCCTAAGGCTCTCCACAATACTTGCCCTTGCTTCCGAGACTCTTGATTCCAACCTGTCAAGTCCGTTGATATAATACTGATATACGAACTGACGCACCTCTTCATATTCTTTATCAAGTATGTTCTTGACAAGCCAGTATCTGTTTCTGTTTCGTGAACCATCATAAGGTTTCCAGCCAGCTTCGGGAGCATTCTGGGCATTAGTTACTATCTTCTCCGCCATACGGAAGAACTCTGTTCCGCCGAAAAGAGAAAAAGAATCATAATCAAATCCAAGAATTATATATGTATAGTATGCAAGAACAGAAACAAGATTTGATCTGTGAGTAGTTGCATCAAATTCAAGGGGTTGAAACTCAACATATCTGAATCTGAAGTTATTATCAATGAAATTAAGCATTGTTGCACTGTAAGTAGTGTTGTACACGGGTCTCCTTACCTGAATCTGTATTGTGCCTGAAAATTCATCAGCGGAAATCTGATCGGTAAGGTTGATAAGGATATTGCAATCTATTCTTTCCGCATAGCTAAAAACATGATTTGTCCATACAGTGTTGTTCATGAATTCATAAATATCCCTCTGCATATTTTCAAAGACCTGCCTGTTTGATCCCTGTATCTGCTGGGCAGATACCTGCACATTGCAGTTCAGTTCCTGGGCAGCAGCAAAGCCATGGAGCATTGCAACAATAATTATAAGGAATGGATATCTGAGTAAACGAAGGAGTTTCATAATGCAAACTATTTGGTCATCGAAATAATTTTATCGAGTATATCCCTTGCTGCATCCTCTTTAGATTTCAACTCAAATTTATCAATATTATTGTACTTGTCAATTATGGTTATCCTGTTTGTATCATGTCCGAATCCCGCTCCCTCATCTTTGAGGGAATTAAGTACTATAAGATCAAGGTTCTTTCTCTGCAGTTTATCAGAAGCATTCTTAAGTCCGTCATCGGTCTCGAGCGCAAAACCAACAAGTATCTGGGATTGTTTTTTGATCCTGCCAAGCGATGCTGCTATATCAACAGTTGGCTTAAGAGTGAGTGTTAATGTTTCTTTGCCTCTTCTAAGCTTTTCTTTTTCTGATTTAAGTGGTGTAAAATCAGCAACAGCTGCTGACAGAATGGCAATATTGCACCATGGGAAATTAGAGATGCATTCATCTGTCATTTCAGAAGCATCGGTTATCCTTATAATCTTTACCCTGCTGTTTCGGGGATTGACATTTACAGGTCCTGTTACAAGGATGACTTCGGCCCCATAATCGGCAGCCGCATCTGCGAGCGCTATTCCCATCTTACCTGAAGAATAGTTACTGATAAAACGAACAGGGTCTATGGCTTCTCTTGTTGGACCGGCGTTGATAAGTACTTTTATGCCGGTCAGCGCTTCACTGCTTTTTTTTTTCGTGAAGAAGCTGTTTATCTCCTTTACTATATCTTCGGGCTCTGCCATTCGGCCTTTACCCTCCAGTCCGCTGGCAAGTTCACCGGATGAGGGTTCAAGAATGGTATTACCAAATGCTTTAAGGGTTTCGATATTGATAACTGTTGCCGGGTGTTTTAGCATGTCCGTATCCATTGAAGGAGCAATGAACACCGGGCATCTTGCTGAAAGATAAGCAGTAAGCAGAAGATTATCTGCAATACCATTTGCCATTTTGGCAATAGAATTAGCAGTAGCAGGAGCAATCAGGAAAAGGTCAGACCATACAGAGAGTTCAACATGGTTATTCCATTCACCATTCTCCCGGTTATAGAACTCAGTAAGCACAGGATTTTTCGATAGAGTTGAAAGTGAGAGAGGTGTAATGAACTCTTTAGCATTATCAGTCATGATCACCTTTACTTCAGCACCTTCCTTTATAAGAAGCCTTATTATCATTGCAGTCTTATAGGCTGCAATACCACCTGTAACGCCAACCAGTATATGTTTGCCTTTTAGCATGATCAGGCTGAAGCTTTACCCTGCTTTATTGTAGTTTCCGGATTTCTGTAGAATATCTTTTTTTCTTCAAGTTCCTGCAAAGCAATGAGTGTCGGTTTTGGAAGACGCTCATAGAATTTGGAGATCTCTATCTGTTCCCTGTTTTCAAAAATTTCTTCAAGATTATCGCTGTAAGATGCAAATTCCTCAAGTTTCTTGTTCAGTTCCTGCTTCATTTCGACAGAGATCTGGTTAGCCCTTCTGGCAACAATAATTACAGTCTCGTAAATATTCCCGATATCCTGGGTCAAAAGATCGAGATTCCTTGTAACAGTTGTAACGGGGGCATTTGATTTTCTATAGTCCATATTTATTTTTGATTGTTTTCTTCTTCAACATCATCAGAAACTGCCTGTGATTTATTTGGATCCAGTTTAAGAGCTCTGGCAGTTGTCTGGTATATTCTCCTGGCATCCCTGTTAAAACGACTGTTTGGAAACTCTTCCATAAAGGAATAATAGTCATCCAGGGTTGTCTGATATCTTTCAATCTGCCTGCTGGCCAGACTGTTTTCTGCATAGAGGAAAAGGGAATTCAGCTTGAGGAACATCATCTCTTCACGATACTTTGAATCCGAGAACTCCTTAAGGCTGTTTGTAAGGGCCACTACTACAGATCTGTACTCGGTCATGTCATGGTAGAGCCTGGCACTCAGGTAAGACTTTTCAACGAGCTTGTCCTGCAATTCCTTTATGAGAATTCTGCATTCTTCTGCCCTTGGGCTTGACGGATATCTGCTCAGGTAATAATTAAAACCCTCTATTGAAGATCTTGTATATGCCTGATCAAGTTCAGCACGCGGCGACATGTGATAATCACACATAGCTGAAAGGAAATGTGCCTCCTCAACATATTTTCCATAGCCGTACTGGTCAGAGTAGGATTTGAAATATGCTCCGGCACTCATATAGTCCTTCATTTCATAAAAAGACTGGGCATTCATCCAGGCAAGATCTTCAGATTCACTAGTAGCCCTGAAACGAGGTATTATCTGAGCAAGCAACTCTGTTGTTTTTACATATTTGCCGGCTTCAAAATATTCTTTCGTTTTGTTCTTCTTAAGTTCATAGTCAGTACTCTTAAGCAGCTTATTATATTCGCCGCAGGAACTCAGCAAGACCAAAACTGAAAAAAGCAAAAGTATGAATACCCTGTTTCTCATTCCAAAATGTTGTGCAAAATTACAATATATTTTTTAAATCAGATATATAAACGTATTTTTTGCCTCTTTATTCTGCTTCTGAAGCCTGTGTTCCAAATTAGGTATAAATAGGTATAAAGTAATATTTTCTAATAGGTACTTTTGCACAAGTTCAATATAATAGAATTTGCAATGGATATTTTCGACAAGATCAAATCAACAAAAGGCGCTTTGGGTCAGTATTCTGATGTAGCTGACGGATATTTCATGTTCCCGAAACTGGAGGGAGAAATAGCACCAAGAATGAAATTCAGGGGTAAAGAGGTTCTTACATGGAGTCTTAATAACTACCTGGGGCTGGCTAACAATCCTGAAGTAAGGAAAGCTGATGCTGAATATACAGCTAAATACGGACTAGCGTACCCCATGGGAGCCAGAATGATGTCAGGACAAACTTCAATGCATGAGAAATTTGAAAAAATGGCTGCAGAATTTGAAAAAAAAGAAGCAGCATACCTTTTGAACTACGGATATCAGGGAATGGTATCAATAATTGATTCTCTTGTCGACAGGCATGATGTAATAGTTTACGATTCAGAATCGCATGCATGCATAATGGATGGAATGAGGCTCCACTTTGGAAAGAGATTTGTTTATTCTCATAATGATATTGAAAGCTGCGAAAGGCAACTTAAGCGTGCAACAAAACTTGTACAGGAATCAGGCGGCGGGATACTTCTTATAACAGAGGGTGTATTCGGAATGGCCGGAGACCTTGGCAAGCTTGATGAAATTGCTGCACTGAAGGAAAAATATAATTTCCGTTTCCTTGTTGATGATGCTCATGGCTTTGGTACTATGGGAGCAACAGGAGCCGGAACCGGAGAACATTTTGGCGTTCAGGATAAAATAGATATCTATTTTGCAACTTTTGCAAAATCGATGGCAGGTATCGGGGGCTTTGTAGCAAGTACGAAAGAGGTTATTGAATATCTGAGGTTCAATCTAAGATCCCAGATTTACGCAAAAGCCCTCCCGATGGCAATGACTATGGGTGCTATCAAAAGGCTCGAACTTATACAGGTTCATCCTGAATACAGAAAGAACCTCTGGACTATTGTCAACGCACTGCAGGATGGTCTGAGAAAAGCCGGTCTTAACCTTGGCAACACCGAATCTCCTGTGACCCCCGTGTTCTTTAAATGCCCACTCGAACAGGTAACTCAGCTTGTTTACGACCTCAGGGAAAACTATGGCATTTTCTGCTCAGTTGTAATATACCCGGTCGTTCCCAAGGACGTAGTGATGCTCCGCCTTATCCCTACTGCAATTCACACTCTTCAGGATGTTGAATATACAATCAAGGCTTTCAGCGATATCAAAAGAAAAGTTGATAATAACGAGTACCCAAATGAAATGGCCGATTTCTCAAAGTAGCTAACTAATTTGGCTGTTTTTATTTACTTTTTCTTAAATTGTTAAATCCTGAAGATAAGATTTGAAACAGGGTTGGTTGGCTTATTCATTGCCAATCTTATCCTCGTAAACACGGAGGATGTTAACCAATATCCTTATGGAAGCCTGATCAGAAATTGGGATTAAAAAATCTCATTATAGCTCCCATATAATACTCCCTCCATCCTTCGGCTATATTCTCAAAATCTTCATCAGGAATATTTGTGTGCTCTACAGTGACTTGAGAATCTTCCTTGAATGGCTGAATTGAAATTGTTACAATGGATCTCTCAGGCTGGTCGCCGAAATACCATTCCTGAACCACTTTCCTGTCAGGAATGAACTCCAGGTTCCTGCCGCATATATCTCCGTCCCACAGAGAAAATTCTGATCCGGGCTCTGCCGGCATTTCTGCAGGATATCCTGACCATAGCTCAATTGTAAAAGGATTAGTCAATGCTGAATAAACATCGGAAGGTTCAGCATTGATTATGAAAGTCTTTTTGAAAGTCTTCATCAGACATGTTATTTTCTTGTCTCAGACAGATATCGTTCGGCATCAATAGCAGCCATACATCCTGTTCCTGCAGCGGTTACAGCCTGCCGGTAATAAGGGTCCTGAACATCACCTGCTGCAAAGACACCCGGTATATTTGTCCGTGTTGTTCCAGGGATTGTCTTAATATACCCTGCGGCGTCGGTATCAAGGTATTTCCTGAAAATATCCGAGTTCGGGGTATGTCCTATTGCCAGAAAAAGCCCGTCAATACTTATTCTGACCTGTTCTTCATCAGGGCCGCCTTTCTTTCTGACAAGGACAGCGCCTTCAACACCGTTATCTCCGAAAAGATCAATAACCTGGTGTTCCCACAATATCTGAATATTTGGTGTGTTCATTACTCGTTCCTGCATGGTCTTTGAGGCTCTCAGCACATTCCTTCTTACTATCAGATATACTTTATTACAGATCCCTGCCAGATAGATAGCCTCTTCAGCAGCTGTATCGCCTCCTCCTACAACAGCAACATCTTTATTCCTGTAGAAGAAGCCGTCGCATGTTGCACAGGCAGATACTCCCATCCCCGAATATTTCTTCTCTGCCTCCAAACCAAGATACTTTGCTGTTGCACCAGTAGCTATTATTACGGTGTCTGCCTCCACCACCTTATTGTCATCAAATGTAATGCGATGTTTAAGTCCTGAAAAATCTGCTTCTACAGCTATCCCCATACGCATATCTGTACCGAATCGTTCGGCCTGTTTTCTGAGATCCTCCATCATCTGTGGTCCGGTTATTCCTTCAGGATAACCGGGGAAATTTTCAACCTCAGTTGTTGTTGTCAGTTGTCCGCCCATCTGCAAGCCGGCATATAAAACCGGCTTCAGGTTAGCCCTGGCAGCATATATTGCTGCAGTGTACCCAGCCGGACCGGATCCGATAATTAGGCATCTTACCTTTTCAATGCTTTCAGGATCAGTCTTTTCCGATCCCGGATTTAAATCAAGGGGCTTAAATAGTGCCATACTCATGTCTTAGAAATTGAACAAAAATAATAAAAAGACACAAAGGCACAAGGATACAATGATTCCCTGAGCAAAGACCATAACAGGATAGTCAGTGCTTAAAAGAAAATTAAATTATCGACAGTCAGGCAGCAACCTTATAAAGTCTTCAGAGGCTGCATCCATTCAAGCTGAGTATCGATATTATCGCTTAGCTTATACTTGATTATATATTTATCAATATCCTGACCACCTATAATATCTATTTTATCGCGATCCACTACTCCTAGTCCGTCAGCAGCTCCATAGTTAAGATATCCGACTTGTTCAAGAGGGATACCCATCAACCTTGTACATAAACTATCAACTGCAAACGAATCTTCTCCTGCAAGAGCAATCCTGTGATCAGCTTCATATCCCCTGCTCGGACCGTTACCCTGCATCCCTTCCACACCATCGATGATAGCCAGATCTGCTCTTATCTGTTTTGCCACCTGATAGATATTGTAATGGAGCCAGCGGGGTCCGGCTGCATGCATCCTTCTCTTGTAATGGGTCGGCTGTCCTCCATTGACTCCCGGCACTATCATAGGGGCGCCCATCATTATATTCTTCACTGCAGCAGTCATTACAACAGCATTATGCGTTTTGAGCCTTGATAAAGAAATTATATAATAGTCGGGGTTCACATATAAGTCAGCTATCTGTATCTTATCGGGATAGAGATTCTGATCAAGAATGAAAACCGGGCTGCCGGCTGCCTTATTCAGATCAATGAATTTAATATCAAAATCTTTCTGGAGGTCCAGGTATCCGTAATTCTTAAAACCGACAGAAGAGTTACCGTCACCGGCAGATGCCTCAGCAATGATGAACTGCCCGTTATAGAAAGGCTTCAGGAATTCCATCACTCCGCGTATTGCATCTACGTGAGTTGCACAAAGCGGAGCATTGGTCGACACCATATTTACTTTAATAACAACCTGTTTCCCTTTGATCCCGGCTTTTATTTTAGCCTCAAATGGCTTCATCACTTCGGCCATCATAGCCCGCCGGTCTGTCCCGGTTGCAAAAGCTACATTGCTGCGACCCGAAGTGTTCAGAGGCTGCCTTTGTACAGGCCTGGTCAGATCTTCAAATTTATCAACTGAAGGAATGAATCCGAAATTTCCCATCAGCATTGTCGCAGAACCGAGCCCTATGTACTTAAGCATGTCCCGTCTGCTTGTCGTAAATTGATCTTCATTCTTTTTCATAAAATCCGTTTTTTATATTTTAAAAGAATAAGTTATGATTTAAAAACCTGGTAGTGTTTCTCTATACAGGACTATCCTGCAAATTTAATATACTTAAGGATTCCATGAGCTCATAAACTATTGTTAAACAACATAATTAAGTTTTTTTAACTATATTGAACCATATAAATTACGAAAATTATTTGGTAATTTATGTAATTAAAAAATGTTTTGTATGTGCCTGCGAATAAAGATTATTATTGGTTCTTACTTTAAAATGGAGTTCATGGAAAGAATAAAAAACTTATAGCTTAGATATTAAACGGAATCCTCATGTAAACCCGGTAATGGGTACTCAGACCGGGGCATTTTGATCTTCAACAATTATCTGCTTAAATGAGAGTTCAGAATATTTTAGCACAAATTTTATCTTTCAGCGATTTTCTTTAGTTTAGTTAGTTAATATGATTTTAAAAATCAATACCAATGAGATGAAACGGAAAATATTTTTTATACCTCTTATTATACTGATATCATTTTCCTTCAGCAATTGTTCGAATAATGACAATAAAACTGTGAGTCAAACCGACTGGCCTCAATACCTTGGCCCTTACCGAAATGGTATTTCTGATGAGAAAGGCATACTGCGTTCATGGCCTGAAAAGGGTCCGAAAGTGCTATGGACAGCGGGGCTGGGAACCGGTTTCGGGGGAGCAGTTATTAGAGAGGGGAAAGTCTATGTGCTGGACAGGGATGATGAGGTCGGTGATTATATCAGATGCTTTGACCTGTCAGATGGCAAGGAACTCTGGAACTATGGTTACAGTGCTCCGGGCAGAGTCAGGTTTCACGGTTCACGTGGTATGCCGGCACTGGATGGTAATTATATTTACACCTGTGGTCACAATGGTGATCTGTATTGTGTCGACATTAACACGCATAAACCTGTCTGGAATAAAAATATATGGAAAGATTTCGGAGGAGATGAATTACCAACCTGGGCAATTGTGCAGTGCCCTCTGGTATACAAGGATATGATTATTGTTGCATCTCAAGCACCGGAGGCCGGGGTTGTCGCATTTAATAAGCTTACAGGTAATCTTTCCTGGCAAACACCTCCGCTAGGTAATGTGGGATATGTAAGTCCTGCAATTGTAAAAGTCGGGGATGAAGATCATATTATTATGATAACAGCAGCTGCCAGGGGTATGTATGGAGAAACAACAAGTTCAAGCAGGGTAGTCGGTATTGATCCTGTTAACGGTTCAATATTGTGGGATTATAATGGATGGCAATGTTCAATTCCTGTACCAAGTGCAGTTGATGCAGGTGAAAGTAGAACTCTGATAACAGGTGGATACCAGGAAGGTTCGGTGATGCTGAAAATTGAGAAGGAAGAAGATGGGAAATACAATGTTACTGAACTATTTAAAAATCCCGATTTTGGTTCTCATACACAGCCACCTGTTCTCTTCAACGGTTATTTTTACACTCAGTTCTCGACAAATAACAGGAAAGACGGCTTGGTTTGCATGAGCATTGACGGACAGGTTAAATGGAGGACGAGGAGATCGCCTGCATTTGATAAAGGGGGGATCATTGTTGCCGACGGATTGCTTATATGCACTGATGGAAGTACTAAACTTTATCTTGTTGAACCTGATTCTTCAGCTTTTAAACCTGTTGCCTCAACTGAGTTGCTTGCACCAAACCCTGGTGATGAAAATGAAACTGACAGGTTTGCTACCCAGAACTGGGCACCGCTGGCTATTGCGGAAGGCAGACTGCTCATAAGGGATCAGAGAAGGTTATTATGCGTTCAGATTGTTAAATAACTGTTTCTTTTTTGGCTAAAGTACCGGGGAAAGGGCTAAGCCTGCTTGCCTTTGGCTTCAGCCTCCTGGCAGAAACTCCAAACGAACCCGGACTTTAGTCCAATGTTTGCTAAATTCGAATTGTTGATTAATTTTGCGATTGCTTAATATTTGGGTTAGAACTTAACATAGGAAGACTTTTTAAAAAGGCAAAGGTATATTAAGTAAAATCGGCTGACTAATCCGTTTCAGACATTAAGGTCGTCTGTAGAGGATAATACATAGGCGGATTTTTTATTTCGGGGTGTGGCGCAGTTGGCTAGCGCACTTGCATGGGGTGCAAGGGGTCGTCCGTTCGAGTCGGATCACCCCGACAAAAAAAATTAGGGTTTGCAACAGAACAAATCCTAACCTTAGTCTCTTATTCCATTGCAGTATTTACTCAATTACTAAGAGATATCATAATACTACAGATGCAGCCCATATTTTATCGCTTAACTTAAGTAAGGGATTGTCCTCGCTTTGGGATAGCTTCTCAAGAAACCTCTGACGGGCACTTTCATCTGACTCACCAACCTTCTTTTCAACCCATGTATAGGCATTTATCCGGACAAATCCCGCCGGATTAGCTGTCTTTGATTTTTTCTCTGTTTTCATAGCTATATGTATTGAGGTTAAATAAATATTGTATCAGTAAAAAATTATTGCTCATAATCAATGTAATAGGAATATGTAAAGCTGAATTCATTCTCTTTCAACCACCTGCGCAATCCTTTGGCAATCTTCCTTTTTTTCAACAAAACTTTTCCTGTTACCTCTGAATCGATCTCATAAATTGCTTTCATAACATTTGCTTTTATTTTTTCAATGTAAAAATAAACCGCATCACAATTAAAAACAAATAGCAAACGCCCATTTAATGGCCACTTGAGACGATAAATAATTGCTTCGTCAAAGGAATATCAAACATTGTTTAGTATTATCGTTTATTCATACTCAATTATCTTCGATTAGTCAAATACGGGTCATTCTTGACAAAGAAAAACCGGATTTTTTGTAATAATCAAAATCGGAAGACATATAATGCTGTTTATCTGATATTTACATTCAATATCCGGGGTGAAATTCATTTATCGCCTGTTTTGACGAATGCCATAAAAGCAAGAGCATAATTTCCCGTTTTTACCTTCAAATTGTAATTCTTCATGGTAAAAAATTCTTTGGAAATTGCCTTTTTCAATTTTTGATAATTATATTTAATGCTGAATTCAAAATATTCTGTCCAATCAACCACCGAATCAAATTAAAATCTGTTAAAATGAAATTCATCAATCTCTCAATCTTATTTATTGCAGTCTTTCTAAGTTTTTCAGAACCCGTTTCAGGATTCCTGCCAGATTTCAGTACTACAAACTCTGATCAGGATAAATTAGCTCAGAAGAAAATGGCCCCGACAACAAAGCTTGTGTATCCCGGGACTGATGGCCGCCTGGTTTATTCTCCTGACAGCCTTGGTAACACTATCCCTGATTTTTCTAATGCCGGCTATAAAGGCGGAGGAGTCAGTTTGCCCTACGTTGCCGTTAAAGAAACAATCTGGCCTGTAAAAGGAAATTCTACCCCAATCATTCAGGCAGCAATAGACCGGGTTTCGGCTCTTAGCCCGGATGCTTCCGGCTTCCGCGGCGCTGTCCTTCTGAGAGCGGGTATCTATGAGCTTGAAGCCCCGATAACAATCAAAGCCTCGGGAGTTGTATTGCGTGGCGAAGGCATGGATGATATCGGTACAATACTGATCGGTAAAAGTCCTAAGGAAAAGGGTGTAAAAGCAACCCGGCAGGCCCTGATAAATATCGGCGGTACATCAGGTGCTGTGCCAATTGAGGAAACAAGGCAGGTCATTCAGGATAGATATGTGCCGGTAGGTGCCAGAACCTTTACCGTAGCATCTGCAAAAGCATACAAAACCGGCGATATGATAATAATAAGACGCATAGGAAATGCCGAATGGATAGATGAACTTGGATTGAGCAGTGAGAAAGCCGGAAGGATGAGCTGGAAACCATTCAATGTCAATTATGACAGGATCATTGTTGAAATAAAAGGCAATACGATCACCGTCGATGCCCCCATTTTCTGTGCAATTGATTCACGCTGGGGCGGAGGTGAAATAATGAAATATGACGATAAAGACCGGATCGAGAATGTAGGAGTTGAAAACATCAGAGGCATATCCGAATTCGATCCCGAAATCCGGATCACCGCCTATGGAAATATAGACCGCGGTTCCTGGGATGATCCGCGTCCACATTACGATGGCGAGGAATATTATTCTGACGAAAACCACTATTATAATTTCATCGGTATTAACAATACAAAGAACGGCTGGGTAAGAAATGTCACCGCACTTCATTTTGCCAGTAGCCTGGTATCCGTAAGTGCCGGAGGCAAATGGATCACCATTGAGGATTGTGAATCACGTGAACCTATTTCAATAAGGGCGGGAGCCAGAAGGTTTACATATTCGCTGAACGGACAACTCTGCTTTGTCCAGCGCTGTACCTCACACAAGGGAAGACATTCATTTGTAACATCAGGCAATACTTCAAGCGGTAATGTCTTTCTCGATTGTTTGGCAACAATGCCCTATTCAACAAGCGAACCTCACGGCACCTGGGTCACAGGAACACTTTATGACAATATTAAGGCTCCGCTGTCTGCAAGGTTCTGGAAAGATATATCGATAGGATGGGCAGGAGCCAATACTGTCTTCTGGAACTGTGAAGGAGATTATATGGTACAGAATCCGCCGACAGCAAAAAACTATTCATTCGGCCATATAGGACTTAATGCAGTAGTATTCAACGCTATATATCAGGACTTTTCAAAAGAAAGGGGGCATATTGAGTATATGGATGTCCATATATCTCCAAGAAGCCTCTATCTGAACCAGCTCAAAGACCGACTGGGAACTGAAGCTGTTATGAACATAACAATCGACGGCCAGTTCAGATAGGATTCCTGACGAATAGTATTTAAAAGGATTTTAGCAAAAGATTATTTGCTAATCCTCAGCAGATCAATGAATTCATTCAAAAAGAAGGTATTCTCATGTATACCTGAGAATCTTGCGGCACCGGGTCCATAAGAAAATATCGGCACCATTACCGCAGTATGATTACCACTCTGAATGAAATTTGAGGCTACCTTACGGCTTTTCAAATCACCTCCGGTAAGCGAAAGACCTCCAGTCTCATGATCTGCAGTGACAACAATCAGAGTCTCACCGTTCTTGTCTGCAAATTCCCTGGCAACACCAATAGCCATATCAAGGTCAATTACCTCTGAAACGACATAGGGGAAATCTTTTGCATGGCCTCCAAAGTCAATCATGGACCCTTCAACCATCAGGAAGAAGCCATCCTTGTCACGACTGAGCGTCTCGATAGCCTTAGCTGTCATCTGAGCCAGCATTCCTTCCCTTCCTTCCATCACCGTAGGCATGTGTTCCTCTGCAAGAAGTCCTGCTATCTTCTGTGATCCGGACTTTTTAAGGTCCTCAATATTATAAACAACATCATATCCCTTCTCCTTCAGAGCCATTGCTAGATCAGCTCCATCCTTCCTTTTCCTGAAATGGTCTTCACCTCCTCCGATAAAAACATCAACTGTACCGTTCAAAAAATCTTTGGCTATATCCTCATAATTGTTGCGGTTTGCATTATGAGCAACAAACGAAGCGGGTGTCGCATGAGTAATAGAAGACGTACTCAATACACCCGTTGCAAGTCCGTTTTTATGCGCAATTTCAACTATTGAAGTTACTGCAAGGGAGTCCGGCCCCACACCTATCATTCCATTATTTGTCTTTATCCCGCATGCAATTGCTGTCCCTCCGGCACCTGAGTCGGTCACGTAATTATCAGAAGAATAAGTTTTACTGAAACCTGTGTATGGAAATGATTCCAGTACAAGAGGCTCTCCGTTCATAGACATCCCCGCATAAACCTGAGCTGTTCCCATCCCATCTCCAATGAACAGAATAATATTCCGGACCTTCGGATTTCGAACATTTGACTTGTTAATATCCTGGCACGAACATCCCGATAAAAGAATTACGAGTATTACAAGTACCTTATAAAAGTGTTTTTTCATAATTATTTATGTTAAATAAATTTCCCTTCCATGGATTAAACACTGGAGAACTCATTTTGTTAACGAGATACTTTATTAAAACCTGCATGACAAATGTAAGTTTTTACATCGAAATAAAAATCCTATCTGGAAAAATGCTATCCGTCAATTCGGAACAAACATCGGTTAACTGGCTCTTTTCAGGCTTTATAACAGCCTATTTTGACATGAAGTTTTATTGGAATGACTTTAGAAAAAGACACAGACAGTAAAAGATATTTTCATAAATTCAAGCAATTAATTCTTCAGGCCATAATTTTTTTTTGTAGTTTTACTGTCAGGTTTTGTTCCGCTACGTTTGCAGGGAATATTGTTGTATACCCGGTATGGGATTTCCCGGACTGACATCATTCATATCCATTGCAAATTAATTGCAAAATATATCCGAAATTTGAAAATTAAATTCTAAATTCGATAATTCTTTTTTTTGTGAAACAATTAATTTTGATAAAATGAAATCACTGAGTTACATAAAGGGACTATTAGTTATTACATTTTTTACTTTTTCGTTATCACTCCTGCATTCACAGGACAACTCAGACAACACCTATGTTCCGCAAGTCGGTCAAAGGGGAAAAGATGTCGTCTGGGTGCCAACCCCTCAGGAACTTGTTGACACAATGCTTTCAATAGCAAAAGTTACACCAAAGGATGTTCTTATTGACCTTGGTTCAGGTGACGGCCGGACAGTTATTTCAGCTGCCAAAATCGGGGCTCAGGCTACTGGCGTTGAGTTCAATCCTGACATGGTGGCACTTTCAAGAAGAAATGCCGAGCAGGCAGGTGTTGGCTCCAGGGCCCAGTTCATTGAAGGAGATCTCTTCCAGGCTGATCTGTCAAAAGCAACAGTTATAACAATGTTCCTTTTGCCGGAAATCAATCTCAGACTCAGGCCAAAGCTGCTGGATCTTAAACCAGGAACAAGAATCGTTTCAAATACTTTCACAATGGGTGAATGGGAACCTGATATTGAGGTTAATACCGTTGATAACTGGAACAGCTGGAACACAGCTCTCTTGTGGATCATACCCGCCAAGGTTGAAGGCACATGGAGAATTGGAAATGACGAACTTTCACTTTCCCAGGATTTTCAATTCGTTCGCGGAACATTCACTTCAAACGGACAAACAACAGCAGTTTCAGATGGCAGGCTTAATGGAAACGAGATAGTTTTCACTTTGGGCACTACAAAATATCAGGCCAAGGTTGATGGGAACAACATGACCGGAACAGCTTCCAACGCATCTAACAAGTGGAACTGGAAAGCTGTCAGGAAATAGTATAAGAAAAATATTACAGGCTTTTCAGCGCGATCTGCTTACTATAAGTTCCTGAAACGCCGCCATTTCGTCACGATATTTGGCAGCTTTAATAAAGTCAAGTTCTGAAGCTGCCTTTTCCATATTATTGCGAGCCTGTTCCATTGCTTTCTGAAGAGCTTCCGTATTCATATACCTGACAACAGGATCAGCAGCAATGTCTGCACGCTCAGGTTCAACATAAGCTTTCATAGCAATGCCTTTTTTACTTAAACCGGCAAGGATAGTTCCGGTCTTCCTGACAATCTGAGCAGGAGTAATACCCTTCTCCTCATTATATTTCAGTTGCTTATCTCTTCTCCTGTTCGTTTCATCTATTGTCATTTTCATGCTCCCTGTTATCGTATCTGCATACATTATTACTCTCCCGTTAATATTGCGGGCAGCTCTTCCGGCTGTCTGTGTAAGAGACCGTGCCGATCTCAGGAATCCCTCCTTATCAGCATCGAGAATTGCCACAAGTGATACTTCCGGAAGATCAAGACCCTCCCTGAGAAGATTTACACCTACAAGCACATCAAAATCTCCTGTCCTTAAACCTTCCATTATCTCGATCCTTTCAATAGTATCAATATCGGAATGTATATAGCGGCATCTAATATCAAAACGAAGAAGATAAGATGTAAGCTCTTCAGCCATTCTTTTTGTTATTGTAGTAACAAGTGTCCTTTCACCTGCCTGAGTCCGCTCCCGTATTTCTTTCATCAGGTCGTCTATCTGATTAAGGCTGGGCCGGACCTCTATTGGAGGATCAAGCAGGCCGGTAGGCCGGATTACCTGATCAACAAAGACGCCCTCACTCTTTTCAAGTTCATAATCGGCAGGAGTGGCGCTTACAAATATCAATTGCCCCGTTAGCGATTCAAATTCCTCTATCCTCAATGGTCTGTTATCAAGTGCTGCAGGGAGCCGGAAACCATATTCAACAAGAGTCTGCTTCCGGGAGTGATCTCCTCCATACATACCTCTTATCTGAGGTATGCTCACATGACTCTCATCAATAATAGTAATGAAATCATCGGGGAAATAATCAAGCAGACAGAAAGGTCTGGCACCTGATTTTCGCCCGTCAAAATAACGGGAATAGTTCTCTATACCACTGCAATATCCCAACTCCTTTATCATCTCAAGATCATAAGAGACTCTCTGTTCAAGCCTTCTTGCCTCTTCCTTTTTCCCTATGTCATTAAAATATATCACCTGCCGTACAAGATCTTCCTGAATTTCTGATATTGCCTGGTTTATTCTTTCGCGGGTTGTAACAAAGATATTTGCAGGATAAATAATATACTCATCAAGATCATTTATTCTATTGCCTTCAATCGGATCAAATGTGCTTATCTCTTCAACAACATCACCAAAAAAAATTATACGTATCCCTATATCAGCATAAGCAGGGTAAATATCAACAGTATCGCCACGTACCCTGAATGTACCATGCCTGAATTCCAGTTCATTCCTTGAATAGAGGCTGTCAACGAGCTTTCTGAGAAACTGGTTTCTGCCCATGCTCCGTCCTTTTGTCACATGCACTGTATTTGATTGAAAATCTTCGGGATTTCCTATTCCGTACAGGCAGGAAACAGATGAGACCACAATAACATCCCGTCTGCCCGAAAGAAGGGAAGACGTTGCACTCAGGCGAAGTTTCTCAATGTCTTTATTAATCGAAAGATCTTTTTCAATATAAGTATCAGTTACAGGCAGATATGCTTCCGGCTGGTAATAGTCATAATAAGACACAAAATATTCAACGCTGTTCTCCGGGAAGAACTGTCTGAACTCCCCATAAAGTTGGGCAGCGAGGGTTTTATTATGACTGAGGACAAGAACAGGCCTGTTTACTTTTTCGATCACGTTTGCGATTGTAAAAGTCTTTCCCGAACCTGTCACTCCAAGCAATGTCTGGTACCTGGTTCCTTTTTGTAAACCATCAACAAGCTGTTCAATAGCGTCAGGCTGATCACCTGTAGGAACGAAATCCGATGTCAGCTTGAAATTCATTATACGAAGTAATTAAGGAATGAACGAACAAAGTTATTAAAGTGAATGAACAAACAACTTAAGAAAGCCAAAAGAAAAAAGGTGTCGTTGCAGGACACCTTTCTTAAACCATAAAACTTAAAAAATCAACCTAAATAACCCTTCAGTAATTTGCTTCTTGAGGTATGTCTTAAACGTCTTATTGCTTTTTCCTTTATCTGCCGGACTCTTTCTCGTGTAAGACCAAACTTCTCTCCTATTTCTTCGAGAGTCATCTCCTGACAGCCTATTCCGAAAAAGAACCTGATAATATCCCTTTCCCTTTCAGTAAGAGTAGCAAGAGCTCTGTAAATTTCTCTTGAAAGAGATTCGTCCATAAGAAGCTTATCAGCGACCGGAGAGTCGGTATTTGTAAGCACGTCAAGCAGGCTGTTGTCTTCTCCTTCAATAAAAGGAGCATCAACCGAAACGTGACGACCCGCAACCTTAAGAGTATCTGTTATCTTCTCCTTAGGCAGTTCAAGAACTTCAGCAAGCTCTTCGGGAGAAGGAGTACGCTCATACTCCTGCTCGAACTTAGAGAAAGCTTTATTGATCTTATTTAATGAGCCGACCTGGTTAAGAGGCAGTCTGACTATTCTGGATTGTTCAGCCAGTGCCTGAAGTATTGATTGTCTGATCCACCAAACAGCATATGAGATAAACTTGAATCCTCTTGTTTCATCGAATTTTTCAGCAGCTTTTATCAGGCCAAGATTGCCTTCATTTATCAGGTCAGGAAGACTAAGCCCCTGATTTTGATATTGTTTTGCTACTGAAACAACAAAACGTAAATTTGCTTTAGTGAGTTTTTCAAGCGCGTTTCTATCGCCCTTCTTAATACGTTGAGCCAATTCAACTTCTTCTTCCACCGAAATCAACTCTTCTTTACCAATTTCCTGCAGATATTTATCTAATGAAGCACTCTCTCTGTTTGTTATGGATTTGGTAATCTTTAGTTGTCTCATCCTACTGTAAAAATTTGCGCAAAGTTAATACAATAATTAATATTCACAAAATAAAATAATGTATGTCGTAAAAAAGAGGGCTATTGGATAACCCTCTGAATTACAATGGTTTATTTATTGACTCTGTCAGTTGCCGAATCTATAGCTGAAGAACCTGCCATCAGGAGTATATCCCTCAATCGTCTTAAGCGAACTTTCTCCGCCCCCTATGGCACTTCTTACATCAGCTGAATTATTCACTTTTTTGCCATTAATAGTTGTAATAATGGTTCCGCTTCTCAATCCTATGTCCTTGAACAATCCTTCACCCAATTCCACAATCCTGACACCGTTTTCGAGTTTATATGATCTCTTTTCCTTTGAAGAAAGTCCTTCAAGCCTAGCTCCGAATACTTCCATTCCTGTCATGCCGCGGGTAACAACATTTGTGTTCCCTGCTATGTTCTTTAAGATAACAGGGACAGTGAATTCCTTACCAGCTCTTAAGTAGGTAATAGATATCTTGTCGCCCGGACGGTATTTAGCTACCTGCTCCTGCAGTTCGGCAGAGGTATTAACTGGCACTTCGGCTATCTTAAGTATCACATCGTTTTCCTTCAAGTTTGCCTCAGCTGCAGCGCCGCCGTCATAAACCTTTGAAACGAGAGCTCCTTTAACCTCTTTCATATTCAGCTTTTTAGCCTCTTCAGATGTCATATCAGTAATGAGAACACCAATTATTGCCCGCTGAACTTCTCCATATTCCTTCAGATCATCAACAACCTTCTTTACAATGCTCACAGGTATTGCAAATGAGTTTCCGGCATAAGCGCCACTGGGAGAATAAATTGCCGATGTGATACCTACAAGCAATCCCTTTGTGTCAACAAGAGCTCCCCCGCTGTTCCCGGAATTCAGAGCTGCATCGGTCTGAATAAATGATTCGATGCGATATTCGCCTTCAAGAATATCAAGGTTCCTGCCCTTGGCACTTACAATACCTGCCGTCACAGTTGTTCCAAGCGTAAAGGGATTTCCTACTGCAAGTACCCATTCCCCAACTTTCAGCTTCTCGGAATCACCCCATCTGAGATACTGAAGGTTATTAACATTGACCTTCAGAAGAGCTATGTCGGTAGTGGGATCCCGTCCGATAACTTCTGCCGATAAAATTCTATTATCATTCAACTTCACTTCAATGTTTTCAGCATCCTCAATTACATGGTTATTGGTCACAATATAACCATCCTCGGAAATAATGACTCCTGATCCGAAGCCCTGCCGTTCTCTGGGCTGATTACTGTAACGGTCACCAAACCACCATTCCATGAAAGGATTGTCAGGCTGTTTCACCATTGACTTTGTCCTTACGTGAACAACTGCATGAACAGTCTGCTCTGCAGCATAAGTGAAATCAATCTGCCCCTCGCCCAGCTGAAAAGATGTCAGAAATGGCTTTCCATCAGCCAGAACCGCAGTTGAACTGTCTCTCTCCACAACAGTAACGGGCTTCTGAACAAATTTCGTATAAATCAATAGCGTAATAGCTGCTCCTGCAACAGCTATCAGCAATCCTCCTAATAAATTTTTGCCTTTCATAATTGTAAATTATAATGTTTTATTTTTTGTACCTTTTGTTTTGTCAAGGGATATCAAATATATGCCTTGACAAAAGATTTATATCTTTATAAGCATTTTAAATAATTGTATATATTACAAAGATCATGCATTTTTAATATGATCCTCAATATTATATATTGATTTAACAACACTTTAACTATGATGAGTATCCATTTTAACAAATACCAGGGTGCTGGTAATGATTTCATTATTATAGACAATCGGGACGGCAACTTTAATCCTGAAAACTCAGAACTTATTAACAGGATGTGTGACCGCCGTTTTGGCATAGGTGCTGACGGACTGATCCTTGTGTCATATTCAAAAGAAGCTGATTATGAAATGAAATATTTCAATTCCGATGGCAAGCTTGGCTCAATGTGCGGCAACGGTGGAAGATGTGTCGCTCATTTTACTTTTAAACATGACATAGCGGACTCAAAACAGAAATTCATGGCTTATGATGGTTTGCATCAGGCCTCAGTTGACAACGGAATCGTAAGGCTCCAGATGGGAAACATAAACGAATACAAACTAATCAGGGGAAACTACTTTATAGATACAGGTTCACCTCATTATGTCCTGTTCATGGAAGAAATTGACAATCTAAACGTATTTGAGGAAGGTAAAAGAATCCGCTGGTCTGCCGATTTTGCTCCCGGAGGCACAAATGTAAACTTTGTAAAGGTCCTTAAAAATGGCCTGTCAATAAGGACTTTTGAACGCGGGGTTGAAGATGAGACCCTTGCCTGTGGCACTGGAATAACCGCTTCTGCCATTGCTGCAGTGTTAAAAGGACATTTTGACACTAACTCAATCGATGTAAAAGCAAGAGGCGGAAATCTTAAAGTTGATTTTAAAATAAGCGACAAAAAGATTACCGATATTTGGCTTACAGGACCGGCTGCTTTCGTGTTTGAGGGAGAATGGCTGGAGATGAATGATGAGCAATGAGTTAATCTGCATTTACCAGCGAGATCTGCAGGAAAATCAATTCCCTTATTCTCCACATAAGCCATTGGTTATTAAATGTTTGCATTGCCAAGGCCATAAGAAAGTGTTATGGAAAAGGAAAAACTATTCGGAAAAACATTGGATGAACTGATAGTTCTGACAAAGCGGATTAGGCTTCCCGGTTATGCAGCAAGACAGATAGCTGACTGGTTGTATAAAAAGGAGATAACAGAAATTGGAGAAATGAGCAACCTGTCAAAAAAGACAAGAGATCTTCTCTCCGGAAGTTATGAAACAGGCCTTTCCCCTCCGGTCAGTGAAGCCACAAGCAGTGACGGCACCAGGAAATATCTCTTCAAAGTGCTTAACAACAAATATATAGAAACAGCATATATACCTGAAGATAACCGTGCTACTATATGTCTTTCATGTCAGGCCGGTTGCAAAATGGGCTGTATATTTTGTCTGACAGGCAAACAGGGATTCCAGGGTAATCTGTCATCGAATGAGATACTTAATCAGTTCAGAAGCATCCCTGAATTCAGGAAACTCACCAATATTGTCTTTATGGGAATGGGCGAACCACTGGATAACCTGGATGAAGTACTGAAAAGCCTCGATATACTTACAAGTTCATGGGGTTATGGCTGGAGTCCGACAAGAATAACTGTAAGCACTATCGGGCTGAAAAAGAATATCAGGGAATTCCTGGAAAAAAGCCGCTGCCACCTTGCAGTTAGTCTGCACTCACCATTTGATGAGGAAAGAAGCCAGTTGATGCCTATCCAGAAAACAAACAACATAAGAGAGATAATTGATTTAATACAGGCTGCTGATATAAACAATCAGAGGAGGATCTCATTTGAATATATCTTATTTAAGGGAATCAATGATTCAGCTGGTCATGTCAAAGAGCTGGCACGTTTACTCAACGGGATTAAATGCCGGATGAATATAATCCGCTTCCACAAGATACCAGGATCTGTTTTTATTAGTCCCTCACTGCAGGAAGCTGAGCTGTTCAGGGATGCTCTGAACAAAAAAGGCATCCTGGCGACAGTCAGAAAATCAAGAGGTGAGGATATTGGTGCAGCATGCGGCCTTCTGTCAACAAAGGAAATCAACAAAGAGAAGACAGCATGAAAAGAAAGTTATTATCCGTAATCCTCTTTTTTTATATAACATCTGCTTATTCACAGGAAGTACCATTTGCCAGCTTCATCACTGACAGTACCATGAATCATGCTGTAATATCTTTCTGTGTGAAGGATGCAGAAAGCGGTGCGACAGTCTTTGAGAACAAGCCTGGCACTAGCCTTATCCCCGGATCAGTACTGAAAATCATCACATCGGCAGTTGCCCTTGAGATGCTTGGCCCTGATCATACATTCAAAACAATAATCGGATACTCGGGAAAATTTTCACCCGGATCAGGGGAGTTAAACGGTAACATAATCATAAAAGGGGGCGGTGATCCAGTTCTCGGATCGGAAAATTTCAATGAGCATTATAAAGGATTTGCTGAGAAATGGGTTGCAGCGATAAATAAGACCGGGATCAAAAGAATAAATGGACAGGTTATCACTGACGATTCATATTTTGATTACATGCCTGTTCCTTCAAAATGGCTCTGGGAAGACGCAGGCAATTACTATGGTGCCGGAGCCTATGGACTTTCTGTCTTTGATAATACATACTTTATCCGCTTCAATACTAAAGACAATTCCCGCCCTCCTTTGATAACAGCCATATTTCCTGAAGAGTGCCGGTATGAACTTGCAAACAGGCTTACTGCAAGCGGAAAGCAGGATAAAGGTTTTGTTTTTGCAGCGCCATATACCGAAACGGGTTCGCTTGAAGGAATTATACCAGAGGGTTCTGAAGATTTCATTTTAAAAGCTGCAATCCCTGATCCTCCCCTGCTGATGGCCAGGATTATTGACAGTAAACTAAGAAATGCCGGTATCAGGATATCAGGAAAGCCGGCAACAGCAAGAATGACACAGATTCCGCCGACTGGTTTTACTGCCGTTAACGAAATAACATCGCCGCTTTTGAAAGATATAATAAGGATTCTTAATCATGAAAGTGTAAATCTTTATGCCGAACATCTTGTGAAAGAGCTTGGCAGAACATTTCATGATAACGGGAGTACACAAGAAGGCTTATCTGTAATTATGAACTTTTTAAAAGAAAAAGACATTTTCAGCGGGGGGCTTTTTATGGAAGATGGAAGCGGATTATCGCCGCTGAACGCCGTTAGTTCTGAACAGATAGTTGAAATCCTGCGTTATATGAAAAAAGAGAGCCCTTATTATGATGATTTTATTGCATCTTTCCCCGACCCTGGCAAAGAAGGAACTATGCGCAATTACTTCAGGGATCCGCTTTTCTCAAACACACTTAAAGCCAAAAGCGGATCTATGACAAGAGTAAGGGGATATGCAGGATACCTTACAACTTTGTCAGGCAGGAACCTGGTCTTCTGCATTTTAGTAAATAATTACAGCGGCCCCTCCAGAACCCTTATAAGCAATATTGAAGAGATTCTGAAAGATATTATTACGAACGGATAATATCCTGTATCGTATTTTGAACTTAAGATTATATTTGCAGTTTTTATAAAACATGAATTCAAAGGTCATTGTCAGAAACTGCAGGGAATATGATCCTGATGAAGTATACAGGCTTATTTCGGAAATATACACCCGGTCTGATGGTCCTGATGTCAGCAATAAAAAAGTACTTCTGAAACCAAATGTCCTCATTGATTGCGATCCTGCTAAATGTGTCACAACCCATCCGGTTGTTGTAGAAGCGATGATAAAGTTCCTTCAGGAGAGAAATGCTACTGTTATTGTAGGCGATTCACCTGGAATCCATTTCCGTGGCTTTAAAAGCGAAAAATCCGGGATCTATCAGGTGTGTCAGAAAACAGGAGCCAAATGGATCGATTTCATGAAGGATCAGACAGATATATCTCTTGGCTCAAGAAAGATAAAAATAGCGTCTGCTGCAAAGGAAGCTGATATTATTATTTCACTTCCAAAATTAAAAACTCATCAACTGACATATTTCACCGGGGCTGTAAAAAATTCTCTTGGTCTTGTCCCAGGCTTTGTGAAGACAAAGCAGCATGCTATACATTCCGACAGGGATAGTTTCTCAGCTTTTCTTATCGACCTCAATATAGCTGTAGCACCGGGATTCTACCTGATGGACGGCATTATGGGTATGGAAGGAGAAGGTCCGGGCCAGGGGACGCCTGTAAACACCGGGGTGCTGATCGGTTCAACAAACCCACTTGCTGTCGATATAACAGCCTGTAAAATTGTAGATTATGATCCGATGATTGTGCCTACAAATTCAATAGCTCTCAGCAGAGGAGTATGGCTTAAAGAAGAGAAAGACATTGAATATGACGGGCCGCCGCTTGAATCGCTTATTATGAAGAATTTCAAGAGGATAGCTCACGCCAGTAATGGGAATGTTGTTGTCCGTTTCCTTATGCACAGGTTACGTTCCGTGAGATCACTTCAGGTAAAGCCTGTCTTTATTCATGATAAATGTATAGGATGCAGGGAATGCATAAAAATATGTTCAATGAATGCTTTGGCAATGCATCCTGTAAAAAAGAACTGGGTTGTACTGACTGACAATAAATGCATCAGATGTTTCTGTTGCAGTGAAATATGCCAAAGTAACGCCATCCAGGTAAGAAGGAATTTCTTTGGATATGGTGTACTGAAAAAAACTTATTCTGCTGTCAGGCGTCTATTCTAGCATATCTGGCGTGTGTCTCAATGAATTCTCTTCTTGGAGGCACTTCATCGCCCATAAGCATGGAAAATATATGATCGGCTTCAGCTGCACTTTCTATTGTAACCTGTCGCAAAGTTCTTGTTTCAGGGTTCATTGTAGTCTCCCACAGCTGATTGGCATTCATTTCACCCAAACCTTTATAACGCTGAACTGAAACTGATGCATCCTTACCCTGCCCTATCTCCATTATAGCAGCTTCGCGTTCTTCCTCAGACCAGCAGTAACGTTCATTTTTTCCTTTCTTCACAAGATAAAGTGGAGGTGTTGCTATAAACAGGTAGCCACGTTTGATAAGATCTTGCATATACCTGAAAAAGAAAGTCATAATAAGTGTTGTTATATGCGAACCATCAACGTCAGCATCTGTCATTATAATGACTTTATGATATCTCAAGCCTGACAGGTCCAGTGCTTTGCTGTCTTCATCCGTTCCTATGTTAACACCAAGTGCAGTGAAGATATTCTTTATCTCTTCGCTTTCATAGATACGGTGGAGCATTGCTTTCTCCACATTGAGGATTTTTCCGCGGAGAGGCAGTATTGCCTGGAACTTCCTGTCGCGCCCCTGTTTGGCTGTTCCACCTGCCGAATCGCCCTCTACGAGAAAGATCTCGCAATTTTCAGGATCCCTGTCAGCGCAATCGGCCAGTTTCCCAGGCAATCCAGAGCCTGAGAATTCATTTTTGCGTTGAACAAGCTCCCGTGCTTTCCGGGCTGCATGGCGGGCAGTAGCGGCGAGGATCACTTTCTGAACAATTGTCTTTGCATCCTTCGGGTTTTCTTCAAGATAGTTTGTAAGCATAGTGCTTA
>ERZ795031.1428-NODE-1428-length-24930-cov-39.238392_pt1 | contig 24930 bp, 14 predicted proteins | sample MGYA00375123_ERZ795031 | MGnify/ENA primary metagenome ERZ795031 (study PRJEB30166, sample SAMN05720159) | activated sludge metagenome | isolation source: anaerobic digester from wastewater treatment plant | place: USA | collected 2015-04-21 ...
TCAAATATAGCACTTACGATTCCAACGAAAATATGCTCACCAAAATTATGAGTTCCCGCGAAGCATTTGATCTTGTTTTCCCCAGTGGTGATCATGTAACTATTATGCATGAAGCGGGTTTACTGGAACCGTTGGATTTAACCAAAATTCCAAATTACGGCAATCTGGATAACAATCTTTTGCTGAAAGCAACCAGTTTTGACCCTGGCAATAAATATTCCCTACCCTATTTTTGGGGCTTAACCGGAATTATTTATAATCAGCGTTATGTTCCTGAAAGCGTTGTTAAATCCCAAAGCTGGAATATCTTAGCCGATAATTTTTTCACCGGTAAAAACAAAGTTACGATGCTGGATGATGCACGCGAAGTTGTTGGTGCAGCATTAATCTACAATGGCTACGATCTTAATGATACAAGTGCTGAAGCATTAGCGGCTGCAGAAAAAACGCTTGCCGAATGGGATAAAAATATTACGCAGTTTGATTCTGATAGCTATAAAAACGAAGTTCCCGATGGAACCACATGGCTGGCTCAAGCATATAACGGAGATGCTTTACAGGTTATGGAAAACAATCCCGATATTAAATTCTTTCTCCCCGTGGAAGGTACCAGCTTATGGATGGATAATATCGTTATGCTTAAGTCCTCTAAAAATAAAGAACTTGCCTATAAATTCATTGATTTTCTCCTAAATGCGGAAATCGGTAAACGCAATACTGAATATTGCCGCTATGCCACTCCCAATAAGGCGGCAAACAATTTGTTACCTGATACAATTAAAAATAATGCACTTATCTATCCAAGCGAGGAATATCTCCAAAAATGCTATATGATTAATGCCCTTGGCGAAAATGTGAAGAAAATAGATAAGCTCTTTGAGGCAATCAAATTAAACTGATAAAGCGAGAAAAAAGAAAACACAATGCTTGATAACCTGGGAAATTTAACCCGCACTCATTATTGCGGAAATTTGAATACGGAGCACATTGGACAAGAAGTAACCGTTATGGGTTGGGTGAATAAACGCCGCGACCTGGGCGGTTTAATTTTTATAGACCTGAGGGATGTTCAAGGTATTCTGCAAGTTGTTATCCGTCCCGAAAAACCGGAGATTTTTGCCAAAGCGGAAAAAGTTCGTAATGAATATGTAATTGCTGTCCGCGGAAAAATTTGTGCGCGCACCGAACCCAACATTAATCCCAATCTTCCCACCGGCAAAATTGAACTGGAAGCGGAGGAATTTTATATCTTAAATGACGCACAACCCCTTCCTGTTCAATTTAGTGAAGTCGCTATGGCGGAAGAGGATTTGCGGCTTACTTATCGCTATTTGGATTTGCGTCGTCCCAAACTGCAAAAGATAATTATCACCAGGCACCGCATAATGCAAATTATACGGGAATTTCTCAATAACGAGGGTTTTTATGAAATTGAAACTCCCATCCTGATGAAAAGCACTCCTGAAGGAGCAAGGGATTATCTTGTTCCCAGTAGAATGCAACCGGGAAAATTTTATGCCTTACCGCAATCCCCTCAAATGTTTAAACAGCTCTTAATGATTGCCGGCTTGGATAGATACTATCAAATCGCCAGATGCTTCCGAGATGAGGATTTAAGAGCAGATAGACAGCCCGAATTTACGCAATTGGATATAGAGCTGAGTTTCGTTTCTCAAGCGCAAATCTTTGATCTTATAGAACGCCTTTTTGCCAAACTTTTTCAGGAGGTCTTGGGATATAATTTAAGCATTCCTTTTCCTGTTATTCCTTATGCGGAAGCAATGGAGAATTATGGCTGTGATAAACCCGATATTCGTTTTGAAATGAAGTTATTTGACATTTCTAACATAGTGAAAAATAGTGGTTTTAATGTCTTTTCTTCCGCCCTGAAAAACGGAGGAGTAGTTAAAGCAATCGCCATTCCTAAAGCAGCTGATTTCAGCAGAAAGCAACAGGATGAACTGGTAGAACTTGCTAAGCACTTGGGAGGTAAAGGAATTGCCTTTGCCAAAGTAACGGAAAACGGTTTGGAAGGTGGCATCAGTAAATTCCTTAGCCCTGAAGAAGCAGAGGCAATTATTCAAGCTACCCAAGCTCAAAAAAATGACCTTCTTGCCTTTGCTGCAGATAATTATGAAATGGTAAGCAAGGTTTTAGCAGGAATTCGTAATTTCTTAGCTCCCCAATTAAATCTCATTCCCGAAAACAGTTTTGCCTTTTGCTGGATAACGGATTTTCCCCTCTTTACTAAAAATCTGGAAACAGGTAAATGGGAACCAGCTCATCATATGTTTACCTTACCCAAAGAAGAACATATTCCCTATCTGGATATTCCCGAAAAAATCGGTGAAATTATTGGACAACTTTATGACCTTGTCTGCAATGGAGTTGAACTTTCCAGCGGCAGTATCAGGTGTCATCGTTATGACATCCAAAAGAAAATATTTGATATTCTTGGTTTTAGTGAAGAAGAACTGCAGAAGCGTTTCGGGTTCTTTCTGGAAGCACTAAAATATGGAACTCCACCACACGGAGGAATAGCTCCTGGTTTGGATAGATTAGTTATGATTATGACGGGAGCTGAATCCATCCGAGATGTTATTGCCTTTCCTAAAACATTGAAGGCAACGGACTTAATGAGCCAGGCACCTTCGGAAGTAGATGAACAGCAATGGAAAGACCTGCATCTGCAACCCATAAAATAGCTGTTTTTTGCAGCGGATTAAGTCGGGGCTCAAATTTGTGTGCATTGCATAACTATTTTACACAGAATAAGTTACCCATTGAAGTCGCTTTGGTCATTTTCACCCGCAAAGATGCACCTGCAGTTCAATTGGCTGAAGAAAAAGGATTGAATTACCACATTATTTCTACCCGCAATATGCAACTTTTTGAACAACAGGCAATAAACCTTTGCCAACAACATAACATAGAACTGATTGCCTTAGCGGGTTTTTTAAAACAGCTCTCGGAGAATTTTATTGAGGATGTTCAAGTCCCCATTTTAAACATCCATCCTGCCTTATTGCCCCAATACGGAGGCAAAGGTATGTATGGAATGGCTGTGCATAAAGCGGTTTTTGCTTCCTGTGACAAATTTTCCGGTGTTACTATTCATCTTGTTAATTCCCAATATGATAAGGGAAAAATTGTAGCTCAGCAAAAAGTGGATATCAGTTCCTGTAAAAGTCCGGAAGAAATTGCTGAAAAAGTGCTGGAAATTGAACACGCAATTTATGCACCTGCCATCTGTCAATTCTTGTTAAAATCGTGATTCGCATCGCTATTGCTACCCTTGGTTGCAAAGCCAATCAAGCCGAGTCCTCCATAATTTTAGACCAGTTCAACGACTTTAAGTTAGTTCCCTGGCAGGAAGAAGCGGATATTTATATCATCAATACCTGCACTGTAACGAACCGAACCGACTATAAAAGCCGCTATTTAATCCGTCAGGCATTATCTCAAAAAGCGCAAAACCCCTTTGCCAAAATTGTTGTAACCGGCTGCTTTGCTCAACGCTATCCGGAAGAAATTGCCAAAATGGGCAATATTGACTGGATTATAGATAATCAGCAGAAACTGAATATTGCGGATATCCTTGCCGGTGGCAACTACGAATTTATGGATATTATGCAGGCAAAGGAATTTGTCTATAAGCCAACTGCTAAAATGTATAACCGCACACGCGCCTTTCAAATTATTCAAGACGGCTGCGATTTTAACTGTGCTTATTGTGCAGTTCCTTATGGAAGGGGCAGAAGCAGGTCGGCAACTTTGGAACAAGTTATTCAGCAAGCCAAGTTATTTGTGGAAAACGGTTATAAGGAAATTGTGCTATCAGGAATTAACTTAGGACTATACAAAGATGGAAATAACGATTTAACCGATGTTTTGCTCCGCTTAAACGAATTGCAGGGCTTGGAATTGATTCGCCTTAGCTCCGTTGAACCGCAATTGTTTAATGATAAACTAATTAACACTCTTCCCTTAATTCCCAAGCTTTGCCCGCATTATCATATACCGTTGCAATGTGGTGCTGATTCTGGGCTAAAAAGGATGAGACGCCACTATACCTCCACCACAATTAACCAACTAATAATTAAGATTTGTGAACGCATTCCCTATCCGGCAATCGGAATGGATGTAATAACCGGTTTTCCTGGTGAAACGGAAGAAGAACATAACCAGACCTGTGAATTTTTGCGCTCTTTACCCCTGGCTTATCTTCATATTTTCACTTTTTCTAAAAGAAAAGGAACCCCTGCTTTTGATTTTCCTAACCAAATCTCTAAAACCATTAAAAACCGCAGAGCCAATGAACTCAGCCAAATTTCCCGCGAACTGACTTCCGCCTATACTAAATCCCTAATGGAAAATAATATCCCGTTACGCGGAATTGTGGAAAAAAACACCAACGGTAACTGCGAATTTTTGAGCGATCACTATATCCGCGTCCGCTTTTCCGGAAACTTCCAACCCGGCGATTTTGTCCAAGTTCCAAGCCAAGAAGCACAAATAAAAATGAAAAATGAAGAATGACTAAGAGAATTCAGATAACCGGATCGACTGGATCAGCTGTATTTCAATATAAGGATAATTATAAATAAAAAAATCTGCGGTATCGGCGAAATCTGCGTGCACTTATTTTTATCTGTGAGAGGTTATTTTTTTTCGGGTTCCAGATATTCATCAATAGGATGATATTTCCATTTCAGCAAAATCCTATCCAGCAAAGCCACGATTCCGAACAAAGCTAAACTGACAGCTACGATAACTATAATCACGGCAAAAATATGAGCTGTTTGATAGGACTTTGTAGCTCTGGTCATATAAATTCCCAAGCCGGAAGTTCCACCTAACCATTCACCTATCACAGCTCCCATCACGCTATAAGTTGCAGATAGTTTAAGTCCCGTAAAAAAATTGGGCAAAGCGGAAGGTATTTTTAATAATCTAAATATCTTATAGGGTGTTGCTCCCATTGAAGTTAAAAGGCGAATCTGGTCTATGGACACACTCCTGAAACCGTCATAAAGTCCTAAAGCAATCGGAAAAAAGCACATCAGCACTACAGCAAAGATTTTAGCGCTGATGCCATAGCCAAACCAAATTATAAGTAAAGGCGCTACAGCTATAATAGGAACTGTTTGGGAAATAATCAGATAAGGATAGATAATTTGTTTGATAAGGCGGGATAAATTCATAGCAATAGCCGTTATAGAGCCCAGAACAATACTGATTAACAGTCCGCTAATTGCCTCTATCAAAGTTGGCTTTAAGTGATGCCAAATCAAACCTGGATAATCAAGAAAAACCTGAATCACCTGTTGCGGCGAAGGAACTACCCAAAAAGCGATAACTCCTTTAGTGCTGATAAATTGCCAGAGCAAAACCAGAACCACAAAAAAAAGCAAAGGCAAAATTATTTGCCGGCTTTTCATATTTCTCCCAAAATACGAATTTCCGTTTGCAGATGAACACCATAGCGTTCATAAACAACTTTTTGAATATGCTTAATAAGCTGAAAAACATCTTTAGCAGTAGCAGAACCAAGATTAACAATAAAACCGCAATGCTTTTCCGAAATAGCTGCATCTCCAATCCGAAAGCCCTTCAATCCGCATTCCTCAATTAATTTTCCGGTAAAAAAACCTTCCGGTCGTTTAAAAACGCTGCCGGCACTGGGTAAATCCATTGGTTGTTTATCCTGTCGTTTTTGTTGTAATTCCTGCATTCGCTGGCGGATATTTTCCGGTTTATCTTTTTTCAGAATAAACAGAGAGGAAAGATGAATTAAGCCCAAATCTTGAAAGACGCTATGCCGATAGGAAAAATTATGTTCTGACGCTTTCAGGTAGAAAACAGGGTTTGGAGAATTGAGCTTTTCTTGGGTAGGCAAAATAGCTCTACTGCTGTAAAGTACATCTTTGATCTCGTTTCCGTAGGCACCGGCATTCATAAAAACCGCTCCTCCTACAGAGCCCGGAATTCCACTGGCAAATTCCAATCCGCTTAATCCATTCTCACAGGCAAAATTACCTAAGTCCTTAAGGGTAACTCCACAGAAAGCAGATAAATAATGCTTACCTAAAGTGATTTTATCAAACCGTTCCGTGCTGATAACTATTCCCTTTACTCCCTTATCCGATATGAGTAAATTAGAGCCCTTCCCTAAAATAAAGTAAGGAATATTATGCTCAAGGCAAAACTTTAAGAGAGTAACTAATTGTTTTTGGGTATAAGGAGTGCAAAAAACCTCAGCGGGACCCCCTATGTTAAAACTGCAATGTTCTTTTAAGGGAACTTCTATATGCACAATGCCCTCATCAATTAGTTGAGGGTATTCCTTCCGTAACAAAAGAAAAGTATCCATACTCAAATATTGGCAGGTAAAGGATTAAAAAATTTACCGATTTCAGAAATGAGATGTTGTTCGTCTTTCAATTCAATACAGCGTCCTGGTAATATTTGTTTAAAGTAAATGCCATATTTCTTTTTGGAAACACGGGAATCCATAATAAGAACTACTCCCCGGTCTGTTTTACTGCGGATTAAGCGTCCAAAACCCTGTCTTAAACGCAATAAAGCATTGGGCAACATCAGATGCATAAAGGAATCCTTATTTTCCCGTTCCAGTTTATCTATAAGTGCTTCTACCAATGGCTCGGAAGGCACTTGAAAAGGAATTTTGTATAAAATCAATAGAGAAAGTGAATCCCCTTGAATATCCACCCCTTCCCAAAAAGAAGAAGTTCCCAATAACACGGCATTTTTACTCTTCTTGAATTCATCCAGAAGGGAATTTCTGCTTACACCCTTTCCCTGAGCAAAAAATGGACGATTGAGATGAAAAAGGGTATCGCTAAGATGATTGTAAACAGCATCCAAGTCCTTATAGGAAGTAAAAAGTGCCATCGTTCCTACATTTGTAGTAGTCAATATTTGTTCCAAACAACCCAATGCCTGACTTTGGAAGAATTTATCCTTATGCTCAGGAAGAAAACTGCCAATTAACAATAAGGACTGCTTATCATAATCAAAAGGTGATTCCACAATACTCTGCCTAACATTCTTTTCCGTAACCAAACTCAAGCCCGATTGATTGAGGAAAAACTTGAAAGAACCCCTGATAGATAAAGTGGCAGAAGTGAAAATAATACAGGGGATATTTTGATAAAGCAAACGGTTAAGATGTTCTCCAACTTCCACAGGTGCATAACAAAAAGTGCTGATAGGAACATTGCGTTCCGAATTGGGATCGTTTTCAATCCATAAAGCATAATTATCCAAATCGGGATTAAGAAGTTGTAAAATTATCTCTTCCGTTTCCATATAGCGGGATAAATAACCCTTCAAATTATCTTTCAGAACATCCAAATCCTTCACTTGATTGCTGTTTAAAGTGCTGAAAACATTATCCAGGGCAGTAAGGTCTTTCAAAATATCCTTGAAAGCAAGAGATAATTCCTTCAGAAGGGTATAGATATCTTCAAAAGCATTGGGGTCTTTTATCCGCAATTTATTATAGCTTTTTGCTTCAACACAATGGTCTTCCGCTAAACTGAAAAGCTTTGTTATCACCTGCCTCTGACTGTCAATTTCCCCTGTCAGTTTGGTGCAAAGGGTTTCTATATGCGTCTTTTTGTCAGTGGTTAACATACTCTTCTGCAATACCTGCATAATTTGGGAAAGAAAGCCCCCGGAATATTTCCTGGAAGTATAAACAAGCTGATTAAATAAGCTGTTGAGGTCAACATAACTTAAAGTAAAACCCAGATTTTGGGAAGCAGCGGACATCAGATTATGCGCTTCATCAATTACCAGATATTGATATTCACCTAAAGTGGAATTATCCATTTGAGCATCTGCCAGAAGCAATGAATGATTGGCAACTACAATAGATGCTGTCTCTATATTCTTGCGTAATCTCATTACATAACAGCTATGGAAGAAGGGACATTTTCTTCCTCCACATAGATAGCGATCGGAACATATCTTATGCCATAAAACTCCAAAGCGGTTTTTATCAAAAGAAGAATTTTCGGAAACATCACCTGTATTCGTATGTTCTTTCCAAACCAGAAGATTTAGTAAACCATACGCATCGTAAGAAGTTATGCCTCTTGTTTGTTCCTGTAAAAGTTCCTGCCACCTTCTTTCGCAGATATAATTTTCCCTACCTTTAACTAATACGGCTTGGAAAGGCAGGGGCAATATTTTTTTCAGTTGCGGTAAATCCTTGAAGAAAAGCTGTTCCTGCAGATTTTTAGTATTGGTAGAAACAATTACTTTGCTCTTATTCCGGTTACTGAAATCAATTGCCGGAACCAGATAAGCAAAGGATTTTCCAACTCCCGTTCCTGCTTCTACCACCAAAAAATCCTGTTTGCTAAAAGCATCGGCAACCTCTTCTGCCATAGTCATTTGTCCGGAACGAAATTCAAAATTGGGAAATTTGGAGGCAAAAATTCCATCTTCAGCAAAGACCTCAGGAATGCTTTTTATGGAACCTGCAGCAATATGCTCAATAACATTGTTCAGTTCATTGACTACAGGAACCGTTTTTTTACCGGAAAGAGCTGATGAACGCTGTTGTCTCACAATCCATTTGATATATTCATACAATCCGCTTTTCAGATTTGCCTGCATTGCTAAATCCATTAACCGGGCATTAAGCATATAGCCATAATGATTTAAAATATAATTGGTTAAGGCATTAAAGAGCTTTCCTGTTGCCAGGGCATCTGCATCTGCCTGATGAGCATTCATTAGTTCAATTCCGAAAAAAGAAACCAGGGTGCTTAATTTATGGTCAGTTGTAAAAGGTAAATAAATACGTCCTATTTCTGCTGTATCCCAATGCATATTGCTGATTGGGAAACCCCCATTATCCACGATAAATTGATTGAGAAAGTTAAAATCAAAACCAATATTATGTCCCACCAAAATGCTATCGCCAATGAAATTACAAAAATCCTTCAATACCTCTTTTATAGGAGGTGCCGTTTTTAGTTCCTGAGGCGAAATATGAGTTAAATGCTCAATAAACTTGGGCACTTTCCCTTTGGGCTTAACCAAACTGACAAACTGATTAACAACTTCTTCACCTTTAAAGCGCATACCAGCTATCTGAATAATTTCATCCCATTCCGAATTTAAGCCGGTGGTTTCAATATCTATAGCTACAAATTCCAATTGCTCCAAAGGCAGGTTGTTAAAATTCTCCGTGTTTTTTACTTCGTTGTTTATACTTTCCACATTTTATCCTATTCGTTAATCCTCTTCGCGGTAAAGATTATAACGCTGCATCTTTTTAATTAAGCCCTGACGCGAAAGCCCCAATTCTTTAGCTGCCTGGGTTTGATTCCACTGAAATTTTTCCAGGGATTGAGAAATCAATTTGCGTTCCAGTTCTTCAATGGCATCCTTTAAGTTTTTCTTTCCCGAAAGCATAGCGATTGTTTTGCTGTATTCAATATGACGGTAAACTTCTTCACTAAAATCACTGGGTTTAATGAAAGTATTGGGTTCAGCCAAAGTTACTGCTCTTTCAATTTCATTTTCCAGCTGACGGACATTCCCAGGCCAGTCATATTGTTCCAAAACCTTCATTGCTTCAGCTGTAAATCCCATAACATTTTTATTCATTCGTTTATTGTATTTATCCAGAAAGTGTATTGCCAAAAGAGGAATATCACCCGTTCTGTTTTTCAGCGGCGGAACATCAATTCTGATAACATTTAAACGGTAATAGAGGTCTAAACGGAATTCCCCGCTTTTAACTCTTTCCATTAAAGGCGTATTGGTAGCGCAAACAACTCGCACATCAACCTTTTCCGTTTTTGTAGCTCCAACTCTTTTAATTTCTCCTTCCTGCAAAAAACGCAGCAGTTTGGACTGTGTGGACTGGCTGATATCAGCAATTTCATCCAGAAAGAAAGTTCCACCATCAGCTACTTCAAATAAGCCCTTTTTATCATAAGCAGCGCCTGTAAAAGAACCTTTTACATGACCAAAAAGTTCGCTTTCCAGTAAGGTCTCGGGCAAAGCACCGCAATATTGAGCTACAAATGCCTTATTTCTTCTGTTACTGCTATAGTGTAATGCTCTGGCTATCAATTCTTTACCTGTTCCGCTGGGACCCTCTAAAAGCACTGTAGTAGGCGTATCTTTCACCTTTTCAATAATCTCAAAAATCTTCATCATCTCAGGGCTTTTACCTATTATATTGGAATAGATATTATTGGAGCTAAGCTGTTCGCGGATAACATTATGGCTTTTTTCCAGATTGGCACTGAGGATGTTTTCTATAATTACGATAATTTGATTGGAAAGAGCGGAAAGCAAATTGATAATCCTTTCGGAAAAATATTTGGAACCGCTTTTACAAAAGAGCAAAACCACTCCCATAGTATTTTTACGAATGGAAAGAGGCAGAGCTAAAATATTATTATAACTGGGAGCAAAATGCGGCTGTTTAATGTTTTCCAGCTTATTATTCTGATACACTTCATAACAAATATTCTGAAATTGGTCGTGATACTTATCTTCAGGAGAAAAATTATGATAAATTCTATATTCCCAGGCATCCGGCAAACTCGGATTAGGATGCAGTAAAAGCATTCCGCCATCGGCATTGGCAATTTCCACCAAACTGGAAAGAGATTGTTCAATCAGCACATCCAAATCGGTTATCGTATTCAGGTTTTGGGTAATTTCATAGAACTGATTCAGCAGGTTTTCTTCAAATTTTACTTCTTCCATTTGCGAAGAATATTCACGGGATATTTTTTGCATCAGGATGTCATTTTGTTCCAGTAATTTAATAGAGCCGTATCTTTCAATTATTTTGCGGTTATTTTTCAAAATTTCCATTGCCTGTTCCCATTCTTCCATATCTAAAAGCACACCGGCAAGTTCATAATTGGCTAAAGAAAGTTCATAGTTACTACCTGCTTCTACAAAATGTTTAATTGCCTCATTCAGATAATTCTTTGCGGATTCCAAATTTTTCCTTTCCAGCAAAGCACGCAGGTATAAAGAACGCCCTATTTCAAAAGGCAGATTTTGTTCAATAGCCAGTTTTTGAGCTTCCGCTAGATAATAATCGGCACTTTCAATATTGCGGGTTAGGATAAAGTAATATGCCTGTTTCAGATAACCCTCAATAATTTTATCCCGGGCAGCAATGTTTTTAAAGAAATCCAAGCTTTCAACCAGATAACGATAAGCATCCTTAAATTTATGCAGCTTAGTAAAAACACTTCCCAGATTGCCATACAATTCTGCCTTAATATAATCATCCGAAACGGCAGGAAGCAATTCCAGACCTTTAATATAAAGATCATAAGCCAGGTTCAGTTCATCCTGTTTTTCATAAACCTCGCCCAAGTTATTAAAACTGCGCAATAGACCTTCGTTAAAACCGCTTTCCTGAGAGAGTTTAATGGCTTTTTCATAGTAAGAAATGGATTCTGCCCAGTCACCTTTCTTGAAATATAAACCGCCCAGATTATTTAAGGTGGCAATCGTATTACGCTGAAAACCAAATTCATTAGCCATATCCAGCGACTTTTTTAAGGCATCTTCAGCCCTGTCATAGTCACCGTGGTCCATTAGCGTAACACCTATGTTATTATAGATATTAGTAATATTATAGGGTTCAGCCAAAAGTTTCTGTATTTTAAGTGCCTCTTCCAGGTAATAAAGTGATTTTGCCGGATCACCTTTATCATCCATTAAACCGCCTAAGTTATTATAACATACCGAAATGCCATTCAGATTAAAATATTGTTTTTCCAGTGCCAAACTTTTCAGAAAATAGGTTTCGCTCTTTTCCCAAAAACCCTGACACATATACAAAACACCCAAATTGTTATAGATAGCAGCTAAACCGCTGTGATCTTTGGCAAGAGAATAAAGCGTTTCTGCTTCGTTGAAAACCTCTTCCGCCTGTTCCCATTCATTTATGTAATAGTGTATTTTCCCGCGTATTTTTTTGGCTTCGGCTTGAACGCTGTGTCGTTGTTGCTGATTAGTTATGCTGTTTGAAGAATGGCTGGCAATATCCAATGTGTTGAATGCTTCATTAAATGCTTCACTTTCCGTTTGAATATCAGCTTTTAACAGGAGAATTTTTACTTTCCAATAGGGGTCTATCGTAGCCGGAGAATACTGTTTGATAATTTCCAAAGCAAAAGCGGAAGAATTTACGGCATAGAGATCACTGGCAAGTTTATAAACGATTTGCTCTGCAGGAATATTGTTTTCCGTAGAAATATGCAATGCCTGACGAAAATGATCTATCGCTTTGTCTTTCTGATTTAGCACTGAATATGCTTCAGCAATTCTTTGCGTGCTGGCTAATTTGTCCGCGGGACTTTTAGTATGCGCCAAAACATATTCTTCTAACCTTAACACACTTGCGGAATCGTTGATCTGAGATAGCTCGGAAATTACTTTACCAAAGAGAGCGGAATTGTATTTTTTATTTAACATCTGCAGAGAAACCAAAATCTGGGGATGCTTTTTCTCCTTTTGCAGATATTCCATCAGCTGATTCAATAAAGTGCCTTTGAACTCCTTCAAATTGTTATTCAGCCATTCCGAAAATGCCTTCTTCTTCTGAATGGACAATCCCTTTTCCGGTTTGGAAATCAAATTCAAATTATATAAAGTAACCAAATCCGTCTTTATATTTTTGGGATTGCCCAACGCTTTAGCTAAGGCACTGGCATCAAATCCATCCAATACATACATCGCAGTTAGAATTTCTTTCTGTGAGGAACTAAGGGTTTCCAGCGTTTCATAATAAATCTGTTCAGCATCAAAGGTCTTTTCCAGATAAGGTCCCAAATTAAACTTCCCCTTTGGCTTTTGGCTCTTCATCTCCTTCAAGACCTTTTCTATGATCATCAGGTTGCCGGAAGTTATTTTCTGAAATATTTCGCTTTCACTGCTACCTGTAAAATCCGTCTCTGGAAAGGTTAATTGTAAAAGCCGCTGACATTCCTCCACTCCTAATGTGGGTATGTTGTCCAATTCCGCAAAAGGAAATAAACGCGTTTGCGTAAAAACTACTATCTGAATTCCCGTATCTGGTAAATATTGAACCAGATATTGTAAATAATCACGGGTATAATTATCTAAAATATCACAATCATCAATCACCAGCAGAAATGGCTGAAACAGTTCCATCGCGTTTAAACGCTCCGTAATATAAAAGAAAAAATCGTATTTATTTACGGAACCTATATTTTCACGAAATTCCCGATAATAACCATACAGGTCTTCTTCCGTTACCTCTGTAATCACCTGCATAAGCTCTGAAAAATGATTTAACATAAGGGGATGAGGGGAAAAATATATCCGCTTCGCATATATATCTTCCACACTTTCCATTAAGGGCTGAACAAAATGACTTTTACCAGAACCCGATTTGCCTACTATTTCAATTAGATGACTCTTTGCACTGTCACTTAAGTAACCCATTGCCCTGGAAAGCGCTATCTTGTTTGTTATATATGCATCCAGCTGTTGGGTTATGTTCTCTGCCATTTTTTTCACCCCTCTTGGAATTTTGTTTACAGTGCACCTGTAAATAGTGTTTACAACCTGTCAAGTAAAAAAATAGGAGATTCTTCAGATTAATCTGTTTATCGGATTTCTCTGATATTATTGAAGTTATAAATTATGGTGCTTTCATATTGTGAATGCAGCTATTTTATCCGAAGTTGCCTATATTCCTGCCTTCATAGAAATTAATAGGAATTATAAACCCCAAAACGATATAATTTCCATCTCAAAAAAACCAATAATGATTAAACCGTATATTTCTCTTTAAAGCTAACTGAATTTAAACAAATCTTCAATTTTCATATCATCAAATATATCAGGAATTCCGTAGGTATTAAATCTAAGAGCATCTTTAGAAAAGAGATCAAAAAAATGCTTAAATTTCTTTCTATCTGCCTTATATTTACCTATTTCTATACAGTTTTCATTATCACATTTTTGCCATCTGTTAGGCCCTCCACATCCTAAAACAACACTGCATTTAACATCATTTTTTCGTGCCAATAATATACTTCGCCAAACATAATCATCTTCAGGAAGAGAATATCCCATAAATATAATGTGTTTGGCATTTTCCAAACAAGCATTAATATCCGATTGAATCATTCTGAGGACAGGAGGAATATTAGTTTTTACTGAGGTCTGCATTATTAATGGAGTATCTTTCAATTCTGTCTTAGCACCACAATAGGAGCATTCAATTGCATCAAATAAACCTTGTTCAACCCATTTCTTTTCATTAGCGGAACGATTTTTAATTAATCTGGAAGTGGAAAATAAAGAGGGAGGAAAAAGGGATTTTGATTCTATATCCCATAAATCACCAAAATTGCCTGTAACAGAACCACAATTGGGACAAATTCTCCATGCTAAACAACCATGAGGATAATAATATTTCCCTAAACGAACTATTCTATCGGAAATATGGTCCTCATCGTTAATTCTTGGAACTATAGATTCATTAAAAGGATACCAAATTTTTGTTGATAATTCCTTATCTACATTTTTTCTTAACAATTCCCGCAGTCCCATCATAACAGCAAAATCATTGAAGAATTTCAATTTAATATGTCTTCCTGCAAAACCATCATTACTTTCATCATTGAAATCCTTATGCGCTTGAAAAATCATCCAGTTCAAAAAATGGTCCCAATTCATTGAAATTATGGCATAAGAAAATAAATAAAACTGCCTATCTTTCTTAGGATAATCCTGTCTTCTTTTTGCCTCTTCAAACATATATTTTGTAAGCTTATCGGCAAAAACCCTGTATTTATTAATTGTTTCTTTCTTATTTTGCAATGCTTCCAAATATGTTGCGGTAAAACAAGAAACCATAAGCATTAATAATGCGTTTCTTGCTCCAATTAAGCGAGTTACATTAAGAAAACATTTTTCTTTATCTTGTATATAAACATAAAAACCTTCATTATTGCTAATATGGTAATCAATTAGATTGAATACATTCAGAACAATAGAATTTGAATCAGCACTACAAAGTTTTAATATCTGTTTCAAAGCAAAAAAGTCATAATTATAACGCAGAGTTATTATAAGATTCTCCAGTTCCTTATTATCTTTTATTTTAAAAAGAGATTGTGCTATAGCATATTTTCCCTTTGAAACGGAGTTAACCATCCAAGATTGTGATTTATCAGAAGATATATCTAAATCTAAAACATAAAGAAGGTCTGTCATTTCCTTTAAATAATTTCCCCTGAAAAACCCAGATAATCTCTTCAGATAATCTTCTTTGAATTCAATTTGAGATATATTTATCAGAAATTCACCTTGTTGGGAAGTTGATGGAAATCCTAAAGCATTAGTAGCTCCAGCACCCCAAAAAATAACTGTTTCAGGCCAATATGTTTCAGTCATCTATATATGACTCTAAGCTTATTATCAATATTGAGTTTGATAACTTATTATTATCCGGTAACTCAACTGTAAATTTGAATAATGTCTTGTTTCTAAATGCCTCATATATAAAAAGTAAACTTGAATCTAAAGTATCTTTTTTGGGGTCAGTTGACTTATTTTGGGCAGTATCAATGAATGTAAATAAAGTATCTGATTTGATTGGTTTGATACCTTCTCTATTAACAAAAAGTATAAATTCTTCATTATCAATTTTGATTTGATAACTGTCAAACCCTTTCATAGTAAAACTAATTTTTTTCTCTTCAAGCTTAAAGCTTTTTATAGAACCAATTGTAAAATAATCCATTTTTATCCCCTTTACTTTATTTTATGGTTACTTTTTTTTCCTGTATGAAATCAGTTAAGTAATGAACTTGTTGCCTATACAAAGTTGAGTCCCAAATGTTGTTGTAAATTCCAACTCGTTGTTTCTCAGGTTCTTTGAGGACATCTGTTATCCCTCGTTACTCACAATCTATGTAAGGCCAAGCGACAAATTGCTTTATTTTCATCTTATAAATCCTTGTCAAGTTCTTTTTTAAAATAAGCTACCTTGCTGCTTTTTTCAAGAGAGAAAACCGCAAAATCGTGAAACTCCCGATTGTTAAACCCAAGTTTCGGACAAAAATGATAAAAATTCCTTTTTCCGAAGTGTAACTTATTGATAAATAGAACATATTATTTTGCAAAATGCTCAAAAGTGTCCAAAACCAAGTACAAAAGAATAAAATATCTCTCGGCAGCTTGTTTAGGTTCTTTTTTATTGGACACTATGTATATTAGGAAGAAAGAAAATATCAGTAACGCACTGGACTATGCAGTACTTATTATGAATTAGTAGAGTCCGTCAGAAGAGAAAAGGGCACTACCATAAAGTATTGTTGTATTTGGCTAAATTAGATATAACTACTGCTGATCAAAAAGGGAATATCCATAAGGCAGACAAGATTTGGGTAAAGATTGGGCGGTTGAAAGAGAAATATGGTTCTACAGCAGCAAACTATGAGATTCAACTCCAACCAAGCAATTCTGCTCCTCAGAGGATAGAATCTCTCATAATAACTGATCAGCATCAGAAATCCTGCAAAGCTGAGTTTCCGGGTTGTTATGTAATTGAGACCAATTATCCAGATTTCAGTGAGGAAGAGATTTGGAAATTTTATATGAACCTGAGTGAAATTGAAGCTGCCTTCTGAAGTATGAAAACCGAATTAGGAACAAAGCTAATTTATCATCAGAAAGATAGTCGGATAGAGGTACATCTGTTCTATTCCGTATTAACTTATGCCATTCTGAAAAGCATAACCTATAAACTGGCTCTCAAAGATGTTCATATCAGTTGGCAAGGAATAAAACAAATTCAGAAAACTCATATGCGTTCTGATACAATGTTCACTACTACGAGCGGTTATAGAGTGCAGATCAGACAAACAGCCCAGCCGGAAGAAGAAGCGAGGAATATTTATTCCCTGCTGAATATAAGAGTTCACAAAGACTCAGTCTCACAAAAAATTAGATTGTAATGTCCAAAAAAATAATTCGGCTTATTGAGCAATATGTTAGCTAAAAAATTGAGAAACTTGGGTTAAGAAAAAGAATCAATGGATATAAGGGGATGGGATACATACTGCCAAGCCAACCATAAATACACTCTATACCTTTCGCTATGTTTTATCTGAGGTTTAATCAATACGAAAACAATGCCAGCCCCAAGCATTCTCTCTTTTCACAAATTTCCTGATAGCCCTGCCATGTACTTGGTCGGAATTTACAAGCTGATGTTCGCTTACCATGCTTGCGTGAATAAACACATTGTCAACAAATCCGTAACCATAGTCATTAATCCTGACATTACCTGAGAAGCTCATAACTAGATCAGAATCAGTAGCATCTGGTTCCAGTTTTGTATATCCACGGATATCGAGAATAATACCTTTAGAGCTTACTTTGGAAAATGCTCTAATCTCAAGGGGCATTCCAACCTCAAACATACTAACCTCATTTGATCCCGTTAACCTGATGACTCCCCCATAAACAGAATCTGCTCTTAACATATCTTTTTGTCCCGTCCGATGGCCATAGGATATATGACTCCGATTAATAGAGATACAATGCACAATATTTTTTCCCTCATTTATATGATCTACTACTGCTATTTGAGATGGAAGAATATCCCAAGCGAAACCGTCATTTCTAAGTTCTAACCCTAAAACATTTAATTTCCCCTCTTCTATTGTATACTTGACCATAACTGCTTGACCTGGGGTCAGCTTTTTCAATACTGGATAATTCTTCGTTGAAGTCACAGTTTCAGTCAGTTTCCCTGGCTCCTCAACGATCATGAGTTTAGCCAGCTCTTTATTTTTCTGTTTGGTCCTAAAAGTTTCCACAAACACAGCCTTATGCCAGGGTAAGTCATGATGCAAAAGATCAGAGGCGCTTGCCGACATTTTCAAGTAAAATTCTTTGTTTGACTCTTTTTTATCAAGCTTGGTGACCCACCAAGGCTCTGACTGATATTGCGATATTTCTTGTTTAAGCTTGTCATCGTTACTGGCGAGGACATTGTTCACTTCAATAACAGCTTCAGTAGTATAACCGGATTTAACCAGTATAGGAACAAAGTCTGCTTTGACTCTAAGAAGTTTATCCTCTTCCCCAGTGCAAAGCATGGCCTTGCAATAGCAGGAAACAGACCGTTCGAGGTCATCTGATCCAGCTAATATGTCACCCGCGTATTTCCAAGCCCAGTATTCACTACTTTTCTTTCTCAATACTTTGATCATATATTTCAGAGCTTGATCATTTTCATGCAACGAAGACAAAATCTTTACTTTATAATAAATTAGCCATATATTATCAGGGAAAGTCTCAATTGCCTTGTCCAGAAAACTGCTGAAATGTTCGACATTCTCGTGGTTAGGATTTCTGGACAATTCCTTGAATAGCTCTTGGTACGCTTGTTCAGCCAGGCTTGGGTAGGTTTTACCTTCAAATACACTTGGTCGGAAGTCTTCAGAGTCAAATGTGTTTAGATCCCACATTTTAGCAAAGGCCACTATGTCCAGTTTGTCATCTTTTGCAAGTTTCAGGGCTAATCTGAGTATTGAAGAATGTAAATGAGAAGGTCTTGGATTGGAAAGCTTAAGATAATAGTTTAGACAGGTTTTGCATTCTCTGAAATTATCAGGGGTTTTCACAATAATCTCTTTCGCAAGCCGGTATAAATCCCAACCATAGCAGATGTTGACATATTCATCTTCTTTGTAGTTAACGATTATGACCTTATAAATATCCACTGCTTTTTTAAACAGGCCTTTTTTGCTAAACTCACTTGCTTGTTGCAGCTTATCATAGTTGGGGTCTAAAATTCTTTTTATGATCCCGAGACAGGTGTTTATCGCTTTATCATCTTCAGGCAGTTTCAATTGGCTTACCTGTTTGCCCAGCAAAACCTGAGTGTTGTTATCCATGTGTTCACTTTCGGCCTTGATCTTGTCATACAATGTATAAAACATCGCCTTATTGACCCACTCGTCGTCCGGCTGGGCTTCGTAAAGCTGCTGAGCCATTTTATAGGCCTCATCGATCTTGCCTGCCTTTCTTAGTTCAAATACTGTTTTCGTGTCCGCTGACATCCTCTGGATCCCCCTTAATATATTCCTTAAGCTTGGTCCATATTTCTTCATCCGAACATGATATTGCTTTTATTGAAGTAAATGTATTCCTCTTGTCATAATGGAATTCCACCACTAGTCTACCAGCTGTACCCGTAAGCACCAAGGTGTCTTTCCAGTTGTTTGAGATTATGGCTGTTAGCTTTATCCCCTCACGCGTCATCTCCTGTATCAATGATGTGTATTCTTCCTTTCTCCAATCAGAAATAGCCAGCTCTTTTTCCCCCAAGCTGTTCGGAGCATGGATCAAGGCGTTTATCATTTGTTTGAATTCCTCTCCTTTGAATTTAGTATATTTGGGATAGGATATCAATCCATTCCCGTTATAGTTGAACGATGCATCAACGAAGTTATCATCTAGAATAAACCTGAATCTCTCTTGGTATTGTGAACTCTTGATGTGCTCAATTGTTATGCCCATATCTGCAAATACAGATCTCAACCGCTGAAGAAGCAATTCGGGCACATAATTCAGGTTCTCTTCCGGAACGCTCATAAAGAGATCAAGCAGTCTGGTCCCTTGTTCAGGCCCACTTATACTGGCGTTCAGGTATGGGTTTATAGCCTGAAAATCCACCAAGGTTACCTTGTCGGTACCCCTACTGATACCCGAATAGACCCAAGAAAAGTAAGCCCGGTTGTTTTTGCCCTGGCGCCGGTTTGCTATCACATAGACCTGTTGCCATTTTTCCGGGATCGCCTTGTGAACTGTCAGTGCCCATCCGTATTTGATCAATGCCAGGTTGGCAAGTATTGAGTATGTGGAATCCATATCATTTTCAAGCAGTGACTTCGTTCTTTCCAAATATTGGGAGCGCGCGTTTTTTACCATGTCCACCAATTGCTGCTCTTCTCCACTGCTAGTCTTGATCTTCCTGTTGCTTTTCAGGATCCTGGCAGAGATCTCAGGATATTTGACAGAAAGCCTATTATACTCATCATCGAAGCCCAGTTCTATTAATTCTGGTGAACTAATGAAAGGATTTGCAGTACGGAATTTACTAAGTTCAACCATCTTCAATTTCTGAATTGCCTTCATCTCCTCAATATCCTTGAAACCACTGGTTCTCTGAAAATAGCTGTCCAGATAGCGGACCGTCAGATCTTCAGAGCATCCGAAAAGGTTGATCGTGATTTCCTTGATCACTATCTTAAAATTATGCTTCTTAAACTCAACCTGAAACTCCCTCGTCTTGCTGCAGTCTGTTTTACGGATCATCGCAAATTGCTTGTTCTGAATGTAGCGATATAAGGATTTATCTGATGGAGAAACGCCACGGGCGGTATTGAAAAAGACAATTATATCTCCCTCGGTGGGTTCTTGCGTTCCTGGTATTACAATTTCTTTGATGCGCAGATTCCAATCATAAGCCTGCTCATTGGAATAGGTTAGTATCATTGTGCCGGGGGGAAAGCCTTTTGTTTCGTTCAGCTCGGCCAGAACGCTTTCTTTATTCATTTTTCTGAATCTTCTGGATTGAGGAAAATTTAGGTTGTTGTACTTTTCATTGCGCAGGGCTTCCACACAGACTAATGCGTTGGTTGTTATCTCTGAGAATGTGGGATTGTCATTTAGTATTGCTTGTTCTATCCTGTTGCCAAACTTTAGCTTCATAAACTCCCAGCAAATCGCTGATCGATCGCTTCTGCCATAGCTGACCTGATATGGATCACCCAAAAATATAACTTTTCTATCTGTTTTATCTAAGTCACAAAAATCTAGAAAGTCACTCAATAAATATCCAGAACCAAATATCATAAGCTCATTGGCAATTCTGTTGTCCGTTATCATTTGAGCTTCATCCACTATATACAAAGCGTTGTATGCATCCTCCGACCTTCCAAGGGGTATAATCTCGGTATAAGTTTCGTCGTCCTCAACCTCTTTAGTTCCAAAAAGTTCGTGCTCCTCCTCCTGGTCTTTTTGGATGTTCACTTCTCTGAAATTGAAAATATAATTGTAAATGTTTTCTACTTCCTCAACCCCGGGGATTATAGTATTGCTGGCGATTTTTGCGTTGGGGACCATATTGACAACAGCGTCTATACCGCCAATGGTTGCCATCCTGTTCAGGAATGGGATCAGATATGTCTTGCCGCTGTTAGTAGTGCCGGAAAGAATAAACACTTTCTTCTCAGGATTGCCCAAAAACTTCTCCATGGCATCTAAGGCGGTTCTCTGATCAACCCTAAGTGTTTTCAAATAAGCTTCCGAGGATGATTCCTCGTAAGGTTTTTGCACCTCATATGATTCATCGATCCTGAAGTATTTTTTAAACAGCTCGAATCCAGCCGTACCAACTAAGTTTCCACCATCTTTCACATCTATGATGTCATCTAGCTTTTCTAAATAGTTATTTGAATCCACTATAAAAAACACCATCTCGTGTTTCTTGGGGATATTGCCTGTTATTGTAACAGGCTCGTGGAAACACACTATAGAGACAATATGTTCAGGTATGAGTTTTTCACCAGGTGGTAACTCTTTCGTTATAACATTACTGAGGATCTTGGTGAATTTCTTTTTTTGCTCTCTCAACTGCACAAATGGATTGATATAGGAACCACCTTGTACAGTTATGGGTGAGTGATCAAGTTTCACCCACCTTTCGGTGCTAAAGTTTTCAGCATCGGGAAGTTGAATTGTTCCCCCGTAATTTTTGAAATCAATTATACATATTACCCTCTCTGTGATCAACAGTGCATCAATTTGCAACCCATTATCATATGTGCAAACAGGGTATCCAAGCAGGATCCCCTTGAATCCCCTCTTTTCAAACAGTTCGCCCAACCTTGTAGAAAAGTCCCTAAAAAAAACATTTTCGTAACTTCTCTGAACTTCATGTCCCTTATAGATCTCAAGCATATCTGAATATCCTGGTCGACATAGTTATTGGTGTATTATCCATTTAATGCACTTCCCAAATACTCAGTTGACTCCCAAATGTTGGTGTAAATTCCAACTCGTTGTTTCTCAAGTTCTTTGAGTACATTCTAACTATCCTCATTACTCACAATCTATATTAAGCCAAACGACCATTTACATTCTTTTCATCTTATAAATCCAAGTCAAGTTCTTTTTCAAAACAAGCTACCTTGCTGCGTTGCCTCAAATGGGATCGGCTTTTTTAGGTTTTCTCTGATTCTTTCTATTAGCTCCGAAAGATAAAGTTTCCCGCTTATCCAGTCCTCTGAAAAGCTATGCAGGATAGCACCAAACAGCCGCAGGTAAATCTTTTCGTCCGGGAAGATCCTGATACATTTCTCTCTGAGCTTGAGCTCTTCATTTAGGCACTACAGTGAGTTTGTGCATTTGATTCTACTTCAATGTGCTACTTCCGCTTTTTCATCTTTCTTTCTCTTCGGTTGAGTTATGATCTTCTCCTTGTCTTTTAGTTTTGTTAAAATCATCAAAACAAAGTGTGGGATCCGGCTCAACATTTTCTTCATCAGGTGTTACCTTATTTACACCAACCTTTGAGACACTACCTGTATAATTCTTTGTAATATTGCCTTATTCATTGGTAATAAAATAATTAGCCATATTTTCTGTCGTTATTGGGTTAGAATGCATAATTGCTTGTTACATAGACGATTAAGTAACGACTCCGTAACACTTCCGTAACACTTCCCTTGTCTCGTTAGGGAATCGTTACTTGGTTGTTACTTTGTTGTAAGAAGTAGCACCAAGATAAAAACAAGCCAAAGTAAGGCAGGAGTTATCTGCGGCTTGATAACTTTCTCTGGGGCAATAAATTCTATAGTGTTTACACCATATTATGCAGTTGAGGAAAAAAGGGTGGACAATTTCCGATTTGCCAAAGAGTTTATAAAATTCCCTCTGGTCGTTATGAGTCCTCATCGCTAAATTAATTAGTAACAATGTGCAAACTTATACAAGCGATGAGGACTCCTAAATTAATTCATTCTTCATTTTTCATTCTCTATTCAAACGAGGGGCTAACGCACCCATCGCTATATTTGTGTCGCCCTGACCGGCTTTGATGAAATCTCAACCTTCTAAACCTTCTCAACCTTCTCAACCTTTTTTCCCGAGGGGCTTACACCGCCATTGCTATCATTGTTTCGCCCTGACGGGCTTTTTTGCAAATATTGTTTTTTAACATCCCATAAATCTTTTTTATCCTATTCATCACAGACCTATTTATCTTTTTAGAGGGGGTTACGCCACCATCGCTATTATTATTTCGCCCTACGGGCTTTTAAAAAATCTCAACCTTCTCAACCCTCTAAACCTTCTCAACCTTTTTTTACGAGGGGTTTACACCACCATCGCTATTAAAGTATCGTCCTACGGGCTTTTTTGCAAATATTGTTTTTTAAAATCCCATAAATCCCTTTTATCCTGTTCATCCCTAATCTATTTTATTTTTTTATTCTGTTCATTTCATATCTATTTTATTCTCTTCTTCAGCCATTCCGAAAAGTTCCGGATTATCTTTCATAAACTGTTTATGCAATGACCAAAAAGCCGAATCCTCATCCTTTCTTCTCTTCAAATGAAAATATCCGATCAAAGAGACAACATACGCGCCAATAGCATCTATAATCAAGTCCTTCATTGTATCTTTAACCCCTAAACGAGTATCAAAAAAACCGTAGACCTTTTCCAAATTCCGTGCTTTTTGCATATCCACCCCAAAAATGGCATCAATGGTATATTCCAAAATTTCCCATAAGGCACAAACCATTATCGCAAAACAGAAACTAAAAAGCGCCATAAATTTCGGACTTAATTTCATATCTACCTTATAATCCTTATTCATAGAATAAATTAAAATAAAACCTGAATAACTTAAAATTACCGCGGATGCCGTATGCAACATCCTGTCCCACCAGCGATAACGATAAAAATAACGGTGAATTTCTCCCAAGTACATTGAGGCAAATATAAATAGTAAAATTATGATTTGCATGGAAGTAGGAATTGTTATAGCAATTCTTTTTTCCAGCACCGTCGGTAACATAAACAGCAACAAAGTCATTACCGCTGACCAAAGTGTCTCCCATTGCCTCAAATAAAGGTTGTAGCCAATAACTAAACAGGTTAACAGCATAAAGAAATAGCGCAGATATTTTTCTAACTTTTTCGGGTCTATCCTCATTGTTCCATCTCCTAATGTCATTTTACTATTGATAAATGTCTTGTCATTCCCACGAAAGCAGAAATCCAAACAATATTTAATATAATAACTCTCTTTTCAATTTGATAAATAGATGTTCCAATCTTTTTTAGTGCATTTATAATAATTTGTAACCAGTTGTCAAGCTAAAGATTCATCACCTTCCTTTCTAATGTGAATTTTGAAGGAAAATTCCTTTGTCATTCCGCAAAAGCAGGAATCTGGACAAGTTCTGTCAAAATAACTGTATTTTCAATAGGGAAATTATATTATAGGACAATGCGATTTATCCCTTTTCTTTGTTTCTTCCTAACTCGCTACCCATCATCAACCCATCCAAAATGATGAGTGGATGATAGGTGCATCATTGGTTGATTATGTGTTGATGGCAAGGACGGAAAGGTCTTGAGGTCTTTAGAAAAGCAAAACGAAAAAAGACGCAAGTCAGGAGTCGTCACTGCCATCAAAAATTATACATAACCCACAAATTCATTTGCAGTGAGGACTCGTGACGACAAAAAGATAGAATGCAGAAAACTGGATCAACCGGATTAAAATGTAATGATTATTATTAAATAATACTCTGCGAAATCTGCGTAAACTAAATTTTTTAT
>ERZ795031.1443-NODE-1443-length-24834-cov-8.537189_pt1 | contig 24834 bp, 22 predicted proteins | sample MGYA00375123_ERZ795031 | MGnify/ENA primary metagenome ERZ795031 (study PRJEB30166, sample SAMN05720159) | activated sludge metagenome | isolation source: anaerobic digester from wastewater treatment plant | place: USA | collected 2015-04-21 ...
ATACCCTGTACGCGCTCAGCCGCAGGTACGGGGTTAGCGTTCAATCCATCCAAAAGCTCAATAACATGAGCGGTTCGTCGCTATCCATTGGTCAGAAATTGATCATCAAGAAAGCAGCTCCAGCCCCCAAGAAGCCTCCCGTTGATGAAAGCGTTACCCCTTCCCAAGTACCTACAATCACTCCCAGCACTCAAAAGCAATATACGATCAAGCGGGGAGATAACCTCTATCGCATAGCCAAAAGCCATGATATCAGCATGGACGACCTCTTGAAGTGGAACAACTTTAAAAACGCATCTGTGGCGATTTATCCCGGGCAAAGAGTATATGTGCAAGACCCCGGTGAACTGCCTGAGGCGGCAGCGCTTAAACCACAGTTTGATCCCGATCAACCAGTGATCAGCACCACAGCAGAACCGGACACGGTAGTAATCGAGAAAGTTTACATCGTGCAGCCAAAAGATACCCTCTTTAAGATCTCCCGGGAAAACAACATCAGCGTAGAAGAACTGAAGCGCATCAATTCGCTGAGCTCAAACGATATCTCGGTGGGACAAAAGCTCTATCTGGCAGGTAATCCCAGACCTGCTGGCAGCCAGACTTTCCGCCCCTCCATAACCGAGGAAGAGCTGATGAAAATGGATAAGGTGAGAACAGATCTGATGATGCCAGTGGAAGCCAAGATTCTCTCGGAATATGGCTTGCGCAATGGCAGGCCGCACAAGGGAATAGATCTGGGAGCGAAGACCGGCACCCCTATCTACGCCGTCCTGGATGGCACTGTAGTATATTCTGGGGTTCAGGGAGCCTATGGGAACGTGGTGGTTCTGGAACATCCGGATTTTGTAATGACCGTGTACGCACACAACGAGAAAAACTTGGTGAGCGTGGGTGATAAGGTAAACCGGGGACAGCAGATTGCTACGATCGGCTCCACGGGTAATGCCACAGGACCGCATCTGCATTTTGAGTATCGCATCAAGGGTAAGGCAATCAACCCACGCAAGGTTTTACCGCTGAATTAGGATGTAATCTATGTATCGAGGACAGAAACGAGAGAGTGTATTTGCCGATAAAGCCCTTCAGACTTATCTAGCAGAGATATCAAAGTATAAAGCGCTATCCCGTGAAGAAGAACATGAGCTGGGAATCAAGGCTCGAAACGGCGACCCCGAGGCAATGAACAGGCTGATCCAGGCAAATCTGAAGTTTGTGGTGAAGATCGCGGCGAGATACCAAAACCGCGGCCTGTCTCTATCCGAACTTATTAGCGAAGGGAATATCGGGCTGATCAGAGCAATCGAGAAATTCGATCCCGACAAAGATATCAAACTGATATCTTACGCCATCTGGTGGATCAAGCAACGCATCATGCTAGCCGTATCAGAAAAATCCTCCCTGATCCGTGTACCTCTGGGTAAATCTAGTACTGCACATCGCATCAAAGCCACTCAGGAGCGCTACTATTCAGAAACCGGAAAAGCCGCTTCCAATGAGGAATTGGCCGATAAACTAAACATCACAGAAAAATCCATAGATATGCTGAGGGACCAGATCCCAGAGACCTCTTCTTTTGACGACATCATGGTGGCGGGGGATTATCAGAGTTTCTCCACCAAAGACATGATGGAAGACAAGGACACTCTGGACCCCAAACAGCTTTATGAACAGGATCGTCTGCATAGCCGCATCAATAATGCCATCGATAAATTGGAAAAGCGGGAGGCAGAGATTATCAGAACCTATTTTGGTCTCAATGACAAGCAGGAAAGCAAGAACTTCGCCCAAATAGCCGAAGTGATGGGGCTCTCCCGCGAACGCGTGCGCCAGATCCAAAAAGAAGCCCTGAAGAAGATCCTGGTGGCTATGAAGCCAGAAGAGGACGGTTTCGTAGATGAGTTTATGGAGAAGTACAACTATTAAAGGAGCTAACTAGCTATGATCAAGAACTTTGATGAACTGATGCAGGAAGTGAAGCTTGCCCCCCGCGGAACCGCTGTAATTGCTGCAGCGCAAACGGAAAGTGCTTTGGACGCCGCGATTCTGGCCAAGCGCGAGGGTGTGGCAGAAAGTTTACTAGTGGGCGATAAATCCGGTATCCTGCAGCTCCTGGAAAAGATGGCACCGGATATGATCAAGAGTTTCGAGATCATAGATACTGGCCTCGACCTGGTGAAAGCAGCCAAAGTCTCGGTGGCAGCCGTACGCGAAGGCAGGGCAAACATCATTTTGAAAGGCAAGACAGATACCGGGATGCTGCTTAAAGCGGTGCTCGATAAAGAACACGGACTGCGCCAAAGCGACGTAATATCAGACGTACTGGCGTATGAGCATCCTGATGGACTGCGTCTGATGACCGATGGCGGCATCAATATCCTTCCCGAACTGAGTGAGAAGCTGGCAATCCTGAAGAATGCGGTGGCTGTGGGGCACGCTCTGGATAATCCCCAGCCTAAGGTGGCGGTGATATCTGCCATCGAAGCCGTGAATCCCAAAATGCCCGCCACAATGGATGCCGCTCTACTGGCAAAGATGAATGAACGGGGGCAGATCCCCGGGTGCATTGTGGAAGGCCCAATGGCTTTCGATAACGCAGTGGATATCAATGCAGCGAAGATAAAAGGTATCAGCAGTCCTGTAGGTGGAATGGCTGACATCTTTGTGGTGCCAAACATCGAAGCTGGCAATATCTTCGGTAAGATGCTCACCTACTATTGTAAGTATCGCGTGGCGCATGTGGTGATGGGAACCAAAGCCCCCATCCTGATCCCATCCAGAGCGGATGATGGGGAGACCAAGATGCTCTGCATGGCGCTAGCATTGGTCACTATGCAGTAAATGAACCTAAGAATCATCTGTCTCGGCAAGGATAAAGATGCCTGGCTCAGCGCGGGGATAGATGAATATGTCAAACGACTGGGACCTTTTTGTAAGCTGGATATATTGCAACTGCCGGATGTTAGCATCAAGCAAACTGGTACATCCGGAAAGGTGATAGAAAAAGAAAGTGCCCTGATCCTGGCAAAGCTGGAACAGGACGATTTGGTAGTATTGTTGGACGAAAAAGGGGAGGAAAAAAACTCACTTGAGTTTGCCCGGTATCTGACTAATATACACAATGGGAAAAGAGTCGTATTTGTGATAGGCGGAGTGTACGGCACGTCAGAAGAGATCAAACAGCGTGCCGATCTATGTTTGAGTCTGTCACGCTTTACTTTCACCCACCGCATGGCTCGCCTGATCCTGATCGAACAGCTATACAGGGCCATGATGATAGCAAGTGGTCGCAGTTACCACATTTGAATGAGGAAGATATGTTACACATAAGTTTACTCAGTGCCATCGACGTGCAGTACTCGCTCTGGATAATGGGCCAGGGCATGCTTGGAATATTCATATTCATGGGGATATTCTACGCTTTAATCTATTCACTAGAGAAGATTTTTACACCTAAGAGCGATCAATGAGGCGCGCGATAGTGATATCAGCGCTGCTTATGGTGGCGTTGTGGCTGTCCGCGGAAGTCCGAGTTATCGAACATAACGGTAATAGTCTGACTGTCGAATTCCTGATAGATGATTATGAGCTGGTGGAGTCTGAAGACTTCACACGTGTGATCCTGACTGGAGCCGGGTACCCCGACCAGTCTGGGGCTCCATCCCTGCCATCTTATGAGTTTAAGATTGGTGTGCCACCTGATGGGGATGCATCATACAACGTGTTAACATCCACGACCAAGGACATCACTCTAAATAAGCGCATCGAGCCAGTACCATACCCGGAAAACGGGGATGGCATATCGGCTTATCGCTATGAAGCCGATGAATCGCTGTATAAAACCTCTGCAGAGCAATTGCTAAGCAGCCAGGGAAAACATGTTTTCCGCTCCCACCCATTCATCTCAATAATGATCCATCCCTTCAGCTACGACGGTATGAATCAGATTAGATTGACTACATCCGCTCTGATCAAGATCACACTGAAGGGAAATACTCACCAAAAAAGTCCCCCCACATCCGATCCCATGACTCAAATAGTCCTGGACCAGATGCTAAATGGTGACGACGCCCGTTACTGGCAGGAACAGCAACGCTCGCTAGTGAATCATGCAGATTTCAGTCTCTCTCCCTGGTGGCTAAAGGTCGAAACCGACAAGCCGGGTATGTATCGCATCAATCAATCGCACTTGAACGGATTCCCTCTGGCGGAAATTGATCCCCGAAGCATCCGGATGTTTTGCACCACTGGCGCAACAGTAGGCTTTACCCCCAATCCCGGTCATGAGTTTCAGGAAATCCCCATTCAGGTAGTCGGAGAAGCGGATGGCAGCTTTGACTCTGGTGATTATGTGGTATTTTACGGTGCCGATCGCACGGGTTGGGAATATAACGATGGGCTCCAGTATCAGTTCGAGCATCCCACACAACCAAATACGATATATCATAATCCGTATTCTCACAACCGGGTGTATTGGCTCACATTCGCTGGAGACTTTCCCGGAAATCCCCTGCGCATGATCACCGAAAGTGCTGCCCAAAACTGGGATACGGAGTACTACTATCATCGGGAAGTAGTACACGTGGAAGAGGAGAGTCATCGCCGAGAACAGATAGGTTTGCTGTGGTATATGACCCTGATGTCAGGAAGAACTACTACAGACTACAGCATGGAAGTGAACCTGCCCGATTTACTGCCATCTCCGGAAAACACCATGGCAATCAGGATGAAGCAGGAAAGCTTAAGCTCCGATCTAATGCACAGAATGAATGTACTGGTGAATGACGTTCCGCAAAACGCACCCGATCATAGCCATGATTTCACCTGGTACTCCACTTCTGTATATGAAGCCACAATTGATTCCACGGCATTTACAGCGGGAACCAATCGCATCACGTTTCGGATAGTGAGGAATAACACTCAGGACAATCTACTACTTGACTACTACCGGATTACCTACAACAGACAACTGGTAAAGACCAATGCACAATACCGGGTAAACAGCTTCTCAAGCCCCTATCAGAAGTATGTTTTCAATGGAGCAAGCGATAACCTGAGCATTTATAGTGTGCGTAACGATTACAGTGTAAGTATGCTGCCCTACGAAGCTACGAATGGAGGCTTTAGTTTTATCGCGGCAGATGCGGCAGCACGAAACTTTTACGTTAGCAGAGTCGAGGAATTGTACACTCCTACTCGAGTGCAGAGGGTTACTCCCGCCGTCCTGACAAATCCCACAACGCCCATCCAGACGGTTATAGTAACTCCCCAGGCATTCAGAGCGCAAGCGGAACAATTGGCACAGATGTATGAGCAAAATTGGTCTCTGAGTACAAAAGTGGTGCTGCAAGAAGATGTATTCAACCATTTCACCGGTGGACATCCTGATCCCGCTGCCATCAGGCAGTATGTGAGATACCTTTATTACAATGCTCCCGCACCCAAGATACAATCTCTGGTGCTGCTGGGACTGGGTACCCTGGATTGGCGCAACTACTCCGGCATTGCAACTCCCAAAAACCAGATTATGGTCTATCAGACACCCTTTTCGTCTACTCCCAATGTGTCTGATGATTATTTTGCCATGATCAGTACCATTAACTACCCAGAGATCATGGTCGGCAGGTATCCCGTGAAGAATACAACGGAACTTACCACAATGCTAAGTAACTTCCAAAACCATACTCAGAATCCCAAGCCGGGACACTGGCGCAATAGCATAGTCACTCTGGCCGACGATTTTATGAACGGGGACAATACCAATGACTTTCAGCATACATATGATCTGCAATCTCTCTCCAATCTGATTCACCCCTCCATTTCAAACGCAAAGATGTTTGCTGAAGATTACGATTATGACCAGTTTCTAAACAAACCCAAGGTTAGGGACGAAGTATTTAAACAAATCAATGAAGGGAAACTGCTCTTTTACTATGTGGGACACGGATCCTTCGATGTACTGGGAATGCAGAACTACATAACCGGTTCTACAGACATGGGACGCTTCCAAAATACGGACATGTTACCACTATTCATAACAGCTTCCTGTGAAGTATCATGGTTCGATCATTGGGCCTATGAGAGCCTGAGTCAAAAAAGTGTATTACTGGATAACCGGGGTGCAATCGCATCTGTGGGCTGCACCAGGAAAAGCTTTCCCACTCCCAATTTGGCCCTGATGTCTTACTTCGTACCTGGTATGCTAAACAATCGCAACCCCCTGGGATATGCTATGATGGCTGCCAAGATGCGCAATCCCGGCAGTAGAAACAACAATGAGATGTTCGTAATTCTGGGCGATCCACACCTGAGAATCACCCCTCCCGCCAGAGATAGTTCGATGGTCTTCTCCTCCGCCGGAGCGCCCACAAATCAAGCTCATTCCCGCGATCTGGTGCGAGTTAACGGAACTCTCAGCGCTCAAGGATTACAAGGGAGTGCCCTGGTGCAAGCCTATGACGCCAAAACTAGTGATGTGATACGTGGCATCGCTGTAACTAGAAGCGGCAATCGCATCTTTGCGGGCGAAGCCAGTGTGGTAAACTCAGATTATCAAGCAGGATTTTTCATCCCAGATGATTTGATCCCCGGTAGTACTGGAGTCGTAACAGCCTACACTTGGGATGCAGCCACCAAGAGGGATTACTTGTCCTATTTCAGCCCATTATCCCTCTCTGATGAAGTACTGCCTGGAGCACCAGACAATGATGGTGCACCGCAGATATCCCTATATTTGGATTCCTACGACTTCAGAGAAGGTGATACCGTGAGCAGTTCCCCCACTCTGTATGCCAGGATAAACGATGCCAATGGAATCAACCTGACCGGGAGCGCGGGTCACAACATCATAGTGGTGTTGGATAACTCCCTCCAACCTGTTCCCATCACGAGTTACTTCAATTACGATAAGGATTCCTATACAGCGGGCAGTGTGGTGTATCCCATGGAGGAGTTGGGCGATGGACCTCATAGTGTGCAGCTTATCGCCTTTGATAACTATAACATGCCCTCAGTGCAGACCGTTTCTTTCGTAACCAGAAAATCCTCTGCGATAACCCTGAATCAGTTGCTGATATATCCCAATCCAATCAAATCTGATGGGTACGTGACCTTCATGATTTCTGAAGCGGCGGACATAACCCTCGATATATTCACCATGAGCGGACGCCGCATTCGCAGAATCGAACAAAGCGTACCAGCAGGTTTTAACAAAATCCCCTTTGACGGACGTGATGAGATGGGGGCCAAACTGGCCAACAACACTTATTTTATCCGTCTGAAAGCAAGAAATCAGAACGGTAAGACAGTGGAAAAGCAAGAACGACTGGTAATCTATAAATAAGTGGACAACAAGATGAAACTCTATAATACCCAAAGCCGCAAGAAAGAAGACTTTACCCCCCTGGAACAGGGAAAGCTGAAGCTCTATGCCTGCGGACCTACCGTATATGACTATTTTCACATCGGAAACGCTCGCGCTTTCATCTTCTTTGATGTCGTACGTCGTTATTTCGAGTACCTTGATTACGAGGTAACCTATGTGCAAAACATCACGGATATCGATGATAAGATCATCGAGAAGGCTATCACCGAAGGCAGGAACTTTTCCGAAATCGCAGATAAATACGCTACCGCTTTTTTGGAGGATTGTGCCGCTTTGGGCATCAAGAAACCCCACGTCCAGCCCCGTGCCACCGAAGTGATGCCCCAGATAATCGAGCTGATCGACACCCTGGTCAAGAAAGGATACGCCTACGAATCCGGCGGGGATGTTTACTTCGATACCTCTGCTCTGCAGGAATATGGGAGCCTTTCCGGCAAACAGATTGAGGAGCAGATGGCGGGCGCTAGAGTAGCAGAAAACCTGAATAAAAAGCATTCCGCGGATTTTACTCTGTGGAAAAAGAGCAAACCTGGTGAGCCCATCTGGCAGAGCCCATGGGGCGAAGGCAGGCCCGGATGGCATACCGAATGTGTGGTGATGAGTCAACACTATCTGGGTGAAAGCTTTGATATCCATGGCGGCGGGATCGACCTCGTATTCCCTCATCATGAAAACGAGAACGCCCAGGCCATGGCTCTCACCGGTAAACCCCTCGCCCGCTATTGGATGCACAATGGCTTTCTGAATATTGACGGAGAGAAGATGAGCAAGAGCTTGAAGAACTTCTTCACTGCCAGAGATATCCTGAAAGAGTATGACAAAGAGGCCATCCGCTTCTTCTTCCTATCCAAGCATTACCGCTCCCCTATCGACTTCACTAGAGAATTGATCGAGGAGTCACATCGAGCTGTACAAAACTTCCATAAAGCGCTGGAAGCCTTTGATGTAAAAGCGCTGGGGCAAAGGCCAAGCACGGCTGCCGGGATGCCGGAGGTGGAAATGCAGTTTCGAGAAGCGATGGATGACGACTTCAACACCGCCAAGGCTATCGCACTGATGTTTGATCTCAGCCGCAAATGCAAGGATCAATCGCTCAACCGGACCGAGCAGGAAGCGGCAGCGGCTCTGCTGTTGAAACTGGGTAAGGTACTGGGTTTCTTTGAGCTTGAACCTGCCCGCAAGGAAGCGGAAATGCCAGACATCAGTAAGAAGCTGATCGAACTCATCTTAGACTACCGGAAAGAAGCCAGAGCTGCCAAACAATGGGCTGCCTCAGACAAGATCAGAGATGATCTGATGACTCTGGGCATTGAGATCAAGGACGGTCCCAAAGGTAGCACATGGACATTGAGGAAACAATGAAAAAGAATCAAAAACAAATACTGATCATCATAATCGCGATAGTGGCGATCCTGGTGCTGCTGAAGATCTTTATCTTTGGCGGAGTTAGATTGAACAAACCAGAAAGCGTGGCTTTCGACCCCGTGGGAAACCGATTCCTGATCTCCAACGTGGGCAGTGGCAGCATTGTGGCCATGGATGAGAACGGCAAGTTTCACAAATACATGCCCAAAGCCTTTGAGGCCCCGAAAGGGCTTTTCCTCAGAGATGACATGTTGTATGTCACCGACCCCACCAAGATTCACGTGGTGGATGTAAGGGAAGCCAAGATCATGGACACCTATGAGATTGAGGGTGCGGTGGGCCTGAATGACATAGCCATCGATGAAAATGGATTGCTCTACATCACCGATATGGGCGGTGACTGCGTATATATATATGATCCCGCGGCCAAAACCCAATACAAGGTGCTCAATCCCCTGCTAAAAGCGCCAAATGGCATCGTGTATGATCGTCCCCGCTGGCAGATGTTTATCGTGAACAACGCTGAGCGCTCCCCCATCTTATCGCTGGATATCAGGGATAGAAAGCTGAGTATATTCATGGACAGTGTCTATTCCAATCTCGATGGCATTGCCATCGACGATCCAGGCAGGATCTTTATCAGTTCCTGGAATGAAGAGATGATCGTGCAGATTCCTCAGGAACAAAATCGCTTCATCGCATATCAGGAAGGTATCAAAGGCGCAGCAGACATGTATTACCACCTGCCCACCAATGAGTTGATTGTTCCGCTGCTAACGAGTAACAAGATACAGCGGATAAAACTGGATTAAATGCCCCCAGCTGTAAGTATTGATGCCGAAGCAGTGCAGAAATACTTTCTGCGTGAGGATGAATACTTAAGGGAACTGGCAGTATACCAGAGTGCCTTGCCGCACGTGCCCCATCTTTTTGACCACGGCAAGGCACTTTCCATTTCAGCCTGCGTCAATGATGCAGAAGCTGCTCCGAGAGAAGACTACGGTCAGCATGGATTCTATATCCGCATCCAGCGGATACTGGGAGAGCCCTACCTCGATCTCCAAGACTTCAATGCTATTGAACTAGGCAAAGCACTATCTGAGTTTCACTTAGCCAGCCATCGTGAAGATGGATCCTGTCTATGTCACATCGACAATCAACCCCAGAATATCCTTCTGGCAAGTACGGGTTATTGGTTCATAGATTTCTCAGACAGTAGGTTTGGCCGCCCAGAAGAAGACATCAGCCATCTCTTGTTGTTTTGGGCGGCAGAGTTTCACCCCGCATCATTCAGAGATAGATTGAAGCAATTACTGCTTGGCTACCTTCCTGGAATCAAGCTGGATCACCAGGCTTGGAAGGAAGCTACTCTGGCATCGGAACAGCGCTTTGATGAGCGGCGAAGTAGATACGGCAAGCAGACCATGCTCAGTGGGTCACAAGCTGAGAACCGCCAAACCATCCGGGATCTAGTCTTTTAGCGATACTCGTAGATCATCCAGCCTTCACGTCCCATGGCCACATAGATGTAATCATTCTCCACTGCGATATCGTGAACCGCAAAGGGGGGATAGAAAGTGTTAATATCCTCCGGACGACTGGAGATCGAGATATCGAAGATTTTAATACCACCCTGTCCCAAAGCCAGTAACAGACGTTGGTCTTTCACTGCCATCCCCTGTACTTCGTTGGCCAGGCGAATTTGGGCCACTAGAGTAGGTTGGTTGATATCCCTCACAGAAATCACTTGCAGGTCTTTACCCGCTGCCACATACAGGTAGTCCTTGTCCTTGACCAGTTTTGTGGCGTTGGCAATCTGATAATTGGTGGCGATCCCAAGAGGAAAGTCCTGCATGGTTACATCTACCGTTACCACTCCGAAGTCGTTGAGCGCGTAGAGATAGGGATATTCTGCGGTAAAATCTCGAATGCCCCACTTCTCTGCGAAGTTGGCGAGCAAATCCCCCCCACCCCCGCGACCGACATTTATGATATCAATACCCCGAAAGCGATCTGCCACGTAAAGAGTGCTGCCTTCGCGAGTTAGCTTATCCCCTATGATGGTATTCACAAAGAATATCTTACCGTACAGACTGAGTGAATCGATCACAGTGACGGTGTTTGTGGGCTCGTGGCTGGACACATACAGATAGTTACCGCCCTGTATATTCACGTCCTCAATGGGATGGAGGGAGCTAAATGATCCCTCCAAACGGGGTTGCCAGGCATTGAAAGTGCTGTATATCCACATCTGGTACTGATTGTGCACCAAGACGTTACCGGAATCCACATCGATGGAGTAGGCCTGGACATTTTTGATTTGTGCCAGGGGGTGGACAAAGCGATTATCCACTGCCAGCAGTATGCCTGCCAGCATTATCATGATCAGCAGCGTTCTTTTCAAAGGGTCCTCCCCTTCAGATCAGGTCACCTCTTGTTTAGCAGCATTGATACGATCTGCGCAGAATTTACACCTTCGGCTTCTGCGGCAAATGACACCAGAATGCGGTGACGTAATACAATCTGGGCCACACTGCGCACGTCTTCTTCCGCTGGAGAAAGCCTTCCATCCAGGGCAGCGACAGCTTTCGCGCCCAGGATCAGGTATTGTGAAGCGCGAGGCCCTGCGCCCCAGCTGACCCATTTCTTGATCTCGGGATCCGCATCTTCCGCCGATGGGCGGCTGCGGCGTACGAGATCCACTGCGTATTTCAACACATGGTCGCTCACCGGCAGAGCCCGGATGGCGTTTTGCATGGCGATGATATCTGCCCCACTCATCTGCGGTTTGAGATCGGGAATCTCTATCCCCGTAGTGCTTTGCACGATCTTCAGTTCTTCATCGTAAGTCGGATATGAGATACTGATGTAAAACATGAAGCGGTCCAACTGCGCTTCCGGCAAGGGATAGGTTCCTTCCTGCTCTATGGGATTCTGCGTCGCCATCACAATGAAAGGTTTATCCAGCGTCCATGTCTTATTACCACTGGTGATGGTATTTTCCTGCATGGCTTGTAGGAGGGCAGATTGAGTTTTGGGTGGGGTGCGGTTGATTTCATCCGCCAGAATCATATTGGCAAAGACTGGACCCTTCAGGTATTCAAAGCCTTTGGTTCCGGTCGTTTGATTGGATACAAGGATGTCCGTACCGGTAATATCGGATGGCATCAGGTCGGGAGTAAATTGGATACGGCTGAAGGAAAGAGACAGGCACTGCGCCAATCCTGATATCATAAGGGTCTTCGCCAAGCCCGGCACACCTTCGATCAAGACGTGACCTCCGGCAAAAAGGGCTGTAAGCAGGTGTGTAATCACTTCATCCTGACCAATGATGGCTTTGGCCATCTCGCGTTTCAGGTTTTGGCTGGTTTGCTTCAGATCCCGGATCTGATCAGGTAGATTTTGCATCTAGGTGTTCTCCTTTAAAGATCAATTTCAATACTTCAATTCCAGATACGGCAAAGGCCGGCAGACCCACCGCCAGCATCAGTAATGCAGTAAGAATATGCGCGAAGGCCATGATTGCCGAGGCCTCGGACTTTGTCAATCCAAATCCCAGGCTAAATATCACGATCATCATCCATTCATTGCTGCCCAATTGAGCAGGTGGCTGCGGCAATGCGTAACTCATATTTATCAAGGTATATCCAAACAGTGCCAGCAAGAAAGGAAAGGCTACACCAAAGGCTACAAAGAGCAGGTAAAAGTACAATCCGTCCAAAGCTATGCCCAGTATAGTAAGCAGAGTAGCTCCTACGAGTTTGGCAGGATGATGTTCAAAGAGATTGAGACCCTGAACAAAGAGAATCAGGAACCTATTAACTTTACTTCTCAGCTTTCTGGGCAGCCAGGAAAAGAACAGCTTCAAGATGCCCACTGTCCTGTCTTTCTGAAAAGCAGCCAAGAGGATAATCCCCGCCGAAATGACGAATATCAGCGCTAAAACACCCAAAAGGAGAATCAATGGTAAACTGAGCCGGATCGCCATAAAGGGAATCAGAATCAGGACAGCCAGAATCGCCAGCGTATCAAAGCTCTTGTCGATGAAGATGGAAGGTAGGGTATGCACGATGGCCTGACCATGGTTGCGCTTTACAAACCATGCCTTTACCAGTTCTCCGGCCCGGATCGGGATCATGTAATTTAACAGATTACCTGCCATCGCGTACATCCAGCTCCGCCCAGGGGATATCTTTACATTCTGTGCCAATAACAGATTCCACCGCAAGGAACGCACAAAATACGCACTGAGATACACGATTGACGCGATCAGTACATAACGTAGATCCAGAGCACGGAAGTACTCCCCAAGTTCCTGCAGGGGGATGTGTTTCTGCCACAGATAGATCAGTACTATCCCGGCGATACTGCCGATGATGAGGATGAGGCTATTGCGCTTGGTCACGATGGAAAAGGAGGTAGCGGTGATGAGCCCAATAGCGTTTGAAGCTCTGGGGAGCGTATCTTTCCAGGCCGGACAGGAGCAGCATACGCTTTTCGAAACCAGGATCTTCACCCTTGTAAAATGGCAGTATGGACAAGGCATTATCGGGATTGGGCATTCGTTCCGGCCCAGGCTCTCTTCCCAGAAGCTTGGAAGTAAAGTCCTCTTTGGTCATCCCAATATCCGGCCAGGGCGGGCAATCAATATAATCCGTTTCGAGCAAGCGAAAGCCTATTCTTTTCATAAGAAAGATAATATTATGATGATCGATAAATGATGGCTGCAAAAAGGGATAACGGGATCGGTTGTAGCCCTTCAATTGCCCCTTGAACCCCAGGCCATCCTGATTGGGGACACAGAGCAAAATGGGTCCACTTACCACTCTGCACAGCTCACTGAGGAACGAGTCGAGATTGGCTACGAACCAAAGGGCTGAAAAATTGAAGGCAAAATCGAAAAAAGCATCTGGATAATCCAGCATGGAAAAACCAGTATTTCGCCTCAATGATACAGATAACCCCAGATCCCTCCAGGTGCTTTCGATCAGTTTCAGGCGCTGTTCGTTATCATCTTCCAGATATACGTCGCAGCCAGCTTGAGCCATGGCAACCAGATTGATACCGGTGATTCCGGTAAACCCAAAGCAGGGAGCTTCCAACACCCGGATAAAGCCATAATCCCGCTTCAGTCTATTCAGCAGACGATTGAGTACGATGCGCTCATAAGATGATCCCAAGCCTTCATGGGCTACCGGATAGTACTTTTGCCAGCTATTTATGATCGGAATGGCCATCACTTACCCAAATAGTAATCAATCACGATTTGGATGCCGGGGATTGTGAAATGCGGCTGAATGCCTTTTTCCTGCATCAATTCGTAATACTTTTGAACATCATAAAACCAGCTCTTGGAGATCAGTTCGAAGCGGGAGATAAAGAGTTCATTCTTCAGCAGGCGAGACACGCTCTCCCCCATGGCAAAGAACCTACGGTCCACACCCAGCCAGGCAGGGTAATTCTTCCCATGTAGCTGCCTGGAAATAAAATCCACCAAGGAACTTAGCTGAACTGGTTCCCGATCTGCTACATTGATCGCCAGTCCGGAATCCCAGTCGTGGCTGAGCGCCCATAGAAAAGCTTCCACCAAGGTTTCAATATGACACAAATGGATCCATATCCGCTTTTTAATGAGCGGGAAGTGATGCCTGGCGACCAACTTGACCATTTGATAGGGAAAGCCGTGATCGCCCTTGCCATAGGTGATGCTGGGACGGATGATCATCGCTTTCAGACCGTGCAACACAGCTCTGGAGATGATCTTTTCGGATTCGATCTTGGTATAATGATAGTAGTTATCGGGATTCTTCTGGGTTTGCTGATTGGCAGGGAGCTCAGAAGGTATCGCTCCCCAGATGCCCACGGAACTGCAAAAGATCAAACGAGCACCGCTTTTCACGCAGTAAGCCACAAATTGCTCTGTGCTAGACACATTGCTGCGGTAATACTCTTCCCTATTGGCTTTGCGGCCGCCCCTCAGCGCTCCGATATGGATCACCGTATCAAAATCAGCGCTTTCCAGATAGGCTTTCAATCCGGAAATATCGCTCAAGCTTACATACACCAGCTTGATCACATTTTGATACTTCGCTATACGGTCATGTGAACCTCCGGGCCTCACCAGAGCAGTGATCTCATGTCCCAGAGGTAACAGGGCTGTGGCTACGCTACCGCCGATAAAGCCGGTAATCCCGGTGATGAGGATCTTAGCCAAAGATTCTCTCCAGCAAGCCCCGCTTATGCTCTCTGTGGTGAGAATGCTTCACCATCACGTACTTGTATGGTATTTTGTCGTGGTTCCCAATGGCGGATGGATGCCCCTGACACAACAACTGCGCCGCGGTGTCGTCGATGCGTTCCGTGATCAGTCTGCAGGCATCGAAATATGCTTCATAATCCATGCGCACATGATCGTCCGAAGCCAAAAAATGAGTCCAACCGTTGTCGACCAGCACCCAGGCCGTCTGGCGTACTTTTTCGCCATAATGCCCCAGCAGCGCGCCGGCATTGGTCTGGATATAGATGTCCCGATCGTTCAATTCTCGGGCCTTGGAGGGTTTTTTCATGATGCTTACATAGCGTTCGCCATGCGCTAAAATGGGTTTGAATCCCGCTCTCAACAGAGGGTACACATTCTGATAAAAATCGGTTGGCAGGCCATTCAATTCACTCTCAATCAGCACATAATTACTTTCGCCCAGAGTGAGCCTCTTTTCTTTGATATCCTCTACGATGCCGGGCTGAATGAAGACCTCGAAGCCGCTGTGCAGCTTGATCTTGAGCCCTGCATTCTCCGCAGCTTCCCGCAAAGTAGCCAGTTTTGCGTCATAATCCTGGCGGGGATAGTGATAATGCCCACGGAAATAATGCGAAGTCAGATACACTTCGCTTACTCCGCCCTCTTCCATTTGCCTCAGTTGCTCGATGCTCTTACCGAGGTCGTCCGATCCATCATCGATGTTCGGTAACAGGTGACAGTGGATGTCGATCATGCCTACTTATGGTAACCTCTCATTGATCATTTGAATGAACTCCATCAATACGTCGTTATTGGGGTAGGGCTTGATACCCCGGCTGCATTCATCCAGCAAACTCTCCACTTGCTTACGAGCCTTATCAAAGCCCAATAAACCCGTGTAACTGGCTTTGGAAACAGGGACGTAGTCGTCCGAGAAATCCAGTCCTTCGCTTCCTCTGGCATAATCCGCTTCGATATCATCGATCATCTGATAAGCCATTCCCAGGTTCACAGCGTAAGAGGACATGATCTGACGCGTGTTGTCATCAGCTCCGGCCAGGATGCAGGCCAGATCAGCGCAAGCAGTCAAGAGTGAGCCCACCTTCTTCATATCTATATATCGTAGTGTATTGATCTTCATTATTTTGCGTTTATTTGCCAGATCGATGGCCTGGCCGCCGATCAGACCGTAACTCTTGCTGCTGATCGCCAGACTACGGATGGCCAGATTGGCCTTAGTGGCGTCTTTGATCTGCCCCATTTGTTCAAAAGCCAGTGTGTACAAAGCATCGGCTGCCAATATGGCTATGGCATTGCCGTATTCCTGATGAATGGCGGGCTGCCCTCTCCGTTCCTTGCGGTTCATCACGCTGGGAAGATCGTCATGTACCAGGGCGGCGTTGTGGATCAATTCCACCGCGCAAGCAGCAAACACAGCGTCGGGAAGCTGTTTGTTGTTTTTCTTCAGCCCAGTGAGCATCTCAAAGATGGAAATCAACAGCAAGGGACGCCATCTTTTCCCACCGGGAATCACGGCCTTACGCATGGCTTCTTTGAGGCTGAGTGCGTGGCGCTTGTCAAATTCCAAAGCGCGCTCCAATCCCTCATCTATCATCTGCATTCTGGTCTCAAAATACTTCTGTAACAGCAATGTCTTTCTCCCTTGTCCTGTAGGAAATAATTATATTCCACCTGACGCTATCGATTCTATATAGATACGAAGATTTGTCAAGTAGTTTCTGCCCTTATCCTACCTCACCATCTTTTGCAGCACTCACGCCGGTTTTCTTCCTTTGGGTGATCTCAAGTCGTAGCTACAGGTTTGAACACTCAATCTCAGTACTAATCCACACTTGAGGCTGCTGCATCATTGAAGCGATGATAAACCTATTGCGTACTCAGAAATGAGGAATATTCAGGTCTGTGCTCTCTAGTACCTTGCACTCCACACGAATCCCACTCGAAATCCACCTGAACTGGGTTCAGGAGGAGTTCAGGTGGATTTCAAGTGGAGTCTGTGATGCGAGTAGGGAAGCATAATCAATCGACATTGAACACATCTTCCACCTTCGTTTCAAAGACTCGGGCCAGCTTCAAAGCAAGGTAAAGAGACGGCAGATACTTGCCCGCTTCGAGCGCTATAATGGTTTGACGCGTCACTCCCACTTTCTCTGCCAATTGCTCCTGCGTCATTTCACCAGCTTCAAAGCGAAGCTTGCGGATGTTGTTGCTGATCTTGTGTTCCGGCTTAAACATTCAAAGCTCCCTTCTTGTAAAGGATGAGAATGGATGCCGACCAAAAAGCATAGAGCGAAAGCCAGCTATGCAGCGCCAGGAGCAATACCTGATGAACGGGGGCAAAGCCCTGTCCCCGATGCAATAAATAAAGCACTATTGCATACAGAGCTACAGTTAATCCAAAAGCATGAGTAGCGATGATCGCCGATTGTAAACGGATGGTTCTATCCATTTCGTCCATCTCCCGGTATTTGCAGCCACTACTTTTGCGGATCAACCACAAGCTGAGGATAAACATCAAAAAGATGAGCAACACAGCTTCGGAACTGATCGCTGTGAATAGGCATGGAACAAACAGCAGGACAATGAAATACACAATGCTGCAGAACAGCGTGTAGAGAGCTTCTTTTTGTTGTACTGACATTAGTCAAACTCCTCTTTGTGAACGGGCCATCTTTTATTTTCGCAGTAGTTTAAGCCCCGCGAAGCATCAGCCTTTGTAATGTTCACCAGACACAATGTAATTCATACCTTACATTCTGTCAAGATGTTTTTACTATGTTAAGGCTGTTGATGTTTTTCCACATGGCTGATGATAAGTCTTAAATCATTTCATCTTAGCCATTTACAAATGCCTCTCTTCTAGTATTATTTCTGTAGGGCCTGCAATCCTCTGGACAACGTTCTTGACATATAAGTGCCCCAAAGAAAGGTGTCCGATCAAGAGGAGTTATGAAAAAGAGGATTAATTGGACACGCTTGATGCTATCACTTTACCTTGGCGCAGGACTAACCTTCATTGTGTATGTATTACTGCCCTACAAGTGGAATGGGATTCAGAACGTGCTCCTGAAGATGACTTTACCTTTTATCATCTGGATCAGCTTCGCCCTGGTGGTGTATGTAACAGCCAGCGATAATGGCGCGTAGCCTGTGAATACAATAAAGACTTATTGTAAACATGGCTAGCACCACGACTGGATTTGTCAACATCCTGAACCCCGGATTGGGCTTTGTAGTGATGTGTTGCATCTCCGTGTGACGCTTATCAGGAGAGTCAGTTCCGTCAGTCCAGTCAGTTTTCCATCATAGCACCCTTCGTTGTCCGTTCCCTCAGCGTAGCCAATCATATGTTAAATCCGCGTAATCCGCGTGCCAAAGAACCTGTCTTCATCACTGAAGGTATACTCTCAATTCTCTTCTTAATCCGCGTGCCCCCAATTCTCAATTCAGTTCCGTCAAGTTTATCCATGAATAGCGTCAACCTCCGGGCTACAAATGACTTCATCAACGTCCTAAATACCCTCATGGGCATGATCGTTCAATACAAACGAAGGCATAACATCCAGGCCAGACGTGATCAATGGCAAATGAAAATAAGACTGGATTGAAAAATGGTGAGAATGCCATAAAAAAAGCCATTGACAGTCTATAGCACTTTACGATGGTGGACAAAAGGACTATTTTTGAAGGTTTAGCATGAGTATCAGCACAGAAATCCTGTCCCGGCTGGAAGAACACGTGATTGGCAGAGGCCTTGTTACAAATGGAGATAAGCTGCTTCTGGGTATTTCCGGAGGTGCGGATTCTTCAGCTCTTTTGTATCTGTTTTCCCGTTTGCGATATCACCACAATCTCTCGCTTCTGGCAGTGCATGTGAATCATCAGTTGAGAGCTGAAGACAGCGATTTGGACGAGAAGCATGTGAAGGAACTCTGCGTGCACCTGAATGTAGCCCTGATAATACGTCGGATAACCTTGGAGCCAGGTGCGGATTTGGAAAATAGAGCACGTGGAGCTCGTTTTGAGGCGTTTCGGAGCGTACTCCAAAGCTACCGCTTTCACAAGATCGTTTTGGGACATCACAAATGGGATCAAGCGGAAACTGTGTTACTAAACATGATGCGGGGATCCGGTCTGTCCGGATTGGGAGGGATAAAGGCTTTGCAAGGGGATGTGTGTCATCCGCTCTTGATCTTTAGCCCAGACGAGCTGAAACAGATGCTACAGGAGCAGAAACTTTTCTGGCGTGAGGATGCCACAAACATGCACAATCACTTTACACGCAATCGTTTGCGCAACGATCTCATCCCCAAGCTTCAAGCTGAGTACAATCCCCAGATCAAGGAAAAACTCTGTGATGAAGCCCGCATCATCAGCGAAGCAGACACCTACATCAAGGAGCGAGCATTGCGCAAGTACCGCAAGCTACTACTGGATGTCACCAAGGAGCGCTTGATCCTCAGTTTACCAGATATTCTCAAGGCTCCAGACATTGAGCAGTATTATATCCTTCGCTTTGCCTATCAAACTCTGGCCAATATTGAGCTGGATTTTCTGGGCGTACACTTGCGTGAGGTAAAGACAATAATGAGCGCAAAGGGCTGTAAATACGTTTCCCTGCCGCACAGTGTGTACGTGATAAAGCAATATCAGGAGCTAATCTTCAGCACACAGAGTCAGGAATTGCATCCTGAGGCCAGCGAAGAATTGATCATCGAGCCGGAACGCGCCAGAGCCGTACATATGGATCACCGCTTTAGCTTTAAATATCTGAAAGTATTGCCCCACAATTACAAAGAACAGGATAGGAACCACGCGATGATCGACGTAGACAAGCTGACCGGCGACATCTGCATCAGATCGAGACGCGAAGGAGATCGTTTTATCCCCCTCGGCATGAAGGGTTTGAAGAAGCTGAAAGACTTTTTCATTGACGAAAAAGTAGCTAAATACGATAGGGATTTGATCCCCATTTTTACGGACGGGGAGAAGCTTATCTGGGTTTGCGGTCATCGGATTGACGAGCGCGTAAAGGTGGATCAAAGTAGCTCCCGCTTTCTGATGATACAGGCAGAACCCGTAACCAGCAAGCCCAAACGGGCGGCAAGCAGAATAAAGAGAGGAACTGATGAATTTGATGAATTGTGATATATCGGCAGTACTGTTTGACGAACGGCGTATTCAACATCGCATTCGTGAGATAGGCCAACAAATCAATACGGATTATGAAGGCAAGGTTCCGGTGATCATCGGCGTACTAAAGGGCGGATTCATGTTTTTAAGCGACCTGGTGCGCGCGGTCACGATCCACGTTGAGATCGACTTTCTGGCCATCTCCAGCTATGGTGCGGGCACTTCCAGCAGTGGAGTGGTAAAGATACGCAAAGATATCGATATCGACTTGAACGAAAGAGACGTAATCATCGTGGAAGACATCGTGGATAGCGGCCTCTCATTACAATACATAAAGGATTACATCTGGAAGCATAAACCAGCGAGTCTTCGTACCTGTGTACTATTGGATAAACCCAACGCGCACAAGATCGAAACCTCTTTTGAGTATGTGGGATTTGAAGTAGGCAATGAGTTTGTGGTTGGCTACGGACTCGATTTTGGCGAAAGATACCGGAATCTGCCTTACATCGGCATCCTCAAGGAAGAGTGCTATTCATGAAAATCGTGCTCAGTATCATCCTGACCGTCCTCAGTTTCGCGCTAGGGGCACAGGTTTTAAACGATAGTCTGTCGGTGGTCTCTGATCAGATACCGGAAGTGATGGAAAGCTTTGGCAATATGCTGCAATGGTTTATCTACGCCATCATCCTGATCTCCGTGATCGGCCTGGTTCGGATATGGTTGATCAAACGCAAGGTAAACCCACCTACCCAGTCTTCTATCAAGGATCCCAAAGCCCCTTTACCGGCCAAAAAATCTTTTCTATCCATGCCTCTGGTGTTCATTCTGATCATGCTGGGCATAGTGTTTTGGCATACCTACAGCAGTAGCAAAGATACTGTCACCAAAGAAGGCTACAGCAATTTCGTAGCGCGGATGCACAATGGCAGCCTCACCTCGGTGCAATTTACCGAACGCGATATCATCTATGCCGATCTTTCCGGCAAGAAATACATCAGCAGCATCCCCTTTGACGACGCGCGTCTGGTGGATAGTCTTTTAGTACGCGGGATCAAAGTATCCACTGCCAAACCGCCGCGTTGGACGGGACTAATCTCCTATGCTCTTCCCTTCATCGTCTTGATCTTTTTCTATGTTTTTTTGATGCGGGGAATGAATAGCCAAAATTCCAAGGCCTTTAGCTTTGGCAAGAGCAAAGCCCGCCTGCATGAAGCCAGTAAATCCAAGGTCACCTTCAAAGACGTGGCCGGAGTGGACGAGGCCAAAGAAGAGCTGCAGGAAATAGTGGAATTCTTGAAAGATCCCGCCAAGTTTCAAAGGTTGGGGGGACGAATTCCCCGTGGTGTGCTCCTGGTGGGACGTCCCGGAACAGGTAAGACCCTATTGGCCAAAGCTGTTTCCGGTGAAGCTGGAGTACCTTTCTTTTCCATCTCTGGCTCGGATTTTGTAGAGATGTTCGTAGGCGTGGGCGCAGCGAGAGTACGTGACCTCTTTGAACAGGCCAAGAAAAATTCTCCCTGCATTACCTTTATCGATGAAATCGACGCCGTGGGCAGGCATCGCGGTACGGGGCTGGGCGGAGGTCATGACGAAAGAGAACAGACTCTGAATCAGCTTTTAGTGGAGATGGATGGTTTTGAGCCAAATGAAGCGGTGATCATCATTGCCGCCACCAATCGTCCTGATATCCTGGATCCGGCACTTCTGCGTCCCGGTAGATTCGATCGTCAGGTCACAGTTGATTTACCGGATATAAAAGGCCGAACTGAAATTCTGAGGGTGCACGCTGCCAAAGTCCCTCTTTGCGCAGATGTACTATTGGAGCTAATCGCTCGGGGTACACCCGGTTTTAGCGGTGCAGACCTGGCAAATCTAGTGAATGAAGCTGCACTGATCGCTGCCAGCAAGGGCAAAAGCAAGATAGAAATGGTGGATTTTGAAGAAGCGAAGGATAAGCTTACTCTGGGCAAAGAAAAGAAGAGCCGTGTGATTCCCGAAGATGATAAGCGCCTCACAGCTTATCATGAGATTGGGCATGTGCTCACTAGCATTTTTCAGGATATGGTGGAGCCAGTGCATAAGGTCAGCATTATTCCGCGAGGTTTTACTGGCGGCGCCACGCATTATCTGCAAAGCGACAAGACGGGATATTCCAAGACCTACCTGCAGCAGTTTCTGGTTACCCTTTTGGGAGGCAGAGCGGCGGAAGAAGTGGTATTTGGAGAATTAACCACTGGAGCTGGCAATGACCTGGAACGCACAACGGATATAGCCAAAAAGATGGTCTGCGCTTGGGGTATGAGTGAAAAAGTGGGTCCCATGACTATAGGCAAGGATCAGGGTGAAGTGTATCTGGGCAAGGAAATCCTTTCCCGCGATATATACAGCGATGAGACCTCACGCCTGGTGGATAGTGAGATTCGCGCCATTATCAACGAAGCCCATCAAAAAGCCACCGATATCCTGAACCGCCACCGTCCTCTCCTGGATAAACTGTCGCAAGTGCTGCAAGAGAAGGAAACTCTGGGCACAGAAGATATATTCCAGCTGATCATGGAAGATCTGGGCGATGAGGATAGAGCAATGGTGGACAAAAAGTTCGCTCGCGCACGTGAAATGCGCTTTGAACACAGTCAGGAAGAGATCGCGGAAGTTGACACCAGCGTGGAACTCGATGATAACAAAGAGGAGCAGCCCGGTGCCTGAGAAAGTAATGCATGGTACTACGATCCTGGGATTTCACCGTGAGGGCAAAACAGCCATTTGCGGAGACGGACAGGTAACTTTGGGTGATACAGTGGTCAAAGCCAAGGCAGTAAAGATCCGCAGGATTTATGATGGCAAGGTGATCATTGGATTTGCTGGGGCTACCGCTGATGCTTTCACTTTGTTCGAAAAGTTTGAAGAGAAGCTGAAAGCAAACAAGGGAAACCTGCGTAAAGCTGCTGTCGATCTTGCCAAAGACTGGCGTCAAGACAAGTATTTGCGCCGTTTGGAAGCGATGCTGATAGCCGGTGACAAAAGCGGGATATTGATGATCAGCGGAGTAGGTGACGTGATGGAGCCAGATGACGGATTGATCGCCATCGGTAGCGGAGGGAACTATGCCCTGGCTGCTGCTCGGGCTTTGGCAGCCAATACCAATATGTCGGTGGAACAGATAGTGAGCGAATCGTTGCGCATTGCCGGAGAAATCTGTGTTTACACAAACAACCAGTGCATTGTGGAGGTGCTGTAGAGTGCTGGATCCCAAGATTTTAACCCCTCGTCGAATCGTGGCAGAATTGGATAAATACATCATTGGCCAAGCCGCGGCAAAACGCAGCGTTGCCATCGCTCTGCGTAACAGATGGCGGCGACAACAGATAGGCGGCGAGTTGGGGCGTGAGATTGTGCCCAATAATATCATCATGATCGGCCCTACGGGGGTTGGTAAAACCGAGATTGCCAGAAGAATCGCGCGTCTGGTAAATGCTCCCTTCATCAAAGTGGAAGCCTCCAAGTTTACTGAAGTGGGCTATGTGGGACGTGATGTGGAATCGATGATCCGGGAGCTGATGAATCACGCAGTGGCCATTACAAGGCAACAGATGGTGGAAGAAGTGAAAGACAATGCCCGCGCTTTGGCCGAAAACGCCATTCTGGATATCCTGATGCCAAAACGCAAGAATAAGAACAGCAGTTTAAGCGAGGATGAACTGGCCAGATCCGAACGGAGCAGGGAAAAGATGCGGGACAAACTGCAACAAGGCCTGCTGGACGATCGGGAAATCGAGATCGAGATCGGAGATGAAGGCGCTCCCAGTTTTGAGATCATGAGCAATTTCTCCCTGGAAGCCATAGATTTTGATATGACAGATATGCTGGCCAATATCCTGCCTACCCGGATGACCGGCAAAAAGCAGCGTCATAACGTGAAGGAAGCCCTTCGCCGCTATACTGAACGTGAGATAAACAAATTGATCCCCCGGGAAAAGGTGGTGGAAGCAGCGAGACAGGCTGTGGAGGAGAACGGGATCGTCTTCATCGATGAAATCGATAAGATAGCCAGCACAGACAACAAAGGAGGCATCGACGTATCACGCAGTGGCGTTCAGAGAGATTTGCTGCCCATTGTGGAAGGCAGCAGCGTACCTACCAAATATGGCCCGATCGATACCTCACATATCCTATTCATCGCAGCGGGAGCCTTTTCCATCGCCAAACCAAGCGATTTGATCCCAGAACTGCAGGGCAGATTCCCCATCCGGGTAGAGCTGAATAGCCTTACAGAAGATGATTTTACCCGCATTCTAAAAGAACCAGAGAATGCACTTACCAAGCAGTATACCGAGCTGTTTAAAACCGAAGCTGTGGATTTGAGCTTTAGTGGCGGAGCTATCTCGGAAATCGCGCACTACGCGGCCATTGCCAACGAGCGGATGGAGGATATCGGAGCTCGTAGACTACACACCATTCTAAATACTCTTTTGGACGACTACCTGTTTGAAATGCCTTCCCTACAATTGAATGAAGTAAAAATCAGTAAAAGCATCGTAATTAAACGGCTCGGACCGGTGATCGAGAGTGAGGATCTCTCGCGCTTTATCCTCTAATGATAGACTTTATCAAAAAGACTTTCATCTCTTTGTCCATAAGGAACTACCGGCTCTTTTTCAGCGGACAGATCTTATCCCTGATCGGAACCTGGATC
>ERZ795031.1457-NODE-1457-length-24702-cov-14.169960_pt1 | contig 24702 bp, 21 predicted proteins | sample MGYA00375123_ERZ795031 | MGnify/ENA primary metagenome ERZ795031 (study PRJEB30166, sample SAMN05720159) | activated sludge metagenome | isolation source: anaerobic digester from wastewater treatment plant | place: USA | collected 2015-04-21 ...
CCCAACAGGGGATTTTGTCATGCTGAGCCGCAGGCGAATCATCTTGTCCTGCAAGCAGGATCCTTCACTTTGTTCAGGATGGCATCCCACAAGGCCTAGCAAAACCCGGCTGCCGTTATAATAACCGTCATGAAGCGGCAGTATTTACACACAAAACCCAGGAATTCGAACAGCAATTGCCGGCGTTTGCCGTGGGTTTGCGCCATCCTGGTTGTTCTCCTCTCCAATCTGCTGTGGGGCTGCGCAAAAGCCAGCGCTGTCAGCCCGGCGCCGCCCGCGCTCACCCCCACGCTCACATCAACCCCCGCTCCGACCACCACTGCAGTCACAAGCCCCCAAACGCCCACAAGCACAAACCTGCCGCCAACAGCAACATCAAACCCAGAGGCCGACCCAAAAGCTGAGCGCGCTGCCGCGTTGGAAAAGCAGCTTTACCGCGCCAGCCTGAATTACATCGCGGAAACCACCTCGGAAGCAAACGCTGTTGTAAAAAGCATCAAATTCAACCGCGGCGCGTACGAAAACGTAAATAATGCCTGCGGTCCCCTCAGTATCGCCATTATGCGCAGCGGCGGCATCCTGCCCGCCACGACCAGTGTGCGGGAAATCTGGCTGCTCTGCGCGCGCGAAGGCGGAAAATGCAACGGCATGTCCGTCCTCAATCGGGAGTACTTCCCACCCAGCGAATATGATTACTTCCAGACCACCCAAAGCGTCAGAGAGTACGACTTTGCCGCTAATCCGCTGCAAGCGGGTGACTGGCTGTACCTGTACGTCAAACACAACGGTTTTGACCATATGCTGGTGGTCACGCGCGTGGACGCGAACGGCGCAGCCTACACCGTCACCAATCTGAACCGCGGCGAGGGCTTCAAGATTACCGAGGAAGTGCTCTACGACCCTGCAAAACCGGGAACGGGCTTGTTCTACGAACTCACCGACCCCATCCGGCTTAAATATGAACGCTACCTGGGCCTCAGCGGAGACGGCGGCTTTATGGTCATCCGTCGTAAAGGCGGTCTTGCATCAGTTCCACCATTCAATCAGGTTCTGGATGCCGCCCTGGCAGAAGGAACGGTCTGGTACGGATACATAAAGGAAGTTGGCAGCGGCGCTCCGGTCTACGAAAGTAATCTTTATACGCTCTTTCACCCCGCCAGCATGATAAAAATCCCTTTGGCCATGCTCGTTTTGCGCGGCCTGGAAAATCAGGGGAAATCACCCGCAGACCTGACGACCCTCAGCTTTGGCACCAAGACGCTGGAGCGTCTGCTTTCGGACATGGTGGTCAAGAGCGATGAAGATGCCGCCGCGGCGCTGCTCATTTATCTGGATACCCTTAAAGTAAACACTTCCACACTCAGAACCTGGGGCTTGCTGGATACCAGCCTGAGCCCGCGCCAAAGTACGGCGGCAGACCTCGCGCGAGCATTGGAAGGTCTTTACACAGGTGAACTGCTTGGAAAGGAAATGCGGAAGTATTTGCTGGACCTGATGGCTGAGCGCACGGAGAATGACAGCCTGTACCTTGGACCGTTGAGTGAATTGCTGCCTGGCGCGAAGTTTTATAACAAACGCGGCACCAGCGCTAAGCCGCCGATTGTGGGAGACATGGGCATCCTGGAATACCAGGGCAAAGCCTGGATAATTGTTCTCTCCGGCCGCCCCGACGAGCTGGTTGGCAGCAATTACGCCGGGTTGGAAAGCAGCATAACCAATTTCGCGGCGATGTTGGCGGACTTGCTGCGTTAAGAACAGCAAGATTAGAATTTTGATGCGCAAGCTCCTGGTGAAGCCCGGAACTTGTGACGTCATTACTTTAGACTGGTCGAATTAAATCTATGGGAAAATTCTTGCGTTTATGGCTGGTTGCCCTGCTGAGCGCGGCGCTCGCCGCGGCTGGCTGCGCGCCTGTGCCAATCATCGAGGGATTCCCAACCGCAAGCCCGACGAACACAGCGTCACCACCCCCTACTCAGACCAAAGTTCACACCAATACACCCCTGCCGTCCCCTTCGCCTGCCCCTACCTCGACGCCAGACCCTGTCGAATTCTTGGCGCGCCTGCCTATGCCCCCGCGCCTTGAAAGCGCTGAAGATGGAGAACGGGTGTACTTTGGCGACGATTATAAACAGCTGCCAGAAGCGGATACCGTCGATGAAATCATCGTCCCCGAACTTATCATCATCCACACCGACGGACAAACCGCGAACCTGCCCCAAAACTGGAACACAGACAGCACTTATCATGGATTGGGCGAATGGTATTCTGTGCACTTCGCGGTGAGCCAGTACGACATTTTGCAGATGCTTCCGATGTACACCAACGGGGTGCTGCACGGGAGCGGCGCCGCCCCGCAGTATAACGATCAAGGCGAATGGGTGACATACAACAACCGCTCGATTCACATCGAAATGGCTGGGCACGACTATAATGCCCTGATTGCGGGTTGGGCAAACCCAGAGATGAAGCAAGCGATTACCAAGACCACAGATAAGGCTACAGACCTGGTGGTATCGCTGCTCTGGTATTACCAAATTGATCCAGCCAACGTGCTCGGGCATTATCAGGTTGGCCGAGGAAAAGCAGACCCCGGCAACCTGTACTTCGAACAATACTTCCTTCCCCAGCTGCAAGAAAAATGGGAAGCCCTGCAAAAAAGCCTGCAGCCTTAATCGTTCCACGCACCATTCTTAATTGTTAAATCCATGTAAATTCGGTGCCAAAAAAGCGCAAATTTCGCCAACGCGCCCATAATTTGTTTGACAAGCGGCTTTTTGGGAGTAATATATACAGCTTGTCAGAAACAAATCATACGCATCCTCTTAACCTCCCAGAAAGTATTATCATTAACCATCTATGGAAGCACAACCCACTCAGTTAAGTGCAGCAATAATTCAGCGGATTCAGGAGCTAAATCCTGACCAGCTTTACCAGGAATTGGGATCCCGACCTGAAGGTTTAACGCAGAAAGAAGCCTCGGAGCGCTTGAACGTTTATGGATTAAACGTTCTTAAAGAAGTCAAAGGCAAACCGCTTATCGTCAAGTTCCTGGCCAACTTCACGCATATCATGGCAATCATGCTTTGGGTTGCCGGCCTTGGCGCTTTTATCGCTCGCATGCCCGAGCTCGGCATCGCCGTTTGGGCAGTCAATATCATCAACGGCGCTTTCAGCTTCCTCCAGGAATTCCGCGCGGAAAAAGCGACCGAGGCGCTCAAAAAAATCCTGCCGTCCCAGTCCCGCGTGATGCGCGACGGCGAGGAAATCAGCGTTTTAGCGCAAGAGCTGGTGCCCGGGGATGTGATCTTCCTGCAGGAAGGCGACAGCATTCCGGCGGACTGCCGGCTGTTGAACAGCGCTGACCTGCGCGTGAACCAGTCCACGCTCACCGGTGAATCGCACCCTGTTAACCGCTCCGCCGAACCAGTCAGCGGGGAAGCAATGACCCGCACGGATATCCCCAACCTCATCTTCGCCGGGACTTTTGTGGCCGCTGGCTCCGGCAAGGCAATTGTCTACGCGACCGGTATGGACACCAATTTCGGCCGGATTGCCCAGATCACGCAGTCGCTCAAAGAAGAGCTCAGCCCGCTGCAGAAAGAAATGGAGAACGTCACTAAGATTGTGACGGTCATCGCGGTAGGCGTTGGGCTGCTTTTTCTCGTCATTGCGCTGCTGTTTGTGAAAATCCCATTGATTGAGAGTTTCATCTTCACGCTCGGCATGGTAGTTGCCTTTGTCCCCGAGGGGCTGCTGCCGACCGTTACGCTGGCGCTGGCGATGGGAACCCAGCGTATGGCCAGGCGTAACGCGTTAATTAAGAAATTGTCCGCGGTGGAGACTCTGGGCTGCACCAATGTCATTTGCACCGATAAAACCGGAACCCTGACCCAAAATGAAATGACAGTGCGTTCAGTCTGGGTGCCTGCCGCGCGTGAAACCGAACCCTTTGCCGGGCGGGAGTTTGCTGTTTCTGGGACAGGCTACGAACCGATTGGCACTTTTTCCGAAAGCGGCATGGTCATGGACCCCCGCTCAGTGCCAGCTGTCAGCCAGGTCATTCTGACTGAAGCAAGATGCAATACTGCCCGCCTGCTTCCGCCCGAGACACTCGAAGACGGCAGTAAAACTGGTTGGAAAGTGCTTGGAGACCCGACCGAAGCCGCCTTGCTGGTCCTGGCAGATAAAGCCGGCTACACCCGTGAGGACTTGCAAAGTGAACAGAACATCGCCGAACTTCCCTTTGATTCCCGCCGTAAACGCATGTCCGTCGTCCATATGCAGCGTTCAGACGGCGCTATCCGGCGTGTGGCTTATGTAAAAGGCGGCATCCGCGAAGTTTTGGATGCCTGCACGCAGATTCAGATCGGTGAACAGAGTCTTCCCCTCAGTCAGGACTGGATCGATTACATCATGGCGCAGAACGATAACTACGCCCGCCAGGGTCTGCGCGTATTGGCTGCCGCCACGCGCGTGCTCCCCCGCGAATTGAGCGATTATCAGGTTGAAACCATCGAGACTGAGCTGACCTTCCTGGGAATAGTAGCCATGATGGACCCGCCCCGTGTGGACGTCACCGAGGCGGTGGAAAAATGCCGCAACGCGGGCATTCGCATCATCATGATTACCGGCGATTACGGCCTGACCGCTGAAAGCATTGCCCGGCGCATTGGCATTGTGCGCGGCGAGGACCTGCGCGTGGTCACCGGCGTGGAACTGGAAGGAATGAGCGATGAGGATCTGGTGAGCGCGGTGCAGGGACAGGTCATTTTCGCCCGGGTTGCCCCGGAACAAAAACTCAAGGTTGTCTCTGCGCTGCAAAAGCTCGGAAATGTTGTGGCTGTGACAGGCGACGGTGTAAACGACGCCCCGGCTCTGAAGAAAGCGGATATTGGCGTCGCCATGGGCATCTCAGGCTCCGACGTTGCCAAAGAAGCCGCGTCCATGATTCTGATGGATGATAATTTTGGCTCTATCGTGAACGCGATTGAGGAAGGCCGCGCGGTTTACGAAAACATCAAGCGCTTCACCACCTATATCTTTACCAGCAACACCCCCGAAGCAGTGCCCTTCATCGCGCATGCCCTCTCAGCCGCCCGCATTCCGATTGCCCTGAACGTTATGCACGTTTTGGCGGTGGACCTGGGCACAGATATTGTCCCGGCTTTAGCGTTGGGCGCCGAACCGCCTGAGGACGGCACGATGCACCGCGCGCCTCGCAAACTGACTGAGCACCTGATTACCCGCTCGCTGCTCTCGCGCGCCTATTTGATTCTTGGCCCTGTGCAAGCACTGGCTGCCATGGCCGCCTTTTACTTCTATTATTGGACGAACGGATACGCTGGGCAGTGGATTGATTTGCCTGGCAGCGGTCCCGTTTATCGCGCTGCTACGTCGATGGCATTGGCAGCGGTTGTGTTTACGCAGATTGGCAACCTTTTCGCGCAGCGCTCAACCCGCCGATCCATATTCAAAACCCCGCTGTTCAATAACAAATTAATTTGGTTTGGCATTTTGAGTGAGATACTCATCATCCTGGCAATTGTTTACGTACCATTCATGCAGCGCTTCATTGGCACCGGGCCTTTTGAACCAAAATACTGGTTGTTCCACCTGCTGTGGATTCCCAGCCTGCCCCTCGCGGACGCGGTTCGCAAAGCAGTGCAAACGCAGAAGGAAAAACGAGCCCTGCAAAAGCAGATACTTGCTGGCAAAGGAGAAACATTATGAAAATAATTATTATCGGGTGTGGACGCGTTGGAGCCGGCCTTGCGAAAAATCTGAGCATTCAGGGCATCGACGTCTCAATCATCGACAGCGACCCAAAAGCCTTTGAGCTGCTCGGACCGACCTTTAAAGGAAAGAAAGTGATTGGGATTGGTTTTGACCAAAAAGTGCTTTCGGATGCCGGCATCGAACGCGCTGACGCTTTGGCGGCGGTCACCGCCTCGGATGAGGTTAACCTTGTGGCGGCGCGCATGGCAAAAATGGTCTTCAAGGTACCCAGGGTCTCCGCGCGGGTGTACGAGCCGCAAAAAGCCAAAATTTATCGCCGCATGGGTATCCAGACGATTTCTCCGGTGACCTTGGGCATTGACCGCATGATCAGCACCCTGATTTACTCGCAACTCAACATCGAGCGCATGATTGGCGCGGGTCAGGTCAGCCTGATCGATGTGGATGTGAAACCGCAGCTGGTCAACCATTCCATCAAGGAGACCGAAGTCCCCGGCGAGATACAGGTAGTCGCGATTACGCGCGCCGGGAAAACATTTATACCCAACCCCGCCACCCAATTTCAACGGGATGATATCGTGCACCTTTTCGTAAAATTCGGCTCGAAAGATAAAGTCAGCCGCATATTCGGGGCTTAGGCAAAGGCAAGGAGGACAATATGAAAGTCATGATTATCGGTGGTGGTAAAGTTGGAACTTACCTGGCGAATTATCTCCTCAGTGAAAGTCACGAAGTCCGCCTGATTGAGCTGCGTGAGGAAGAAAAACCCCGCATACTGTTGGATGTTCCGGAAAGCGTTGTGTACATGGGCAACGGCACCGACCCCGACGTACTGGAAGCGGCAGGTATACGGAAAATGGACGTGATTGCCGCCGTTACCGGTCAGGACGAGGTGAATCTGGTGGCTGCCAGCCTGGCGCGTTTTGAATTCATGGTCCCACGCACCATCGCGCGCATTAACCACCCGAAAAATGCCTGGATGTTCACCGACGTGATGGGCGTGGACGTGGCGCTGAACCAGGCAGACCTGATGGCCGCCCTGATTGCCGAGGAAATGTCATTAGGCGACATGATCACGCTGCACAAGCTGCGCAAAGGCAAATTCGACCTGGTGGAAGAGAAAGTTGCACCGAACGCGCTTGCGAACGGCAAAAAACTGCGCGACCTGACTTTCCCACCGCAGTGCACAATAGTCGCTGTGCTGCGCAAAGGCGAACTGATTGTCCCGCACGGCGAATTGGAATTCCAAACCGCGGATGAAGTGCTGGCAGTAGTGCATAAAGACCAGAAGAAAGACCTGGCACGCTTCTTCGACCGCATACTCTAAACCAATCTATCGTTCTAAAAATCCCGCCCCAAGGGCGGGATTTTTTATTACCTGGCGCTCTGTATACGCGCAAACGTTTATGGTAGGATAGTGGCAGGAAATTTATCGATTCAGGCAGGATGACTTATGTTCAGAACGCGTTTCGCCCCAAGCCCCACCGGGTACATGCACATTGGCAATTTGCGCACAGCGCTCTACGCCTACTTACTGGCGAAAAAACACCAGGGCGTCTTCATTTTAAGAATTGAGGATACCGATCAATCCCGCAATGTGCCCGCCGCGCTTGCCGCGATTTATCACGGGCTGGCATTGGCTGGCATCGCTTACGATGAAGGACCCGATAAGGACGGTGGAAAAGGACCCTATGTGCAGAGCCAGCGCTTGCCTATCTACCAAAAATATGCACAAGAACTTATAGCGGAGCGCGCGGCTTATTACTGCTTCTGCCAGAAAGATGACAAACCCGAGACGGAAGACCAACCCGTCCATCCGGATGTAACCCGCGACCCCTGCCGCTTGTTGACTGAAGCTGAAGTGCAGGCGCGCTTTGCCCAGGGGCTCACGCCCGTGGTGCGCCAGCGCATCCCCGAAGGCGGCAGCACGAGCTTCGTCGATCACGTCTACGGCAAAATTACGATCGAAAACGCGCAGCTGGACGACCAGGTGCTGCTCAAATCGGATGGCTTCCCGACCTACAACTTTGCCAACGTGGTGGATGACCACCTGATGGAAATCACGCATGTCATCCGCGGGCAGGAGTACCTCTCGTCTACCCCCAAATACAACCTCCTCTACCAGGCTTTTGGTTGGCAGATCCCCGAGTACATCCACCTGCCGCTTATCCTGCGCGAAGACGGCGCCAAACTGAGCAAACGCGCCGGCGACCCTTCTTTCGAAGACCTGGTGAAGATGGGCTACCTGCCGGAAGCAATCGTGAACTACGTCGCCCTGCTGGGGTGGAGCCCGGGTAATGACCGCGAGTTCTTTACAATGCGGGATTTAATTGAAGCTTTCGACATGGACCGCATTGGCAAATCCAGCGCGGCTTTTTCGATGGACAAACTCACCTGGCTGAATGGCGAGCACATCCGCGCGATGGAACCTGACGCTTTTCACCAGGCTGCCAGCAGTTACTATTCCGCGAATTGCGAACACGATGCGCAAAAAATCAGTCGTTTAATCCAGATTCGCGTGGAAAAGCTTACGGATATTCCCAGCATGATTCATTTTCTGAGCGAACTGCCTGAATACAGCGTGGAATTGTTTGAGAACCAGAAATCCAAAGCCACGCTTGCTTCCAGCGCCGAAGTGCTCCAGACGGTCATCCCGCTGCTTGCAAAGCTTGAGGAGTGGGATAACGAGAGCCTCTTCGCGGCGCTTAAGGACTTTGCCGCCGCCCACGGGTACAAGACGGGCACCGTGATGTGGCCAATCCGCACCGCCCTCTCAGGCCTGCCGGCATCGCCCGGGGGTGCCACTGAACTGGCGGATTTGCTGGGAAAAGAGCAAACGCTGCGCCGACTTAAGATCGGGCTGGAAAAGCTGGAAAGTTGAGCGCTGCGGCAGTCGTCCAGAGTTAGGAACAGTTCTTGCAACCTTAGCTCTAATTGATTATAAGCTGGCGCCTACAGATGAAAGCCCTCCTGGACATACTTCCTTTTCTCACGGTTATTCCATACGCTCTGCTCTATTTTCTTATCCTGCTCAGCGCCAGCATGCTGGCATTATTAGCGCTGCGCAAGCCCAGCCCTTACGGATATCAAGCCGCCCCAGCATTGCGTGCCGCTCTCTTTGTGGTTTTTACTGCTCAACTGCTGCTGCTAACGCTCAGCCTTCTGATTTTCCAGGGCATCAGCGGCCTTGACCGCTATTATCCGCTCATTTTCCACACCCTCACTCTTATTACCCTTATCTGGTTAACCGCCGGACTGCATTGCGACCGGTTTAAGAGCCGTCAAGTTCGGCTTCCGGTTTTCCTGAGCGCCCTCGCGCTCCTTGCGGGCACATTGAGTGTGTTAGCATGGTCCACCTGGCCTCCAGAAAAACCATTTTCGGGCTCGGCATTTAGCCTGGCATGGTCAGGCGCGGCTTTGCTGCTGCTCTTGGTCGGCCTGATGTTGGCTTTGCGCAGTAAACGTCCGCACAAGCTGGAACGCGTCCTGATTTTGCTGATTGCCGCGCTCGGGTATCTGCTTTATGTACTTTACCCCGAAGGAGGCGAACTTCCGGCTGGGGTTATGCTCAGCCAGCTGCTCTATTACCCGCTGCTCATCAGCGCCGCGTGGCAGTCGCGCCATCCGGAACAATCGCGGAACGTCAGCGCCAGCTCGCCCCAGATGGCCGCTGCTTTTTTGGACCTTGGTCTGTTGGAGCGCGTAAGTGAAATCCGCGCCGCGCTGACGCATGCCCTCTCCCTTTATCTGATGGGCGACTTGGTCGGCATCATGGAGAAGGACCCACAGACGCCTGCGTTTAACGTCAGCAATGTATATGACCTGATTAGTGAATCTTTTCTGCCAACATTTCAACTGCCTTTCAAACAGGTACCCAAATTGCGGCGGCACTTCGAGGACCTGCTCCCACTAATCGCGAACACTGATGAGCAACTCAGCGGCGAAAAGCAGGTCATTATGCAAGCAAGTGGATACAACGCTGCTGGCAGCTTGATGCTCTACCCTCTCAGCAGCGCCGGGCAGACCGCAAGGTATGCCCTGCTCTGCGTAAATCCCTATACCAATCGCCTTTGGACCGAGAATGACCTGGAAGCCCTGCGGATGCTTTCCGGGAAGTTAAACCAAGTGCTGGACCGCGCCGCGCTTGTGGAAGCTGGCAGCGCGTTGAAAGACGAAAGCCGCTACCTGAATAATCAAAAGGAACGCGAAAAAAGTGATTTAGCGTCCGCGCTTTCCGAAAGCAGAGCCGAAATTAGCGCGCTGCGCGCCCAACGCGCGGGTGAACAGGCGGCGCAAGCCGCGGAATTGCGCGTGTGCCAGGAACGGCAAAAGTATCTGGAAGCGCAATTGGACCACTTGAATGAAAACTTACAAGCGCAAACAGAAGCATTAACTGAATTGGATGCCCTGAGACAACAAAAAGTCGCTCTTGAGCAGGCATTGGAACAAAACGAGCAGCGCGCGAACACCCTGCGGCAGGAACTCGCGCATTCTCACGCGCTGCTGGCCGACCTGCTTGGCAAAACAGAATCCAGCACAAATTTGCAGGACAACACCTCTTCCGCGCAGTCAGATTCGAATCCATCCAGCCGCGCAATCCCGCAATCGCCTCTCAGCCAAGCCCAAGAGGCTCTGCAATCCTCCCTGGACGAAACGGCCGCAACTTTTTACGCAAAACGGGTCGCCCTGAATGCATCCATTGATAAGCTGCCGGACTTAGGTCAGCCTGACCTTTCCCGACTCCAGAAAATCCTGGAAAGCCTCACAATCAACGCCTTCGCGGCCTCACCGCTGGATGGAGAAGTTGTGGTAGAGGTACGGCCTGTTGGAGCGGAGAGCAAAAGCCCGGCGCTGGAGATTCTCTGCACGCACGCCGGCGTGGGAATTACACCGGACGATCAAAAGCGCTTGCCTGAACTTCTCTCAGATCCAGAATCCGCCGCGCTCAATGGCGTAGGTGATTTTGCCGCCCTGCGTGAAGCCGCGGGCCTGCTGCGCGCATGCGGCGGACATTGGTGGCTGAAGAGTGAACCCGGCAGCCAAACTACGTGGCGCGCGCTTTTTCTATCGGGTGCCAATCCGGGTTCGGAATCGTCGGAGCATGAATAGCTCGGAGACACGCCGACAGGAGCAGGAAAAACGATGAGACTAAAAAGACATCAGATCCTTACCTTAATCATCTTTGGAGCCCTCACGCTCACCATCCTCATGGCGGTCATTTCCGGAGCTCTGGTGAGCGCGGCAGCAAACTCCAGCGCGTTTCCTTATCGCATCGGGTTCAAGGACTTCGCCGCGACTCCAACCCCTTTTCAGCCCAACGCCTTCGCCAATATCCTCGAGGACGGCACCATCGAACTGCTCCCGCAGCCTATTTACACCCCTACGCCGGTGCCAGTCATATCCCAGGACCAACTGCCGGATAATCAGCTGAACATCCTGCTATTGGGCTGTGACGACTTCTCTGCCAACGGCTTTCGCACGGATGTCATCATGCTGCTTTCGCTCAATCCCAAACACCACTCGATATCCCTCATATCGTTCCCGCGCGACCTGTACGTGACCATCCCGGGCTACTGGTCCAACCGTATCAATACGGCCTGGGGCTTAGGCGGTTTCGCGCTCCTGGCAGATACATTCCAGGCGAATTTTGGCATCCATCCGGATTACTACATGATGGTCAACTACAACGGCTTTAAAGACGTGGTGAGCAGCCTGGACGGAATTGACGTGGAAGTAACCCAGGAGCTGCAGGATTCCTGCAAACTGGACCCCAGCGGCTGGTGCGTCCTGAAACCGGGGATGGTGCACATGGACGGCGGCACAGCCCTTTGGTATTCTCGTTCGCGCCTGACAACCAGCGATTTTGACCGCAACCGCCGCGCGCAGGATGTTGTCAAAGCGATTTTTCGCAAGGCGATGAATCTTAACGTTGTTTTCAAATTGCCAGAGCTCTACGGCGCTTACCGGGAATATGTCGATACCAATCTGCAGCTGGGCGATATCCTTCCATACGTGCCTCTGGCATCGGAAGTGATGAAAACAATGAATATCAATCAATACGCGGTTGGCCCGGAAACGGTGACAAACTGGATTACAGCGGAAGGCGCCATGGTGCTGATTCCCAATTACTACGCAATTAACCCAATCATCGCGGAAGCGCTTTACCTGAATGACTGAGGTTTGACAAGCTCGGAAAACCCGTATAAACTACTTAAACTAATTATCTACGCGAAACAGATTGGAGCCATAATGAATCCGATTTCTGAAAACCTCAGCGCCCACCTGACGGCCAACACCTTGATGCAGCCGGCAATTCAGGCCTGGAAAATTTATCTGCATGACCAGGGCAGGTCTAACCATACCCTCAAAGCGTTTACCGCGGACCTGCAGCTGCTCGCGAGCTTCTTGCCCACTGACGCCCAAATTGGTCAGGTCAGCACCAAAGACCTAAACAATTTCCTTACCTGGCTGCAGACCGACCGCAAGGTGCCCTGCAGCCCAAAAACGCTGTCCCGCCGCATCACCGCGATTAAATCCTTCTTCCGCTGGCTTTCCCGCGGGGCTGTCATCCCTATGGACCCTGCGGAAAAGGTTGAGCAAAAAACAGTCATCAGTCCCTTGCCGGTGGTTCTGACCAAGACCGAACAGGAAAAAGCTTTGGACGCCGCTGAAGCGCTGCGCACCTCCGCAGCGCAGGATTTGCGTCCTTATTTGCTGCTCAAACTGGTATTGGATACAGCTATGAAGAAAGGCGAATGCCTGAATCTGAAGACCAATCACGTGGAATTGGAGGGCCCCGAAGGACCATACATCTTCATCCGCTACCCCAGCCTGCGCTACCGTTACAAGGAACGTAAAGTGCCCGTGTCCGTGGAATGGACGCAAGCTTATCAGGAATATATCGCCGCTTACAAAATCCAGGACGCTGTTTTTCCCTGGTCTCAGCGCCGTCTCGAGTACCTGTTAGAGGATGTTGGCAAGGCCGCCCAGCTGGACAAGCACCTCTCTTTCGACATGTGTCGTTGGACAAGCGTGTTAAACGACTTGACCTCCGGGATGGACGCGGATAAAATCCGGCAGAAATTAGGCATATCCAAGATTCAATGGCGCGAGGTTTCGCAAAAACTGCGCAGCCTGGCAAAAGAGTACGGCTACGAGCTAAGCTCTCCTGAGAATAAAGGATAAGCCACGAACCAAAATCAAAAGAAAGAACATATTATGCAAAGACCACAACGGAAGTCCTCACTTCCTGCCGTATTATTCCTGCTTGTGCTGATCCTTGGGCTCGCCTTGGGCGCGGCAGTCAGCCTCAACCGCGTTCGCGATGGAGAGGGCAGCTTTCTGAACAACCTCTGGACCAAAAACGGCGAGGGAATTCAAGACCCATTCCTGGCGGGCAATTCCAACAGCCTGCAAATACCGCCCCATGTAAAAACCATCATGCTGCTCGGTTCGGATTACACTCCGCAGAGCGGTTACCGCACCGATGTGATGCTTCTGGCGGCTTTCAACACAAAAACGAATGAAATCCACCTCTTTTCCCTCCCCCGCGACCTGTGGGTGGATATTCCCGGCTATTACGCGCAGCGCCTGAACGTCGCTCACGCCGTGGGCGGTTACCAACTGCTGGGCGATACCTTAGCTTACAATTTTGGCTTTAGGCCGGACCATTACGCTATCGCTGAGTTTTCAGCGTTCAAGTACGTCGTAGACCTGCTGGGCGGAATCAACGTGCAGGTGACTGAGCGCATGGAAGACCAATGCGACTTTACCCCAGAACGTTGGTGCGTGGTCGAACCTGGCCTCCACGAGATGGACAGTCATTTCGCGCTCTGGTATGTGCGCGCCCGTCTGAATTCCTCGGATTTTGACCGCACACGCCGCGCGCAGGAAGTAGCCCGCGCCATCGCGAAAAAAATCACCAGCCCAGCTAACTTGGTTCGTTTGCCCACGTTCATCGAATCCGCATTAGATGTCGTGGAAACTGACATGACCATTGGTGATATGTGGCTGTACATCATGCCGCTGAACAAATTCCTGAAGCCCGATATCGCGACGGGTTTTACACTGACCCCAAACGAAGCAGTGGGCTTCATCACGGATGACGGCGCGATGGTTTTACAGCCAGATTACGGCGCAATCCAGAATATTTTGAGAGAAGTTTTTTGGATTGATTAAGGGCTTGAGTCTTAAGCCGGCCTGCGCAGGCTGAGGTGCAAAATTTCCGGCTCATCTCCGATTAGGCGCCAGGCTTGTGAAATCCGCAGCCCGGCTACCCACAGCAAAGATCCCTCACACAAGACCAAAGGCCAAAGCGCCCGGGTCGGCTGAGGGATTTTTTGATTCACAAAAAAATCACTAAGTTTTTGGCTCTTTCCTGGCATCCCCAACGGCGACCAACGTTCACCCGGCCTGGCAGGCCGTGCTTCCAACGGCAGGTTTAGGTCTGCCGGGTTCAGCCAGGCATGGTCCGGGCTGCGCCGCTCCTCCGCGCTAATCTTTTTATACGCTTTGGCGCTGACCATCTCAGCGCGCAGTTCCCAGCCCTGCGCGAGAGGAAGCGCCGCATCAAGGCTCAACGTAAAGCGCTCAGCGCGCTGCAGCTGTGGGTACTGCGAGAATGCCAGTTGACTGTTCCTGGGCATTAGCATAATCACCCCCTGATGGCGGTGAATCTCTAACCCAGCTGTGAAATCAAAACGCGTTTGGTCCCCATGCAAGCCAGTCAGCGCGCGTTCCAAAACCTCCAAGCCCACATCTCGCAGCTCGGGGCGCAGGCAGGCGACAGCCCGCAAAAGAACTCGCCTTTGTAAGCCTACAGCCAACCCGTTAAAAACGCGCGCGTCCAGCGCAATCCGTTCAACGCTTTGTTCGCGCAAACAGTCGCGCCAAGCCTGCTGCTCCAGCTCAGCCAGCAGTTCGGCGTCAGCCTGCATCACACGCGCGTTGCGGGTAATCACCCGCCTAAAGGCCGGATTGGCGGCTTCGAGCGCGGGTATGATTTGGTGCCGCAAGCGGTTGCGAAAAAAGCTCGTGTCCGCGTTGCTTTCGTCCACGATATACGCCAGGTGGTGTTCGGCGCAATAAGCTTCAGTCTCCGCGCGGTTAATAGTCAACATTGGGCGAATTATCGGCAGGCTGGGATGAAATTCGGCCAGCACAGCCCGCGCTTGAATCCCGCGCAGTCCATTAATCCCAGACCCGCGGATAAAGTGCATCAGGATGGTTTCCACCTGGTCATCGGAGGTATGCCCTACAGCCACTGCCTGGGCATCCTGTTCCTGGGCAATCTGCAAGAGGAATCGATAACGGCACTGACGCGCTGCCTCTTCCAGTCCCAGTTTGTGTTCCCGCGCGAAAGCCCTGACATCAATTCGCCGCGATACAAAAGGCACATTCCAGGACGCCATCAACGCGCCAACCTGTTCCGCTTCTCCCGCCGAAGAAGGCCGGAGTCCATGGTCTAAATGCGCGGCTGCAAAACGCACTCCCGCTTCCCACAGGCAGCGCGCCAGGCACAAACTGTCCGCGCCGCCAGAAACGCCAACGACCAAAGACTTGTCAGGCGTCCAAAGGCAGTCGCGCACGAGGGATGATAAAATTCTTTCTGAAATCACAGCAAAATTATAGCATCCTGTCTGTGGATAGAGCGACCGCGGCCGAATCTACTGTATACTTAAGCGGGAGGAGCAATAAACAATGCCCACATTGCTTGGAATCACCGGTAATGTTGCTTCAGGGAAAAGCGCAGTTCGGCAATATCTTGAAAACGAAGGCGCGCTGACCATTGACGCGGATTTGCTCGCGCAATCCACTTATTTGCCCGGCATGCCCGCCTATGAACCCATTCTGAAAGCCTTTGGCAGGGACATGTGTTACTCTGATGGTCAGATTAACCGCTCCAGGCTGGGAAAATTGGTTTTTAAAGATGCCGGCGCTCTGCGTCAACTGGAAGCCATCGTGCACCCGCTGGTGATGCAGGGAATTGAGGACATAATCGCCCGCGCCAATGTGGACCTCATCGTCGTGGAAGCCATCAAGCTTTTCGAAGCCGGGCTGCACGCGCGCTGCAACGCGGTTTGGACCGTGGTTGCCCAGGATGTTGTTCGTCAGGAGCGTCTCATGAACACGCGCGGGCTCACCGAAGCAGACGCTCTGCTGCGCGTCCAGTCCCAAAGCCCACAGGAAGAAAAAGCCCGGCGGTCGGATTACGTCATCAACACGGACGGCAGCTATCAAGACACCTACGCGCAGACGTTTAACGGCGCGAAAATGCTCCAAGCCGCTGTCGCCCCTCAAATCATTTCCCGTGAGGGCGAAGTTTTTCGAGCCCTGAGACCAGAAGATTTTTCTTCCGCGCGAGCCCTGCTGAACCGCTTCTTCCCCCAGACCTGGGAAGACGAGGATATTTATCGTTCGCTCAGCCACCGCGCGGTGCTGGCTGGCTTTCGGGAGGGCGAACTTAGCTCGCTCACGTCCTGGAAACTTGAGTTTTTCCTGGGGCTGGCGCAAAGCGTCATTCCGTACACCCCCGCGTCAGAGGAAAATCAAAGCGCGATTTCAGTCCTCAGCATTTGCGCTGGTGCGCATTTGTGCAAAGGCCTCTATATCCCGCGCGAATTGATAGCGCCTCCTTCCGCCAAACTCCTGGGCTTTTTGCCCGGTGAATCCGCCATTGTGGACGTGCATCCGCTCTCCACTGCCAACTTTTTGCGCAAAAACGGGCTGGTTCCTGGAGAGGTATTTGTCCGGTCTAATCTTTAGGCAGGGGAATATTAGCATTGAGCCTGTTTACAGGTTATACTTAGGTTTCACCGGACAGCTGAGAATGGTGCCCGTATGCAGGAGCTAATTAGCAATTTTCTCTTTATTCTCGAGCGCTTTGATTGGATGAGCGTGATTGACATCGCCCTTGTGACGATCTTTTTTGCGATTCTGCTCTACATGCTGCGCGATACCGAAGCGCTGACCCTGCTGCGCGGCGTTTTTCTGGTAGTGATCCTGATCACGCTGGTCACTTCGCTGGTCAATTTGCCCGCGTTTTCCTGGTTGGTAAACACGATCGCCCCTGCTATGATTTTTGTCATTCCTGTCATCTTCGCTCCGGAAATTCGGCGCGCTCTGGAGCGGGTCGGGCGCTTCTCGAATATGGATTTTCTCACCCGCCGCTCCAGCCCAAAAACCCGCGAACGGACAGAGGGCACCCTGCAGGAAATCACCAAAGCAGCTGTGCGACTTTCTGAACGCCGGCACGGCGCGCTGATTGTCATCCGCCGCAACGATTTTTTGACCCAATACTACAAGAATGGCGTGTACCTGGACGCGGATATTACTGCCGAACTGCTGCTGCAAATCTTTTACCCGAACACGCCCCTGCACGACGGCGCTGTTATCGTAGAGGACAACCGCGTCAAGGCAGCAGCCTGCGTGATGCCCCTCTCTGCCAGCGGCGTATTGAACAGCCTGCCAGAAAGGTCTATGGGCTTACGCCACCGCGCCGGCTTGGGCATCAGTGAAGTCAGCGACGCGGTCGCACTGGTTGTCTCCGAAGAAACCGGCAGCATCTCCATCGCCTACCAAGGTCGCTTCATCCGCCGACTGGATGGCGAACGCCTGCTGAACACCCTGCGCGCGTTTTTGCTGCCAGAGGAATTGCCAAACAAGCAAGCCGCGAAAACCAAGGAAAAGAAAACTGAGGAAGAGAAACAGGGAGGGAACGCTAAATGAAAACCCTTCGCTGGATTGTGAAGTTCCTTCCAACGCTTTTCACGGCGCTGATTTTGGCTATTATTGTATGGGTTTCGGCCGTTTCCAGCGCGGACCCAAACGAGGAGCGTGAGTATTCAGCGCCTATCCCCGTTACCGTGTTGGGTCTTGACCCGGACCTGGTCATTACCGGCCAGCTTGAGGATGAAATCAAGGTGAGCATCCGCGCACCGCGTTCCATCCAAGAACGCCTTGCCACAAATCCGAACGCTATCCACGCCTTCATCAACCTCTCCGGCTTGAAAGCGGGTGAGCACTCCCTAGAACCGCAAATCGCCATCGATTTCAGCCCGACACGGGTAACGGCGTTTTCGCCTTCTGAAATTACTCTTAAGCTGGAAAACATTCTCAGCAAAGAGGTGCCGATAGAAATTCGCCAGACGGGCGGTCTGCCTATTGGCTACGAAGCCGGTGAGATTGTCCTATCTCAGCCCACAGCATTAATTATCGGGCCAGAAAGCCAGGTTGTAAAAGTGGAGCGAGCGGTCGCGAACATTGACCTGAGCAATGTAATTACCACGATTTCCCGCCAGGTAGAACTAAAAGCCTTGGATTCACGCGGGGTGATTGTCAGCGGCATAAACCTGAATCCCACCCAGGTGAATGTGGAAATTCCAATCACTCAACTGGGCGGCTACCGCAACGTTTTTGTCAAAATCGTCACGACTGGTCAGATTGCCCAGGGCTTCTACCTTACTGGCATTCTGGCAGACCCGCCCACCATAACCATCTACAGCACAGATCCTGAATTGGCGGCAAACATGCCCGCCTTCATCGAAACAATTCCACTGAATTTGAATGGCGCGCTCGAAAGCTTTCAAAAAGAAGTCAGCTTGAATTTACCCGAAGGCATCGTGGTTGTCGGCGACCAACAAGTCAGCATCCAGGTGAGCATTTCCGCGATTCAGTCATCCCTACTGCTGACTGGCATCCCTGTCGAGGTGGTCAACCTTGGTCAAGGGCTTAATGCCGCGTTATCTCCCGACCGCGTGGACATTTACGTCTCCGGACCGCTTTACTTGCTGGACAAACTCATCGCGGCGGATATAATCGTCAGGCTGGACCTGGCAAACAAAACACCCGGCACCTATCAGCTGATACCAGTCGTAACGCTGGGAGATGACGCAATTAACCTTGATTCCATTCTGCCCGCGTCCATCGAGGTGGTCATCAGCAGGTAGATGTGGATGTAAGACGCCCCTGGAAAGAAAACAAAAGAAATGAAAAAACCCGTAATTGTTTTGGTCGGAAGGCCAAATGTTGGTAAAAGCACATTGTTTAATCGCCTGGTAGGCGAACGTCTGGCAATAATTGACGACGTTCCCGGCACCACGCGCGACCGTCTGGTTGCGGAAGGCGATTGGGCCGGGCACGATTTTTTTGTCGTGGATACAGGCGGCATTGACCCCACCCGCCAGCGCAGCCAGGAACCACTCTCCATCGGTTCAGCCGCTTTTATCGCGGATATCCGCGAGCAGGCCGAAATCGCCATGGAAGAAGCGGATGTAATTCTGCTCCTTACAGATGCCCAGCAAGGAGTAACTGAAGCAGACCGCGAGATTGTAGAGATTCTGCGGCGGCGCCAGTCGATTGTGGAAGGCCGAAACCACCCCCCCATCATCCTGGCAGTCAATAAAGCCGATAGCGAGCTTTACCGCGCGAATGCGCTGGACTTTTATTCGCTGGGTCTGGGCGAGCCATTCCCAATTTCCGCCATACATGGCACGGGTACTGGCGACTTGCTGGACGAAGTGGTGTCCAACTTCCCCAAGCAGGAAGAGCCCGAGGAAGAAGATACAAGCATCAAAGTCGCGATTGTGGGAAAGCCCAACGCTGGAAAATCCAGTTTACTGAACAAACTGGCTGGCGAGAACCGCTCGATTGTGAGCCCTATCCCTGGCACCACGCGCGACGCGATTGACACCCAAATCAGCTATGAAGGTCTGCCAATTACCTTGATAGACACCGCCGGCATCCGCAAGCGCGGCACAATCATCCCCGGCGTGGAAAAGTATTCCGTTCTGCGCGCCATGCAGGCGATTGAGCGCTGCGACGTCGCCCTATTGGTTGTGGACGCGGTAACCGGTATCACCGCGCAGGACACGCACATCGCTGGTTACATCAATGAAGCATGGAAATCGGTAATTCTAATCATCAATAAATGGGATTTGATTGAAAAAGACACGCACACAATGGTGGAATTCGAAAAAACCATACGACAGGCGTTAAACTTTTTGCCCTATGTGCCGGTTATTTTCATTTCCGCCTCCACCGGGCAGCGCGTAAACCAGGTTTTGCCATTGGTGGCGCGCGTGCAGGAGGAACGCCTGGTCCGTCTGACGACCTCTCAACTCAACCGCATCCTGCAGAACGCGCAGGACATGCACCAACCTTCCTCTGGTTCCGGTCGCATGTTCCGCATTTACTACGGGACGCAGGTGCGCTCCGAACCGCCCACTTTTCTGCTCTACTGCAATGACCCGACCCTGGGGCATTTTACCTACCTGCGCTATCTCGAAAATCAAATTCGCAAAGAGTACCCTTACGTTGGCACGCCTATCAGGCTGGTACTTAAAGCGCGCGAACGCGGGGAGGACTGAACCGCGGCGAAAGTTGTATAATTGGGGCAGTTAAAACGCAAATAAAACAGGAAACACATCGTGGACCAATACACCAGCCAGGCATCGCCTGAAATAAATACACCAGAATCCGCGCCAGAAAGAAGACGCAAATCAAGCTTTTGGATTGACACGCTCGAGACAATCCTCATGGCGCTGGTGCTCTTTCTGGCGATTAACGCCGTCAGTTCACGCGTCAGGGTGGAGAACATCAGCATGAAACCCACCTTGCAGCCTGGCTATTTGCTGGTGGTAAACAAACTGGCTTACAAGTTAGGGGAACCAAAGCACGGCGACATCGTGGTCTTTGACTACAGAGGCGAAGGTCAGGAAGACTACATCAAGCGTATCATCGGCTTACCCGGGGACCAGGTTGTCGTCGAGAATGGCGTTGTCAGCGTTAATGGGCACCCGCTCACCGAACCCTATATCGCTGAATTTCCCCGTTATTCTGGCAGCTGGAGCGTGCCAGCAGATTCCTACTTTGTACTCGGGGATAACCGCAACAACTCGTCCGATTCCCATCAGTGGGGCTACGTTGAAAAAGCGGATGTCATCGGAAAAGCTGTCTTCGTCTACTTCCCCTTTAACGCCGTGCGCTCGTTGGTAATCCCGGATTTGGTGCAGGCTGCCAATTGAAACTGAGCCCGGTCAGACCGCAGATTTCCAATAAAAATCCAACAATCGCGACGACAATTAAAGCGTATAATACTCCCGTATGAAGTCATCACTGCCTAATAACCCCGAGACCTGTCCCCGCTGCATGGTCGGCCGCATCAAGCGCAAGCTTATTCCTTACACGCTAATCATTGACGGCCAACTGCTGTGCGTGCCGCGCTTCCCTGCCTGGGCGTGCGACGTCTGCCACGCGTATATGTTTGACCCAGCCGCGATGAGCCGTCTGGAAGCCTCACTTAGCGCTCGCCAGAAAACCAAAAAATCGCCCCAAGCGCGTCATCACGCCGCCCCAAGTTCTTCATCTGCCGAAAAACCACTGGAAAGTTTTTAACACGATTTATCTAATAGGGGTGCCGCGGCATTTAAAAGGCAGTTCTCTATGAGTTGCGTAAGAAAACAGCTTTTTTGTTGACTTAGCAACTCTAGAGTGCTATCATCTTGTTACAGAACTTATACTTTTTATTCATTCTGTACCTTAATAATGGAGGTTTTTTATATGAGCGCGGTCTTATTATCACGGATTATTGGCGCAGTTATTTTTGGAGTTATTGGCTTCTTTTCCGGAACACCGATTCATAATTACCTGATTTCATTTTGGGCGACGTATCCGTTAACGAACGGTATCACGGTTGTAATTTGCATTATTCTCTTTATGCTGATTGGCTACATTATCAGTCCTTGGATCAGCGTTAAACCTGTTTTGGCAATCAGCAGAACCCTGGGGAAGACATCCCCACAGGCGCTTTTGAGCGGGCTGATTGGCCTGATTATCAGCCTGATTATCTCCGCGCTTCTGGCATATCCCGTATCACTGCTTCCCAAACCTCTCGGTCAAATCATGCCGCTGGTAGTGGTGGTGGTGTTTGGGTATCTTGGACTGACGCTTTTCTTCAGCCGCAGCCAGGAATTCCTGAGCTTGTTTCGCTCCTTTTCCAATAAAATATCCACTAAGGGCTCGCGGACGCAGGTGGATGGAGAACATAGGGTTTTGGTAGATACCAGCGCGATTATTGATGGGCGCATCGCCGATATCGCGAAAACTGGCTTTCTACCCGGCACGCTCATTGTGCCGCGCTTTGTGCTGAATGAACTGCAGTACGTCTCCGATTCCGCCGACTCTATGCGCAGGCAGCGCGGTCGCCGCGGGATGGATGTGCTGACCGAGCTCCAAAATGATGATAGAACCTCGGTTATCATCAGCGATATTGACGTGGAAGGCGTGCGTGAAGTGGATGACCGCCTGGTGGTACTGGCCCGCCAGATGCGCTGTCCCATCCTTACCAATGACTACAACCTGAACCGCATCGCCGAACTGCAGGGCGTGAAAGTTCTCAATATTAATGACCTTGCCAACGCGGTGAAAGTTATCCTTCTACCCGGAGAGAGCTTCGATATCCGCGTCATTCAGGAAGGCAAAGAATACAACCAGGGCGTCGGGTACATGGATGACGGCACGATGGTAGTCGTTGAAAATGGTCAGCGCTACTTAAATAAGGAAATCACGGTTATAGTGACCAAAATCCTGCAGACCTCTGCCGGACGCATGATTTTTGCCAAACGTGAAGTGGACTAAATCAGTAGGAATGCCATGGCTTTGAAAATATACAACACGCTGACTCGCGAAAAAGAAGAGTTTTGCACGCTGGAACCTGGCAAGGTGCGCATGTATGTCTGCGGACCAACAGTATACGACCGCGCCCACATCGGCCACGCCATGTCCGCGCTGGTTTTTGACATCGTCCGCCGATACCTGGAATACTCCGGGTACGAAGTGCGTTTCGTGATGAACTTTACCGATGTGGATGACAAAATTATCGACCGCGCCAACCAATCCGGGGCGGATCCGTTCCAACTGGCGCAGGGATATATCGAGGACTACAAACGCAATCTGGAAGCGCTGAATATCAAACCAGCCAGTATAAATCCGCGCGCCACGCAAGAAATGTCCCACATCCTTGAAATGATCCAGGCGCTGGTGGAGCAGGGCTCCGCCTACGCCGTAGACGGCGATGTTTATTACCGTGTTGATTCCAATCCGGAGTACGGCAAGCTTTCGGGGCGGCGGCTGGAAAGCATGAACGCTGGCGCGCGCGTCCAGGTGGATGACCGCAAAGAACATCCGATGGATTTCGCGCTTTGGAAAGCCGCCAAGGAAGGCGAACCGGCTTGGGACAGCCCCTGGGGCAAAGGCCGCCCGGGCTGGCATATTGAATGTTCAGCGATGAACATGCACCATTTGGGTGAGCAAATTGATATCCACGGCGGCGGAAATGACTTGATTTTTCCTCATCACGAGAATGAAATCGCCCAGACAGAAGCCCTGACCCACAAAGCCTTCGCCAGGTACTGGATGCACAACGGCATGCTGACGCTCAAGAGCGAAAAGATGTCCAAGTCCTTAGGCAACATGGTTCTTATCGACGAATTCCTGGCGGAACACCCCGGCGACGTGATGCGCTTGCTGGTTCTGAACGGCTCTTACCGCAGCCCGCTGACCTATAACGACGAAGTATTAGCGCAGACCGAACAGGCTTACAAGCGTTTGCTCACCGCGAAGAAAACCGCTGACCTGAGCGCGCCCGGTATCGACCCAGCCAAGGCCAACACGCTTCAATCGGAAGCTGAGAAAACCCGCCTGCAGTTCAAAGAAGCTATGGATGATGACTTTAACAGTTCTGCCGCGCTGGCCGCGCTGTACGAGCTCGTCAGAGCCATCAACCAAGCCCGTTCCGAAGGCGCGACTCAAGCGCAATTAGCGCCTGCTATCCAGGTCTTCGATGAGTTGACTGGCGTGCTTGGTTTGCGCTTGAAAGAAGAAACGAATGGACAAACGCCAGCCGACGCGTTCATTGACCTGCTGGTGGCTCTGCGCACCGAACTGCGCGCAGAAAAACAATGGGCGCTGGCGGATAAAATCCGCGTTGAGTTGAAAGCTCTCGGGGTTGTTCTCGAGGACAGCAAAACCGGCACAACCTGGACCTGGGAATAAACCATGCGCGAGTGGATTAGCGGCAGAAACCCGGTTTATGAGGTTTTGCGCGCCAAACGTCGGCATGTGTTTCGACTTGTTTTGGCGCGCGGCATCAAGTTGGAAGGTCAGTTGCCAGAAATTCTGCGCTTGGCCAAGCTGCGCGGCCTCGCGCCCGAAGAAGCGCCGCGCGATAAACTGGACACCTTATCCAGCCATCATCAGGGGGTCGCGCTCGAAGCCAGCGAATATCCCTACGCCGCGCTGGAAGATCTAATTCAGAACGCCCGTAACTACTCTGAGCCTCCTTTTTTTCTGCTTCTGGACCTTATTCAGGATCCGCAAAACCTGGGAACTCTGCTGCGCACCGCGGAAGCCGTAGGCATCCACGGCGTCGTGATACCCTCAGCGCAAGCCGCCCAAATAACCCCGACGGTGGTGCATGCCAGTTCCGGCGCTACGGAGCATTTGCTGGTGGCCCAGTACAACCTTGCGCAGGCAATTGAGAGGCTGAAGGCACTGGACCTTTGGGTCTATGGATTAGATGAAGCCCCCCGTTCCAAGACTCCCTCCCAGCTGCGGCTGGATGGCGGGATTGCCTTGGTGGTTGGCAACGAAGGCTCCGGCCTGCGGGATTTGGTGCGCAAGAACTGCGATGAGCTGCTGCGCCTGCCCATGCGCGGCAAGATTGAATCCCTAAACGCTGCAGCCGCGGGTTCTATCGCGCTGTATCTCGCCCGCCAGGCTCGAGATTAACCTTAGTGTAAGCAAGGATAATCGCGCTTTGACTCTAGCCTCTGCGAGCGCGGCAAGCTGTCTTTCTGTCTTCCTTTAAGTTTCTTCCCTCCCTACTAAACTCATAGTTCCTTCGCTGCGCTCAGGATGACACAAATGTGTCGTTGCGAGCGAGCGCCAGCGAGCGCGGCAACCTGC
>ERZ795031.1458-NODE-1458-length-24672-cov-6.868952_pt1 | contig 24672 bp, 18 predicted proteins | sample MGYA00375123_ERZ795031 | MGnify/ENA primary metagenome ERZ795031 (study PRJEB30166, sample SAMN05720159) | activated sludge metagenome | isolation source: anaerobic digester from wastewater treatment plant | place: USA | collected 2015-04-21 ...
AGGCGGAATAGGTCGGAAACAATAGAAACATTGACGATTCCCGCGCTCTTTTCCGGAAAGACTCACACGGAGGCGCAGAGCCGCCAAGAGGGTAAAACGGCCTGTTGCCCGAGCCCGCAAAGCGTCCCTCCCCGACCGAAAATGCCTTCCCGCTCTGAATCTGTGCAAATCTGCGCCATCTGCGGACCACCTCCCCGCCCCGCCCCGCCCGTTTCTTTACCCTCTCCAGGGATGTCGGCTAAAATACCCGGGCGGACGTTCCATCACCGGAAGAAAGGACTCCCCATGAGGCGAATGACCCTGCTTGCCCTCTTGCTGGCCCTGGCCGCGCCCGGTTTCGCGGCGGACACGGTGAACGTGTGGCTGACGACGCAGGACGGCGCAAAAACGCTTTCCCAAGAGCCCCCGATTCCGTTTTCGGACAAGTCCGGCGGCGGGGACTTCGTGATCACCCTGTCCCCCGAGAAGACGGGCCAGGAAATCCTGGGGCTGGGCGCGTCGTGGGAGCACTCCACGTGCGAGAACCTGTTCAAGCTGCCGGAGGCGGAGCGGCTGGAGGTAATCCGGAAGATCGTGTCGCCGGTGGACGGGATCGGCATGAACCTCATGCGCCTGTGCATCGGGGCGGCGGATTTCATCGGGGAGCCGTACTACACCTACTGTGACCTGCCGGAGGGGCAGGAGGATCCCGAGCTCGCCCAGTTCTCCATTGAGAAGGACCGGGCGTATGTGCTGCCGGTGGTGAAGGCGTCGCAGGCGGCAAACCCGGACCTGCTCTTCTTCGCGTCCTGCTGGAGCGCCCCGGCGTGGATGAAGACCACGGGCAAGCTGGGCGGCGGCAAGCTCCGCCCGGAGTGCTACCCCGTGTACGCGAAGTACCTGCTCAAGTTCATCCAGGCCTACGAGGCGGAGGGGGTCCCGATCCACGCCATCACGGTGCAGAACGAGCCGCACATGATCCACCCCGGCTATCCGACCACCCTCTGGTCCGCCGAGGAGATGCGCGACTTCATCCGCGACCATCTCGGGCCGCTGTTCAAGGAGAACGGCGTGAAGACCCTGATCTGGTGCTGGGACCACAACTGGAACAAGCCGGAGGTGCCCCGCACCATCCTTTCGGACCCGCAGGCGGCGCAGTATATTGACGGCACGGGCTTCCACCACTACGAGGGAAAGGTCGAGGCGCAGAGCATCATTAAGGCCGAGTTCCCTGAGAAGCACATCTACTTCACCGAGGGGTCCGTGTTCCGCCCGCGGGGGGCCGTGACGATCGCGAACATCCTGCGCAACTGGTCGCGGTCCTACAGCGCCTGGGTGGTCATGCTGGACGAGCACCGCAAGCCGAACCGGGGCCCGCACTCCGCCAGCGCCACGATCATCGAGCTCAAGGACACCGGCGCGGTGGAGTACCGCAACGACTACTACCTCTACGGCCAGTTCATGAAGTTCATCCCCCGGGGCGCGGTCCGCGTCGAGTCGGACACCCCGGAGGGAAAGCGCCTCTTCTCCAATGTGGCCTTCCGGACGCCCGACGGGAAGATGGTCCTGATCGCCGCCAACGCCGAACGGAACAACGCGGCCTTCTCCGTCCAGTGCGGTGAAAAGGCCTTTGACGCCGCGCTGCCCCCCGGCGCGGTCGCAACCTATGTGTGGACACCGGCCCGCTGAACCTTTTCGGGAGCCCTGAGATGATCCTGCACCCTAAGAAACGCCTTGCCGCCGCGGTGGTGCTCGGCACCGCGGCCTGCGCGGCGGTCCTCGCGGCCGCCAGCCTGGGATCGTTCGTGCGCGCGGACGACACCCCCGCCCCGGCTCCCGGCGCCGAGCGCCTCTATGGGGGCAGCCTGCTGCAGGCAGCCGCCGCGCGGGACCTCTACGCCTCGCTGGCGCTCCTGCGCGCGGGCGCGGCCCTGTATGAAACCGACGAGACGGGACGGACCCCGCTGCTCACCGCCGCCGCCTCGGGCGCCCCCTATCTTCTGGACGCGCTCCTCTCCAAGGGGGTGCGGCGCGGGGACACGGACGCGGCGGGCAACTCCGCGCTCCATCTGGCCGCCGCCGCGGGGGACATCTACACGGCCCGCCTGCTCAAGCTGCGCGAGTATGACCTCGAGGTCCTCAATCCCAACAACGAGAGCCCGCTCCATCTGGCCGCGGCCGGCGGCCATGTGACGGCGGTTCGCGGACTCCTCTCCCTCGGCGCCGACCCCTCGTCCTCCGAGGGTTCCCGTTTCCGCTCGCCCGTCATCGCGGCGCTGGAAAACGGGCAATTCGCGGTGTCCGCCCTGTTCCGCGCCCTGGGAACCGACCTGGGACCGCTTTTCCATGCGTCCTTCGGGGACATCGGCGCCTTTGAGGAATATGAGAAATTCACCCCCGACAACCTCCAGAAGGTGGACCGCATGGGCCGCCACGCCATCCATGCGGCGGCTGAATCCGGCCAGGTGGAGCTTCTGCGCTGGTTCATCAAGCGTGGGTTCGGCTTCACCGAGTCCAGTCAGGACGGCATCAACCCCGTCCAAGTGGCCGTCCAACTGGACAACCGGGAGATGCTCACGCTCTTCCTGGAGTCCGGGCTGTCCCCCCTTTACCGCGACTCCACCGCCTACGGAAACACCCTGCTCAACATGGCGGTCCTCCACGGCAACGCGGGGCTGACCGCCTGGATGCTGGACAAGGGCATTCCGGTCGGCATTTCCAACACGCGGGGGAACACCCCCCTGCACACCGCCGTGGAGACGGACAACTACGGCATCGCCTCGTTGCTGATCGAGCGCGGCGCGCCCGTCAACACGAAGAACGAGCTCGGCTCCACGCCGCTGCACCTGGCCGCGGAGAGGGGCTCGACCGCCCTCGCGACCCTGCTGATGGACAGCGGGGGGGACATCGCCTCGCGGGACACCGGCCGGCGGCAGCCACTCCATCTTGCGGTGGCCGCGGGGCATCTGGCCCTCGCCCGGTGGTTCATCGAGCGCGGCGCCGACATCCAGTTCGGCGAAAAGCGGGGGTACTCGCCCCTCCACATCGCCTGTGAAAAGGACAACGAGCCCATGGCCGCCCTCCTGATGGAGAAGGGGGCCGACCTTTCCCTCGGCGATGAGCGGGGTTTCACCCCCCTGCATGTCGCCGCCGAGGTTCCCTCGCCCAAGTGCCTGGCCCTGCTGATCGCCAAGGGGGCGGACCCCAACGCGCAGGACAAGGAGGGGCGCACGCCCCTGTGGCCCGCCCTGGAGAACGACCGTCTGGAGCTGGCCCAGGCCCTCGTCAACGCGGGCGCCCGCACCTCCCACGTCACCTCGACCGGCAGAACCGCCATGTTCCCCGCCGTGCGCGGCAAGTCAGACAAAGCGGCCAAGTGGCTCGTCGCCAACGGGCTCACCGTGGACGCCGCGGACAGCGAGGGCCGCACCGTCCTGCACGAGGCGGCGGCCTTCGCGGAAATCGAGACCATCCGCTTCCTCCTCGCCAACGGCGCCCCCGTCAACCCGAAGGACGCGCAGGGCCGGCTGCCCGTGCACCTGGCGGCGGAGCGGGGCAACGTGCTCAGCGTAAAGGTGCTGGTGGACGCCGGCGCGGACTTTGAGACGCCGGATGCGTCGGGCCGCCTGCCCATCCACCACGCCGCCGCCAAGGGGCACTGGGGCCCCTGTCAGATTTTCATCCTCCGGGGACGGCAGGTGAACCGGCCGGACAGCGCGGGGAACCAGCCCCTGCACCTGGCCGCGGCCAGCGGGCAGCAGCGCACCGTCAAGCTCCTTCTCGGGCGGGGCGCCGACTTCACGGCGCGCAACGCCGACGGCAAGTCCGCCCTGGACCTGCTCGAGGACGCCGTGCGCGCCGGACGCAAATCGGTCGGGAGAAGCCCCGCCGAGGCCGCCCTCCAGCAGGGGCGGGAAACGACCCGCCTCTTCCTGCGCGCGGCGCTGCTGGAGGAGGCGCGCAGCGCCGTGCTGCGCGGCGACGCCGACTTTCTGGCGCGCATTCTGGACGTGATGCCGGAGGCCGCCCGGTCCAAGACGCTGGGCCTCACCCCCCTGCATCTCGCCGCGCGCGCCGGGGACCTCTCCTGCCTGAACCTGCTGCTTGCCGGCGCGGCCTCCCCCGACGCCGCCTCCGACACCGTGGACGGAAACGCCCCCCTCCACGAGGCGGCTGCGGCGGGAAAACAGGACGCCGTGATGCGCCTGATCCAGGCCGGCGCCGCCGTCTCGCAGAAGAACGCCCACGGGAAGACCCCGGCCGAACTGGCAAGGGAGGCGGGCTTTGCTGAATTGGGCGGGATGCTGGACAAGACAGCATCCCCTTCCTGAGCGGGCTTTAAAGGAAGGGAGGGCGGCGGCCTTCCGGCACACCGCCCTCTGCTGCGGGTGGTGTCTGGATCCGGGGGCGCGGCCATTGCAGCCGTCGCCTGGCCGGATCATATGCCGGGACCCCCGGGCTGTTAGGGGCTACCCCGGCCACCACACTGGGCTGAAGTGTGGCCTCGTCTCAAACACCGGCGTCAGAATACCACAACATATAGTGCGTTGTCAAGTGTTTTCTTCTTACGTTTTTCCGGGTTTTTCCCTTAATTTGTGGCCCGTGAGAAAGAAGCACAATATTTAGTGCCCTGCCGGACCGGGCATGGATTCCCCCCCTTCCATATCTTGTGTTAGAACCCTTACAGCGAACGGGGCCAGCTCAGGCGACACCGTCGGAGGTGAGGCGGTCCCAGGCGGCGAAGACTTCGCGCACGTTCTCCGGGCGCGCCCCCGCGCCGAATTCGCACTGGGCAATGCAGCCGCCGTCCCGCCAGAGGTGACGGTGCGCCTCGCCGACGGCGGCGGCCACCCCGGAGGGGGAGGCCGTGGGCAGGATGTGCTGCCGGTCAATCTCGCCCCAGAAGGTGATCTTTCCGGCGAACGGCGCGAGATTCTCAACGCCCATGCAGAATATCTGGCTGTTGACGGCGTCCACACCCAGCTCCACGAGGTCGGGGAAAATGTCGAGCGTGTGGCCGTCGGAATGCATGAAAATCTTCTTGCCCGCGCCGTGGGCGATCTGGACGTAGTCCCGGTACATGGGCTTGAAGAGTTCGCGCCAGAGCGCGGGGTCGATAAGAAGCGCCTGCTGCGAGCCCCAGTCGTCCATAAACATGAGGGCGTCCACATTGGTGCGCGCCCACAGGTCCAGCAGCCCGCAGTAGAAGCGGTGCATTTCCCCGAGAAAGTCCCCGAAGCCGTCGGGCCGCAGGAGCAGGTCCATGAAGAGGTCGGCGGTGCCCCGGATGAACTGGAGCTGCTCAAACGGCCTGGGACAGCACCCCGCCAGGACAAAGGCCTCCGTGCCCTCGCAGAACCGGTTGACCTGGTCCGCGTCCACCGTCATCCATTCCACGGGAATGTGCACCTTTCCAGCGTCCGCCTTCCAGTCGCGGACGAGGGGCTCCTTGACCTCGCCAATGACCCCGCGCTGGATGTTGACGAAGGAGCAGCCCCAGTCGTCCACAGAAATCCCGGGCTCCGCGGGGTCGCCGTTACCGGGGCCGTTTTCGCGGAGGAATCCCGGGCATCCGGTGATGTCGGGGGGGAAATCGCGCAGGATGTCCGCGACCGCCTGGCGGTGGTGGATCTCCGCCCAGGGCAGGGTCCACATTTGGCGCGCTGCGCGCGCGGGCCGGCGGCACTCAAGGGTCTGGCGGACGAGGTCGCGGGGGGATGCGGGCATGCTCTCTTCTCTCCGGGGGCGGGCGTTCACCCGCGAATTTGAAATCCCTTTTCACCGGACGGCGCCCCGTCCTCCCAGGACTCCTCAACCCGGTCCACGCGGGCGAGCCGGGGCCCAAGCGCGCACCAGTCGCGCATTTCGGCCAGAGCCACCGCAGGCCCCTCGAACAGGGCCTCCACCCCGCCGCCCGGGAGGTTGCGAACCCATCCGGCGAGGCCGAGCCGCCGGGCCTCCTCGGCGGCGGCCCAACGGTAGCCGACGCCCTGCACCCTTCCGGACACGCGGACGCGCAGGCGCTGCATCACATCTCCTCGCGCATCTCCAGCAGGCGGGCGCGGTAGGCGGGCAGGGCCAGGGCGATGGACGCCTGGCAGGCCGCGTGGGAAAGCTCCTTGTCCACATTCTCGATGCTGGGCTGGAGCAGGGGGATGATGCGGGCGGACCCGAGTTCGACCACCAGCTCAAAGACTCTCATTTTCGCGGGCATGCTCTCCGAACGGAGCAGGTCCTGGAAGACCGTGAGGGCGGTGGGGTCGCCCGAGGCCAGAAGCGCGGCGGCGATCTCGGCCCGGTAGATCAGGTTGTTGTCCGTGGGGTCCTCGCGGCGGGCGAGCCGGGCGCGGAGGAACTGGGTGGCGTCCCAGTCGCCCTCCCTGGCGAGCACGAGGGCGATCTTCGGCGAAAGGGTGGGATAGTCCGAGAAAATCCGTTTGAGCTCCTCGGTCTTCGTGGGGTCGTTGAGGGCGTGCAGCACCATGACAACGCGGAGGCGCACCTTGCCCTCGGTCTGGGAGAGCAGGTTGAGCATCTCCTGCCGCACGTCGTCGCCGCCGAGGCGCGCGAGGGCGAACACGGCAGCCTCGCCCTTGACGTCACTGGGCTCCTGGACCATGCTGACCAGGCGGGAGATGATCTCGCGCTGGCCCATGCGCGCGAGGGCGCGCGCGGCGGGCGTGGACAGCTCGATGGCGCGGTCCGCGAACATGGGCTTGAGCAGCGGGATGAGGTCGGTGAACCCGCCGACGCCGGTGAGCGAGGCGGAAAGGGCGCGCGCGTCGCGGTTGCCGCTCTCCAGGCCCTGCCGCACGAGGGATTCGGAGAAGCTCTCCCCGATGAGATAGAGCCCCCTGGAGGCCTCCAGCTGCGTCTGGAGGTCGTTCGACTCGACAAGCTGCTTGAGGTAGTTGGTCGCGTCGCCGTCGTTGGAAAGGGCGAGCAGCACGGCGGCGTCCATCTTCATCTCCTGGTCGTCGCTGCTCTCGCCGTAGATTTCCCGCGCGCGGGAGAAGGCCCGGTCCACCACCCGCTGCTGCTCGGCCCGCAGCATCTGGACCTCCTCCGGATTGAAGCGGCTGCCCTCCACCTTGCCGCCCTGGACCTGCACCTCCTCCACCGTGTCCAGCAGGTAGGGGATTTCCCCCTGCTTCTGGGTGAGCACGGTGAGGGTGGTGTCCGTGGCCGAAACGACCTTGAGGTTCGCGTCCTTCGCGCCGGAGTCCTTCAGGACGACCGTGACCAGGGTGTCCGTGCCGGCCAGTTCGCGCAGGGTCACCGGGCGGTCCGCCCCTGTGATCTTGACCTCCGCAGCCCACGCCAGACCGGCCGCCAACACGAGCACCGCCACTGCCACCGCATGTCTCATCGCTTGATTCCTTCTTGCCCCGCGCTAAGCGGGGCCCTCTTTTCCGCGGGCCACGGCGCGCGCCGGACCCGCGCCTATTTTACGGCTTCGCCGCGCCCCTTTCCAAACCCCGCCCCAAGGCCCCCTCAGTGGAGGTTGATGTTCTCCAGGCTGGCGGCCTTTTCGAGGTACTTCCGGGCGCGGGTGATGGAGTCCACGAAGGGGTTCACCGCCATCGCCTGGAGGGCCAGGTCGAAGGAGCGCTGCCGGTGGGCCTCGATGGTCAAGCGGTCGCTCTCCTTGATGGACCAGAAGACCCCCTTGAGGAACCGGGGGAGGAGGCCGACCTTGTGCGCCTTGACCCCCTTCCGGTTCACGGACACGGGAATCTCCACGCTGCTCTCGTCGCTGAGGTCCTTGATGGACCCCTGGTTCAGCACGCAAGCCACCGTGGTGAGCGGCGCGTGCCCCTCGAACCCCTGGATGAGGGGGATGATGCTGTCCGAGTACCACGAGGCGTCCCGCTGGCGCGTCAGCTCGGGGATCATGTCCAGGTGCGGGTCCTCGTACATGCGTAGAATCTGCTGCTCCGCCTCGTACAGGACCTCGGCGCGGAACCGCGTGCAGTGCTGCTGCTTGCGCACCACGTCGGCGCGGTGGAAGTACATGCCCGTGACCCGCGTGGGGATCATGTGGAAAAGCTCGATGAGGTCGTAGTCCAGCCCCTCCTCCTCCCGGCTTTCCAGCAGCTCCAGGAGCTGCGCCATCCGGCTGCGGCCGCCCATCTTCACGTCCTGTATCCAGCCGAGGTGGTAGAGCCCGACATAGTCCATTGTGAGCTGCGAGGGGTCCGCGCCGAGGATGCCGGCGATCTTCTGCGTGTAGGTGCGGTGGGTGTCGCACACGCCGACCACGGTGAGCTTGGTCAGCACGGACAGGGCCTCCACGAGGATGCCCATGGGGTTGCCCAGGTTGATGAACACCGCGCCGGGCGAGGTCCGCTCGACGGTCCGGGCCAGTTCTAGGACCACGGGCAGGGTGCGCAGGGCGTTGATGATCGCGCCGGGCCCCAGCTGCTCGTCGCCCATGAGATTGAACTGCGGCGGCAGCATCTCGTCGCGCAGGCGGGCCTTCATGCCGCCGACGCGCACCTGGTTGATGACGTAGCGGGCCCCCGCGACAGCCTCCACCACCTCGGTTTCGGCCTTGATCTTCAGGGGGAACCCGCTCTTGGCCGCAATCCGCTCGCAGAAGGCGCGGACCACCTCCAGCTTGCGGCCGGGCCGCCCGTGGAGCACGATCTCCCGCACGTTGAGGTTGTTCTTGATGACCGAGGAAACGAACTCGGGAACGTAGACGCTGCTGCCCCCAAGGATCGTGATGCGGTCAATCATGCCGCCCCTCCCCGTCTCAGCCCCGGGCGTCTCCGCAGCGTTTCAAACCGCATCATACCGCGTCCCTGTTTCTCGTGGCCCGCCGGCCGGGCTGAAACGCTCCCTTGCGCGCCCGTCCGGCCCTCTGAAACTAACGGTTGCCGGTGCCTGATGTCAAGCCGGACACGGACCGCATTTCATCCCCCGCTTCGGGCGCGGCCGAAACACCGCCGGGCGTCCGTCTCGCTGCCCAGACGGGCGAAGAGTTCCGCGGCCGCCGCGTACTCCCCGGCCTCCTCCAGCACCCGCGCGGCGAGGGCTGCTCGCCCGGCGGTGTGGAAACGCCGGCCCGCCTCCGCCAGCAGTACCCGCCGCCGGGACGGCCCCGGCCCGCCGGTGTCCGGCATGGACTGAAGCGCCCGGTAAACCGTGTCCGCGGCCCGCTCGCCCTCCGGGGTGCCATCCCGGGAAGACTGCATCCACCCTTCGAGGACGGCCAGCGCGCGGTCGGGCTTGCGGGCCTCCAGCCAGGCCCCCGCGGCCTCGCCGGGCATCATGGCCCTCTCATAGGCCGCCGCCGCGCGCGCCGGTTTCCCGGTCGCCGCGAAGAAGCGCCCCGCCGTGGCGTACTCGCCGCATTTCCACATGAGTGCCGCCGCCTGGGCGGTCCTGCCCGCCTTTGCCAGTTCCTCGGCGGCCCGGAGCCGCTGGCCGTCCTTCAGATACCAGCGGGCGGCCTCCTCGGGCTGGTTCAGCGAGGCGTACACCTCCGCCATCCGGTCGTAGCGCTTCTGGCGGCGCAGCTCCTCCATCGTGTGTTTCGGGTGCTTCGCGGCCTCCAGCGTGTCGCCGAACTCGTCGTTCCCCTCCTCCGGCGGTATCTCGTATCCCGCCATGCTGCGGCGGACACGCCAGTCGTGCACCGCGTTGCGCAGGCGCGCCCACGCCTCAAACAGCACGAAAAGCGGAACCAGCAGCACCACACCGCGCAGGATGTTCGCAGCCACCGGCCCGAGGGGCGCGAGACCGAACGCGCCCTCGACGGCGCGCACGCCGGCCCCCAGCAGGTCCGTCCAGAACCAGCCGCACAACGCCGCCGCCCACTCCACATACCGCTCGCCAGTGCTCATGCAAACCTCCCGCCGCGCGCCCCGGGGAACGGTTGGACACCCGCCCCGTCGCCGAACGGCACACGGGGGATTCTAGCAAACCGGACGGCGGTGTGGAAAGCCCGCCGCCGGGCGCGCGGGCGGCCGCAATCCGTTTTTTGGGGGGTGCGATGACTTGACATGGGGGGACGAATTGGCGTATTCTATGGAAGCCGTGCCGAGGTAGCTCAGCTGGTAGAGCAGCGGACTGAAAATCCGCGTGTCGGCAGTTCGATTCTGCCCCTTGGCACCATTTTTTTTGGACACACCGCCGCACGCCCCCCGGGGTTCGCGGCGTGATGGGTCAGGGCTTCGCCGGAATAGCTCAGTCGGTAGAGCGCGTCACTCGTAATGACGAGGTCCGGGGTTCGATTCCCCGTTCCGGCTCCAGCCGCCCTCCCAGGCGCGGGAACTTTTCCTTGTTCCCGCGCCTTTTCTTTCCCCGCCACCCCCGCCTCAAGAATTGCGCAGAATGTTCACAATGTCGGGATACTGTCCAATGACTTGCATTTTTCGCAGGACCCGGGTATGATAAGACCGTTGTGATTCCAGAAAAGCAAGTAAACCTTGAGAGGTGAAGGCGCCCATGGAAAGCAAGCAGTCGTTCAGCACGTCAGAAGTGGCGCGGTTCTGCCATGTCACCGCCGACACGATCCGCAAGTGGGCCGAGGCGGGGCGCATCCGGGTGTTCAAGACGCCGGGGGGGCACCGGCGCATCCGCCGCGACGACCTCATGCGCTTCCTGCGCGAGAACAGCATTCCGATCCATGAGGATCTGGACAACTCGGGCGTGCGCCTGCTGGTGGTGGACGACGAGAAGGCGGTGATCTCAGTGATCCGCCGTTTCCTGGAGCGCTCCTCGACGCCCTTCCAGATCGAGGTGGCCATGGACGGGTTTGAGGCGGGCCGCCAGGTGGCGACCTTCCGGCCGGACGTGATCTTTCTCGACCTGCGCTTGCCGGGCATTGACGGGTTCGAGGTGTGCCGCCGGATCAAGACCAACCCCGAATCGTCCACGTCGCACGTTCTGGCGATGACCGGATATTACGAGGGCGAGGTGGCCCAGCGGGTCATCGAACTCGGGGCGGACATGCTGCTCCAGAAGCCCTTCACGCCGGACGACCTGCGGCGCGCCCTGGCCAAGGTCGGGGTTGAAGTGAACTGACGATGGCGCGGAGTCCCTCCCGCCAGCGCGCCGCGGCCGCCCGGCCGCGCGCGCCGAGGAACACCCCGCAGGGCGCGGCGGTGCGCCGTGTGTTTGCGGAGGCCGACGGCCCCCTGTCGGTGCAGGACGCCCGCGAGCGCGCGGAGCGCCTGTGCCCGGGCATCGGCATCGCCACGGTCTACCGCACCCTGCGCCGCCTGCTCGCCGAGAAGGCCGTGGCGGCGGTGGACATCCCCGGGGCGGGGGTGCTCTACGAGGCGGCGGCCGGACTGCACCACCACTATTTCGTCTGCCACGCCTGCGGCCGGGCTTTCGTGCTGCGGAACTGTCCGGGCCACCTTCAGGCCATGGTGCCAGATGGTTTTGAGCTGCAGCGGCACGACATCGTGCTCCACGGTCTCTGCGCCGGGTGCCGCACGGCGACCGCCTGAGCGGCCCGCCATGGGCATCCCGCTCCCCTTTCCCCTTCCCGCCCTTCCCGAGGCGCCGCTGGACGCGGCGCTGGAGGCGGCCCGCGCCTGCGCGCGCTGCGCGGACCGGCTGCCGCTGGGGCCCCGGCCGGTGCTGCGGGGGCGGGCGGGCGCCCGGCTTCTGATTGTCGGGCAGGCCCCGGGCACCAGGGTCCATGAGACGGGCCTGCCGTGGAACGACGCGAGCGGCGAGCGGCTGCGCGCGTGGATGGGGGTGGACCGGGACACCTTCTACGACGAGGACCGGGTGGCGGTTGTGCCGATGGGCCTGTGCTACCCCGGGCGCGACCCGCGCGGGGGCGACCTGCCCCCGGTGCCCGAATGCGCCCCCTTGTGGCATCCCCGGCTGGTGCCCCTTTTCCCCGGACTGGAACTGGCGCTGCTGGTGGGCGGCCATGCCCAGCGGTATTACCTCGGCGGGCGCGCCGGGGCCTCGGTCACGGAGACCGTGCGCTCGTGGCGCCAGGTTGCGCCGGACTTCCTTCCCCTGCCCCACCCCTCCTTCCGCAACACCGCCTGGCTCGCGCGAAACCCATGGTTTGCGGAGGAGGTGCTTCCCGCGCTGCGCGCCCGGATCCGGGCGCTGCTCTGAGGCGGGCTCAGAGCCCCCGGACGCCGGAGTAGGCCGACATGGTGCGGTGCTCCTTGAGCCGGGAGAAATCGCACAGGGTACTCATGGCCGCGCTGGTGACCTGGATGCCCTCCTCCACCACGGCGGCCACGGGGTTGAGCCCGCCGCTGAGGATGACGCCCACGCGCTCCGCGCCGACGGGGATGTCGAGCAGGGGCTGGTTGGGGCTGCCCACGGCGACCACGCCGCCCAGGCCGATCTCCTCCATGCCGCGGAAGAGGGCGCGCACGTCCGGCAGGGCCACGGCGGGCACCTCGCGGAAACTCGCGCCGATGAGGCCGGACCCCTCGCGCGACGCGCGCCACACGGAGGTCATGTGGCCGCGGATGAAAATCTCCAGCGGGTCGAGGGACGACCCCTCGTAGGTGATGACCTGCGTGAAGCGGCGGGGCTTGCCGTCCGTGATCTCCAGCAGGCCGCCGAAGCGGGAGGCCATGGCGATGCCCGCGTGCAGCAGCACGCCGTTCACGCTCACGCTGCAGACCGTGCCGATGGCCGCCCGGTTCGGGGGCACCGTGAAGCCGCCGATGCGCTCGCCGGGCAGGGCGATCACCACCAGGCGGCCCATGCCCAGCCGCGCCTTGAACACGTCGGACATGATGCTGATCGTGTTGCGCAGGTCGCGGAGCTGCACGGTGGAGATGTTCATGATGATGCGGCCGGCCCTCGAGGACAGGTCGAAGTCCATCTGGTACGAAAGGGCGTCGATCTTCCCGGCGATGAAGCCCACCTTGTCCGCCACCAGCGCCCCCTCCAGCTCCTCGATGCCCCGCGGCGTCAGACGCCGGCCGCCCCTGCCGAGGTTCTCGGTCCAGCCCAGCTCGTCCGCCATGGCCAGATAATTGCGCACCGCCCGTTCGCTGAGCTGAATGCCGCTCAGGTCGAGGGACTTGGCGATGCGCTCGCTGCCCATGCCGTCGGGCGCCTCGTGCAGCACGCGCAGGATGGCCACCATCCGCCGCTTCGTCTTAATATCCATGGATTCCATGGCGTCCGTCTCCCTTGGCCGTCCGCAGACGGCGCGATTTTCCGGGGAAGCCTCCCGGAAAAAGTTCCGCCTCCATTCTCGAAAAACGCGTCCGGGCCGGGGTCCGGCGCGCGAAGTGACGAAAAAGTCCCGCAATTCATCCGGCACATTTGCCGGATTTGCAGGGGTAGTTTGCACCATTTCCGGCTTGATATGCAAGCTTTTTCTTGGATATACTCTGCCCATCCGGATGCGGTATTCCGGTTCCTAGTCTTTCCGTTGCCTTAACCCTCAGCGCTCCGGCCGCAGCCGCCGCGCCAAACGCCCCAGGAGAATCCATCATGTCGTACGTGCAGAGTGTGCTGGAGTCGGTGATCCGCAGGAACGCCGGAGAGCCCGAGTTTCACCAGGCCGTGCGCGAGGTCCTCGAGTGCCTCGCCCCCGTCTTTGAGCGCCACCCCGAATATGAAGAGGCGCGCATTCTGGAGCGCCTCACGGAGCCGGAGCGCGTGATCATGTTCCGCGTGCCGTGGCAGGACGACAAGAACCGCGTGCAGGTGAACCGCGGCTACCGCATCGAGTTCAACAGCGCCATCGGCCCCTACAAGGGCGGGCTGCGCTTCCACCCGACGGTGTACCTCGGGATCCTGAAGTTCCTCGCGTTCGAGCAGATTTTCAAGAACTCTCTGACGACGCTGCCGATGGGCGGCGGCAAGGGCGGCTCCGACTTCGACCCGAAGGGCAAGTCGGACAGCGAGGTCATGCGCTTCTGCCAGTCCTTCATGACGGAGCTGTGCAAGTACATCGGCCCCGACACGGACGTGCCGGCGGGCGACATCGGCGTGGGCGGCCGCGAGATCGGCTTCATGTTCGGCCAGTACAAGCGCATCCGCAACGAGTTCACGGGCGTGCTGACGGGCAAGGGGCTGACTTGGGGCGGCTCGCTGATCCGCCCGGAGGCCACCGGCTACGGCGCGGTCTACTTCGCGCAGAACATGCTGGCCACGCGCGGCCAGGACTTCCAGGGCAAGGTCTGCACCGTGTCCGGCTCCGGCAACGTGGCGCAGTACACGGTCGAGAAGCTGAACGAGCTGGGCGCCAAGGCGGTCACGCTTTCGGACTCCAACGGCTACATCTACGACCCGGACGGCATTGACGCCGAGAAGCTGGCCTTCGTGATGGAGCTGAAGAACGTGCACCGCGGCCGCATCAAGGAGTACTCGGACCGCTTCCGCGGGGCGAAGTTCGTCGAGGGCAAGCGCCCGTGGGACGTGCCCTGCGACTGCGCCTTCCCCAGCGCCACGCAGAACGAGGTGAACGGCCAGGACGCGGCCACGCTGGTGAAGAACGGCTGCTTCGTGGTCGCCGAGGGTGCCAACATGCCGACGGACCCCGAGGGCGTGGACGTCTTCCTGAAGGCCGGCATCCTGTACGGCCCCGGCAAGGCGGCGAACGCGGGCGGCGTGGCGGTCTCCGGTCTGGAGATGGCGCAGAACGCCCAGCACACGAACTGGACGCGCGAGGAGGTGGACAGCCGCCTGAAGGACATCATGGCGGCCATCCACAGCCAGGCGAGCACGGCCGCCGAGGCCTACGGCACGCCGGGCAACTACGTCGCGGGCGCGAACATCGCCGGCTTCGTGAAGGTCGCCGACGCCATGCTGGCGCAGGGCCTTGTCTGATCTTTTTTCCGGCCCGGCGGAGTAGAATTTCCGCCGGGCCGGTTTTTTTTGGATAACAACGCGCCGGGACAGGCGCCCGGGCGCGGGGAGCCGACGCGCATGAGCTTCACATCCGGCATCAGTTCCGGACTGCCCGAGCTGGACCGCACGATCCGCGGGGTGCTCGCGGGGGACAACATCGTCTGGCGGGTGGACCGGATAGACGAGTACGCGGCCTTCGTGCGGCCCTTTGCGGAGCACGCCCTCTCCACGGGGCGCCCCACGGTGTATTTCCGCTTCGCGAACCACGCGCCCGTGCTGGACGACCGGCCGGACAACCCGCTTTTTCTCCAGCTGACCCTGGACCCGGCGCAGGGATTCGAGGGGTTTCTCGACGCGGTCCACGACACCATTGAGGCGACCGAAAAGGGGGCCTACTATGTGTTCGACTCCCTGTCGGACCTTTCGGCCGCGTGGCACGGCGACGCGATGCTGTGCAACTTCTTCCTCATGACCTGCCCCTACCTCTACGACAGGGGCGACCTGGCCAGTTTCGCGCTGCTGCGGGACCGCCACTCCAACGAGGCGGTGCTGCCGATCCGCAACACCTGCCAGGTGATGCTGGACGCGTACAAGAAGGGCGGCACCATCTTCGTGCGGCCCCTGAAGACCCAGCAGCGCTTCTCCCCCACCATCCACATGCTGCACCGCTGGGAAAACGGCGCGCTCACGCCCATCGCTGAAAGCCACGTCATCACCGAGGTGCTCAAGCCGGTGCCCCCGTCCGCGGTGGGCTGCTCGGTGCGGCCGCTGGACGCGTGGAACCGCGCCTTCATGCAGGCACAGGACCTGCTCACCGGGCCGCCCGAGCTGCTGCGCAGCGAGCTGGCCAACCACCTGTTTGAGACCCTGCTGCGCATGCTCATCTCGCACGAGGAGCGGGTGCTGGGGCTGGCGCGCCGCCACCTGACGCTGGCCGACCTGCTGGAGATCGGGCGGCGCACCGTGGGCACGGGCCTCATCGGCGGCAAGTCCGCGGGCATGCTGCTGGCCCACGCCATCCTGCGGGGCGCGGGGGGCGAGTGGGCCGGGCGGCTGGAGATGCACGACAGCTTCTACATCGGCTCCGACTGCTTCTACACCTTCCTCGTGCGCAACGGATGCTGGTGGATGCGCCGCCGCCAGAAGGCGGGCGAGACCCTTTTCGAGGAGGCCGAGCAGGCGCGCCGCCGCATCCTCACGGGCAAGTTCCTCCCGGAGTTCGAGGGCGAGCTCGAGCGCATCATGGAGTACTTCTCCAGCGCGCCCATCATCGTGCGGTCCAGCTCGCTGCTGGAGGACGCCTTCGGCAACTCCTTCGCGGGAAAGTATGACAGCGTCTTCTGCGCGAACCAGGGCTCCTTCCACCAGCGGATGGAGGACCTGAAGACGGCGATCCGCACGGTGTACGCCAGCGCCATGAGCGCGTCGGCCCTGGCCTACCGCAAGGCCCACGGGCTGCTCGAGCGCGAGGAGCAGATGGGCCTCCTGATCCAGCGGGTCTCCGGCACCCAGCACGGCCAGCTCTTCTTCCCCGACCTGGCGGGCGTCGGGTTCTCGTTCAACCCCTATGTATGGAACCCGGACATCGACCCGGAGGCCGGCGTGCTGCGCATGGTGTTCGGCCTGGGCACCCGCGCGGTGGACCGGTCCGACTCCGACTACACGCGCCTCGTGGCGCTCAACGCCCCCGACCTCTCGCCGGACACGCGGGAGAGCGGCCAGGGGAAATGCAGCCAGCGCATTGTGGACGTGCTGGACCTCGACGCGAACCAGCTGGTGTCGCTGGACTTCGGCGGGGTGGTGGAGCGGGCCGGCGGCGACCATGACCGTGCCGTGGCCCGGTTTTCCCACCGCGACCCGGCCCTGGTGCGCGCGGTGCGGGCGCAGGGGACGGGCACCGTGCCCCTGACCATCACCTTCGACCGGATGATCCGCGACACGTCCTTCATCGAGGACATGCGCGGGGCGCTCCGGCTGCTGCAGGACGCCTACGACTACCCGGTGGACGTGGAGTTCACGGCGAACTTCCCCGAGGAGGGCGTGTACAAGCTCAACATCGTGCAGTGCCGCCCCCTCCAGGTGAAGGGCAACGCGGTGTGCGAGCCCCTGCCCGCCCGCATCCCGGAGGAGGACATCCTCCTGCGCGCGCGGGGCCCCGTCATCGGGCCCAGCCGCTCGGAGACCCTGGACACCTTCCTCTACGTGGTGCCGGAGGTCTACTCCAGCCTGCCCAACGCCGACCGCTACCGCGTGGCCCGGACCATCGGAAGGGTGACCCAGGCGCTCAGGGGGGCGCGGCTCATGCTGCTGGGGCCGGGCCGCTGGGGCACCACCACCCCCTCCCTGGGGGTGCCCGTGTCCTTCGCCGAAATCCACCCCGTCAACGTCCTCTGCGAGATCGTGGCCATGCGCGACGGACTGGTCCCGGACGTCTCCCTGGGCACCCATTTCTTCAGCGAGCTGGTGGAGCAGGACATGCTTTACATCGCCGTGTACCCCGAGCGGCCGGAGACGGTCCTGAGGGAGAGTTTCTTTCGGGACGCGCCCAACCTGCTGCTTGAGCTGGTGCCGGAGGCGGCGGTGTTCGCGGACACCCTGAGGGTGGTGCGCGTGGACCCGGCGGCGGGCAAGGTGCGGCTCCACGCGAATGTTTTGGAACAGGAAGTGGTCTGTTTCCGGGAACCTGCGGGGTCCTCCGGGGGATGAATACCCCGACAGGTGTGAAAACGGCGGGTTCCGGCCCAAACCCGGAAAAGCCGGGAATTCTGCTTGCGAACTGCGGTGTTTTGTGGTAAACTGTGGACAAGTCATAGGGTGGAGGTCTTCAGTGCGCGAAGGCGTGAGAAGGCCGAAAACGCTTGACTTTTTTGACTTGTTTCTGGTTTAATTTGGCAACGATTGAAGTGAGTGCCGACGCCTTGGCGGGGTTGTCGTTCAGGGCGGCAAACATTCAACACAGCGAGAAGGAGAAGCGTGATGAAGAAACTGGTTCTGGTTTTGGCAGTGGCGGTTGCGGTGGCCGGGCTGAGTTCCGTCGCCCATGCCGCGAAGACGTGGGACGACATGTCCTGGTGGGGCAACACGGGCGCGACCCCGGAGCCGCAGCCGGAAAGCGGCACGTGCCCGGCGCAGATGAACCGTGACGGCTATTGGTGGTGGCCGACCGAAGCCGCCAGCAACGCGGACGACGGCGAGCTGTGGGGCAACCGCGGCATCGTCTACCGCGACTGGGAAAAGCCGGTGGAGAAGGTCGTCGAGCCTGTAAAGCCGCAGGAAAAGAAGCCGGAAGAGGTTCGCACCGTCCCCGTGCTGAACAACGTCCTGTTCGACTTCGACAAGGCCGTTCTGAAGCCCGAAGGCAAGGTCGAGGTTGACAAGCTGGTTGCCGAGATGAAGAAGTTCGCCAAGGACACGGTCGTGGTCGAAGGCCACACCTGCGACATCGGCGCCGACACGTACAACATGGGCCTTGGCCAGCGCCGCGCCGACGCCGTCCAGAAGTACATGGTCGAGAGCGGCATCGACGCCGCCCGCGTCCAGACGGTGAGCTTCGGCGAGACGAAGCCGGCCGTTCCGAACGACAGCGCCGCGAACCGCAAGCTGAACCGCCGCGCCGAGTTCAAGGTCACCATCGTCAAGTAAGATGTTCAACGTCTGGCGGCTTCGGCCGCAGGTTCTGACCCAGACGAAGTGAGTTGAGGTTGCCCCGGCATCGCCGAGCGCGGTGCCGGGGCACTTTTCTTGCCGGACCCCGTCCGGCGGGGGTGCTCTCATGCGCATTCTTTTCATCGGTGACGTGGTGGGGCGGACGGGACGGGCCGCGGTGGCCCGCATCCTTCCGGAACTCCGGAAGGCGCAGGCGGTGGACCTGGTCGTGGCGAACGCGGAGAACTCCGCGGCCGGCATCGGCGCCACCCCTGCCACGCTCCAGGAACTCCGCCGCCAGGGCGTGGACCTGTTCACCCTGGGCAACCACACCTGGCGGAAGAAGGAGCTGCTGGACGCCATGGACGGCCTCGCCTGCGCGGCGCGCCCGGCCAATTTTCCGGACGGTGTGCCGGGCCGGGGCGCCGTCACCGCCACCCTGGCCGACGGCCGCAAGGCGGCGGTCCTCAACCTGGTGGGCCGCGTGTACATGGACCCCGCGGACTGCCCCTTCGCGGCGGCGGACCGCATCCTGCCGGAGCTGCGGAAGGTGACCCCGGTGATTCTGGTGGACTTCCACGCGGAGGCCACCTCGGAAAAGGCGGCGCTGGGCTGGCATCTCGACGGCCGCTGCTCGGCCGTCATCGGCACGCACACCCACGTGCAGACGGCGGACGAGTGGATCCTGCCCGGCGGCACGGCGTTTCTCAGCGACGCCGGGATGACGGGCCCCGCCCACTCCATCATCGGCATGAAGCGCGGCTCCATTCTGGAGAAGTTCGTGCGGGGCATCCCCGGAAAGTTCGAGGTCGCGGAGGGGCCCTCCATCTTCAGCGCCGTGCTGGTCGAGGTGGACGACACCACGGGGAAGGCGCAGTCCATCACCCGCATCCTTCTCCGGGACCCCAAATAGCGCGGCTCTTCCCCTGCGCCGCCCACCGTGTGGTTGTGGACGCAGTGGACAGACTGGACTAGGTGGACCGGGTCTGGGGATTGGACCGGTCAGTCCGACATCTTCGCAGACCCACCCTCGGCGCGGTCCCCCAACTTGCCCCGGCACCCGGCCGCCCGGTATCATCTCCGGATTCCGTTCCGCGGGTTCCGCCCGCCCAAAAAAAGGAGTCCGTTTCATGCCCAAGATGAAATACGCCTACTATGCGGTGGTCGCGGTCGTCGCCGTGGCCGGCCTCTCCGCCATCAACGTCTTCAAGCCCGACACGGCCGTGAAGGCGGACCGGGAACAGCAGGAGGAGGCGCGGGAAATGCTCGCGCAGGCGGACAAACTGAGTGAAGAAGCCAAGGCGGCGGCGGCCCAGGAGGCCCCCAAAGCCGCGGAACCAGAAATAAAGGAGAGCGCGCCCGTGGACACGCCCGAAAAGGCCCCCGAAAAGTTCAGTGTCGAGTTTGAATGCACCAACGGCACCTTCGTGGTGGAGTGTGTGACCGAGTGGGCGCCCCTGGGCGCGCAGCGCTTCTACACCCTGGTCAAGGAGGGCTTCTTCAACGACTCCGGGTTCTTCCGCGTGGTGCCGGGTTTCGTGGTGCAGTTCGGTCTGGCCGCCGACCCCTCGGCGACGGCAAAGTGGAAGTCCACGACCCTCCGCGACGACCCGGTGAAGCAGAGCAACAAGAAGGGCTTCATCACCTTCGCGAAGACGGGCGCGCCGAACAGCCGCACCACGCAGGTGTTCATCAACTACCGCGACAACACCGGCCTGGACAGCCAGGGCTTCGCCCCCTTCGGCCAGGTGGTGTCGGGCATGGATGTCGTGGAGAAGATCAACGCCGAGGCCGGCGAGCGGCCGAACCAGGGCATGATCACCTACGAGGGAAGCGCCTACCTCAAGAAGAACTTCCCGACCATGGACTTCATCAAGAAGGCCACCATCAAGCAGTGACCGCGGCGGGGGCCCCTCCCCGCCGCCCGTATGCGCGCCCCCGCACGACGCCGGCGAAACGGACCGCGTGCGGGGGCGGTCCTTTTGAAGACACGCACCGAAAGGAGACGCTGCCATGGACGACACGACCCGCGAAGCCCAAACCCCGCCCCCCGCCGGGGGACAGCTTTCCCGGCGCTCCCTGCTGGCCTCCATGCTCGCCGCGACGGCGGGCGCCGGTCTGGGACTGAAGGCCCACGCGAAGGAGGCCGCCGCGCCCGCCGCCGCACAACCGGCCGCGGCCGCCCTCCCCTCCCGGGTGGCGCTCATGTGCTCCGAAGACCCTGCGCGGCTGCAGCGCGTCGCCTGGCGTCCCGGCAACCCGGAGGCCAAGGCGCTCGCACAGCTCCTCCTCGCGCCGGCCGGGCCCATCGCCGAGGCGGACGCGCTGACGGTGGAGGCGGAGACCTCGGTGTTCAACCTGCCCCAGGGCGTGCCCCTCGCCCGGTCGTCGGCGGCCTTCACCAGCCTGGCCCCCGGCACCGCCTACTGCTACCGAGTCGGCGACGGCGCCTCCTGGAGCTCCTGGCATACCTTCCGCACGGCCCCGGAGGGTGCCGGATCCTTCCGGTTCCTCTATTTCGGCGACGTGCAGACCGAGATCCGCTCGCAGGCCGCCCGCACCCTCCGCGCGGGGTGGCAGGCCGCGCCGGATGCCCGGTTCGCCCTCTTCGCCGGGGACCTGGTGAACCACGGGTTCAACGACAGCCAGTGGGACGAGTTCCACGAGGCGCTGGGGTTCATGTCGGGGTCGGTGCCCCTGCTGCCCACGCCGGGCAACCACGACACCAAGCGCGAGACACCCGCCGAGTCGCTTGCCGCGCCGTACAGCGCGGCCCCGGCCTACCATGCGAACTTCTCGCTGCCCCAGAACGGGCCGGACATCCCCGAGCTCAGGGGCGAGGCCTACTATGTGGACTACCAGGGCGTCCGGGTGATCTCGATCAACTCGAACGTGCTCGACGACGACCGGCCGCTGAACGAGAAGCACCGGCAGGCGTGGGACGGCCTGCTGGCGTGGCTGGAGACGGCCCTGCGGGACAACCCGAACCGGTGGACGGTCACAACGCACCATCATCCCATCTACTCCGGGTCGGAGGGCCGGGACAACGAAGGCATGCGGAACCTTCTCCGCCCGCTGTATGACAAGTACCGGGTGGACCTGGTGCTCCAGGGGCACGACCACTGCTACTGCCGCACCCACAAGGTCGCGGGCGACCAGGTGGTCGCCGCCGACGCCCCCGGCACCGTTTACATGGTGTCCGTGTCGGGGCCGAAACTGTACACCCTGGACCCGAAGTTCAAGCAGCTGATGGCGGCCACGCGCGGCAAGACCCAGATGTACCACACCGTGGACGTGACCCCCGACCGCCTGACGGTGTCCGGTTTCGCCGCCAACGGCGAGCCCGTGGACGCCTTCTCGCTGACCAAGGACGAGGCGGGAAACTCCACGCTGGCGACCGTGTGACCGTCCCCCGGCGCGTCCGGCGATAGCATCCGCCCGCAGGGCTCTGCTATCATGCGTTGGCCCGCGGGAGCGCGGCCTTTCATGGAGAACGCTTTCTTTTGATCACCCGCCTGCTGACAGCCCTTTTCGGCACCAGCGCCGAGCGCGATCTGCGCCGGATGATGCCCCTTTGCGACGCCGTGCGCGGCCACGGACGCCGCGTGAGCGCCCTGACCGACACGGCCCTGCGCGCCCAGACGGGCGTGTTCAAGGAGCGCCTGGACCGGGGCGAGCCCCTGGACGACCTGCTCCCCGAGGCCTTCGCCGTGGCGCGCGAGGCGGCGAAGCGGGTGGCCGGGCTTCGCCCCTTCGACGTGCAGATCATCGGCGGCGTGGTGCTCCACCGGGGCGGCATCGCCGAGATGGTCACGGGCGAGGGCAAGACCCTGGTGGCCATCCTTCCCGTGTACCTGAACGCCCTCACGGGGCGCGGGGTGCATGTGGTGACGGTGAACGACTACCTGGCGCGGCGCGACGCGGAGTGGATGGGCAGCATCTACCAGTTCCTGGGCATGTCCGTGGGCCTGATCCAGCAGGACATGAACACAAACGAGCGCCAGGTGGGCTACCGCGCGGACATCACGCACGGCACCAACAGCGAGTTCGGCTTCGACTACCTGCGCGACAACATGGCGACCCACCCGTCGTACCGGGTGCAGCGCGAGCTGAACTACGCCATCGTGGACGAGGTGGACTCGATCCTGATCGACGAGGCGCGCACGCCGCTGATCATCTCCGGCCGCCCGGAGAAGAGCAGCGAGATCTACATCAAGGTGGACGAGGTGGTCCGGCGGCTCCGCAAGGAGGAGCACTTCACGGTGGACGAGAAGCAGAACTCCATCATCCTCACCGACGAGGGGATGGAGGCCTGCGAGCGCATGCTGGGCATCGACGACCTGTACACCAACGAGACCATCGGCCTGGTCCACATCATCCAGCAGTCGCTGAAGGCCCACGAGTTCTTCAAGAAGGACGACGAGTACATCGTGCGCGACGGCGAGGTGCTTATCGTGGACGAGTTCACGGGCCGCGTGATGACGGGGCGCCGCTGGTCGGACGGCCTGCACCAGGCCGTGGAGGCGAAGGAGCGGGTGCCGATCCGCTTCGAGTCGCAGACCGTGGCCACGGTCACCTACCAGAACTACTTCCGCCTGTACAACAAGCTGGCGGGCATGACGGGGACCGCGCTGACCGAGGCGGTGGAGTTCCAGAACACCTACAAGCTCGACGTGCACCCCGTTCCGACCAACCTGCCCATGGTGCGCCAGGACCTGACGGACCTCATCTTCGGCACCGAGCAGGGCAAGTTCCGCTACGTCGTGAAGGAGATCAAGCGCGTCCACGAGACGGGCCGCCCCGTGCTGGTGGGCACCGTGTCCGTCGAGAAGTCCGAGGAGGTCTCCGAGATGCTCCGCGCGGAGGGCATCACGGAGTTCCAGGTGCTCAACGCGAAGCACCACGAGCGCGAGGCGGCCATCGTGGCGAACGCGGGCAAGCGCGGCGCGATCACCATCGCGACCAACATGGCCGGCCGCGGCACGGACATCAAGCTGGCCGAGGGCGTGCGGGAGCTGGGCGGCCTCTACATCATCGGCACGGAGCGCCACGAGTCGCGCCGCATCGACAACCAGCTGCGCGGCCGCTGCGGCCGCCAGGGCGACCCGGGCACCACGCGCTTCTATGTCAGCCTGGAGGACGAGGTGGCCCGCCTCTTCGGCGGCCCCCGCGTGAAGCGCCTGATGGAGCTGCTCGGCAGCAAGGAGGAGATGGACGACGAGCCGCTGAGCCAGCGGATGGTCTCCCGGTCCATCGAGCGGGCGCAGCGCCAGGTGGAGATGCACAACTTCGAGATCCGCAAGCACCTCCTCGACTACGACCTGGTGATGGACAAGCAGCGCAAGTACATCTACGCGCTGCGCCGGGAGGTGCTGGAGGACCGCGACGTCACCGGCCGCCTGGAGGAGATGTTCCGCAACATCATCGGCGACGCCCTGGCGGAATTCGCGCCGGAGGAGACGCCGCCCTCCGAGTGGGACTTGGAGGGCGTGCAGCGCGCCCTCCGCAACCATTTCGACCTCGACTTCCAGGTGGAGCAGCCGGGCGACGAGGAAATCCCGCAGTCCCTGGAGGACTTCCTCTTCGACCAGGCCGTCGCGGCGTACCGGGGCCGCGCGGCGGCGCTGGCCGAGGACATCCGGCGCCACTACCGGGAGCAGGTGGGCGGCGACGACGCGCACATCGACTTCCAGCGCCTCGCCCGGAAGCGCATCCACGACCTGGAGCTCATGGTGCTCCTGCGCACGGTGGACGACTACTGGATCAAGCACCTGTACGAGATGGACTACCTCCGCGAGTCCGTCAACCTGCGGGCTTTCGGACAGAAGGACCCGCTCCTCGAGTACAAGCAGGAGGGGCTCGAGCTGTTCCAGGAGATGATCCGGGACATCGAGGAGACGGTCACGCAGATGCTGTTCCGCCTCACGGACCCGGAGCAGTCGAAAAACCGCGCGCCCGGCCGGCCGGCCGGCCCGGACCCCTACAAGCAGCTCAGCGAGTACGCCTACATCTCCGCAGACAAGCAGGCGGACCGCAGTTTCGCGTCCATGGACACCAGCCGCTTCATGCTGGGCGGCAAGCCCCGGCAGGTGACCGAGGGCGGCCAGACGCCCGTGGCCGAGGCGCCGAAGCAGAAGCCCGTGCGCGTGGCGGACAAGACGGGGCCGAACGACCCCTGCCCCTGCGGAAGCGGCAAGAAATACAAGAAATGCTGCGGAAAGCTAAACTTCTAGTCCCCGCCGC
>ERZ795031.1481-NODE-1481-length-24434-cov-118.900529_pt1 | contig 24434 bp, 15 predicted proteins | sample MGYA00375123_ERZ795031 | MGnify/ENA primary metagenome ERZ795031 (study PRJEB30166, sample SAMN05720159) | activated sludge metagenome | isolation source: anaerobic digester from wastewater treatment plant | place: USA | collected 2015-04-21 ...
CAAGATAATCAGTTTGATCAATTTGTCAAGTGAAAAATCGAAAACACTTAAAATATATCTGGAATAAGTTGACCGCGTGAGCATTCCAGTCCTGCATCGTATAGAGTATCAAGTGAAATTGCAAATACTATCACTTTCGATGCAAACCGCTGTTTTCAGTGAGACCCCAGTATCACCGTTTTTGCAAATCTGAAGACCGTTGCATAATTGCTAACATAGGCTTCAGCCGGTCACCCCCTTACCTGCAGCCACTCACCTCTTTAGTTCCACCTTAGTGCCAACTAAAGTGGATGGGCTGTAGGTTTTGGGAAGTGACGGGGTGACGTAGTGGCGAGGTGACAGAGTGATGGAGCGATGGGGTAACGAGGTAACTGGGGATTATTTTCAGACAGTTCATCGTTAGTTGCATGCTCATAAAACTGCTGCAGCACGATTTAGCGGATCATCTCCAGAACCAAGCCCTGATGCTCCCTGAAGATACCATTGTTGGTCATCTCCCTGGGTAGGTTGAGGATGGCGAGCATGGCATCCACTTCGACCGGAATGGGTATCACTGACCCTTCCTCATCAGCTCGGAAAGCTCATCAATAGGATAGGAAATAACTCAGCAAGACAGGTATCTGATTTGAATCCAGTTTGGTCATAATCGCGTGAATCCGTTCGATCTGCGTCATCTGTGTGCTATTAAAATTCGAGATTGCGGCAAATGCCGATGTTCAGCTTACCTGCGGTACAGCGGTATGGTTTCAGCCTAAGACCCTCGTGTCTGACTAACTGAGCTTTGATTCGGTTCATCAACGCTTCGGTCACGCTATCTCCTTGCTTTCGATGTGATCATCGATCCGGAGCCAAGAAAGCACTTCTCTGTATACTGACAAATCAGGATGAGCAAGGATGACAACGATTTTTGGGTTGACAGAATTTCAAGTTAACACAGCATGTAATTATGTAGAATTGCTTTGAGAATTTGTACTCAGACTATCCAAAGAAAGAAACTCATATCAGAAAAAAGGAGTTATTGATTACTAAAGAGAAAGCGACATCTCAGATAGTCAACTCTGTGGTATATAAAGACATAAAGAAGTATTGCTACTTGGCTGAGGGGTCAAAAATTGAAACTCATCGGTTCAGTTGTTTGGGGAGACATGATAAGGTTGTAGTGTCCTCTGACAATGAACTGCTGGCTACTTGCATAAATGGAACTGCTATTGTAAAACCTCTATATAGAGAGATGGATGGTGTTAGGTTTGGAGAAAAATTTCTTCCGATCACCATTAAGGAGATAGATACAGAAGAAGAACTACAAGGGTTTCTTCAACTGGAACAATATCATTACCGCGGAAAATCACTTCATGGAAGAAGGGTTCCGTTAATTGCAACCACTAAGGATCCACTCCTACCTCTCGTAATAGGATATATTGAATTAGCATCATCTTTCATGATGAACAAACCAAGAAATGAACTTCTGAATAGTAGATTCTATGTAGATAACTCAAATATTGGATGGGAACTGTGGAATAAAGAATCAGCTACAAAATGGACGAATTTGATAGTTAGAATAGCTCGAACAGTAGTATCCCCTGAATACAGGGGATTAGGAATATCTCGATTATTGGTAAAACATGCAATTATGTTTGCTCGCAATCACTGGTTTATCGGTAAGATGAAGCCTCTTTTTATTGAAATCACTGCTGATATGCTCAGATATGTTCCTTTTGTTGAGTCTTGTGGAATGCACTACATTGGAGAAACAGAGGGTAATCTTCACAGAGTTCAAAAAGATATGGAATACCTACTTAAAAACTACTCTAGAGTTAAAAATCGTGAGATACTCCGAGAAGATAGTGGTGGTATAGTAGATCAACAAGTCACATATGTTACAATACTGAAGAAAATTGAGGAAACTACAGGAATAGATAGAAGTGATTTATTAAGTCTGTTAGTTCAATCTCCTGAATCATTATCGGACACCAATTGGGGGTTACTATATAAAATACTTAGATTACCTAAGCCAACTTACTTATTAGGCTTGTCGAGTGAATCTGAAAAATTTGTTGTTAACAGACTTAAGCAACTCCAGAAACCAGCTAGTCAGTTCAAGCAATCGCCGCTCCCTGTAAGGGCACAAATTAAAGGAAATATTACTCTTGAGAATTATTCTGTTAGGTTTGATGTTGAACTTACACGAACGAATTTCACAAGAAGAGTCCAGCAATCCTTTGGTGTAAACAAGGATATGCTCTCAAACAATTTATTCAAAGACCTCTGTCTAACAATTGAACCTAGTGAGATTGTCCTAATATGCGGGCCATCTGGCGTTGGTAAAACAATGTTACTTTCGATTCTCAGGAACAACCCAAAGAAGGTTTTACCTCCGTTCTGTAAAGTTGAAGGAGTTTTAAAATATCCTAATAATGCAAGAATAAGTATCCTGTCTCCCATTAACAGCAAGAAGCCACTGGTTAATGCTTTTGGGAATGTATCTCTTGAACATGCGTTATATGCATTGAATGCTTCAGGATTGTCAGAAGCCCACCTCTATCTTAAAAAATTTTCTGATTTAAGTAATGGACAAAGATATAGAGCAATGGTTGCAAAGTTGATAGCATCAAATTCTAATATCTGGATAGCTGACGAATTTTGTGCTACTCTTGATCCGATAACTGCGAACATTGTTACACGAAATCTTAGAAAGTGTGCAAAACACTATGGTGTAACAGTACTGATTGCCGCAGCTAACTGGAGCGAATTCATAGATGAATTACAACCTGATAAGATCATCCATATTCGTTCACCATGGGAAGTAAAAGTCTTTAGTTGGGTTGAATTTCAGGCTGCTATCCGCCATTCAGCAGTCTTGTCCAAAGGTCAATCTAATAAGTATTGGAGAGAAAATGAGTCTTGAGGCGTTATTAGACTATATCGGAAGTATTCCTGCTAAGCTTGATCCAATAATGAATACATTGTGGAATGAATCAAAGATAACCTATAATGGCAAATCCGGCTGCTATGATAACTTTGATATACTAAGCTCAAGAATTGCTTGCACAGCATTACAAAAGAAAAAACGTGTATTGATAGTATTTCCTGATCGAGTAAGTCGACGCTCTTCCTTGGTTTTTTCAAGTTCATTAATATGGTACTGGTTCCTTCTGAACTCCAAAGCAAAACAGAATTTCCAATTGTCTAACAACATACTATATTTTGGATCATCAATTGAGATCAGGAAACAATTATCAATGATAGGAATAATTGGATTTAATATCAACCTTAAACGAGCATTTAAGCAAGTGGATTTGAAGAAACAAGACATATATGTGCGCTACAAAACAGCACCTAACTCATATCAGCATACTCCTAAACTTCCAGAAGTAAGACAAGACCTTCCATCGGTTATAACTGCATTTACACCAATTGATCCTATCAAAATTTTAAAAGAACAGAAGCCGGATTGGATTGCTATTGAGATAAGTGACAATCCAAGGAATGATTGGATAGAACCTCTAATGAAAGAAGCACAACGAAGAAAACTCGCAGTAATAGCATGGTGTAATAACCCATTAGCAAAAGCAATAGAGTGTTTCAATGATTTTGGACGAGTTTTTTCATGGCCTACGATTAATAGTAAAATCGAAGTTAATGATGACAAAGCTGATATATATTTAGCTTTCTATCCAGATCGAATAACAGAATTGAGGCCAATTATTATTCAGGGTGAGTCTTCTGATTTCTTAAGCAAGAACCTCAAGAAGGCAAGTATAACGTTGTTTAACCTGTCTCAAAGATGTAAAGACCGATTTGAAAGAGATACTGTCGGGGTACTGTATCGATATTTACGAGCCTTGGAGTCAGTATACGTTCCAATCAGTATACATGAATTGGAAGCGGAAAGGAATTGGGGCAATATACCCTTACAAAGACTGCGTGAAACATGCGCTTTATTTATTCAAAAGATGCCATTTCATCCTCAAATAACAGATTCCTTTGTAGATTGCATTAATACTTTAACTGAAGTACATGATTATTATTTATCTAATGAGAGTCCAATTTGGAAAATCATTGGTTTGTACTGTATAGAAGAGCCACCTCAAGGAAGATTTCGTGTGTTAGTGTTTCCTAGTGAGACAAAAAAAAGAACTGTTTTACAGGGGATTTTGGCTTATTGGAATATTTCTGAAGACGATCTTATAGAAATGAGAGTATTCTTCACATGTTCGAAGAATTTAGATTCACTGATAAGTAGTCAAGGGTCATACTCATCAAACGACAATATTCAAACACAACCGCATGGTATGGCGTCCCTTGACTATAGTATTTGTGATCCAGTTTTCATAGGATTACCTAATAGGTATAACTATTCTCAGCTCCTTGATCTATTGAGGTTTACTACAGTAGATTTTATAATATATCAACATCAATTTAACTTATTTAAAGCTATAATTTCAAAAATCGAAAACAAACTAAATCCTGATTTAGACGGCATGATTGATAGTATCAGTTTCTTAACAGAGCATTCTTTAAAAAAGTCGAAAGAAAAGCTTCCTGTCAGAATAAAACAGATTCCTCCGCTTTTTTTTCATATCGAAACAGCACAGATTAAAACAATAACTAGACAAGATACAGAGCTTTATATTCCTAATGAGCAGATCGATGAGATTGAGTTCCTGTTTGCATCTTATGACTCCGACATTCACCATGATCTAGAAATAAACGATATCAACGGGGAATCTGAAAACGATTATAGCGAAAACGAGAAGGAATTTACCTGTAGTAAAGCAATAGAGATCAAATTCAGCGATGACTGGAAAATATTATTTGCTTGCGATGATACAATTAATGTCGTTTTGAAAAATGGTAACCAGCGTTGTATAGAACAGCGCTACATTAGATCTCTAAGAACTGGAGACGAGGTCATCTTGATCCACGGTCAAAGAAAGCAGAGTTTATACAATCTAATTGTTTCTAGAGTACATACAAACCCTGAAATACAGCTAACGGTAGCTTTGATTAAAAAATGGCAATCAGAATTTTCTGAGCGTTTTGATAAGTTGTTTACTGGAGACTCTCGATTTATAAATTTCCTAAAAGCTATTCAAAGCAAAGGAAGTGTTATATCTTCTGAAGCCACAATTCGATCTTGGTATAAAGGGTGTGTTTTGTGTCCCCAGGATTCTCAAGATTTAGTTAGGATATCCGAGGTATTAGACATTCAGTTTATCAAGACGAATGCAAGATATATTGAAAATGCAGCAACCAGATTAAGAGGATTACATCTTAGCCTATCAATGAAGATAAACTCATGGTTGACTAACCAAGCACTTGGAAACATAAACAAAGATGATGACGATATAATCGACGAGAAATTAGGTCTCTTTTTCAGCGATATACGAGATTCTGTGTACAGGCTAACTGTCTCCAGTATGACTGAAATCGATGGTCTCTTTCTAAAAAGCTCACTTGGAATTCTTGTAAAGGAGGTATAAACATGTTACATTGGAGCACGGACGAGGAAGTACTAATTGCTAATCATCTGGTAAACAAAGTGGTTTCTAAAGCATCTGGTAGAAGTGAGTTAGAGTGCATCAATAATCTCCCCAGAGACGTGTATTTTATTGGGTGCTTGAGTCCAGAATTTAGGGAATCCAATGATTATAGAAGAGCTGACAGATTTTCTAATGAAATGCATAATAAACTATCGCCAAGTACATTTGGAGCAGAGTTCAATATTAGATTTTCAGAACCTTTAACAGTTATTAAAATTGAGCTTTCATGGTCGTGTTACTATAGAGTATTTCCAACTTTCCAACAGCAACTAAACCATCAATTCAATGAAGTTACCTTGCGACAAGATAATGAGTCTCTGGATTATTCAAAGGAATTTGTCAGAAGAGACCCAAGTTTAATTGAGGACGATGGCTTTGATAGCGATCTAGGTCAAACATCAGAAAGCTATATACGAGATGAGGCTAGGAGTCCAATTGGTGGTAAAGAGTTCCATAACTCGATGTTTATTAGATTTAGAAAAATAGACTGCTGTGCATGTGGCAACATTGAACTTGTAAAAAGCAACGGGCATATAGAGATCAAATCTGATTCACTAGAAACAGCTATTAATGAACAGATAGGACTTGCAATGCAGACAGTTAAAAATGATAATGAGAGGATCAGAACAAGTAAAACATCGTCAAGTAGAATTACAGTTCCAGATTGCGTACTTATTAATGAAAATGAATATACTCAGTATCTAATATCTCTAACTGAGGAATGCTTACCTTCGTGGAGCTGGAGATATTTATGCAATATCAAAGCTGTTCCAAGGATAAGCGCAGATGCTTACATGTTTACGATTGAGTTTACAAATAACTCTCGTGATGACATTAAATCATCAACAATAGAGCCATTCTTTTTTTCGACAAAAGCTGTCTTTTCAATCAAGCAGAATCTACTTATTCCATCAGAACTTGATCTAGCTCCCAAAGGATTCAGGAATAATAGGAACTATTGGGGAAAGGGAATTAACTGTAATGTGAACGTCACTCATAATTCTGTTGATATTTTAACAACCGAACATGCACCAGTATACAGACAAAACAAGTTTGTAACCCGATCAACTCCTAAGGCATCATTTTCAGATCTTGCAACAGATCCCATACCTGTTCTGACATCTATTTTAAAAGCTATGATAGATTATTGTCATGTATGGGACAAAGAGGAGCTCGAGTATCTATCTCGCATACCAAGTTGGGAAGAGACTTACAAATCTGAGTATATCAGAGACAAAGAGTCTTATGAAAATGAGATTAAGAGATTTAAAAATGGACTAAATATATTGATTCAAGACAAAGATATTTTGCTGTCTTTCAAGCTAACTAACGAAACATTTAGAAGAGGAAGGGGCAAGACTGCGTGGAGATTGTTTCAGATTGTATTCTTAGTGTGCCAGATTCCAGGGATTGCTTCTCTAAGAAGCGATTACAGTGTTTATGAATCCGAACGAGAGTTGGTAGATATCATCTATTTCCCCACAGGCGGCGGAAAAACTGAAGCATATTTAGCAACGATAATCTTCCATTGTTTTTTTGATAGATTACGGGGCAAAAGTAGTGGCGTAACAGCATGGACACGATTTCCATTAAGGTTATTAACCCTGCAACAGACGCAGAGGGTTGCTGATGTAATAGGGCTAGCCGAGTTAGTAAGAAGAGAACAACAAGATGCAAGATTAAACGATGATAATATCGATGGTTTTTCTGTAGGGTATTTTGTGGGAGAAGGTGGGTCACCAAACTCAATTGTCAATCCATCCTTATATCAATATGCAACTCCAGAGGACCAAGTAACTTGGAGCAAAGTACACGACGAAAAACTAAGACAGGACTGGAAAAGGGTAGTGTCCTGTCCACATTGTGGCACGGATTCAATCATTGTTGAATTTGACGATAAGCATACTAAATTGATACATAAGTGCACAAACAAAGGCTGACTATTCCCCAATGGTGTGTTACCGGTATTCATAGTTGATAACGAAATATATCGATATCTACCCACTGTATTAGTCGGGACCATAGATAAACTTGCAGGTGTTGGAAACCAAAGTAAATTCTCGATGATTTTTGGCAAAGTCCACGGAGTGTGTAAGGAGCATGGTTATTACAAGGTTCGATGCTGTCAAAAAGATTGTAAGGATAAAAAAAGACTAGTTAGAACAGTGCCAGTTGGTCTATCTGGACCGACACTGATTATCCAAGATGAGCTTCATTTATTGAAAGAAGGTCTAGGCACTTTTGATGCTCACTATGAAACATTTATGCAAGAAGTACTACACGAATACGGTGAGAATAGGCCAGTAAAAGTGATCGCATCATCAGCGACAATAGAAGCTTTTGAAAGGCAGGTTAATCATTTGTATGGCAGAGATTCGACCAAAGCTATTGTGTTTCCAAGTTTAGGTCCAACTAATGGCAATTCTTTCTACGCTGAGACTCTCAATTGCCCCCAAAGATTGTACGTTGGGCTTATGCCACATAATAAAACGATTTTTAACGCAATCCTTGAACTGATTGAATCATATCACAGGGAGATATCCTCTCTAGCCAATCTCAAAGACCCTGAAATCAATCCGTACGGAGGTTCAGTTCTTCCAGGTTCAGTAGAATGGAATAATGGGTTGGACTTTTACCGTACCGTTTTGATATATTTCTTAGCTAAAAGAGAACTAAGTTCTGTTCATACTGATCTTGAGGGAGATGTTATTCCAAGGTTAGCGCAAGACGATTTACCCAGCTTCAAAATATCCGAATTGACTGGAGATACCAGTACAGATATGGTATCAAAAGTTCTTGAAAGGCTTGAGAAAAATGTCCCAGTTGGAGGCATATCAGATGTGGTGCTGGCTTCAAGTATGATTAGCCACGGAGTAGATATCGATCGTTTCAATGCTATGTTTTTCTATGGAATGCCCAGACTAAATGCAGAATATATTCAAGCTTCTAGCCGAGTTGGACGGAGTCATGTTGGCATAGTATTTTCTTGTTTTCATCCTGTTAGAGAAAGAGATCAAAGCCATTACTCATATTTCTGCAAATTCCATGAATTCATTGGTCAACTTGTTGAACCAGTAGCAATAAACAGGTGGTCTCAGTTCAGTATTAATAGAACCCTTCCGGGACTGTTTATGGGGGTTTTGTTACAGATAATTGCGAATCGTTTAGGGGATAATATTAGTCCTGGGACTTTAATGAAACTGTCTTCTCTGAAGCAAAAGATCAACGACGGATCTATCACGGTTGATGAAATAGTAAGTTTCTTACACAAAGCTTACAAAGTTAATGAATTAGGATCACAAGGAGAAGTTGTATTTCACGACGAGATAATCCAAAGAATTCAGCAGTTCTTTGATTGGATTAGAACGCCGAACTCAACTCAAGATTGGGTGTCAGACATATTGATTCCAAAGCCGATGCGAAGCTTAAGAGATGTTGATGATCCAATTCCAATAGAACTTGATCCAATTGGAACAGATTGGTCTCAGAAGTCTGAGAGATAACAGGAGCTATTATGCCGAAGATTATGAATCGTGGGAAGCAACAGATACTGTTCAACCTTCTACCAAATCGAACATTCGATTTTGAGAAAATATACACAATTGCTCAGATTACTGAAATTCGTGGTAGTCTACCTGACAAAATAAACACAAAAATTCTAATGCAGAGAATCATTAAAGAAGTATATGCATGGCATGAAGAGAACCGTCCAGCACTAAATAACAAAGTGTTACATCAGATTGATCGATTTGTTTTAATTGAACCACAAAGTGCTTATGCTGCAATGTTTCCAAAGGTACTTTGGTGCCAAAACTATAGGTGTCATAGAGTATATGACTTTTCTAATAGCACTAATTTACCAAAGACCTGTCCAGTTTGTCAGGGTAGACTCATTCAATTGAGATGGGTTAGAATCCATCGCTGCGGCGAAATGTTGCCATTACTACCTCCAAAATGTAATCGCTGCAATACTACAAGTCATATGTCATTAGAAACTAAAGATAGTGAGAGGATATCCAACTTTCAATGGATATGCAAAAAGTGTGGTCAGAAATCTCCCGTTACAGGTGGATATTGTCAAAGTTGTAAGTGGCCTGATCCAAAGTTAAGGCGTCTAGACATTGAAGTGCACCGTTCAAATCGCACTTACTATGCACACACGACATCATTGTTAAATATTCCACAAAAGAAACTTGATGGATTGTTATCAATTGAGGAATGGCCTGGGATAGCTGCAGCTAAGTTTCTTTCTATAGATGAAGTTAGAGGCAGAAAAATCTCTGATTTTAATCAACATGTTCTTACTCAAAGAAATGCAGAAGATGATGGATTGAGTGGAGAAGATTTAAACAGGTTGTTTGAGAAACAAGCAAACGGTACACTCACTCCAGAAGGTTTAGTAGAAGCAATTAAAGAACTACGAGATCAACGAAAAGAAGAGAAGAAAGCCAATTCCCCTTCTGGAGTCTATGATCTTCTTATTCGCAAGAGTGGTGTTCCAAGAGAAGTGTGGGATAGGGCTGGGCAAGACATTATTGAAACTATAATGCCGCTTGAAATGGGAACACCTAAGACGATTAGTCAAATAAACACAGAGCATCCATCAGTAGAAATCATGATTGATATGGGTATCTCTCAATTAACGTTAGTATCAGATTACCCTATAATAACTGCTACATATGGTTATAGTAGAGCTGATTACCAGCCAGATTTAGCACGCTTGAATCCCTTTCCCCCAATGAAGGAGCACAATGGTAGATATCCAATTTACATAGATCAAGTACACGCAGATGCCTTGATGTTGAGTTTAGATCCTGATTCGGTATTGAAATGGTTGATTCTAAACGACTGCAAGCCATTGATGCCCAATGGTAGTGACTCGAAAACAGCATCACAATCTTACTTTGTTAGTCTTTTTGACCAGGCAAACCTAAAAGAGACTATCCCTGCGGATTCTAAAGAAATTCGGATGGTATTTTCCTTACTACATACTTTTTGCCATACTGCCATACGTCAAGCAGGTTTGCTTTGTGGGCTAGAAAGAACAAGCCTTTCAGAGTATATAATGCCATCGACCCTAACTTTCGCAATATATTGCAACCATAGGTTTGGTGCAACGATCGGAGCTCTAACTGCATTATTTGAGCAGTCGCTGAGTCAGTGGCTTAATGCGATACACGAAACATACAGGTGTATTTACGATCCGGTTTGTCGTGAGAAAACAGGCAATTGTCATGCTTGCACCCATTTACCTGAGACCAGCTGCAAATTCTTTAACCTAAATCTAAGTAGAGCCTTTTTATTCGGGGGTACTGATGGGATTATTGGTGAAGTCAAGTGTGGCTATTTTGAGATTGATAGGCACTGAGATTATTTATGAAAAGCAACCAAGATAAACCCTCTCTTGTAATTACTATACCTTCGAGCTTTGGGTTAGACTTCGCATACCAAACTCGATCAAGGACAACTCTAGGAGTTCTGATCCAGTTGTTTTCCGAGGCTAAAGAAAGGGTAGTTATTGCCGCACCATTCATATCTCTTAATAAGAACAATTTGTTTAACAATGAGTTAACTGAAGTCATAAGTAGAACCCTCGTACGTGGTGTGGGGATCGATGTATTGAGTACTGGAACAAGCCTGAACAACTATGACTGGATAAGCGATAATTGGACATTTGAAGGTAACTTTAATCTATATAGACCCTCAGAGAACATTTCTGACGAGAGTAGATTGGGATCACATGCAAAGTTTTGTATTATGGACGGTATTTCTGCTTATGTTGGTAGCGCTAACTTAACGGGTCCAGGATTATCAAGTCAATTAGAACTGGGTCTTTTAGTTCACGGAGATATTGCACACCAACTCCAGGAGTTCTGGGATTATTCAATCGAGACAGGACTATTTGTTCTAGTAAGTTGATTACAAACTTACTAATTCGCTTATGTCCTACACTTCCAATGGAATGGAGGGAACGGAGTATGCGCACCAGAGATTCCTACCGGATTCATCTCTGAGCCATATTCGATCTGATCGTCTTTGATCCATGGTGCAAGTGCTTTGATATAGTCTCTGGCATCATCCAGGCTGTTGGACTTGGTATCCAGAGCCATGAGCTTGTCCATTACATCATTGGCATCGTTTAGAGGATAGATCATATCTTGGGCAGCCCATGCCCGGCAGATGTCGCTGGTGCGGTCATCCAGGATTACTAGGAGCTTGTAGTATTTGGTCTTGGCTTTCCTGTAGCCTTGCAGCCTGCCGAACTCACGTATCCGGAGAGCTGTGTGCTCTGCCAGCCCCTGCCAGTAATGAGATGAACGGTTGGCCAGGTCACTGAACTGGTCTTTGAGGGTATCGGCAAGCATTTCTTTGGTGTATCCCTGCTCAATAGCTTTTGATAGTGTATCTGCAAAGCTTTGGCGGACATCGGCTTCAAAGTGGTTGCCTATCCAGAACAACTGCTGTTTCTGGATGGTGGATGATAGGGACTTTGGCACTTCAGTTACGGCTCTATTAAATGAGATAATAATTTCAAAAAATCCGATGGTCTGAAAACACCCTGAAACTAGGGCAAATTTGCAAAAACCCTGATACTGAAACGTCCAAAAACGTCCAAAGAGCACTGTGACACAGTCTAAAGCCAGTCCCATTCATCTCACAACCCCATAAACAGTTACGACCATTGTGACAGGTGAAACCCATTTGCAAGTTTGGGTGATACTTTATACCAGTCCTGCATCGGTAGGCTCATTTGATCAGGCTGATCCTGCGCAGCAGCTGGCCGCCGGGGTGTGACAATCTGAGCAGATAGACGCCGGAGGGCAGACTGGCGCCGCTATCGCTTGTGGCGTTGAAGCTCAGGCTGTGTTCACCCGCCTCGCGGATGCCTTCATACAGCACCTTCACCAACTGTCCCTTGAGATTGTAGAGCCTGAGGCTCATATTGCCCTTGCGGGGCAGGCTAAAGCTGATGGTGGAGCTTGGATTGAAGGGATTGGGCCAGGCTGTCAGGGTAGCTTTCAGAAGGGGAGAGGAGGGGTCGTCCGCCGCGGTGGGGCTGAGCAGTTGGGGCACGATCTGTTGCAGCAGGTTGCGCACGCCATCCGCCTGCATGAAATAGAGCGGAAAACCAGTTAGAACCAGTCTGGCGGTGCTTTGCGGATAATCCACCCAGAAGGCCAGGCAGTTCCCGTTGCCAGCGCTTCCCTCTGGCATCTCAGCTGTATAGATGGGACGCGAAGCTCCGGTGAAGGTGTAGATGTAGGGCAGCATGCCGTTCCAGTTGCCCAGCAGTTTTCCGGGATCTGGAACCAGACTGGGATAGAGGGCAGATTGGGCGCTGATCAGGCAGGGGGAGTTGTTGTACACAAGTTCCACTCCCTCGGCAAAACTGTCCAGAAAGGAACTGGAAAACACGGACACAGTCTTCCATCCGCTCAGCAGGACCTTGCCTCCGCCGGAAAGATAGCCGCCCAGCAAATTATTGTTGTCCTGCAACAGGTTCTGGTTGAAGTCGTCGGCATGCCAGAGCACCAGTTTATACTGCCCCAGCACTCCCAAGGGAGGCATCCCGCTCTGGGCGACGTCCCAGGTGCCAAAAGCGAGGGGAGCGAGTGCGGCGGCGTAAAAGTCGTCCACCATTGCGTCGGTGGGGTTGATGTTGGCTCCGTTGCCGTCCCTGGTTTCGTCCAGGACCAGCAGGTCGTTGGCGAAGGTGAATTGTTCGGGTGTGGCGACCATGATGTTTGAACGCATGCTTTCCCAACCGTTGGGATCGACCGCGGTAATGCAGTATTCATAGGCAATTCCCGGCTGGGGGGTGGAGTCCGTATAACCGGGGTCGGGCAGTGATTGCTGGGTGAGCAGGGTCCATGCCTGGCCTTCCCCCTGGGGCCGGCGGAAAACATTGTAAGACAGGTTGCTATCTCCCAAAAAGTCCTCCCATTCCAGCCGCACGAAAGCGTTGGAGGGCAGGCATTGCGCCAGGACGGGCTTGACCTCGGTGATCTGCCGCAGCAAAGCCCAATGGTTGTGATTGGGGATGAGGGACGCGGCGTCGGTCCAGCCGTGGATTCCGCCGTTGGCAGTCCAGTCCGGGCCGGCGGAGACATGCAGGGAGTCCGTGCAACTGCCATTGTCAAACAGGAAAGGCACTTCGATCTCAAACTGGGTGCTGGTGTTGGAGATGGTGCGTGCCAGCAGGCGCAGGGGCGTATCGCTTGCGGCGTTGTTCCACACGCAATACTCCAGCGCGGGAATGCCGGGGCTGTATATCCATTGGTGGAAAAACTGGGTTAGATCCTGGCCGCTGATCTGCTCCGCCATGGCTTCAAACTCGGCGGTGACCACGTTTCCGTTGCAGTGGGTGGAAAACCATTGCTGCAGCAACTGGAAGAAGTGGGCGTCGCCAATCTTTAAGCGCAGCATGTGCAGCACGGAGGCCGCTTTTTCATAGGAGGGAGGAGAGAAATAGTTGTTGAAGTCTGGATCGTAGATGGTGCGCGGGTTGGAACCTTCCCAATTGATGTAGTATTGGTGATAGGAGCTGGCCACGTAATCCACCGCGCTCTGCCATCCGGAGACTTTGTCCGTCCACAAATGCTCTGAATAGGTGGCAAAGCCCTCGGAAAGCCACACATCCTTGAAAGTGAGGAAGGAAACCGCGTTGCCATACCACTGATGCGCAAGTTCGTGGGCGATGACGAGTTCATGGGCGCCGGTTCCGGTGATGATATAGTTGCCCAGGGTGGTCATGGTCTGATGCTCCATGGCGCCGTAGGTGCTCATGCTCACGACTGCGTTGCCATATTTTTCAAAGGGATAGGGGCCAAAGACCTGCGAGAAATAGTCAATCATCTGGGGCAGGCGGGCTAAATCGGCCAGGGCGTTATTGTATTGGTTTTGCATCACGAAGTTCTGAATGGGGATGTTGCCCGCGGTTTGCTCGATTTCCAGATAAGGCCCGGCGGTGATGCAGACCAGATAGGTGGTCATGGGGTTGTATCCGGTCCAGAATGTGGTGGAGGTGCCATCTCCGTTTTCCACGATCGCTTCGCGGATGCCATTTGCCGCGACCTTCCAGTCGCTGCGCATGGTTATCCGCAGATGCACGATGGCTTTGTCCCAGGGGTGGTCGTAGCAGGGCCACCAATAGCGGGCGGCGTCCGGATCGGAAATGGTGAACACGGTGTTGCCGGTGAAGATCATGCCCAGGTTGTAGGGCGCCGGGGAAAGCTGAGGAACGCCAGAGTAGAAAACCTGGGTGGTAAAGGTCTGTCCGGCGGGGATGTCGAGGCTGATGTCGATTATCCCGTTTGTGTGGGTGTAAGTGGCGGGAACATCGTTGACCAGCACTTCCAGGACGTTCAGCCCGACCAGGTTGTAGGGTAGTGAGGTGAGATGGGATTCGGCCAGCACGGTGGCCGCTACGTTGCCGTTTAACTGACGGGTGGCTTGATTGATGGACAGAGTAATCTCATATTCCAGCACGTCGAATCCGGTGAGGGAATCGGCTTTGCTGTCCTGTGTCAGGGCAGGCGGGAAATGGGGCTTGCGGAAAAGCCCCGGAATTCTCTCCACGGCGTGGGCGGCGCTGAACAGCACCGCGAGCATGATAATCACTGTTGCTATGGCATGGCGTTGCATCGTTCCTCCATAATATCTGGAAAGCATAAAAAAAAGTCTCTTATTTCTGTGATGCAATTCCTTTTCCAGAGTGGAAGTTAATTGGGTTTGAAAAATATTCCTTTACGAAAAAGGGGCTTTACCAGACTTAGTAGCCAACTCTGTTTGGAGGAGAAATGCGCAGATTTAGCATGTATGCCGTGCTATGCCTGATGCTGCTTTTCAGCATTGGCAGCCTGTTCGCGGCAGGCGAAACCATATATGAGATACGCGTGGAAGGGGCCAAGACCGTGGCCGATGAGCTGATCACATCCACGATCAGCCTGCGCACGGGCGGAATCCTCGACCCGGCTGAGGTGGCGAAGTCCATCAAACAGCTTTATAAAATGAGCATCTTTTCTGATATCCGGGTGCTGACCGAGCCTTACAAGACCGGCGTGAACCTGATCATCAGGGTGCAGGAAAACCCTGTCCTGGCCTCGATCGAGTATCCGGGTATGAAGGTGGTCAAAAAAGACCGCCTGGACGAGCTGATGACCGTCCGGGTGGGCACTTTCTGGTCGGAAAACCAAAAACAGCAACTGGTCTCCAAACTGGCCAATGAGTATCACACCAAGGGCTATAGCAACGCCCAGATCAACGTAAGCGAACGGGAAGCCGAACCGGGCAAGGTGCATGTGACGGTCTCGGTGAACGAGGGCAAGCGCCTGGCTATCACCCAGATCAGCTTTTTGGGAAACGAAAACTTTGATGACAAACAACTGCAAAAACGCATGAAGACCAAGCCCGCCAACATCCTGCGCTCAGGCCGTTTTGAACAGGAAAAGTTCGACACCGATATCCGTAACCTGGAGGCCTTCTACAAGAAAAACGGCTTTATCGACGTGCAGATTGAGCCGCAGAAGCCCAGGCAGACCGGCGACAGGTCGCTGGAGCTGATCATCCGCATCACAGAGGGCCAGAAATACACTTTTGGCAGCATCGATGTGAAAGGCAATGAGAGCTTTACCACTGAAGCTATCCTGGAATACTTTAGCCTGCAAAGCGGGGAAACCTTCGACCAGGGAAAGTTTGAGACCCAGTTGTCCAAAATCTATATGAAATACTTTGAGGAAGGTTTCATCTATGCGGAGATAGAGCCAGACCTGCAGAAAGACGGCAGCCAGCTCAATATCCATCTTAACATCAGCGAAGGCACCCGCGCCCGGGTGAGGCAGATTCACATCACAGGCAATCAGCGCACCAAGGAAAAGGTTCTGCGGCGGCAACTGGAGATTGCCCCGGGAGATTACTACCGGCAGACGCAGTTGATCCGCACCCAGCAAAACATCTACAACCTGGGCTTCTTCGAGCCGGATATCAAACTGGACTATACCACGATCAACAGCGACGGCGACATCGACCTGCAGATAGATGTGATCGATAAATCCTCCGGTGTGGCCAACGGCGGCGTGGGTTACAACAGCCAGGACAAATTTGTGGGGCAGCTTTCCGTCTCCATGAACAACCTGTTTGGCAACAACTGGGCCAGCAGCCTGAGCTGGGAATTCGGCGGCAGCACACAGAACTTCGAATTCTCCTTCACCAATCCCAATTTCCTGGATACGGACATCCTGCTCGGCACCAACCTGTATTACACGACCAAGGAGTGGAGTTCCTTCTTTTATAAGATTTCCACCCGCGGTGCCAGCCTGCGCCTGGGTCAATACATTCCCTGGGTGGACCGCACCCGTCTGGTGATGGCTTATTCCCTGTATTCCAAAAAATACAGGATTACCGACATGGCCAGTGTGATGAACAACGCCGATGCCAATGCCACCCTGATCGAGCTGAATTCCATGAACTGGCGCTATACCAGCGGATTGAGCGGCACGCTTAGCCGGGACTCCCGGGATAACATCTACTTCCCCAAACGCGGCACGCAGATGACCCTCTTTTCCGAGCTGGCGGGAGGTTTACTGGGTGGTGACTTCGATTATTTCAAGCAAATCGCCCAGGTGAACTGGTATATTGAAATGATCTACAACTTTACCCTGCGCACCAAGTGGCGCTTTGGCTACATCACCCCCTATGGCTCTTCTGAGGACGCTCCGCCAGATGAGAAGTTCTATCTGGGCGGCACGGGCGTGGATGGTATCCGCGGCTATCCAGACCGTTCTGTTGGCCCGGATGGCGGCGGCACAAGGGAAATCCTCTTTTCCACCGAGGTGGGTTATCCCATCGGAGGAGATCAGGTGGTGCTACTGGGCTTTTTCGATGCTGGCGACAGCTACAACACTTTCCGTAAGTTTAACTTTCTCAAATTCAACAAAGGCGTCGGGGCGGGAATACGCATCCGTTCCCCCTTTGGTTTGATCGGTTTCGACTATGCTTATGGCATAGATAATCGCAAGTGGGAGCCTCACTTGCAGTTTGGAACAACCTTTTAAAACATGAATTACAAGCATCTATTTGGACCGGTGTTGTCCCGCAGACTGGGGCATTCCCTCGGCGTGGACGTTGTCCCCTATAAGTATTGCCCGCTAAACTGCGTCTATTGTGAAGTGCAAAGAACTACTCAACTCACTCTGCAGAGGGAAGAGTTTTTCCCGCTGGAGGAGATAATCTCCGAACTGGACGAGTTTCTGAAAGGGCAACCCCCGCTGGACTATATTACTTTTTCCGGGGCAGGCGAGCCCACGCTTTACAGCCGGATTGGAGAACTGATCGCTTACATCAAGGACAGATATCCACAGTACAAGCTCGCGCTGCTCACCAACGGAATGTTGCTGGATAGGGATGATTTGCGAAGGGATATATTGCCCTGCGACCTGATCCTGCCCTCGTTGGATGCCTGTTCAGAACCAGTGTTCGAGCGGATCAACCGTCCGCATCCGGAGTTGAGCGTTACGAAACTGATCGAAAGCCTGGTCACCCTGCGCAAGGAATACAAGGGTCAGATCTGGCTGGAAGTGTTCATCATTGCCGGTGTAAATGATACTCAGGAAGAACTGGACTGCCTCTGCCGCGCGATCGCGGGAATCAAGCCAGACCGGGTGCAGATCAATTCTTTGGACCGTCCCGCGGCTGAAGAGTGGGTGCAAACCGCAGACAGCAAAACCCTGGACAGGGTGAGCAAGTATTTCAAAAAGCATCTGCAAATGCCCGTGGAGATAATCGCCAAAGTGCATCTGGAGGATTTGGGTCTGGAGCTGCCGCAGGAACTGGTCAGCAACCTGGAAGCTTTGCTTTCCCGCCGTCCCTGCACCGCCGAAGAGCTGTCCCATTCCCTGGGCATGCACATCAATGAGATCAGCAAAACGCTGCGCCAATTGAACATGGATAACAAACTGGATATCAGCAGGGAAGAGCGAGGAGTGTTTTACGCATGGAAGCGCTGAGTACCGCCATTGTAACCGCCGCCGGTTCCGGCACCCGCATGGGTTCCGAGATCAAGAAACAGTATCTGCCCCTGGGCGGAATACCCATTATGATCCGCACTTTGCAGACCTTCTTCGCATCGGAAGTGATAGACAGCATCATTGTCACCGCCCCGGAGGATGACGTCTCGTACTGCGAAGATATGATCAGGCAGTATTTTGATGATTCAGACAAGCCCTGGCTGGTGATAGCCGGAGGAGCGGAGCGTCAGGATAGCGTCTTTGCGGCGCTGCAGCAATGCCCTCCCTCTGTCAAATATGTGTTCATCCATGACGCCGTAAGGCCCTTTATCAGTGAAGAACTGCTGTTGGAACTGTATGAGATAGTGCAGCGGGATAAGGCTGTGATCCCGGTTGCCAGAATCAAAAACACCATCAAGAGCATTCAGGAAGACCACATCTGCCAAACCATCCCCAGGGGGAATCTGGTGCAGGTTTTCACCCCCCAGGTCTTTTCCTACAAACTCATCCGGGACGCCTACGACAAGGCCTATCTGGATGGATACATCAGCACTGACGACTCCGCCCTGGTGGAGTACCTCGGTGCGACGGTCACCTACAAATTCTGTCCCGACCTCAATATCAAGATCACCGACGAGTTGGACCTCTTTTTTGCCCGCCAGTTGGTGGACAACAACATAATCTAATGGAGATTTGCCCATGCTGAACCTGAAAGAAATCTGCTTCAGACTTTTGCACAGAATTGCCCGCAGCGACTTCTGTCTGCGCCTTACCCTGCCTTTGCCCGGATTGGGCTGCGGCGTATTGGGACTTGCCTTGCCCAAGGTTTCCGTAAACATCGGAGAATACGCTTCTAAACTACTCAAAGCTTTGGAATACAGGGGTTACGACTCCACCGGCGCCGCCTTTCAAGGTGACAGCCAGCAGATAACCCTGCTCAAGGATGTTGGGGCTCCCAGCACCCTGGTGAAGACTCTGGGAATCGAAAAGCAGGCTGGAAAACTCTTTTGCGGCCAAGTCCGCTGGGCCACTTTTGGCTTTGTAAACAAGGTCAACGCCCAACCCCACGAGGTGAAATGCAAACGCCACCTCTATGGCGCGCACAACGGCAACATCACCAACACCCGCGAACTCAAACTCTTCCTGAGCAAGGAAGGGCACACCGTGCTTTCCGACAACGACGGCGAGATGCTGGTGCACAGCGTGGAGCACTACTTTGACATCGAGATGGACAAGGCAGGTAACCCTGAAGATCCCGAGCTGCGCAAGGCTTGCATGCGGAGCGCGATTATCGCCACGGCAGACAAGCTCATCGGCTCCTACGCCGCGGTGGTTGTGGATCCGGTCACCCAGACCATGTGGGCGATCAAATCCGGCAGCAGCCTCTATTTTGGCGTTGGAGAGCTGGATGGCATGCCTTTTGCCCTGGCTTCTTCCGATCTGACTGCCGTGCTGCGCTTTACCAAGAATCTGGTCAACCTGCGGGAAGGCGAGTTTATCGAGTTCACTTCAGACTACTATCAGGTCTATGCCCAAAAGAACCTGCGTTTCAAGCGCTTGAACCAACCCGACGAAGTTTACGCCAAAGGTGCCAAGATAGACACCCGCGCGGTCTATTCCAAGCTGCGCGCAGAAGATGTGGAACTTTTGCCCGAATTCGAGTTCTTTATGGAGCAGGAGATCTATGCCCAGAGCGAATCCGCGGGCAAGCTGGTCAAGCTTTTCCAGGGCGGATCGAACACTGGGAAGAGGATGCTGGAGCTGATCGGCAAGGCAGGTTTGCGGGAGCAGATGTGCCAGTCGTTGCAGCAGATTTTGCAGAGTCCCGAGCTTGGCGACCGGCAGCAGATCTTTGAGCAGTTGCTGGCTTCGGATGAGTTCAATGAGTTTTACGCCAACACCCAGAGAGTCTGGCAGTCGCTGCTGGATGTGGCCGTGAAAGAAGATTTTGAAAAGAAGTATTTCTTTTCCCAGGAAAAGAACATCTTCATTGACCTGATAGGTAAGGAGTTTGACCTGCGCAGGATGTTACTCGCCAAGGTGCTGGACTCTCTGGCGGAGGCGGACAGCGTGGCGGAGTTTGAAAAGAGCGTGCAGGACTTTCTGGATTTGGTGAAAAACACCATCCACTGCAACCGCATCGCCTACACCATCGCCTGTGGCACCAGCTTTCACGCCACGAAGGTGGGAGCCCTCTTCTTCAATCAGATCGCAGGGGTGGAGATCATCCCCATTCTGCCCGGTGATTTCCGCGGCGAATACTCCAACTGCATCAAGGACAACGACCTCATCATCGGAGTATCCCAATCCGGCGAGACCAAGGATCTGATCGACATCTTCAACGATATTGACGCGTCCAACCTCAACGTGCGCAAGGTGGTGCTGGTAAACAACATGAACTCCACCCTCGGCCAGGAAAAGAGCGATGTGGCCATTCCCATCCTCTGCGGCCCGGAGATCGCCGTGCCTGCCACCAAGAGCTTTATGAACCAGATCACCCTGTTCTACTATCTCGCCATTCGCACGGCACGTATGAAACTGGAAGAGGGGATCAACGAGCTTGACAGCGAAAAACGCCAGGCAAAGCTTAAAGAGCTGGCCCAGCGTGAAAAAAGCCTGAACGACATTCCCCTGTTGATCCGTGAGACCCTGGAGAACACTGCGGATATGGTCGATTCCATCGCCGCCAAGATCTACATGGAACCATCTCTGCATATTCTTGCCACCAAGATCAGCGGCGTTGCCATGGAAGGCGCGCTGAAGATACGCGAGACGGTGCTCAATCACGCGGAAGGGCGTGAGGCATCAGAATTTAAGCATGGCCCGAACACTATCCTGGGCAAGAATACGGTTTTTGGCCTCAAAAACCTGCGCAACTTCATGCGCGCGTTCGGCAGCGTGATCGACTTGCTGGATGAAAGCAACCGGCAAGGCAGTATTGCTCAGGACGAAATCAAGTTAATCTACAAGGCTCTGGTGGATTACATCTTTACCGGAAACAAACCTTTCAACCTGTCACCGGAGGCGGACAAGGTGTTCGAGGAGCAGGTGAAAAAACACGACTTCTTCGCCCCGCTCTATCGCAACTATCCCCTCATCTACGTGACCGGACCGGACGAACGGGACGTGAACCTGACCATTTCACAGATCAACACCCACAAGATTCGCGGCGCGAACACCTATGTGATCGCCGAGGAAAACGAACAACTGCTCAAAAACGCCAGCAGCAACCCCAACGAAGGCCAATACTATGGCTGGGGTTATATCATGCTGCCCAAGACCGGAGACAGCCTGCTAACCTGCTTTTCCGCCACTGTGGTGCTTCAGCTGCTGGCCCTCAGGATGAGCGTGCGCAAGATGAAGAAGCTGGACAAGCTGAACATGGCGGATCACGGGGTGCATCCCGATGTGCCCAAAAATGTTTCCAAATCCATTACGGTGGATTGAGCCGTGTTCCGCATAGGATTTGGCTACGATGTGCACCGCCTGGTGGAAGGGCGCAGGCTGATCCTGGGCGGGGTGGAGATACCTTTTGCCAGAGGGCTGGAAGGCCATTCCGATGCGGATGTCCTCATCCATGCCATCGTGGACGCCCTGCTGGGTTCCCTTGCCCTGGGCGACATCGGCAGCCATTTCTCCGACCAGGATCCCCAGTATAAAAACATCGACAGCCGCGTCCTGCTCCGCAAAGCTTATGACCTTGTGAATCAACAGGGTTACCGGCTGCAAAATCTGGACTGCACGATCTGTGCCCAAGCCCCCAAATTGCGGGATTATATCCCCATTATGCGCAACAATTTGGCTGCTGATCTTGCCTGCCAGCCAAGCGAAATATCCGTGAAGGCCACCACAGAGGAAGGCCTTGGAGTATCCGGCGGGGGAGAGGGGATCGCGGCCTATTGCGTGGCGATTGTGAGGAAGATATGAAAGCAATCGGCGTTGTTGGCTACCATCACACCGGCAAGACCACCCTGGCCACCCTGCTGATCTCGGCTTTGTCCGGCAAAGGTTTTGAGGTGGCTTCCATCAAGGACATCCATAGCGAAAAATACCGGGCTGACAAGGAAGGCTCCAACTCCTGGAAACACGCCCAGGCGGGAGCGAACCAGGTCTTTGCCCGCGGCCTCAAGGATGGCGCTTTGATCCTCACTCCCAGTCCGGACTTGAGGCAGATTCTCGGCCTGATCCGGGCTGACTGGCTGGTGATCGAAGGCCTCAGAGACGCGGCGGTGCCCAAGATCGTCTGCGCGGACTCCCTTGCCCAGGCCGATGAGCTTTTTGACCCTACGGTCATCGCCTATAGCGGCAAGATCTCCGGACAGACCGATTCCCACAATGGGCTGCCCGTGCTTTCCGCCCTTTCAAAGGGGGAAGAGCTGCTGTCGCTTGTGCTTGCCAAGGCTTTTCCCATTCTGCCGCAAAGCGACCCGGAATGCTGTTCCGCCTGCGGACGCAACTGCTATCAACTGGCGGGGGAGATTCTGCAAGGTTTGGCAAAGCGGGAAGACTGTGTGCTGGACGGCAAAAGCGACCTGATCCTGGAAGTGGGCGGATCCGCGGTGACCATCGTTCCCTTTGTGCAAAAGCTGTTGCGTGACAGCGTCCTGGCTTTTGTGGACAATCTCAAGGACATCCCCCCCATGGGCGATATTAGTATCAAGGTCAGAAGATGAAGCCGGACAAGCTTTTTGCTGAAATGTTTGCCGGACAGGATCAGAAACTGCTCCAGGCCTGGCGCCAAGCCATAGTGGGCATTGCCGGAGCTGGAGGATTGGGCTCGAACGTAGCTGTCGCCCTCACCCGGGCTGGCATCGGCAAGCTGATCATCGCCGATCACGACAGCGTGAGTAAACCCAACCTCACCCGGCAGCAGTTTTTCTTCCGTCAGGTTGGGCTGCCCAAGGTGGCCGCCCTCCAGGACACCCTGCGCAAAATCAGCCCCTACACGGAACTGTCGGTCTATCCCCAGAAAATCACTGAACAGAATCTGTCCGGCATCTTTGGCAAGGCCGACCTGCTGATCGAGGCGCTGGATGACGCGGAGCAGAAAGAGATGCTGATCGAGACCTGGCAAAGCCTCTATCCCGAGCGTTATATCATTGCTGCCTCAGGAATTGGCGGCGTTGGCAAAAACGAATTGCTGCATACCGAACAGATGGGAACCCTCTTTATCGTGGGCGATGGAGTGAGCGAAATTCAGCCGGGAGAATCTCCCGTTTCCGCGCGTGTTGCGGTGGTGGCGAACATGCAAGCCAATCTGTGTCTGGAATTGCTGGCGGGTTTGCGCAAATGAATGCAGCCCAGATCACTGTCAACGGGCACCAAATCCCCTGGCAGGAAGGAATGACGGTTCGCGCTGTGCTGCATGCCATGAACTACAGCTTTCGCATGCTGGTCATCAAAGTGGATGGCAAGCTGGTCAAAAAAGAGGATTGGGACAGCACTCCAGTCCCGCGGGGCGCTGAAGTGAGCGTCTATCATCTGATCAGCGGTGGCTAAACTTGACCAATATGAAAAAATGCGCATCTTTCTCAGGTCTTCCCCGCAGCCTTCCCGTATGCCTAAGACATTCAAAAGTAATAAGATAGGTAATCATCCTTAGGTCATCCCTATTCAGGGTTAAGGATGACCCCAGGTTGATCCCAGCAGAACACTTGCCAGGATATTGGTGCCAAAGGGGAGCGAAAGCTGCTTCCCATGAGGAACTTGCCTAAAATCTTGCTCAAGGAAGTTAACATGAGCCAAATAATACTACCCCGTCCCTGCCGTCACCTGCCACAGGGATTCGGTGTAAGCTCACCTTGTGGCTCTGAACCAGATCTGCTGAGGCCGTAGTATGCTTTTTATAATCAGCGGCAGCCACTGGGCGCCTTTCAATATTGCCAGC
>ERZ795031.1510-NODE-1510-length-24132-cov-5.772978_pt1 | contig 24132 bp, 20 predicted proteins | sample MGYA00375123_ERZ795031 | MGnify/ENA primary metagenome ERZ795031 (study PRJEB30166, sample SAMN05720159) | activated sludge metagenome | isolation source: anaerobic digester from wastewater treatment plant | place: USA | collected 2015-04-21 ...
AGCGGCTTAGTTTGTTTCTATAAAGTTTTAACGATTATAGCTTAACAACTTTGGAAGCTCTGAGTCCGCGTTCGGAATCTTGCGCTTCGAATTCAACACTTGCGCCGACTTCGATGGTCTTGAATGAGTCCATGTGAAGTGCGGAGTAATGGAAGAAGACGTCTTTGCCGTCTTCACCGGTTATGAAACCATAACCTTTTTCCTTGTTGAAGCTTTTAACTTTTCCCAGCATGATAACACCTTTCTGAATAACATAACGAAGTAAGCCTATATTCAACAGCTTACCGCATAAGTTTAACACTTGTAAGAATAATAACAAGCAAATTGTTTTTATTTTTTAATCAACTATGAATGTGTCTACAGCAAAGCCTTGCCAGTAGTCGAGATCGTTCCATAAATATGGCATAAAGATTGTCTTAATCTGAACTGGTTCACCGGTTATATATTGATCAAAAGGGCAATTGCTGAAGTCGCTTTCGGTGTAGAGATCGACACAATTATCGTTCTTTAAGAAAAGAGCTTTGGCCGAGCGGGCGCCCTGATAAGTCGAGTACGTATTTTCATTATATGTGTCTTCGAGAACGACATAGGCGTCGCCATCCTTAAAATAGTAATTGGCGTAGCCGATATGAGCGTACAATTTTGTGAATTTGGATGAGTAGTCAGGATAAGAAGGCGCCTTATCAACTTCGAACTGGTAGTTGTAGAGTTCGGCGGCGGTTAAAGATTCAAGATCGACTTCAATTTCCATCTTGTCAATGGCGGTCTTTTCCAGAAATTCCACTCCAGGCCGGAACTTGAACATCGTGATCGCCGTTATTAAGCGATATGAATTTCCCGGCGTGAACTGGCTGCCAATATAACGATTGCCGTGAACGTAGACGGCGTTATCGGCATCGATAAAGAGCAAAACCGAATCGTCAGCCTTGCCAAAGTAAACGGCGTCAAAAGCGACGAGTTTGCTAAAAGCAACGCCTTTGTTATTAAGTCGCAGTGAAGAGGCGTGTGCATGAACATCGGCAAGGCTCTCAGCATCTTCCGCGAGTGTCGACAAATCGACATCGATAGCAGCGACCGACGAATATGAAGAAAGGACGACTTCGGCAGCGCCGAGATAATAGGATGGACTGCCGATAATTTGATAGGAGCTGCCGATTTTATCTTCAAGATTAGCGTAAATTGCATAATCAGCGCTTACATAGATGTAGCCCGTAGTGTCCGCGAACAGGAGTTTATATTGCTTTCCATAGGCGCTTTTTGAGGTGGCGGAGTCAAGGCGGGCGAGCAACTTGCCGGAGAATTTGACGTATTCAGAGGAGATGCCGACTCCGACTTCATTGGCGATTGTTTGACAGGCCAAAGAAAGGACGCGTATCTCGGCGATCGTCTGACTTTCTAATTCAGGAATCGAGTCGCTGGTTGAAGAATCAGAAGAAGAATCGCTCGTCGTATCTGAGGCGGTGCCGCCAGTGGTGTCAGAAGAATTATCTCCGCTCGTGTCTGACGAAATTTCCCCGCTCGTGTTCGAAGAAGACTCCAAAGAAGTGTCGCTTGGATTTGGCGTGACGCAGGAAGAAAGCAAAAGCATCATCGCGATTATTAGAACTTTAGTATTTTTTAGTTTCATGATTTGCACCCTTCGAGTAAGTATACTATGTATGCCTCGGTATTTAAACCCGAATGTTGCATCTCGGTGAGAAGTGATACTCTCATCACATCGCGAAGCAATTATGTTTACTTTACACCTGTCAAACTATTAAAATTATTATAGATACAACAGGAGAAAATTAAAAAGAGCAGCTACTTCGCCTTCATGCGGGGAACAACGGAAATGAACCGCCTGCGCCGCTTCAATCTCATCATGGGATTTCTGCACCTCGTGCAAGCTATCGCAATGGTCATCCTCGCCTGGCTCGTCTTGTTCGGCGCGATGCAACCAGCTTAATTATCAATCACTTTATAACGTTAAAAGCGCCGCGGAAACGCGACGCTTTTTATGCATAGTGAGAAAATATATAAGTTATATTTATATGATTAATACTTAAATAGGCGCTTCTCCTTACTTGAGAAACAAGAAAACCAATTAAGCGATGGTTTTTCCTTATTTTGTCTATCTATCAATATATAGTACAATAATCGTTGTTTTGCATCAGGGGTACTTTTATGAACAAAAATGAGGTATCGACAACATCTGTTATTGCAGGTATGCTATTTGCCTTTGCAGCAGCGCTTTTAGTAAATGCCAATCTGCAAAAAGAATATAAACACGGAGATTATGTTTTTAATGAAAACGCATATTTCGTTGAAAGAATAGATGATCCTACCGGATTCGTAAAAGCCCACAAATTTATCACACCAACCGATAATAAGTATAATACTCAAAAAACACGTTCTTTAGGAGCGAGTTTAATCGGCGATATTGAAAGCGTCTGGAATGCATATACAGGCGAGGGCACGAAAGTTGCAATTATTGATGATGGCTTCGATTATACTCATCCTGAATATACAAGAAGCGATGGAACCAGCGCCATTTTATCTACTAGTAGATATTATTATGTCAGTGGCAGCTCAGTGCTTTACCAATCCTACTCTACTAATCCGGCAAGCATCGGTGAAAGCTGGAATACTGAATACGAAGAATGGGATACTCACGGAACCGCTACATCGACGACGGCCGCTGCCCCGATGAATAACGGCGGTGGCGTCGGAATTGCTCCTGATGCCGATATATTGGCACTAAAAATAGATTTCTCGTTGCCGCTATTGATGCCGCGATAAAATACGCGATTGCCCAGGATGTTGATGTAATCAATATGTCTCTCGGCGCATATGCCCAAAGTTTCGAAGATGGTTTTGGAGATTCACAGACCGGATCTTCAGGAGTCGCCACATATTTACAAAGTGCCTGCCAACAAGCCTATGATGCCGGAATTATTGTTGTCGCCGCGGCTGGCAACGAAGCGACTGATTACAAATCATACCCGGCATGTAATTACAAAGTAATTGGCGTTGGCGCTATTGGCGATTGGGGCAGTAAAGGTAACGCAGACGCGTTAGCAGAGTTTACTAACTATGTTGGCGCATCACAAACCGGCGAAATAAATGTCGATATATTAGCTCCTGGCTACGTTTATACAGCTCATAAAACCGGAACAAAAATCAGTCCGACGCGGACCTATGAAGATACTCAGGGAACATCTTTTTCTAGTCCAATAATCGCGGGTGCTGCTTGTCTTTGGAAAGAAAAATTCCCAAACGGAACCCCTGATCAATTTTTAACCCAGCTTCAAAGTTCTGCTGACGGCAAAGATTATTACACGAGCAAAATGGTTCCTGTTAGCGGATGGTATTCAAGACTCAGTGATGCCGGTCCATCCAACATAACAAACGGCAGACTAAATGTCGCTAATTTGATGAATGCTGATGATCCATATGTAACAACAGTTCAATCAAGCCTAAGCATTTCTGTTGGCGAACAGCGTCAAATCGATTTAGACGCCTATAACGGCACGATTACGTATAGTTCTGGTAACACCAGCGTTGCCACAGTGAATAGTAGTGGCTTAGTTGAAGGAAAAGGCCCTGGAAGCACAACAATTACTGTCACTGCTACCAAAAACTCCAAAACAGCTACCGACACTGTCAGCGTCACTGTCGATAGTGCGGTAGCAACGACATCAATTGCTTTTGAACCAAATTCAGTAACCTTAAATACAGGCCAGACATATAACGCCGAAGAAACAATTATGGTTACTCCGAGTAACGCTTCGCGCATTTTTTTGTTTGATAGCTCGAACGATAGCGTTGCGACAGTCAATGAAGACACCGGTGTTGTGACTGCTGTTGGCGCTGGCACAGCATCAATTGATGTCATCTCGGTTTACGGCGAGGGCGATGATACTTTAGCCGTTACAGTAACAGCAACTAGCTCCGGAACTTACACAATTGGCTGGGGAACTGCTTCGGGGGATAATGGAACCTTCACCAACTTCTCTGATGTTTCAGGAACCGCCGCCGATTTCTTATCCTATACAACCGCTCAAAACAATGCTTCAAGCGCTCCCGCCTACAATGATTCAAGTAAAGAATTAAGACTTTATTATGCTTCAAGTGGATCTGGTTGCAGCATCACAATCACCCCTCTTGCGGGAATGATATATACCGGCTTTGAAATAACGGCTTCTAGCACTAGCTACACCCCAACCGTTAAATATTCAGTTAATGGTGGATCCGCCACGTCAATTTCGCCAAGTGGAACCACTTATACTGTTTCCAATCTGAATATTTCTTCGTCATTGACAATCCAAAATAGCAATACAACTAACACACAATTAAGGATTCTTACGATCGCCCTCACTTATGCCAATCCCAATACAAGCGATAAGATTATTCATAGTCTCTCAGCATCATATATTGGTGGTAACATCTATGTCGGTGGTTCATTAAACGCTGGTTCCGTAAGCGTTACGGCAAAATATACCGATGGCACTAAATATCCAGATGCCATTTTACCAACTAGCGACTACTCGCTTAGTGGATTTTCTAACACAACGGCCGGACAAAAGACAGTTACAGTCGCATACACTGGCTCATTGCCAACCTCATCATCACCATTAACGACGACATTTAGCGTAACCGTTGTCAATGATACGGTAACAAGTGTAAATGTCTCGAACAATAAGACATATCATCCCGGAGAATATCTCGCAAAAAGTGAGATTACGGTCACCCTTACATATGCGAGTGGCACTACTAATGCAACAACCGATTTCTCGTTTTCCGATGACGGATATCAATTCACTTATGCTGACACCAATAGCGGCGGTTCAAACAAATCAAAGCAGTTCTCAATTATCTACGACAGCGTCTCTTATTCTTTCTCAGTCAATGTCTCTAGAAATGCTTATCAAACCCCAAGTGGCGAGGCAAACTCCTTGTCTGGTACAGAATTCAACGGATCAACCGTTTCAAAGAGCAGCGGAACGCCAAGCAGCACTTCAGTTACTATCGATTCGATTAATTTTACAGTTACGACCAACGCTTATATTTACCAATCTTGTCTTTCCTTTGGAAAAGCGATAGGCTCTATCAATAACACAAACGCTTTTGAAAGAGATTTAACATCTGTTTCAATCGTTCAAAAATCCGGATCTCGACAAGACGGCGTGATAGCAATCAGCAAAGATAATCAGACCTGGGTAGTTTATTCTTCTAATGAAGTCGCAAAAGGCGGCTATCGTTACTTCAAAGTCGCATATACTAGCACTTCTTCTTTGTACAGCAACATTACTTCAATCAACTACACCTTATCAGGACAAGATACTGCCTCCAATGTCGCTAACTATGTGATGTACGAAGATACAACTAATCAATGTACAACAAAATTTTATCTCGCTATTGATAAATTAAACACAATGTCTAGTGCTGATAAAGAAGTCTTTTGGACATCCGCTGATTATGCCATTTCAACAGCAAGGGAAAGGTTGTTGGCGTGGGCAAGGCACGAGGGCAAAACATTAACATATAGCGATGGCGCTTATCGCATTATCGGCTCGGGTAATATTCCTTCTTTGCTTGATGTAAATCAATCTTCCCCTTCTATTCTCATTGTCGTTATTGCGATGCTTGGTCTTGCGTCATTTGGCGGATACCTATTCTTAAGAATCAAAAAAGAGCATTAATCAATAACTATCGTCAGGTAAATAATTCGCCAATATTGACTAAGTAAATATTTTTTAGGTATACAATCAATTTTATTTATATCTACTTTATTTAAATAAAAAATACAACCACAAAATATTTTTATCAGCATATTTTTCGATAGCATCGGCGGTATTTTTGTGTTTACCATTTTTTAGTTCAAAATTGCCTTGTTAAGAGTTTTGAAAGTGCCTATACTATGTAATACGAAGACGACAAATCTTCATACACATAAGGACGACTCATAACAAAAAAGACGAATGAAAACATAGTTTTTTTGTGCGCCAAAAAACGGCGGAATCGCCCCCATCACCAGCAGATTACCGTAATTACTAATAAGGGAGGATTGTATTATGGGAATGTTTAAAACGACGAATGAATTAATCGACAAATTTATCGGAAACGATGATGATAAACGCGCTGATTATTTAAAAAGAGAAAATAGCAACTTCGTCTATTCTCTTCCTTTGATGCGGAAAAACTTATCAAACCGCGCCGAAGAAGAATATTTGATGACGAATATTCTCCCGAAAAAACTCGTTGATCTTTATGAAGACGGCGTCGTCTATATCCATGACAAACAACTCAGTTCATACTGCCAGTCGATCTCCTGTCGCGATGTCGCGATGAGGGGAATTCCAAGCCTGGCCAAGAACATGCTCGAATCGGATGCCGCCTCGTCTTTGTTCACCCTCATCCGCCATTTCAGCAACATCGTAACCCTGATGAGCCAGCAGGTTTCAGGTGCCGTTATGCTCGCCCAGATGACGACGATTCTCGCTTCTTACCTATACGACGAAGAGCTTCGCGGCGTCGATTATTCCGATAAGCTTCTCGTCCGCCTGATGTATCAATTAATCTACGAACTCAATTTACCGTTAAGGGCCGGTTCCGAATCCGCCTTTTCAAACTGCACCCTCGAATTCGGCAAGCCCTCAGAAGATATCAAAGATGAATATGTCGTCATCGGGGGCGAAGCTCGCGAGTATAAATACTCAGAAATACCGGCCACTTATTTTGACCGCGTCAATGTCGCCTTCATCTCGGCGATGGCTAAAGGCACGAATACCGGCATCCCTTTGACATTTCCCTTAATCACCGTACAGATCGACGATAATTTTAATTATCATAATCCCGTCTTCCTTTTGCTCCTAGAAAAAATGTATGCCTGGGGCGGCGTCTATTTTGAAAACTTCCGCACCGAAGCATTTAATGATCCCTACTATAAAAATCTCAATCCTTTAATCAAAGCCAAAGACCCCGCTGTCTCGCGCAGCCTCTGCTGCCGGTTAAATATTAACCTCGGCCTTCTTTCACGCCTTGGCGGCGGTATTTTCGGATCCTCGGTCGGCAATGTCGGCGCCATTCAAGTCTTGAATCTCAACATGAACCGCGTGCTGATTGAATTCGGCCACGACGAGCAACTCCTCAAAGAGAAGATTCGCGAATACATGGAAATCATGGAAGAAGGTCATCTAGCTAAGCGGCAGTGGGTTGAAGACCACAAAGAACTTTATCCGACTTTCTTCTCCTTTAATAAAAATCTCAAAAACTACTTTAATGTCTTTGCCGTCACCGGCATGCACGAAGGCCTGATTAATGTTGGTTATCCGCTTGGCATGAATGATCCGCAAGGCAAAATGTACGCTCATGAATTAATGCAATATATGTCGAGCATCGTCGATGATTTTATCGTCCGCGACAAAGTCGCTTGCGGCATCGAATATGCCCCGGCCGAAAACGCCGGTATCAAATTAGCACGTAACGACATCAAATGGGCCGAGAGAAACGGCCGCAAGATCTTTGTTCAGGGCGAAGCCGATAACGTCTTTCTCACCTCGGGTTGCATGCTTCCCTTCAGCGAGCCGGATTTTACCAAACAAATCGAAAACGCCGCCGAGTTCCAGGGCTATGCTACCTCCGGATCGATTCTCCATCATTTTATCGAATCAAAAATCGAACCTGACATCCTTGCCAAATATATCGAAAGGCTGTTTCGAAAACCGATTAATTATATTACCCTTTCGCCGACTGTCAGCAGTTGCTTGTCCTGTGGACAAACACTGGCGGCCACCGACGCTCTCAACATCACCGAATGCCCGGTTTGCCACAGCAACGACATCGGCACTTACAGCCGCGTCATCGGCTATGTGCGCATGATTGCTAGAAAAAATATCAAAATTAACGAAAAGGGTTATTATCGCGGCGATTATAACTTCTGGAGCAAAGCTCGGCGTTTTGACTGGGCGCAGCGTCGGCGCTTTCACGAAAGTGACACCGATGATCAAGTACTATAAAAATCTGCTGCTTACTCTCGGTGAAATAAAAGGACATCCCGCCCTCTTGGTCCACGCCTTGACGGGATGTTCTTTTCGCTGTTTCACTGCTTTAACTTTAAAGAGTTAATTGAAAAAAAACATGATGATTATTATCTGATTGATGATGTCATTAAATACGTGATTAGACAAAAAGATCTCTTTGAATATGTCGTCTTCAGCGGCGGCGAATTTTTAAACGCCGCAATCGATGACTTGCGAAGTGATTTAAAGCAGGTGCGAAAAGTTAGCGATAAACCGATTATCATCTATACCAACGGAACGAATCATGAAAAGATGAAAACCCTTTTTGAAGAAGGTTTAGTCGACGGCTTTCACATTGATATGAAACTGCCTTATCATCTCTTAAACGAAGATGACTTTGATCTTGTTAGATTAACCATCGGATTAAGACTTGATAATCTCAATCTTTTTACCAGGCTTCTCCAGGCGATAAGTTATGCGGTTGAAACCGATTACGGCTATAGTAAGGTCCGAAGCGTCAGATATCCCTTTTTAAGCGATAGCGCCTTTGAAGAAAACCGGGCTTACATCGCTTCGCTGAATGCCAAATTTAATAAAGCAGTTCCTTACGAAGTAAACGACTTTATTTACGAAGAAGAATAATTTCGAAGCAAAAAACCGCTTTTTGCTGGTTTTTTTGATATTTTACGGAAGATTGTGACTGGTAAATAATCATCTTTGATTATATTTAAAGATTCATAGTGTATAATTTAAACGATTATTTCAGGAGAAAATTATGGAAAAAGATTGCACTCACGACTGCAGTACCTGCGGCGAAACTTGCGATGAAAGAACAGACGAGAAAGTCGATTTTTCGGCGAAGTTAAACGAGCACAGCAGCGTTAAGAAAGTCATCGGCGTCATCAGCGGCAAAGGCGGCGTCGGAAAATCGATCGTCACCGCGATGCTGGCGGTGCTGATGAAGCGTCTAGATCACAATGTCGCCATTCTCGACGCCGATATAACCGGCCCGTCGATTCCAAAATTGTTCGGTTTGAAAGAAAGGGCCTACGCCAACGATTTAGGAGTGATTCCGCTGGCGAGTAAAACCGGCATCGATGTCATCTCGATTAATTTACTGCTCGATAATGTGACCGATCCCGTCATCTGGCGCGGTCCGATCATCGGCAACATGGTCAAAACCTTTTGGTCGGATGTCGTCTGGAAAGACATCGATTTCATGTTTATCGACATGCCCCCGGGAACCGGTGATGTCGCCCTGACGACGTTTCAGTCCTTACCGGTTGATGGCATCGTGGTCGTCACTTCTCCCCAAGAGCTGGCCTCGTTAATCGTCAGCAAGGCGGTCAAGATGGCGCAGATGATGAATATACCGATTATCGGCATCGTCGAAAACATGTCTTACTTCCGCTGTCCCGATAACGACAAGGATTACCAGATTTTCGGCGCGAGCCATATTGAAGAAATCGCCTCTGAATATAATCTTAAAGTCCTCGCCAAAATCCCGATTGATCCACATCTTTCGAGCCTCTCGGATTTGGGATTGATCGAATTGTTTAAAGGCTCTTGGCTCGACAAAGTTCCTGAAGTCCTCGAAAAATTATAGTTAATACCGGTGCAGAGACTCCTTAAATAGGGGTCTCTTTATTTGAAAAAGATACTTAAAAAAAGATACTTATTGTTTGTGTTATAATTAAAAATACATTTGGAGAATTAACGGTGATTTATCTTGATTATAGCGCGACGACTAAAACTGACTCCCGCGTCTTGAAATATTTCAATGTCGTCAGCGACAAGTATTTTGCTAATGCAAACTCCCGATACAAACTCGGACGTATGAGCAAAAGCGCGATTAAAAAAGCAGGGCGACAAATATTGAATACGCTCGGCTTTAACGACCACGAAATCATATACACGAGCTGTGCGACCGAAGCCAACAACTTAGCCATCAAAGGTGCCATTGAAGCCTTAAAGGGTACTAAAAATCGAGTTATAACGACAAGCTTCGAACACTCCTCAATCATCGCTCCAATCAACGCCCTACAAAGAAAAGGCCTTCTTGTCAGCATCGTTCGTATCGATAGCCATGGCCAAGTTGATTTAACTCACCTCCAAGAGTTGATGAATCCCGATGTCGGCCTCGTCTCAATCGGATCGGTTAATTCCGAAATCGGCATTCGCCAGCCAATCGAAGAAATAGCAAAAATTGCCCATGCCTCAGGCGCTCTTTTCCATTGCGATGCAACGCAGAGCATCGGTAAGGAAATCGTCCCCCTCCACGTTGCCGATCTCGTCACTTTTTCAGCTCATAAGTTTTACGGAATTAAAGGCATCGGCGCTCTGATTAAAAGGAGAGGAGTCGCACTAGACGCACAGCTTCACGGCGGTTCGAGCACGACGATCTATCGGGCTGGCACTCCGAATACGCCTCTTATTCTTTCCTTATGGAAAGCCTTGTTTCAAGTCTACAAAAAACACGAGCAAAAATATGCTAAAGTTAAATCCTTGAATTCATATCTTCGTGAACTATTAACAAAAATTCCCTCGGTCGTCATTAATAGTCCCTCCGAGGCCTTGCCGCATATCTTGAATTTCAGCTTGCTTGGCCGTTCAAGCCGCAAAGTTGTCGAAATTCTCTCTCGACAGGAGATATATATTTCCAATCACAGCGCCTGTTCGAGCAATACCAGAAAATCACTCGCCGTATTGGCTTTGACGGGCGATGAAAAACGGGCCCTTTCGAGCCTCCGCGTCAGCCTTTCGCCGTCAACCACCAAACAGGAATTAAGAAAATTCGTTTCGGCATTAAAAAAGGCGGGAAATAGCCGATGAAAGCCGTCATCATCTCCGCCGTCTGGTGCCCGTCGTGCCTCATCATGATCGGGCGCTACCACGAACTGCGCGAAAAGTACCCGGACATCGAGTTTCTCGAATATGATTTCGACGCCGATAAAGAGGCGGTGGCGGAGCATAAAGTATGGAAGACTTTGCCGGTCTTGATTTTATATCAAGAAGGAATTGAAGTCGCCCGCTTCATCGGCGAAAAATCACTTAAAGAAATGACGTTAAAAATTGAGGCGTTACTCAATGGCAAATAAGTGGCAGAAACTCCTCTTGGCGGCCGCTGCCGTTTTCGTTTTATCGGCAAGCGGCGGCGATATCACCCCCCAAGAAGTTCGGCAAGCCGCGGAGGCGCCACTCGAGGTCAAGCTTCACTTCTTTTATAGCGAAAGCTGCAATTACTGCAGTCAGGAAAAAGTCTTCTTAAGCAGCCTCGCCGACGACAGTCAATACGATAACGTTACAATCGTCTCCTACTTAATCGACGCAAATCTTAAAACGGGCGGGGCGAATCCCGACTATGCGGTCAATATGCAACTTCTTGAAGACATCGCCGAAGTGTTTGATTTTTCCGTCGGCGTCCCGACGACTGCTCTGGGAGGAAAAGCTTTTTCCGGTTATGACGTGACCGTCCGCTACTTCATCACGCAAAGTATTGAGCGATATAGTCAGACGCCGCAAGTTGATGTCGTCTCAAAAATAATTGAACAGGGTGTCGCGTCGATTGAACCCGGTGATCTTGATAGCACAGAACTCGAAGTCGAGCTGCCCTTTCTCGGAGTGATTGATCCCAAAGCCATCTCGCTTGGTCTTGTCTCTGTTGTTTTGGGCTTTGTCGACGGTTTTAATCCGTGTGCAATGTGGGTTTTACTTTTTTTAATTTCTCTTTTGCTACCCAATAATGATCGTAAGCGCATCTTCATTCTCGGCGGCATCTTTATCTTGACCTCAGCTCTTTTCTATTTCGCTTTGATGATGGCGTGGATCAATACGGCGGTTTTCATCGCCGGCAACCTCGCCTTCCGCATCATCGTCGGCACTTTTGCTCTGGCGGCCGGAGGCTACAATCTTTACCAGTTTATTAAAAACATTCGCCAAAAGGATGTGGGCTGCGAAACGACGGATGAAAAGCAGCGGACAAAGCTGATGGACCGCGTTCGTAAAATCATCACTCAGAACAAGCTCATTCTCGCCCTTCTAGGCGTCATCTCATTAGCGTTGATCGTCAATTTTATCGAACTGGCCTGCTCGGCCGGAGTCCCCCTTATTTTCGCTTATATTTTGGCTCTGAATGATCTCGGGGGATGGTCGGGCGTCGGCTATGTCTTACTCTATATTTTCTTCTTCGTCATCGATGATATTATCGTCTTTACGATTGTGATGCTGACTTTAAAAATTAAAGTCGTGTCCAATAAAATAGCCCGCTACAACCACTTGGTCGGTGGCATATTAATGCTTGTCATCGGCATTTTAATGATCTTCTTCCCCACCATTCTGCAATTTAATTTTTTATCCTGAGCACTTGCCTTATAATCTTGTGCTCAAGATGTTAAAATAGTGTTATAAGCATCATAGTTTTTACTATGGCGATTACATAATATAAGGAGAAAAACATGGAAGAAAACGTTTACAGAATGCCGTTGATTGGCGACAAGGCTCCTGCCTTTACCGCAGTGACCACTCAGGGAATGATTAATTTCCCGGAAGACTACAAGGGGAAATGGGTCATCCTCTTCTCGCACCCCGCGGACTTTACCCCGGTGTGCACGACTGAATTTATGACTTTTGCCTCATTAGCAGATGATTTTAAGGCCCTCAACACCGAGCTTGTCGGATTATCCGTCGACTCGCTCTACGCCCACATTGCCTGGCTCAGAAAAATCAAAGAAATCGAATGGAAAAACTTCAAAGACATCGAAGTCAAATTTCCGTTAATCGAAGATATCCGCATGGATGTCGCCAAAAAGTATGGCATGATTCAACCCGGACAATCCAACACGCAGGCGGTCCGCGCCGTCTTCGTCGTCGATCCAAACGGCATCGTTCGCACTATTTTATACTATCCGCTTTCGATGGGCCGCAACTTTGATGAAATCAAACGCATCATTCAGGCTTTGCAAAAAGCCGATACTGATAAAGTCGCGACTCCTGCCGACTGGCGTCCAGGTGATGATGTTATCATCCCGACTGCCGGCTCATGCGGAACCGCTAAAGAGCGCATGGAAGATACCTCACCTGATAAGTATTGCCTCGATTGGTTTATGTGCTTCAAGCGCGAAGGCAAGAAATAGCCATTATCAACTACAAAAAACACTGATGTCCCCGTCAGTGTTTTTCTTATCTTTCATCACTGATGACGAACGACTTCAAAGCGCTCCAGAGTGTATAGTTCGTGCTTAGAAATACCGGCTTTGCTCAAAGCGATGCTGATTTGTTCCTCGACTGAATGGACACCCTCGATATTGGGAAGGAGCAAACCGCTTCGTCCGCGACAGCGAACAATGACGCCATATTTTTTGATATTCAATTCTTTTTTTGATGATATCGGCTCAGGCTCTTTCAGGATGTCGACGCTGTAGACGAGGTCAGAAAGCTCGGAGATGCTCACCGGCGGAAAGCGCGGATCTTCAGTTCCCGACGAAATGGCGTTTTGAATAATTTCATGGGCGATTGATTTCGTGGTTGGCTGAATCGTACCGATACAGCCGCGCAGCATGCCGTGTTTTTTTAAGCTGACAAACACTCCGGCGCGAGTTCGCTTTAACAGATTAGATGCTTTATCAATTGATAAAACTTGGCCGGTTTTTACATATAATTCAAGCGTTTGGCGGGCCAGTGAGACGTATTCATCTTCTTTGCGGCGGATGAGTTTTAACTTCTTCTCCTCTTTTTCTTCGTGCTGAGCCCCGTAATTTCTCTTCTCGTCAGAGTTGATGACTTCAAAGGAAGCGACGGCATAGCCGACACCGAAAGGTCCTTCGTATGAGAGGAGCTTTGCAGAGACTGCCAATTTGTCTAAAGTGCCGGCGAGGATTAATAGCGAGCGAAAGCCGCACTCGCCCGCCCCTTCAACCATCTGCGGATCAAGATTAAACAAATCGAGGAAGTTACCGCTTTTGAGCACTTTGCAAACAGCTTTATCAAAAAGAGGTCCTTCTTCAGCATAACCATATGGACCATCGCTTTTCAGCATATGCGATAAATCGCCGCTGGCGATGACGGCATACTTTTTTGTGGCATCGCTCCTAATTATCTCTTTAATCATCTTTCCGTAGTTGTAGTGAGTTAAAAAAGAAAGGCCGGAAAAAGAGAGTCGCACGACTTGATATTCGCGGTAATGCTGATTGATGAAATATAAGGGAATCATCGTCGCGTGGTCAAGCGGATTATTCGCCCTCCCGTCAGTTCCGGCCGGAAAAGTCGTTTTCTTCGCAAAGGAGGCCAGCTTCTTGACGTAATCGACATCATGCGCGACATTAAACGATATCTGAGGCGCTTTATAGTCAGCGAAATTACCTCGCGAGGACAGACCGCCTTCGATATGAAAATAATCTTCATAAGTCAAAGCGTGAGGCGAGATGATCACAATCGTATCCGGTTTATATGCCGCAATTTCTTTAGCAACTTGCTGGTAAGCCGCAATGGTGGCTTTGATAGCCTGTTCATCTCCTCTCCCGATTTCGGGAATAATGAGCGGGGGATGGGGAACAAAATATGCGCGGAGATTATTCATGCTAGACATTTCCGATGTAAATATATTTGAGTCCGGCTTTTTGAGCGATGGAGCGTGCGAGATGGAGTGTTTCAAGAGGCGTGACATGGGCATTAAGCATGCGCCAGGCCGGGAAAAAGCGGCTGATGTGCCACGGCACTTCAAGACCGAGATTTTCGACGATGGCCGCCACCAATTTCTTAATCTGATATTCCTCGTCATTTAGTCCGGGGATAAATAGCGTCGTCAATTCGATATGAATGTCGGCTTTTTGCATTGTTTTTAAATTATTTATAATTGTTTTCAGATTGCCGCCGCAGTGCTTGGCGTAGAATTCATCATCCGGACCTTTGATGTCGATATTTGCCGCATCGAGATAGGGAAGGATTTCGCGAAGCATCTCTTCACTCATAAAACCATTGCTGACCCAGATGTTTTTAAGACCTTTTTCCCGAGCGAGTTTCATCGTTTCAAGAGCGTACTCAAAAAAGACGGTTGGCTCGCTGTAGGTATAAGAAATCGAAGGTGTCTTAAACTTCAAAGCTCTCGCGACATGCTCACCGGGTGTCACTTCATCGCCCTCGACGACATATTCATTATTGGGTGTCTGCGAGATTTCGTAATTTTGACACCACGGACAATGCATGTTGCAGCCGACGGCGGCAAAGGAGTATGTTTCGGTTCTCGGCCAGAAATGATAGATTGGCTTTTTCTCTATCGGATCGATGGCGGCGGCGATGCAAAGGCCGTAATTAAGCGAATACAAAACACCGTTGATGTTTGACCTGACGCGGCAGATGCCGCGATAGCCGGGAACGATCAGGCAGTGGTGGCCGCAGACATTGCATCGGACTTTGCCTTTAGGCAACTTGTCATAGAGAAGAGATTCTTTCATGTCACTTATTTTACTATAATTCGCATTTTTCAGCATTTTTTATAGCGCTTTCATCTCTCGGAGAGCAAAAAATTTTTGTGCTATGGTTATCAATATGTATAATAAAGGCAAGATGGAACGAAAAGGAGGTTAATCCATTATTCACTATAGATAGCGCCTGGCCCTCTATTTAAAGAGGGTGACGAGGAACAAGGTTTTCGAAAGATTCGGCGGGTGCCTTGTCGGTCCGAGCGGCCGTTAGAAAAGGGACAAAATCATAGAGCCCTGATCATGCTTAGCCTTTCATCTTAAAATACATCGAACATTTTCGATATATAGATAGTGGATTTAATTTAAACATGAAGTACTGAAGTGCGATTTTGCATGGATGCTTGCTTTTATAATTATGAGCAATTATCCCAATCTTTTTATATTGTAAAAAATGGGAGTATTAACAATGGAAAAACAAGTTGTCATCGAAGAATTCGCCAAAAAGCAATTCAACGAGAAAGTAATGCGCAGCTCGCTGCCGTTATCAGTCTTTAAAAAGTATCAGCAGGCCCTTTGCCACGAGACCGAAATCGACCGGGAAACAGCAGACGCCATCGCCCACGCCATGAAGATCTGGGCCATCGATTTAGGCGCCACCCACTTCTGTCACTGGTTTCAGCCGATGACGGGATTAACCGCCGAAAAACACGAATCGTTCATTCAGATGGATGGCGAAGGGGAGCCGATCGCCCGTCTATCGGGAAAGTCGCTTTTAAAAGGTGAGACGGATGGTTCGTCCTTTCCTAACGGCGGACTCCGCACGGCTTTTGAAGCGCGCGGCTACACTTATTTAGATATTACCTCTTATGCTTTTGTCAGAGGCCATGTCCTTTTTATACCGTGCGTGTTTGTCAGCTATACCGGCGCGAAGCTCGATCAGAAACTTCCCCTGCTCGTCGCCTTAGAAAAAATGAATGTGAACGCATCAAAGATTTTGCGGAAACTAGGCTATGATGGTTTTAAATCCGTCAAAGCCATGATCGGCCTTGAGCAAGAATATTTCTTGGTCGATAAGGCCCAGGCTTTAATGCGTCCGGATATCGTTTTTACCGGGAAAACGCTATTTGGTGAGAGCATGCCCAAAGACCAAGGCATGAATGATCACTATTTCGGCGCTTTGACCGAACGCGTCTCTTCATTTATGAAAGAAGTCAATCAGAAGTGCTGGGAAGTCGGCATTTACGCCTCGATCGAGCACAATGAAGTCGCCCCTGGACAATATGAGTTTGTCAGTATTTATAACAACGTCAACGTGGCGGTCGACCAAAACATGGTCGTGATGGACATCTTAAAAAGAATGGCCTTACGCCACGACTTAATCTGCTTATTAAATGAAAAGCCGTTTGACGGCGTCAACGGGTCGGGCAAGCACAACAATTTCTCGTTGATGACCGACACCGGCATGAATCTTTTTGAACTCGGCGAAGACCGCTCTTCAAATCTCAGATTCCTCGTTTTCGCAACCGCCTTTATTCAGGCGGTGGACCGCTATGCGACATTAATCCGCATGGCGTGCTCGGATGCCGGAAACGACTATCGCCTCGGTGGTCACGAAGCCCCTCCGGCGATCGTTTCCGTCTTCTTGGGCGACCACCTTCACCGCGTGTTTGAGGAATTGGCCAATCGCCCGAATGTGACGCCGCTGGAATTTGAAAAGTTATATTCGCCAATCAATAACCTCTCGGCTCTTCCCCTCGATATAACTGACCGCAACCGGACTTCACCGGTTTCCTTTACCGGCAACAAGTTTGAAATTCGGATTTTAGGTTCATCGCGCAATCCCGCCGCCCTCAACACCGTTTTGCTAGCCGGCATCGCCGAGGCTCTTGGTGAAATCGACCTCAAACTAAAAGATATCGAACCCGAGAAACTCAGCGAGGGAATTATTAAACTCGCCCACGAAATCCTTTCTCGCCATCATCGCGTATTATTTGCGGGTGACGGCTATAAAAAAGAATGGGCGGAGGAAGCAGCTCGTCGCGGTCTAGAAAACTATCCGCATTACATCGACAGTGTCGAGACGCTCAAAACGCCACTCGTCCGCCGCATGCTCTCTTCTTTAAATGTCCTAAGCGAAGCGGAAATCGATGCCCGCTATGAAATTTACTATACCGAATTTATTGAAACCGTCCTCACGCAGGGAAAAACGCTCGTGTCGATGGTCGACAAGGGCATTATTCCGGCATTGATTAAAACCGCCGCCCTCTATAAGAGCACGGCGATCGCGATGAATGGTTCGGCGACGGCTATCGCCAAGCGGAGCGCCGAATGCGGCCGCCTTATCGATGAACTCGACCGCCATAATGAACTGCTATCCGCCGGCATTAAACTCGCCTCCGGAAATCACAGCAAGAAAGAAAAAGCCGAAATGTGCGTTCATAGCATCCGGCCTTTGCTTCAAGAAATCAAAGATTTATGCAATCAGGCCGAGCGGATTCTCCCCAAGGAATACTATCCTTATCCAACGCTTTCCGATTTAATTGTATAATTAATCAGCAGGAGGAAAGACATCATGTGTGGCATCGTCGGAGGCGTATCGAATAAACCGATTCGCAATTATCTCATCGAAGGACTTAAGACAATTGAATATCGCGGTTATGATTCAGCCGGAATCGCCGTGTTTAACGGAAAAAAAGCCGAGATTTACAAGGTTAGAGGTCGAGTTGAAGACTTAGATAACAAATTAGAAAAAAGGATTGATGGATTGGTCGGCATCGGGCATACGCGGTGGGCCACCCATGGCGAGCCCTCGGTCATTAACGCTCATCCTCACGCTAGCAAGTCCGGACTTTTTAGCATCGTTCACAACGGTGTGATTGAGAATTTCCGCGCTGTTAAAAACGCCCTGATGGAAAAAGGGTATTCATTTCTAAGTGAGACGGATACCGAAGTCATCGCCAATGTCATCGAAGAAAACTACCGCCACACAGGAGATGTATATAAAGCCATCAGCAAGATGATGAGCGATGTTAAAGGAAGCTATGCCCTCGCCATCCTGTTTAACAAAGAGCCCGACATCATCTATTTTGCGAAAAATCGTTCTCCGCTTCTGATCGGTCGCGGACAGAATGGAAATTTCCTTGCCTCCGATTATCTTCCGATGCTTAAGGTCGCCGATCAGTTCGTCACCATCAGCGACTACCAATATGGTTCGATTTCGCTTGACGACATCAAAATGTTTGGTCGCAATGATCATCCTCTTCCTATCGTCTTTCATGAGACGAAGTTAAAACCCGAGGCTCTGGATTTAAATGGTTATCCCCATTATATGCTCAAAGAAATCGAGGAAGCCGATAGCTGTGTCAAACTTCTTGTGGACAATTATTACGACGGCAAATCCTTTTTGTTCGATAAAGAAATGATGAGGAAAATCAAAGAGGCCGATAATATCGTCTTTCTTGCTTGCGGCACGAGTTATCACGCTTGCCTTCTCGGCAGTCGTTTCTTTAAAAACGCCGGAAAAATAAGCGATGTCTATATCGCCAGCGAATGGGCTTATAACCCCTATACATCAGGTAAAAAAACGGTCTATATTTTTATGAGTCAGTCAGGCGAAACCGCCGACTTAATTCACTGTCTTTCTGTCGCTAAAAAAATGGATGGTACAATCATTACCATCACCAACACTCAGGGTTCGACGCTTTCTCGAAGCGCCGACCACACCCTTCTTCTTTACGCCGGCATCGAGGTGGCCGTTGCATCCACGAAAGCTTATGTCGCCCAAGTCAGCGCCTTAGCTTTGCTGGCGGGCGCGCTAAATGATGACGCATCGGTCATCGCCGATTTAGAAGCGGTGATAGCCGCTCAGCAAAGCGTTATCGATAACCACGACAAAATCAAAAACCTCGCCTCCTTTGTATCGGGCAAGAACGATGTCTATTTTCTCGGTCGCGGCCTTGATTATGATTTGGCCTTAGAGTGCTCGCTCAAACTCAAAGAAATAACTTATATCCACAGCGAAGCTTTTCCGGGCGGAGAATTAAAACACGGGCCGATTGCCTTAATTGAAAAAGATACGCCGGTCATCGGCTTTATCTCCGATGCCAAAACCGAGCTCGCGATGCGCTCCAACTTGCATGAAGTAGAAGCCCGCGGGGCTCGCGTCATCGTCGTCAGTTCCATAACCCTCGCTCATCCGGAAGACGACTTTGTTGTTCCTTATGCCCCAAAATACTTAAGTTCGCTCGTCAAAGTGCTCTTCGGTCAGTACCTCGCCTATTATGTCGCTTTGAAGCGAGGACTGAATATCGATAAGCCGCGCAACTTAGCAAAATCCGTCACCGTCGAATAAAACATATTAAACCTCTGAGCATATCGTTAGCACTCTCCTATTGACAGTGCTAAAATTTATGCTACAATAGAAGTGCCCCTAAAGGGGGACACTGAAAAGGGAGGTGAAAATATGAGAAATAGAAAAGGAGAACTAGTTCTTCACGATCCATTTTTCGACGATTTTTTCCCGCTTGATCTTTTCAAAACGGATTGGCCGGATACCCGCCGCCACACCACGATGAAAACCGATATTGTGGCAAAAGATGACCATTACGAATTAATGGTTGATCTTCCGGGTCTTGCCAAGGAAAACGTCGAGATCTCGCTTGAAAATGGTTACCTATCAATCAAGGCCGCACAAAAAGGCGAGACCAATGATGAAAAGGAGAACTACATCCATCGCGAGCGCTACTATCAGTCGGAGTGCCGCAGCTTCTATGTCGGTGACGGTGTCGAAGAAAAGGATATCGCCGCCAAAATGGAAAACGGCGTGCTGACCATCACAGTCCCGAAAGAGACGCGCAAAGTCGAAGCTAAACGGATGATTGAAATCCAGTAATCTCTCATCAAAAGGCACTCAGATGATTCTGGGTGTCTTTTTTGTTTTCTTAAATTAAGCGCGAAAAGTATTATGAATTCACGTTCTATTTTAGAGCCCCATTTTTGGTGTCTTACAAAGAACCATTTATCGCATCAATGGATTCTAGAATTGCGCGACTTTTCTTTTGCGGCCGACGATGTAGAAGCCCGCTGCTGTTGCAAACCCCAAAACGACGACTATGACAATAATCGCCGTAGTGCGGTTTGTGGTTGTATCTAAGGCATTCACACTTAATGGAGTGGTAACGCCGAAGTATGCCTTCAAATAGGCAAGAGTTTGGGCGCCCGTTTTCGGCGTAACGCCAAACGAATACGAATCGAATTGATTTTGCTCAAAAGTCGGAAGGCAAAGATAAGTGGCAATCGCCGCACTCGCGGCTTCAGCGCTACAGGCTTCCGCTTGTGTGTCAATGGTGGCAGCGAAATCGAGGACGGCTGTCGACGCGGTCGGTGAAAAACCAACACTGGTCCCATCCTGTTCCCAATCCACAGGCTCACCCGGATCTCCCTGATTGTCTTGGCAGCCGACTAAAGACAGAAGCACGAATGCTAGGAATGCAACTCTAGATGTAAACAGTTTACTCATAATCTCTCCAATGTTATCGTTAACAAATTGATTGATGGAAAATTCTGGGCTGGAATAATTTTGACTTATGTGCGCGTGGATTTGCCGACCTTAAGGACCGGGGCGTAATAATTGACGCTTGTGGTGGCGCTGCGAGGATGATGAATTTTCTTAAGCAAAAGCTTGGCGAGTTCAATGCCGATTTCATAGATTGGCTGATGGATGGTGGTGAGTTGCGGACTGATGATTAACTCTTTTCCCAACCCATCAAAACCCGTTACGGCCAGGCTTTCTGGAACTGGGCGATTGAGGAGATTGGCGGCTTGGATTACTCCGGCGGCCTGATCATCGCTTGAGCAGAGTACACAATCAATGGATGGGTTATCTGACAGAAGTTTTTTTCCAGCTAAAAAGCCCGAATTTGCGTTATTATCAGTGAAAATAGCCAGTTTTTCTTCGTATTTTATGTTTCTTTGTTTCAGAATGTTTCTGTAGCCATCAAAGCGATCTTGTGTGAATTTCTTGTTCTCTTTAATGCCGACAAAAGCCAATTTCTTATAACCTTTATCTAAAGCGTATTCGGTCATTAGTTCCATACCTTTGACATTATCAACATCGATACAATCGACATTTTCGCTATGGCCGAAAAGGACCAGCGGCTTTTCAAGGGCAAGGGCCTTCAGATTATCTTCGTCTTCGAGTGTTAGACCCATGAGAATTAAACCGTCGACGGCTTCGTGGTTATACCATTTTTTGCTCAGCAGAACCGAATAACCATGTTCGCCGAGGTATCCGCTGATGCCGGCGCTTACCTGGAGGACGAACTGGTTGGTTGGATCAAGATTATATGGAACATATAGGTAAATGATGTTGGTGCGATTATAGACAAGGGCTTTGGCGACATTATTCGGCGAGTAATGATACTTATCGACGGCATAGAGGATTTTTTCGCGAGTTTTACTCTTAACTAATTCCGGTTTGTTTAAAGCGCGCGAAATAGTGATCGCCGAATATCCTGTAATTTTCGAAAGCCCCTTTAGAGTAATGCCCATTGCTACCTTCCTGACTTTATTATAAGCGCAAAATGGTATCGTTGTCAATTTTATTAAAATTATAGAGACCGGGAGCAATTCGTGAATGCGGAAGGAGTGCAAATGCCGTGGAATTGATATAATAATTACATCATGAACACATTTAAGAACCTTGAGCTCATCGATAAAGAGAGAATCAACCGCTTGGTCAGGGATTCTTTTTATTATTCAGCCTATTCATCGAGCGAACTCGTTTTTGAAAATATGTTCGTCTGGAATTTTAACCGTCAGATCGAAATATTATGGCTTGATGAGGACTTAGCCCTCGTGCGAAGCTTCGAAAAAGATAATCGCTGGATTTTCTTTCCACCCATCTGCCGGACACCCGATAAATTCAAGCAAGGTTTAACCCATATTAAAAATAACTATCCCAGCGCTTTAGTTGGCGGATTATCTAAAGATATGCTGGCAATTGCCTCAATTGAAGGGGCCCTGTATCTCTATGACGACTACTATTCGGAATATATTTATGATCCGGTCGAATTGGCAGAGATGATAGGGGGCAAATTTTCTCGCAAGCGGAATCTTATTGCCCAATTCAAGAAAAAATACTCATATGCATTTGCCCCGTATACTGACGAATATCTACAAGCCGTCAAAGACTTTCTTTATCGCTACGAACAAGAGGGCGGAGCCAGAGAAGACTTCGACGCTATTTTGTATGCTTTAAATAATCGCGAAAAGATTGATTTGTTCTGCGATTTATTACTGGTTGAAGGCTTGGTCGTCGGTTTGAGCATCGGGACCATCAGCGTCTTTAATCACGCCGTCATCCTGTTTGAAAAAAACGATTTCAACTATGTTGGCAGCGGTGCCGTTCTCGTGCAGCTGACGAGTGACGCCCGCTACCGCAATTGCCGTGTTTTGACGAGGCAGGAAGACTTGGGGTTGCCCCAGCTACGAAAGGCAAAACTCGCTTTTAATCCTATCGAAAAAGAACGCAAGTATTCGTGCTTTTTTGATAACGCCACTATTCAGCTCTATCATTTGTATTTGGCGTCTTTTGAAGATTCACGCGACTATGTCGACTTCTTCTTTTTACATTATTATCATCCCGAGCGCGCTTTTGGCGTCCAGCGCGACGGAACAATTGTTTCCGCTCTCCACATCATCATGAAACAAATGATTTACAATAATAAAATTATTGATATGCCATTTATCGTCGCTGCCAGCACCGATCAAAAGTACCGCCGGCAAGGGCTGATGCGCGAGGTGATGGCGAAAACTTTTCAAGCTCTGATCGCCGAGGGTCAGACCATCGTTTCGCTTTATCCTGTCAATCCGGATTTTTATCGCGACTACGGATTTGTGCAGTATACCTTTACCCGCGACATCAATTCATATGCTAAATCTTTTGAATGCGGCCTCGAACAAACCAGTGATGCTGCCCTTTTGGCTCGCATGTACGATAAATGCATCAGCGAATACGAAGGTTATGTCGTCCGCGATGAACAATATTATACGCGCTACATGAATTCTCTATGGCAGGACGGCTATGTTTTTGAGCTGATTAAAAAAGCGGGCGAAGTCGTCGGATATCTCGTCCGCAAAGATGAAGATATCAGCGAAATTCTTTTGTGTGGCGAAGAAAAACCGATGCATAAAGACCTCGACACAACGGATACTTTTATGCCACATCCCGATGGTGATATACCCTCGAATATGATTCGCGTTCTCAATGTCGAAAAGCTTTTGCTCAGCATGTCTTTTGACCGGGATACTTCTTTTGATCTCCGCCTCAAGATTACTGATATTTTTGTAAATACAAACAATCTCGTTCTCGACTTGTCGGTGCAGAGCGGCAGACTCGTTTTGTCGCGCTGCGATAACTATGATTTTGAAGTGAGTATCGAGGCCCTGACCGAGGCCCTATTTACCGGCCGCGGCGATGATCGTCTCGCCTTTCTTTTCCCCCACAAAAAAATGGTTTGTTTCGATAAATTTTAATATAAGCATGACGATTATACTGACGTTTGTCATGTGATAAAATATGAGTAGTGTTCAAGACACTTATTTTTAATGAGGTAAATTATATATGAAAAAAATTGTTATCGTTGGCGGAGTGGCCGGCGGTGCGACCGCGGCGACCAGAGCCCGGAGGCTGAGCGAAGAAGATGCGATCATTG
>ERZ795031.1514-NODE-1514-length-24095-cov-12.811065_pt1 | contig 24095 bp, 21 predicted proteins | sample MGYA00375123_ERZ795031 | MGnify/ENA primary metagenome ERZ795031 (study PRJEB30166, sample SAMN05720159) | activated sludge metagenome | isolation source: anaerobic digester from wastewater treatment plant | place: USA | collected 2015-04-21 ...
TTTCGGCGCTTAGATCAACAAATAGCCGCGCGAATTCGGCTCCGCACGCGTCCATGAGTTTTGGGTCCACCTGGTGATTGATAAAACGGTCCACTTTCAGGATGCCAGAACCAAGATTTTTTCCATCCCTTAAGATTCGTTGTTTCAACAGTTCCATGCTATTTCTCCTTGAGGGCAAGGCTGGATTTGTAGTAGATACGCGAGCATCCGTCTGCTTGTCAGGCTGAGAAGACGCTTTGCATAGTTTAGCGTTGATTACTCGTCATTGATTGAACAACGACCAAGCCATCCGACCGGGAAGTTTAGTCTTTTTGATGAAGCAAGTCACCCTGGGAGACGGTGACGGCCTTACCGCCAATGTACACCCGGTCTGTGCCCAAGCGAACCCAAACTTCCCCACCGCGCGCGGAGGCTTGGTAGGCAAAGAATTTGGTTTTATTCATGCGTTCAGCATAATACGGCGCGAGCGTGCAGTGCGCCATGCCAGTTACAGGATCTTCGGGGATGCCTGTGACCGGCGAAAAGAAGCGTGAAATAAAATCGTAGCGTTCTTTACAGGGTGCGGTAATAATCACATCCGGTTGTGGCAAAGTGGAAATCTTCTTAAAATCCGGCGCAAAGCTTCGCACCGCATCGGAATTCTCCAGCTCTGCCAGAATAACCTGGTTGTTGACAACTGCAGCCGCGAGCGGCTCTTGGCCGAGCACCTCAATTAATTGCTCCGTGACCGGCACAGAAACGGGATCCCGTCGGGGCATGTCCAGTTCTATCGTCCCGCGTGAGAAGCTGGCGGTAATTGTTCCGCTCAAAGTCTGGAACTTAATGGTCTCATCCGGTTCGTAGAAGCCAAATTCGTAAAGGATGTGCGCGCTTGCCAGAGTGGCGTGACCGCAGAGTTCGACTTCCGTTTTGGGGGTAAACCAGCGCAAATGGTAACCTTCTCCTTTGGGAAAAAGGAAAGCTGTCTCGGAAAGCGCCATTTCAGCGGCGACATTCTGCATCCATTCCGCGCTGCGCGGCGCTTGCAAAAGGCATACTGCTGCTGGGTTTCCCCGGAAGGGTTCAACGGCAAAAGCATCAACATGATAGATGGGTATCTTCATGGCGAACTCCTCGTTTCTGGTTTTGTTGATTCTATCCTAATTCATGCTTGCTGTGGAGAGAAATGTGGTTTTTTTTTGATATATTTCTGATGATCTTAACCCCTGTGGAATACAAAGGCGGCCGCTCATCGTTGAGCTTGTACCAATTTTTGTGCGTTTTTACAGAACGGGTATAATGCCGGCATGAAAATTCATCTCAAAATCAGCTTGGTGCTGCTCATCTGCGTGCTTTTGCTTGGCTTTTCTCCGAGCGCGCTGGGGCAGGCCGCGACAGCCGAGACGGACGGGTCTTTTTATTACGATTTGCCTTTGTGTTTGCCTGGCCTTTACAACAGCAAGCCGGATGACTGCCTGGCCTTGGGGGCATCGCAGTCTGTAAAACAACTGGCTGAGGAAGGCATTCCCTACATTCTTGAGGAACTTCCCGCGGCGTCTCCGGATTACTCGCTGACCCAACTTCCAGTCTGGGTTGCTAAGATTGTCGCCGGCACTTCGGAAGCCGTGCCGGTCTACGCCAGCCTCGCCGAAGCCCGCAATGGCGGCACGCCACTGCGCACGCTGGCCGCCGGACCGATGCGTTATGTTTCCATGGTCAATCAAGTGAGCGACGGCAACCGCATATTGGTCCAGCTGGAAAGCGGCGAATGGATGCAAGCCCAGCCAATTTATTCCTGGACGCGCTTTCAAGGACTGCGCTTTTCCCGGACGCCAAAAAATGACTTTGGTTGGATTGTCAACGATGCCGAGAGCTACACAGCTCCGGGTTACGCTTCCCCAAAAACCGGCCGTGTGCTTGCCAAGTATGACGTGATTCAAATTTTCCAGATGGCCGAAGCTGATGGATATGAATGGTATCGCATCGGTCAGGAGGAATGGGTCTCTTCGCATAAATCGCGCCGAATGGTGGTGGACACCACACGCCCGCAAGGCGTTACCGGCGACCGCTGGATTAATATTGATTTAGGCAACTACACTTTGTCAGTCTACGAGGATGGCGAGTTGGTTTTCGCGAGCCTGATAGCCACTGGGCTGCAGCCTTTTTACACCCAGCCGGGGACTTTCCAGATCTACAAGATGTACGACACCGTCACGATGCAGGATGCCTACGAAGCTGACCGTTCAGATTTTTATCATCTTCAGGCTGTCCCATGGGCGATGTTCTACGATCGCAACACTGCCATCCACGGCGTTTACTGGCCGGTGGTCCTGGGCTTTAACCAATCGCACGGCTGTGTGAACATGTCTCCCGGAGACGCCAACTGGGTTTATCACTGGGCGAAAGACGGCGATTGGGTTTATGTCCACGACCCGAGCGGTAAAACCCCGACAGACCCCGCGTATTACGGCGGCGTCAGCACGGGTCCATAGGGGCTTACAGGGACAAGTTTAAAATCAAAAACACGACCGCATGCAGCGGTCGTGTTTTTACATGGTAACAATCCATTAGAGACGGTAGATATCGCTGTATTTCGTGTTCAAATAGCGCATGTAGGGTTCCGGGTCTATGGTTCCGCCAGTAATTCGCTGCACGAGCTCCAAGGGATCGTACCGCGAGGAAAGGTGGTGCACATTTTCTCGCAGCCACGCGAGGATCTGGCTGAAGTCGCCTTCTGTCATCGCTTCGGGAATAACCGGATGCTCCGAGACCATCTTTTCCCACAATTGCGCGGAAATAAGGTTGCCCAGGGCATAGGTGGGGAAGTACCCGACCAAACCGCTGGACCAATGAACATCTTGCAAAACTCCGTTCGCGTCATCTGGAGGAGTGACGCCAAGGTACTCTTGCATGCGGGCGTTCCATATCTCTGGCAGGTCCCGCGCTCGCAGGCTGCCCTCAAGCAGACCTGTTTCGATTTCGAAGCGCAGCATGATGTGCATGTTGTAAGTGGCTTCATCCGCTTCCACCCGAATGAAAGAAGGTTCCACGCGGTTGATTCCCCGATAAAACTGCTCCAAGGTGATATTTCCAAGATGCTGCGGGAAGAGCATTTGCATTACCGGGAAGGCGAAGCGGCAGAATTCACGAGAACGGCCAACCAGATTCTCCCACAAGCGGGATTGCGATTCGTGAATCGCGTATGAGGCTGCGCGGTCCAGGCTGGTATCGCGATACTTGGCAGAAAGACCTTGATCGTAGAGCGCGTGGCCGGTTTCGTGCATCGTGCTGAAGAGCGCGGACATGCCGTCTTTCTCAAGGAAGCGCGTGGTAATGCGCACATCTCCCGCGCCAAAGCTGGTGGTAAAGGGATGCGGCGCAAGGTCGAGCCGCCCGCGTTCCCAGTCGTAGCCAAAACGCCCAGCAATGAAACTGCCGAGTTTGCGCTGCTCATCGAAAGGATAGTGCTGCTTGATAAAATCGTTGTCAACTTGTTCGGACGCCGCGATAGCGCGCAGCAGTTCTACCTGACGCGGGCGCAGGGCGTCAAATATCGCGCGCACATCTGCCGTTTTCATGCCAGGTTCGTATTCTTCAAACAGAGCATCGTAAGGATGGTCATAAGGTTGGAAGAGCTCGGCTTGCTGCCGGCGCAAGTCAAAGATGTGCGTCAGATGCGGTTCGAAGCTGGCGAAATCATTGTTCTGACGCGCCTTAACCCACACTTCGTGCGCGGCTGAGGTGGCTAGTACAAACTCGATGACTTTCTCACGCGGGATGCGGGCGTTGCGATCAAAGTTGCGCTTGGCAACCTTAACTTCGCGGGCAAATTCATCATCAGCGTCCAGATTGGGCAGCTCAGCAGCCAGGTCTTCAATCAGGCTGCCAAGCTCATCAGATGTGCTCTTGTCAAAAGCCAACCCGGCAATCAGGGCTGATTGATTCCCGCGATCCTCCGCGCCTCCGGCTGGCATGTTTACCTGCTGGTCCCACTCGAGCAAGGCCTGGATTGAACCCAAGCGACTTATCTCGGCGTAAATTTCCCGCAGTTTTGCTAGTTTTGCTTCGGTGCTTGCCATCTTAACAAATCTTCCAGCGCAGGGGCAGTCCGTTCAATGCGTTCAAAACTTCACTCGAAATGTCTTCGGCAGCCCGCAGTTGCGCTTCGGCAGTCTGCGCGCCAATGTGGGGGCTGGCAATTACTTTTGGATGTTTGATTAAATCAAAGCTCACCGGTGGTTCTTTTTCGTAAACATCAAGCGCCGCGCCGCGTACTTTACCGCTCTCCAGGGCGTGCAAGAGGGCTTCCTCATCGATAATGCCGCCGCGCGCAGCGTCCACAATAAGAACGCCGTCCTTCATCTTCGCGAAGCAATCCGCGTTGAATTGATGCCTGTTCTGATCAGTGAGTGGGGTATGGATGGTAATTACATCCGCTCTTTGCAGCAGGCCTTCAAGACTGACAGCTTCCACGCCGCGTTCGTGCATATACATCGCATCGCGGAAAGGATCGTAAGCGAGCACCTTCATGCCCAACGCCACCGCGTAGCGGCTGACGACCTGGCCAATATTGCCAAAGCCTACCACACCCAGCGTTTTGCCAAAGAGTTCGATTCCGTTGAAATCCTTCTTAAGCCACTGTCCGGCTTTCAGGCTTGCATCCGCGCGTGGGAGTTCGCGAACGAGCGCAAACATCATTCCCACCGCCAATTCCGCCACCGCGAGCGTAGTTGCCACAGCCGCGTTCACGACGGTAACCTGATGCGCTTTGGCTGCGTTCAAATCAATGTTGTCAACGCCGACGCCCATCCGCCCGATTACTTTCAGGTTCTTTGCTGCCTCAATCACTTCCGCAGTCATTTTTGTGCGTCCGCGGATGATGATGGCGTCATAATCGGGGATAATCTGAAGCAGTTCAGCTGCTTCAATGCCCTTTTTGTCATCCGCAGTGTCATTCCTGGTGAGAATTGCTTTTCCGTTGCTTTCCAGCCCATCAGTAATCAATACTTTCCATGCCATAGTTCTCTCCTATTAGTGGTTGGTTTGATCTGTATTGTTATTGTACCTGTTTTAACACCCGAATATCTCCTTTTCGGAGGGTAACGCCTTTATCGTCCAGAAACTCCAGGAACGCAGCTGCGTACTTTCGGCTGGTTCCAAAGTGGTCGCGGAATTCAGCCAAGGTCAGGCTGCCGTGCGCGTCCAAGTGCGTTCTAACCCAGGAAGTCATTTCGTCAAAGGCGTGCGCAGTAAACTGGACTTGCGCTGAAGTTTGTATCAGGTCGCCTGTCGCTACCAGGGCTTCCAGTATATTGGGACCGACAAGCGCGACGGCTTCCGCGGCATCCGGCGGTGAGTAGGGATGTTCGTTGAAGCGCTGGAGCAAGTCGGTTATTAGCGCGCGTTGGTCGGGGCTGAATTGAATTTGGTGACTTGCCAGTGAAGTAAGCGCACCCCGAACATGCACTTCCTGCCCGGCGTTTAGTTTATCGAGCGCAGCTTCAAAAAGCAGCGGCGGCATCTTTAGCGCTGCTCGCAGGGCTTCGCGCGTCATTCCTGGTTTAAGTGGATTACCCGCATGAAAATCAGATAAAGTCTTAAGCATGTTTTCGCGCACCTGCTGCCAGGCTTCGCGTTCAATTAATAAATTGCGTCCGGCGTCTTTACCTGGTTGAAGCACAATGATGCTGCCGTCGGCTATCAAGCGGTCGCAAAGGTCTAAACCGGTTTGCTTTTCCAGGCCTGCCTTGCTTATCGCAAGCTCAGCATAAGTGGCCCCAAGCGCTTTCAGACTTTGCACGAGCACTTCAGTTTCGCTGCCAGAAAGCAGCCCATCCAGGTTTTGCAGCACAGCTGCGTTGAAGCGTTTGTAAAGGCGCGTGGGATGCGGCTCCAGTACGATGCCACCACCTAAGGTCTCAGCTGGGGAGGGCAGACGGATGATAAATCTATCCCCGCGGGCAGCCACAACAGGCTTGTCAAGTTTAATTTGAAGGAAAGCCTGCTCGCCGGGCTTCAGGATTTCTTTTCCCAAAAGACGCAAATGACCGGCAGTTTCGGCTGAACCTATGAAGATTTTTACTTGCGTGTTGTGCCGCAGGTCAGAAGGCAAATCAGAGAGGTATTTGAAGTGCGCGTCCAGCAAGGTGGTTGGTGTGTATGCGCCGGGCTTCGTGATAACGCAGCCGCGGGCAAGCTGGTTTTTATCAATTCCGACCAGGTTGACGGCTGCGCGCGAGCCGGGACCGACCCTTTGCAGCTTCTGGTTATGGTTTTGCAGGCCTCTGATGCGGCCATTTAAAGCTTCGGGCAGGCTGACGACTTCGTCTCCCACCGCAAAACTGCCGTCCAACAGCGTTCCCGTTACGACGGTCCCGAAACCCGTGAGAGAAAAGACCCGGTCGATTGGCAGGCGCGGTCTACCAAGGTCGGGCTTGGAAGCGGTGCTCTGAAGCAATTCCTGCAGCTTTTCCAGCAGCTCGGGGATTCCGCTGCCTGTACGCGCGGAGACTTTTATGATCGGCGCGGATTCGAGGCTGGTGCCATTTAATATTTCGCGCGTCTCTAGTTCTACCAATTCCAGCCACTCTGGGTCAGAAATCAGGTCAAGCTTGGTCAGAACCACCAGTCCTCTGGTGATGTGCAGCAGGTCGAGAATAGCGAGGTGTTCCCGCGTTTGGGCAGAAACGCCTTCGTCAGCCGCGACAATGAGCAAAACCGCATCGATACCCCCAATGCCAGCCAGCATGTTGCCGATGAAATCGCGGTGCCCGGGCACGTCAATCACCCCCACTTTTTCCCCGTTGGGGAGCGTGAGGAAAGCAAATCCCAGGTCAATCGTCATTTCCCGCTCGCGCTCTTCTTTCAGACGGTCGGGATTGGTGCCTGTCAGGGCGGTAACTAAGGTTGATTTGCCGTGGTCAACGTGCCCGGCAGTCCCAATGATGTGCACGGGACTACTGGGCTTTCTTCTCCGCCAGCGGAGCAAAGCTCTGGATGGATTCCTGATAAGCGCCTAAAACGGCTTGGATGTAACGGAAAGTTTCACGGGTGAGCTTCTCAAGGTCGTCGCGGGTTCGGACGGAAGCATCCTTCACCGTTTCCAGGTCCTCACGCGCGGCGGTGAGCTGCTGATTGATGATGCGCAGCTGCTCTTCCTGCCCAAGCAGGTAGTTAGTCCATCGTTTCAGGTCGTCTGCTTTAAAGGAATTCCATTCCTGTCGGAAACGTTCGTCATTTAAGCGCTGAATTTCGCTGATTTCGTTAATTCGTCGTTCAAAACGCGCGATGACATCCTCAGCGCCGCTGATGGATTTATCGACGGCTTTTCTGGCGCTCTCCAGCTCTGTTAATTGGGTGTTAAGGTCAAGGTTAACTTTGTCGATGTCCGCAAAACGTTTTTCCCACTCGCGGAAAGTCTTGTCTTTGTCCAACAGCGCGTTATTGACTTTTTCGATGAAGACTGACTGCGCTTCCTTTCGGTCTTTCTCAAATGTTTGCAGCTCAGCTATTCGCAAGTCCAGGGTGCGGAAGGTGTCGCTGAACACATCAAAACGGCTGCGGGTCTCTTCCACGCGCTTGCGGTGGGCAACCAGTTCACCCTGGAAGTCGTTCAAACGCTTATTCTCCTGGCGATAGTTTTCTTCCAACAAATGCAATGAGCGGCGGTATTCTTCGTCAAAGCGGCTCACCTCCTGGATTTTTAGCTTTATGTCTTCCAACAATCTGGCAAGGCGGGCATCTTCTAGTTTATTGGTTTTAATATCATTCCGAATAGGTTCCAGTTGCTCGGAAAGTTGGTAAACCTCGGTTAGCGAACGTTTGGAGGCATCAATTTCAAGCTTAAGCCTTTTTATCGCCTCATTCAAGTTCATTTCAGCGCGTTCATTTACATCACGCACCTGTTTGGTCAGGTCGATATTCAGGCGCTCAATGCGGTTGTCATACTTATCCAGGCTGGCAAGCTGATTTTTTAGTCCGCCGATTTCCAGCTCTAATTCTTTCATCTGTTTCCGCAGGGCAATATTTTCGCTCTCAAGCCCTGTCAGGCGGTTTTGGAGCGTTGCCAGATTAGTTTTATCATTGCGGCGCTCGTTATCCAGCCACTCTACTCTTTTTTCAAGTTGTTCAAAACTTGTGATTTCGTCCATTGGTCACCTGTTCGTCTTGGATTCTTGTGCTTGATTATACCCATTTCCCGCTGCGGGCTTATGGGGTGGGAACAAGCTGGGTAAAGGGGGTGAGTATTTCCAGGAAGCGCGGCAGCAAAAACTGCGTTGACGCGCCGAATGCCACCATCAGCAAAATCATACTGGCCATCAAGACGACAAAACCAGTTTTTTCCTTTTTTTGTTGGAAAACACTATCTTCAGATCTTTCCTGGGAAAAAACGCGGATAAGGCGGGCTGCATTGAGCAGCAGTCCAAGGCTTCCAGCGAAAACCCAGAGCAGCAAGCGTGGGTCAAGCTGGGCTGTCAGCAACCACAACATTTGCTTATGCGGGAATAGTGGCAGAAGCGGCAGGCCAAGCAAGCTAAATATCCCAATCAGAATCCCGCCCGTGACGATTGGTCGGGTTCGAAATAGCCCGGCCTGGTTTGTGTAAAGCAGAGCGTCGGGGCTTTGGTCTTGCACCAAAGCAGAAAGAGCAAGGCTGATGACCGCATAACTTAGTAAACGCGGAATAAAAAGCATTGCAAGGTAGTTGAGCCCGCCTGTGCGCGCTAAGCCAACAGCTAAGAGAGAATAGCCGGTTTCGTAAAGCACTAAATAGCCAAAGGATTTGCCAAGCTTGGTTTGAACCGCGGAAAGCAGCCCGGCAACTGCAATCATAATTACTCCAATCCAGCGCAGACCGCTGAATATCATCGGCAGATTTCGCAACCAGGCATATTGATCCAAAAATTGAAGCAGAAATACAGAAAGCGCGGTTTGCAATATCGCGAATAGAAAACTTAGCGCCCAGGGATGGCTCTTTTCGCTAATCATTGGGATCCAGGAATGGAACGGAAAAGCGCCAATCCACAACGCGAAACCAAAAAGAACCAGCATCGCCGAGCGCACAATCAACGGATTCGCGGAAGGCGCGGAGCCAATGCCGGCGAGCATCCAACCTGTCAGCAGTATTAAAGGGAGCGCCAGGGTCTGAAAAACCAGGTAGCGCAGCACTCCGCTTTCGGTTCGCATTCCGCGTGGCGAAAGCAGCGGCACGCTAAGAAGGGCAATCAACTCGATTAATACCGCGGCGTAAAGGAAGGGATTGACGGAGAGGGTTGCAATCCACAGCGCGCTGATTCCAAGCGAAAGGACATTAAACCAAAGGCTGGGGCGGAAAAGCACGCTTCCAAGATTCCAGAGAAAAGCAATACCATACAATAACGCGACCATTGTAAGCTGGCTGCCCATGATCTGGAGACTCCTGCCAAACAATTCCAATGAGCTCGCAATTTCCAGGCGTTGGTCGGGCAGGAGGAAACTGAGGTCGCGCGGAAAAAGAAGTGCCAGAACAGCAAGGATAAGGCTGATGGCGGAGGCAAGAATGCCCGAGAGGATGGGCTTTTTGCGCGTTGAAATTAGGAGCAGCGCGAGCCCAAGCGGGATGATAATCCAAATCAGCGGCGTACTCATGGCTCCAAGAGCTCCGCGTCCTTAATCACAAAGAAAGCTCCTACCAACGCCAGTCCTAAATTAACCCCCGCGAAGAGCGCTTCGAGGAGAATTGAAAGCTCTAAGCTGGCATAAAGCAGTTCCACGCCCAAGAGGAAAGTAAGCAGCCCAATGATGACATAGAACGGTTCAGAAATCATGCTTGCCTGGAAAAGACCCAATACCAGCAGGCTGAACGCGGCAAGCAAAAGCGGCAAAGCCGTCTGCGGGAAAACCTCGGACTGCAAACTTGGCAGAAAAGCCGCCAGGAAGAACGCCGCGAACAAACCGGCTAGCAATCTGAAGATTTCACCTGCGCTGAATTTTAGCAAACCGCTCGCTTTTCGCAATTCTCCATCCGTGATGAGAGAAAGAAAAAGCGTAAGCGTCACCATCCAACCGACAAAGAGCTTGACCACCGCCAGACTGACGGGACGCACAGTGCATAGCAACACAAATACTGCCAGATATTGAATTGCCAGAGCAATCGCATTAACAATCCAGACGCGCCGCGTAAGATTGACACCTGCTGCCACAATCGCGAATATCGCTGGAATATACATCCACGGCGCGTTGGTCACGGCGTTACCCCCGATAAGAACAATGTAACCAAAATCGCGAGGAACACAAGCGACCAAAGAATACCGCCTTCACCATCCAGGATTTGGCTCAGAAGGTCAGCCAGCGCGGCAAAACGCCCCGACAGCCAGGCGAACGCGTTATAAAGCCAGCGCAAGCTGAGCAGCTGCTGAAAAGATGTGAGCAAGAATTTCCATAAACGGTAAGATGGCAAGTTTGCTGTAACGCTGGCGAGCGGCAGCCTGGCAGCCAGCTTGAGATAAAGAGCTGTTCCGAGACCGATAAGCGTCATGCTGACTAAGCTTGCCCACCAGGCGCCCAAGGTAAGGATGCCCGGCCAACCAGCCAGCCCGATGATGATGATGGTTTGAACTATGAGAATGAGGCCCAAAGGATAGGTGATGCGGGCATGCTTTTCGAGGCCGGTAACTGTTCCGCTGATTTCAAAGGCATAGCGCAAGAAACCTAGCACTAATAATGCATGCGAAAGAATCATTACCGCTCCGCTCAGAGAGAAAGTTCCCCCCAGTAAGCCCTCCCAGCCCCCAGCTGAGAGCGTATAAGGCACGGCGCTGACGCCTATCAGACCAAGCAGCGGTAGAAATCGGATGCGCCGGATAGGTGGGTCGAAAAGAAAAAGAACACCACCACTCAGCAGAAGAGCGACGCCCCACACTCGGCTGGCTTCCGCGCGGTCATTCAGGGCGCAGGTAATCGCAAAAGATGCGAGCGTGACAATCCAGTAAGGCAGGGTCTCATGCTGGCTCTTCCCAGTCAGCCACATGGCAGAAGAATAGAGCGCGGCAATGCTCGTGAGGACGAGTAAAACAGCATGCAAATTGCCTTGAGCCGGTAAAAATCCCTCAGGAAGGCGCGCGACCAGCGCCAGGCTGGATGCCACCGGAGCGAGCCGAACAAGCAAAGCCGAGCCATGTTTGGCTGCCTTGCTGTTAAGCGCGGTCAGACTCAAGGGCAGCACTCCCAAGCGCAGCCCGGCTGCCAGAAGAAAGTAGATACCCGCGTTCTGGGGAATCTGCGTTAATTCGAATGCAGGCATGGATTTCCAGCCTGCGATGGTTCCAGCTGCCAGCGCCATCACGCTCAGGATACGAACGCTCAAAAAACCAGCTAGTCCCGCGTCTGAATCGCGTTCGAGCCTGTTCTGATAGAGATGAATGAACTCAATGTTGTCGATGACCACCCAGGCGAAAATCAGAGTGAGAGGGTCACCAGCTAGCAAGCCGATTAAGTTGAGGGCGGTTATCGCGATCGCGCTCGCCCAGGCATTCGGGGAGGACGGAAGAAAACTGCGGGTAGAGTCTGTCAGAATTACCGCAGTGCAAAGCGTAACCAACGACACCGCATAAGGCCAGTTTTCATAGGTAATACTAAGGCTGGGCGCGGAATAAAAAAGGGCATCCGGTTTCCAAGGGGGCAGGGCGAAATTTAAAGGGAGATAAAGCCTGAGGACAAATATTGACAGCCAGGCAGCCATCGCGCTGATCAGAGCAATCATCCACGCGCGTGAAACTTTAGGCTTTACCGCGTGCGATATTGTGATGCCAGCCGAGGACGCCAGCAGCACCAGGATGAGCAGGGGGATTACCACATGCCCTCACGATCAAACGGCTTCAAATGACCTCTCCGCGCTGGCGGCGCAGGAATTGCCCTATGCCCGGGCGCCCGCGCCACTCTCCATCCTTAACAATACATTCTCCACGCAAGAAAACTTGCCGGGGAAAGCCAGTAAGCTGCCAGCCTTCGTAGAGGTTGTAATCCGTGCGATGTTTGGCAATCGCTATGCCATAGTCCACACGCATTTCTGGTTCCCAAATGGCGATATCCGCGTCTGCTCCGGCTTTCAGGCAGCCTTTTTTGGGGTAGAGCCCGAAAATTCGTGCAGCGTTGGTGGAAGAGAGCGCTGCGAATTGGTTGGGGCTAATCCTGCCGGAATGGACAGCATGGGTCCAGAAAACCGGCAGCCGGTCTCCCACGCCCGGCACGCCGTTTGGCACCTGCGTGAAAACTCCCTTGCCGAGTTCCTTGCCAGGCAAGGCTACCCGTTGGTTTTCGTAAGTGATTGCTTGCGTGCCATCAAAGAAGAACGGGCAGTGGTCGGTAGCAAGCACCTGGATGGTGCCATTTTCGATGCCCTGCCATAAACCCTGTTGGTCGGCCTGGCTGCGCAGAGGCGGCGAACACAGCCACTTGGTGCCGTCCGGGCGTTCAAGGTCTTGCTCGGTAAAGAATAGATATTGCGGGCAGGTTTCGCCCATGGCATGCACCCCTTGAGCACGCCCATACGCAAGTTGGTCCACCTCGCCAGCGACGTTCATATGCACCAGGTAGACCGGCGCGTTCGCCTGAGCTGCTAAGGCTACCGCCCGCAAGCTGGCTTCCACCTCTCCCCAGGCAGGGCGCGTGCGCGCGTGCCAGACCGGTGAGGTTTGCCCTTGCTGAAGCGCTTCAGCGATGAGCACGTCAATCACGTCGCCGTTCTCCGCGTGCACAAGGGTAAGCAGGCCGTTTTTCACCGCGGCGCGCATGGTCTGGAAGATTTCACCATCTCCGATCCGCAAGCGATTGTTATAAGCTGTGAAAACCTTGACGCTGGTGATACCCATAGCTGGCAGATTCGCAATTTCGGCCAACACCTCAGGATAGAAGCGGGTGATATTCATGTGAAGACCAAAATCCACGCTGGCGCGCCCTTCCGCTTCCTGAAGCTTGCGAGCGATATTATCCGCGAGGCTGCCCTCGTCTTGAGCCACAAAGTCTATCACGGTGGTTGTTCCGCCAAAGGCGGCGGCTTTCCCAACGGTGTAGTAGTCATCACTGGATTGTGTCCCCATCATGGGCAGATTGATATGCACGTGTGGATCAATGCCGCCAGGTAGCACAAGCATTCCTGCGGCGTCGATAACTTCAGCATCCGGGCAGTCAAGTCCCGGCTCCACGCGCGAGATCTTTTCGCCTTCGATCAGAATATCAGCCCGCTCGCTCTTTTCGGCATTGACTACGGTTCCGTTTTTGATGAGTTTTCGCATATTTCAGCTCCAGTAAGGAGAATTTGCTACGCTTTGGTGATGTCTGCGCCGAATATATTTATTCATGGCTGGCGCTCCGAAACCCGCCGCTGAAAAGCGCAAGAATCGCTGGGTCGACAGGCATTTGCGGCAATTCAGCGGCCTGGTACTCATTGGCTCTTAAAGCGCGCTCCCGCAGCGACTGCCACAAGACTGCGCGTTCCTCATCATGCACTGGTAAATCCGCCAACACAGAAGCCTGCCGTACGCGCCCAAACGTGGTGTAGAAGAAAGTCACGCGCTTCCAGGTATCCGCCAGGATTGGCTGCGCAAGTTCCTGCAGAGGTCCCAACTGAAGCTTGAAGTACTCCTCGCGAGCACGCGGATGGTCCGGCTGGTCGCGCAGCAGCTCAGCGCGCGTGGTCAGTTCGTGCCCAATAATTGGCGCAATCCAACGAATCTGCCAGCGCTGTTCTTGTGGAAAAGCGCTGGTTTGGTAGAGCGCCAGATAATCCACAGAGATCACTTTTGGCGCGCTCTTAAGCGGGATGCGGTACCAGCCCAACACCCGGGCGATTTCCAGGTCGCGCTGGTCGCGCGCGATGGCTACAAGAACCAGCGCTGTGTCAGGTGGAGCTGCGCTTTTTAGGTTCATGATTATTCATGCTTACAGAGCCGCGCGGTTGAATTCCTCGATGCGGGCGTCAATTTCTGGAACCTGGGCCTGGATTTCGAGCCAATAGTCCGGGTCGTACCACTGTGCCTGGATTTCTTCGTATGTTCTGCCTTGCTGTTCCACCCAGGTGTAATACTTGAGGTTGTGGATGCGCTTGCGGTCGTAGTAGCTGAGCTCCTGCATAAAGTCAATCGGCTGACCCTTCAGGTACCTGGCGTCATCGGCCTGCGCGTCCGCTGCGGTATATTGCCCGTATTGTTCCTGCATTTCTGTCAGGCGGCTGCGATAAAGCTCCATCGAGTCGGTCAGAACGGTTACGACGATATCGCGGCTGGTCAGTTCGTTGTATTTCGCGAACTTGATGGCGGAGAGCACGTTGGAAATGCCGGAGAAGCCGAGCAGGTCTAACTGACCTACGAGCTTTTCATCCACGCCAGAGTCAATCAGATGCTGCTTTCCGACAGGTTCGTTAAAGAGACGCGCCAGGTTAACCACCGCCTGGTCATCAATGGCGGTGATGAAGTCAGTATTGCGCACATTATGGATCCAAGGCACATGTTTATCGCCAATGCCCTCAATGCGGTGCGCGCCAAAACCGTTCGTGAGCAGGGTCGGGCATTCCTGGGCTTCGCTGGCGACGATTTTGCTGGTTGGGAAGCGCTGCTTGAGGTAATCCCCGGCGGCGATGGTTCCAGCGGAACCCGTAGCGGAAACAAAGCCACGGTAAGCATCGCCTGGGCGGCTGAGCTGCGCAACGACTTCTTCAACCGCGCTGCCTGTGACTGAATAATGCCACAGGTAGTTCCCGAATTCCTCGAACTGGTTAAAAATCACCAGGTCCTGACCGCTGCGGCGGAGTTCCCAACATTTATCGAAGATTTCCTTGACGTTCGATTCACTGCCCGGTGTGGGAATGACCTCGCTGGCAATTTTGCTGAGCCATTCAAAGCGTTCACGGCTCATGCCTTCCGGCAGAATCGCGATAGATTCACAGCCCAGCAAATACGAGTCATAGGCGCCGCCGCGGCAATAATTACCAGTGGAGGGCCAGACTGCTTTTTGGCGCGTGGGGTCGAACTGACCGGTTACCAGGCGGGGAACCAGGCAGCCGAACGCTGCGCCAACCTTGTGGCAGCCAGTTGGGAACCATTTGCCAACCAACGCAACGACGCGCGCGGGTACGCCAGTAAGTTCGGGAGGAAACTCAACATAGTTCACACCGCCAAAAAGGCCGCCGCGCGCGAGCGGTTCGTTATGCCAGGTAATCCGGAACAAGTTTAGTGGGTCCAGGTCCCACAGGCCAACTGTCTTGAGTTGTTCACGAATCTGCGCTGGAATGAGCGCGGGGTTCTTTTGCTGGGCAAGCGTGGGAATATAGAACTTTTTCTCACGCACGCGTTGGGCTGTACGCTGCAGGTTTTCAGGATTCAAAGTCAGGTCGATCTTGGTCATGGTTCGCTCCAGGTTCAGGAAAGTATGGTTTTGTTGTCGGTTTCGGCTGGCAGATCCAGGCGCACGGGATTAAAAGGTTCGCTTGGGCCTTCCGCAACGATGTAAAGTGGGCGGTTTTTGGCTTCATCGTAAATTCTGCCAAGGTACTCGCCAATAACCCCTAAAAACACAAGAATTAATGCGCTAAGGAGCATCATCAGGATGGCAATAGTCGCCAAACCATGAAACTGCACCTTTGCGGCGAGATTCAGCACAATGACGATTGGGATGGCAAGCACGCCCAACGCACCCAGAAACAGCCCCAAACGTGTGGCAAGCTGTAAAGGCCACATGGAGAACCCGGTTACGGCATTCATCGCCAGGCGCAGCATTTTCCTGAGCGGATATTTCGTCACGCCAGCATGGCGCGCTTTGCGCTTGTATTCCACGCCGATTTGCCTGAAGCCCGTCCAGGCGCTCATGCCGCGCAAAAAACGATTGTGCTCGCGCATTGCCACCATGATATTGACAACCTTGCGGTCCATCAGGCGGAAATCGCCGGTATCCAACGGTATCTTAGTATCCGTGATGCGGTCAATCATGCGGTAGAAAAGGGCAGCGGTTTGGGTTTTAAACTTGGTTTCGCCTTCCCTTTCGGTGCGCACCGCGTAAACCACCTCGTATCCTTCGCGCCACTTGGCAATTAGTTCGCCAATGACCTCCGGAGGATCCTGCAGATCGGAATCGATAATGATGACCGCGTCTCCGCGGCTGTAATCCAGGCCAGCGCTCACCGCAATCTGATGACCGAAGTTCCGCGCGAAAATTACAGGTCTGACGCGTTCATCAGAGGCGGCCAACTTGCGGATAACTTCGGTGGAGCCGTCCCGACTGCCGTCATCGACCATGATAAGTTCCCACGCCTGCTCGGTCTTGTCCAGCTCCTCGCGAACGCGCGCGTAAAGCAGGGGAAGGTTTTCGAGTTCATTGAAGATTGGCGCGATGATTGTGAAAACGGGTTTAGTCATGAATCACCTTCATAAGAGCTTGTATGCTGGGTTCAATAATCGGCGCAGGGTGCACCGCGCTTGCCGCGGCGCGAATATCCTTTAGTCCGCTGCCTGTGCACAAGACCAACGCCGGGCTTTCCGGGTTTAACAAGCCGTCCCGAAGGTCTTTATGCAGACCGGCGAAGGCGGCTGCGGCGGCGGGTTCAACAAAGATGCCCGTTTTACCCAGGTCCGGAATTGCTTTTAGGATTTCTTCGTCTGAAACGGTCGTGTAATGTCCGCCGGTTTCGCGTGCGGCTCGCAAAGCGCGCAGTCCATCACGGGGAAGGTCTACGCTGATGCTGTCCGCCAATGTAGTGGCGCGCACCGGTGTGATCGTTTCGGTTTTCGCAAAAAACGCGTTGGCGATGGCGGCTGATTTTTCTGATTGGACTCCAATAAGTTCCGGCAGCGTTTCAATCCAGCCAAGTGCAAGCAGATCCTTGAAGCCTTTGTGTATACCTGAAATGATGTTTCCATCCCCAACCGGTATGTATATCTTCAGAGGTTCAGAAGCGGCAGGAAGCAGGCGCAGCACCTGTTCCCAAATTTCAAAGGCGGCTGTTTTCTTGCCTTCAGCAGTGAAAGGGTTGTGCCCGGTATTGCGGTTGTACCAACCAAAGGTCTCAGAAGCTGCCAGACTCAAGTCAAAGGCCTGGTCATAATTGCCGTCCACCAGGATGACCTGCGCGCCGAAGGTGAGCAGTTGGGCCACTTTGGCTGGCGGCGCTGTGCGCGGCGCGAAAATTACCGCGCGTAAGCCTACGCTGGCAGCCATGCAGGCTGTCGCGGCGCCAGCGTTGCCTGTGGAGGCAGCTACTACAATTTCCTGGTTGGTCATTTTCATGCGCGCTGTGACAACAGCGCTCGCGCGGTCTTTAAATGACGCGCTGGGATTGCGGCTTTCATCTTTAATATACAGCTGGCGCAGTTTCAGGTCCTGCCGCAATGTTTCTGGTTGATAGACCGGCGTGCAGCCTACCTGCCGCAGCGGTGTATTCCAGCTGCCAGGATCTTCAACTGGTAAAAGCGGAAGGTAGCGCCAGATGGACGTCTCCCGATTTTCAAGGATGGTGGCAAGGTTGGGTCTCGCGTCGGCGTGTTCGAAGTCGAGGTGGACGGTCAGATTTCCGCCGTCGCGCGGGCAAACATATTGGGTCTCGGACTCAGAGTACTCAGCCCCGCAAACAGAACAGGTATAATGCGCAATTCTCATAGGATACCTTCGGTTCTTTTTTTGCTACTTGCGCTCCAATTAATGAGGCAGACCTCAAGGCAATATCCAGGTACCGGTTTTGCCGTCTAATGCGTCTTTGATGTGTTCAGGATCCGTAATCAAGGCGGTTTTACCGCCGCAATCCATATACTTGAGAATGGCTTCGATTTTTGGCAGCATGCTGCCCTTGGCGAAATGACCTTCCTTGAGGTACTGACGCGCCTCTGCCACTGTTATTCGGTCCAACCATTTCTGATCTGGTTTATTGAAGTTAATCGCTACTTTTTCTACGGCGGTGCTTATCAGGAACAAATCTGCCTGAATCATGCAGGCCAGGATGGCTGAACCGAAATCTTTATCAATCACGGCTTCCACGCCAACCAAGTTGCCCTCAGGCGTTCGCATGACCGGGATTCCACCTCCGCCGACCGCAACGACCACAAAGCCCTGGTCAATCAGGCTGCGTATCGCGTCCGCTTCCACAATTGTCTGGGGAATAGGAGAGGGTACAACGCGGCGCCAACCCCGACCCGCGTCTTCCACCATCGTCCAACCATCTTTTTCTATCTTTACTTTCGCCTGGGATTCATCCAGGAAGGAACCTATCGGTTTAGTTGGGTGTGTGAAGGCTGGGTCCTCGCTGTCCACGATTGTCTGTGTGACGACGGTCGCGGCGCTTTTTTGAATTCCGCGCTTATGAAACTCATTATGCAACGCTTGCTGGAACATGTAACCAATCGCGCCCTGCGTATCCGCGCCGCAATAATCCAGCGGAATTTCGTGCAATTCGTGCGCGGCGATTTCCGAACGGCGCAAGATAAAGCCAACCTGCGGTCCGTTGCCGTGCGTGACAACGACATCCCAACCTTCTTCAATCATGGTCGTGATGTGCACCATGGTATCCGCGGCGGCTTGATATTGATCCTGGACAGTCTGATGGTTTTTATCTTTAATCAGGGCGTTTCCACCAACTGCGACAACTGCCAAACCTTTTTTTTCCATAGGGTTCCTTTGAATATTATGAATTTTTGTCAGCCCAGGATCATCTTCCTGGATGCTGCATTGTGTTTTTCAATGTGATGCGGCAGGTCAAGGCTAACTAGCTCACCTGCTTTCACGACTGGTCGACCAGCCACTACCGTCCAGTCGGCTTTGACAGGCGCGCAAAAAACTACGGCAGCGAGAGGGTCCTGCCAGGCGCCGGTGTATTCCAGACGATTCAGGTTTACAGCAAAAAAGTCCGCGCACTTGCCAATTGCCAGTGAGCCGATATCCTCTCGACCCAACACCGCGGCGCCGCCGCGCGTAGCAATGGAAAGCGCCTGTCGGGCGGTCATCAAAGGCGGTGCGTCCGGCGCGGAGCGGCTGGCGCCGTGGACGCCGCTGTTCAGACGCGAAAGCAGCATCGCCTGGCGGGCTTCTGCCAGCATGTGCGAGCCGTCATTGCTGGCTGAGCCGTCCACGCCTAATCCCAGCTTGACACCGCGCGCAAGCATTTGCATCACCGGGGCGATGCCCGAAGCCAGGCGCATGTTGGAACTCGGGCAGTGCGCCACGCCGCAGCCATGCCGCGCATAGAGGTCGATTTCGTCGCTATTTACATGGACACTGTGGGCAAACCAGACGTCGTTCCCAATCCAGTCCACCGTTTGCATGTACGCGACCGGTTTATACCCGAACTTTTGCAGGCAGAAATCGTCCTCATCTTCGGTCTCTGCCAGGTGCGTGTGCAGATGGACGCCGTATTCCCTGGCAAGCTTGGCGGATTCGCGCATCAGATCTCCGGTGACGCTGAAAGGTGAACAGGGCGCCAGCACGATTTGCAGTTTGGAACCGGGTTTAGGGTCGTGGTAACGTTCAATCAGACGTTGACTGTCCCGCAGGATGGCGTCCTCGCTATCGACGACGGAATCGGGAGGCAGCCCGCCTTTGGATTCACCCAGGCTCATCGAACCGCGCGAAGCGTGCAGACGCAAGCCAATTTCGGCAGCGGCGTCAATTTCGTCATCCAGGCGCGAGCCGTTGGGAAATAGGTACAGATGGTCTGAGGCGGTTGTGCAGCCAGAAAGCGCCAGTTCGGCCAGCGCTGTTTGCGTGCTGATAAAAACGGCGTCCGCGTCCATGCGCGCCCAAATTGGATAGAGCGTTTTAAGCCAGTTGAACAAATTGGCGTCCTGCGCGGCAGGCAGCGCGCGCGTGAGCGTCTGGTAAAAGTGATGGTGGGTGTTGATCAGCCCGGGCAGAATGATGTGCCCTGCGAGGTCAAGAATTTCATCCGCCTCGGAAGGGAGTTCCGCGGCAGAGCCGATCTGTTCAATAAATCCGTCCCGACAGAAGATGGCAGCATCCTGCAGTTCGCGGTCTTGCGAATCCATCGTCACTATCAGGGCGGCATTTTTAACCAGCAGCGTGGACATCATCTTCTCCTTCCTGGCTGGCTGCCTAAGCGGCAGCGTCTGCCAGTTCCCGGGCGCGCAGCGTGTTCTGCAATAACATAGCGATGGTCATTGGGCCAACACCACCAGGAACAGGGGTGAGGGCAGAGGCGACTTGCATTGCCTCCTCAAAGGCGACGTCCCCAACCAGCCGGGAGCCTTTGGGCGCGGACGCGTCCTCTACGCGGTTGATGCCCACATCGATGACAATTGCCCCAGGTTTAATCCAATCACCGCGTACCATCTCTGGCTTGCCGATAGCCGCGATAAGAACATCCGCCTGGCGGACGACAGAGGGCAGGTCGCGGGTCTTGGAGTGGCAGATGGTCACGGTTGCGTCGGCCCGCACCAGCAGAAGCGCTACTGGCATCCCGACAATATTGGAGCGCCCGAGCACGACTGCGTTTGCGCCAGCAAGTCTTGCTCCTGCTTGTTCCAGCAGCACCATCACGCCAGCCGGCGTGCAGGGCACAAAGAGGGGTTCACGTCCCTTTTGCGCCAGTCTGCCGATATTCACAGGATGAAAACCATCGACGTCCTTGGAAAGGTCTATCGCGCTGAGCACACGTTCTTCATTCAGATGGGCTGGAAGGGGAAGCTGCACCAAAATCCCATTAACATCCGGTTCCGCGTTCAGCTCGCGCACTAAAGCTTCCACCTCTTCCTGGCTGGAACTGGCGGGCAGCTTGTGCCCAAAGGAGCGTATGCCAACCTCTGCGCACATTTTTTGCTTGTTTCGGACATAAACTTGCGAAGCGGGGTCTTCTCCGACCAGAACAGTCGCCAGACCGGGAACAGGCAAGCCCTGACTACCGCGATCTTCCACCTTTTGTTTTACATGCGTTCGTATCTCTGCGGCGATTCGTTTTCCATCGATCAGGTGAGCTGTCATGTTTCCTCTGTGCTTTAGTGATGAGATTATACTCGAATCGACGGTATAATTTGGCTATGGACAAGAATAAGCTCCCCTTGGTGATTGGAATCGCCGGCGCGTCCGGTTCCGGAAAAACAACCCTTGCCTCTTCAATTTTGGATTCAATCGGACGCGATAAGATTGCCTTTTTGCCCCACGATGCCTATTACCGCGACCAGGCCGATCTCAGTTACACAGAGCGTTTAAAGATCAACTATGACCACCCTGACTCGCTGGAGACTGACCTGTTGCTCAGGCATATCATCGCGCTGAAAGCTGGCAAAGCGGTCAAACGACCAGTATACGATTACAAGCAGCATACGCGCTCCGCTGAAGTTGTTCAGATCGAGCCATGTCAGATAATCATGGTGGAAGGCATCCTGATCTTCTGGGAAGCGAAATTACGTAAAATATTTGACATGAAAGTGTTCGTAGAAACAGATTCCGACATCTGTTTCATCCGCAGGCTTAAGCGCGATATCGAAGAGCGCGGCCGGACGGTGGAGTCAGTTGTGAACCAATACCTGACCACGGTCCGTCCCAGCTATATTGATTTCGTCGAACCCTCCAAGCGTTTTGCGGATGTTATCATTCCCGAGGGAGGAAAAAACGCCGTCGCTCTGGACATGGTCATCGCGCGCTTGCAGGGGCTGCTAGACGATGCAAACAAGCTCTCCAGCTAAGAAAGACCTCAGCCAAACCCAGATTATCTGGCGGGTTATCCTGCTGATTGCGCTTCTCGCGGTAACTGTCACCTTATTCATCTTGCGAGATCAGGTGCAGAGGCTGCAGGCCTTTGGATACCCTGGAATTTTTCTATTTTCCCTGCTTTCCAACGCGACCATCCTCTTCCCTTTGCCTGGAGTGGTTTTCACGTCGGCAATGGGCGCGGTATTTAATCCCTTTTGGGTTGCGCTGGCAGCTGGATTAGGGGCCGCTTTGGGCGAATTCTCTGGGTATCTCGCTGGCGTCAGCGGGCAGATACTGTTTGAGAACAAAGCAAATTACGAAAAAGTTCTGGGTTGGATGCGGAAATACGGTTTGTGGACGATTCTCGTGCTGGCATTTATTCCCAATCCTCTCTTCGACATCGCCGGGTTTGCTGCTGGTTCGCTAAAGATTTCTGCCTGGAAATTCCTGCTGCTCTGCGCGCTGGGAAAGATCGCCAAGATGCTTCTGTTTGCTTATCTTGGGGCTGGTCTATTCTCCTTCTTAAGCTGAGCCAGGACTTGCCTCCTGCGCGCCAGTGGTCTTGTAATCATGCATTACCCTTTAAGTTATAATCCGGCAGGTGGAAACTTTTGCGCAAAACGCCCGTCAACTATTGGGGCTGCAGCTCAGCCGTGAACAGATTGCCGCTTTCAAGCTGCTTGAGGATGAGCTCCTGGAATGGAACAGCCATTTCAACCTGACGGCTATCCGCGATAAAGAAGGTATTGAGACCAAGCATTTTCTGGACTCACTCACCTGCCTGATGGCGCTGGATGCTGCTTCCACCCCGCGCAGTTTGATTGATATTGGCACAGGCGCGGGTTTTCCCGGAATTCCCCTTAAACTTATCCTCCCTCAGATGCGCCTGACCCTGGTGGAGTCCATCCAGAAAAAAGCCGGCTTCTGTACGCATATCGTCGAAAAACTTGGATTGAGGCAGGTGCAGGTTCTGGCGGAAAGGGCTGAAGAGGTTGGGCAAAACCCGGAACATCGGGAAAGCTACGACCTGGCAACCGCGCGAGCGGTTGCCGCGATGCCCACGCTTGTGGAATACTTGCTGCCATTAGTCCGAATTGGTGGACTTGTGATTATGCAAAAAGGGGAGAGCGCGCAGCTTGAAGCCTTGCAGAGCGAGAAAGTAATCCAACGACTGGGCGGAAAGATCAAGGTAATCTTACCTGTGGTACTGCCGGGTGTCGTTGATGAACGCTACCTGGTGGTGCTGGAAAAAGTCGCGCGAACTTCAGCGGACTTCCCACGACGGACCGGACTGCCGGCCAAGCAGCCGCTGACATAATCCCCGCAACTTAACCGTAGGCGATGGGGTTAAATTCCATAAGATGGCCAACACACTAAGCGTGCTCCCAAATTTGATGTTCATATGCGCTCTTGAGCCTAAAACGCTGCGGGCGCTTTTTGAAAATCGCTTCGTGCTGGATGACCTGAAAAGCCTCGGCGCGGGCGTAGCAATCGCAGTACGGGACTTTTCTGAAGAGCGCGCTCAGGCAGTCCGTTTGTTAAACCGGATGGGCATACCAGTTTCGGCCTGGCTGCTGCTGCCTGGGAGGGAGGGCAGCTGGTTGGACGGAACAAACGTGGTGCAGACTGCTGAACTTTACGATGCGCTCTTACGCTGGTCAGAACGTAAAGGGCTGCGCTGGTCAGCTGTTGGGTTTGCTGGCTGCCTCTCAAACGGTAAGGCTACAGGTTTAGACAAAGCTGCGCGGGCTTCTGAGGCAGTGCTGTACAAATTGATTGACCAGGCGCATGAGGATGGATTCGGAGTAGAACTCTTTTATGATCCGCCTGAGCCTCATGCCAATAAAGAAATCAAACTGAGGTTCCTCCAGACCTTGGGTCAACAATCCAGAGTTGTTGAACGCAGAATTATCCTAAAACCTAACCACCACGTGGTTGGTTATCCGCTTTCCAGCCAAATAGCAAGTTACAGTGAGGCAGTCTGTGTGAGCAATGCGCAAGGGAGCTTGTTCCCAAGCACGGAGGCAGGCGCGCAAAAGAAATCCTGGCGCGACTTCGCGCAGGAATTGCGTGCCGCCCGACAAAAAAGCAGCAGCATGTACGTATTTTCGCTTGAAAGCTGCGCAGAGCTTGGCTTTTTGGACCGCATGGTCACGTTGGATTGGAACGCGGAGACGCCAGGCTCGGTCAGGCGAGGAAACAGCAGCATGCGAAAAATCCGCGCGGGGCTGCAAAGAATGCCTTGGCTAGGTATCGCGGCGCTGATAAGTTTAATAAGTGGGGCACTGCTGATTGTGGGAAAAAAGAAACGCTAATTTGTTTTGAAAATCCCCCATTGATTCCTCCTTTTTTTACATTGTGATGGAGGATTAGGTTTAAGTTTTTCAAATGCCCTGGGAATTACAGTGAGACCTTGTGGTCAATTGCCTTGCCCGGTCGGGAGACCGTGCAAGAAC
>ERZ795031.1535-NODE-1535-length-23888-cov-15.046238_pt1 | contig 23888 bp, 24 predicted proteins | sample MGYA00375123_ERZ795031 | MGnify/ENA primary metagenome ERZ795031 (study PRJEB30166, sample SAMN05720159) | activated sludge metagenome | isolation source: anaerobic digester from wastewater treatment plant | place: USA | collected 2015-04-21 ...
GATAATTCAACAGCTGGATAATGGTTTCTTCTATATCTGCCTCTACGATACGTTTTGTAGGGTAGGCGAGATTTTCAATATAAGGATAACCGGTTTTTGCCTTAAAAAAAGCATATTCGATAAAACGGTCCAAAGGATCTTTCTGCATAAGGTTTATTTCATTTTCTGTACTTTCAATTATCAGTTTTGCTTTTGCTTCGAGAGGAAGTTTGTTTTTTATAAGCGCATTCATGTTGAGAATGGCTTTGCGTGATTCCTCAGAATCGAAATCGTATAATTCTATTACTTTATCGCTGTCCATATATGTGACATAAGTAATTTGTGTGAATTGTCAAGACAATTTGTTTTTTGATTATTTGTTTTTAAATAACCGGGATGCTGCTTTTGTGAAATTCTTCCGGTTGAAATTGACTTGATATTTTAGAGCGGATAAATAACGTGTAATCATGGAAGAACAGAAAAAAATTATCAAGGATTTGATATCTGTCGGAAAACCGGAAAACCTTCCGGAAATAGAAAGAGAGGCAAATTTTACGCCTTTTTACGGCATTCCGAAAAGAAGCGCTGCAGATACTTCTAAAATAATTATTTTAACAGAAGCTTTTTCAACAGAAAATGAATTTTTTGAATTTTCCCTTAAAGATGTCGGTCATATAGAAGAGATTGAAACAATTTCTGATTCTGAAGGCAGAAATGCTGTTAAAGTCCGCTTGTGGGTAAAGAAGGGAGCTCGTGCTCTTTCGAGCCGTTCTTTTGTAGTTGAATAATGTATTGTTTGCTTTATTGAGGTTTAAATGGACGGTTCTATTTTCGCAATTTTATCTGATATCCCCGATTATCTTATTAGTATGGCTCCCTATCTCCATTATGTATCTTTTGCCCTTTTGATACTTGCAGGATTTAATCTTCCTATTTCAGAAGATGTTGTAATGATTGTTTCCGGTTCAATCGCCGCGACTGTAGTCCCTGAAAATACTTTTATTATTTTAGTCGGATGCTTCCTTGGTGCTTATATCAGTGATATTTTTGCATATTGTATGGGGCGATATTTTTTAAGCTGGGTCATCCGCCACAAAAGAATGGCGAACATAATACCCGTAAAAAAAATAAAAACAATGGAACAGTATTTTTCAAAATACGGTGAAAAAACTCTTTTTTTCGGAAGATTTATTCCTTTTGGTTTCAGAAATGCGGTGTTTATGACCAGCGGAGTGCTTGGAATGAAATTCTATCACTTTCTGATTATCGATTTTCTGGCATTATGCTCAACTACTGCAATTCTTTTTACTCTCGGATATAAGTTCGGCGGAAACTATCAGATAGTTATTGATTTTGCAAATAAGTTTTATTTTATTCTGTTTCCTGCACTGATTCTGATCATTGTTTTTTTCATTAGAAAATTCATGAAACACCACCGCGAAAACATACAGGAATGATCTATAGAAAAAATGCTTTCTTCTAATTGACTGCTTATAATTGACTTTTTTGTTTGCATCGCATATAATAAACCGTTGCAAAAGGTCTTTATAAGCGGAGAACGCGTTATTAAATGAATAAACGTATTTGCTATTTTTCAATAGATTTATCCAATCCCTTCGGCGAGACTCTGCTGAGCAGTGTTTATAAAAGAGTTCATGAATACGGCGATAAACTTTTTGTAGCACACGGCGGTATATTGAATTCACCTCATGAATGGGAAGTCAGGCGAAATAGTTTATACGGTTATATTGATCCTGATGATTATGATGCCTTTATAATTTCAGGTATTTTAAGTTTTTCTTCTTATGAAAATTCCCGGAAGTTTCTCCTCCCGTATTCCAGAAAACCTTTAATCATTATTGGTGAAAAAATTGATTCCATCCCGTATGTCGGCGTCGATAATTCATCAGGTTTCAAAGATCTTATTGAACATATAATTGATCAGTCTGAATCCAAAAAAATTGCAGTTATAGCAGGTCCGGTAAATAATTATGATTCTTCTGAAAGATTCAATGCTCTGCGAGAAGTAATGGCTTCACGGCAAATCAGTTTACCGGATGAAAATATATATTTTGCAATTTTTAGTGCAGAAAGCGCTGTTGAGGGTGTTAGGGTTTTGCTTGATGAGCGTAAAATTGATTTTGATTCGCTTATCTGCTTTAATGACCGAATGGCAATAGGAGCTATGGGTGAGTTGAAGCGCCGCGGTTATCGTATTCCTGAAGATATAAGAATTTCAGGATTTGATAATACCTACGAATCAGAGTTTATGACTCCTCCGCTCACAACCGTATCATATCCTATTGATCAGGTGGGCATAGCCGCAGTTGACGGAATAGAAACCCTTCTTGCCGGTAAGCAGATTGATAAACCGGCAATTTTCCCGACTCAATTTATTAAAAGAAGATCATCCGGCAGTAAGGAGCTTTATGATTTTGATTATTTTGGTTATGATATCAGTTCTTATTTCATTGACGGATGTGAAATTGATTCGGATTATTTCATTTCATTTGCTGATAAATTATTGGTTTCTGAAAATATTGAGACCGATTATAGTGAAAATATTATAAAAAGACTCAATCTGTTTTTTTCTGATATTGATTTTCACAAAATGGATATAATCAGTATAATATTGAAATTCGAATTTATGGTTCTTTCGATATACTCTGAAGATAATTTTCTTCGTCTTTTTAAAAAATATTTTTTTTATTTGCATCAAATCGCCGAGAAGAAAAATAAAAAGTCAGTTTCTGATATATTGTTTTTTATGAGCGGATATTGCCATTCAAAAATACTGTCAATTGCCGTTAAAGACGCTATCGTAAGCAGAACCGAAGAGGAATATTTAATTCAAATTGGTGAAGATTTAAGTTCATCTTATGACATTCAATCAATAAGAAAATCTCTTTCTACTTATTGTAAATATATCGGTATAGAAACTTTATTCGTTGTTGTTTTCAATGAAGAAAATAAAGATAATGCATATCTGTCAGTGAGAATAGAAAATCAGCAAAATCTGCCTGTTGACGGTTTTAAAAGTTATCCGTCGAAGGAAATATTACCTGAAGAACTGAAAAATAAATATCATGAGCTTCTTCTTGATGCACTTTGTCTTGTGGATGATGATATCGGATATGTTTTATATAATCTTGGTAATCATCCGAATATTCTTTACAAGAGTCTCCGTAAGCATATATCGGGTGCTATTAAAGGAAATTCTCTTCTGCGTAAGATAAATAATTATTCTTCTAATCTCGAGAAACTGATTGGTGACCGTACTCAAAAACTGATTTCGGTTAATGAAAATCTTATCAAAGAAATTAAAAGACGAGAAGCTGCGGAAAATGAACTTATTAAAAAAAGAAATCTTGATTCGTTAGCACTGCTTGCCGGAGGAATAGCGCATGATTTTAATAATATTCTGACAGCTATAGGCGGCAACATAAATCTTCTGCAGATGAGAAAAGAACAGTCAATATTAAGAAATGAAAATCTTCTGAACCAGGTTTTATCGGCAGTTGATAAGGCCAAAAATTTAACTCAGCAGCTTTTGACTTTCTCTAAAGGAGGGCATCCAGTAAAAAAAACCCAGCATATCAAGCCTTTGGTTGAAGAAAGTGCGAAGTTTATTTTAGCCGGAAGCAATGCTAAACCTAAGTTTGATTTTATAGTTGAAGATGTTATCGTTGATATGGATTCGGGTCAAATTAATCAGGTATTAAATAATGTCATATTAAATGCCGTTCATTCGATGCCTGGGGGCGGTGAAATAGGAATTATTCTGGATGTTTATAGCGCAGAAAGTCAAAATAAATATGATCTAAATCAGGGCAGTTATGTGAGAATTTCTATTTCTGATTCAGGATGCGGAATTCCTGAAAATATTGTTCATAAAATATTTGATCCATATTTTACCACCAAGGAAAAAGGCTCCGGTTTAGGACTATCGACATCAATCGCAATAGTAAAGAAACACGGCGGAAATATTGTAGTTAAGTCAGTTTTAAAAAAGGGAACGGTTTTTTATATATTTCTTCCGATTTCAAAAGGGAATGTTGATATTTCTGAAACTGTCAGCGAAAAAAGCCTGCCGTCAGGTATGTCTTTTTTGGTTCTTGAAGATGATCCGGACATTCAAAAATTGATTTTGAATTTTCTCCAGAATCTGGGGCAGAAGTGCGATATAGTTTCTGATGGATCAATTGCGCTTGAACTTTATCTGAAATCAAAAAATGACGGAAAGTATTATGATGGCGTTATACTTGATCTTACCATACCCGGCGGGATGGGAGGTAAGGATGTGATGGATAAGATTCTTGAAATTAATCCTGACGCCGCCGGAATTGTATCAAGCGGTTATTCCGATGATCCTGTAATTTCAGAGTACCGCAAATTCGGGTTCAAAGCTATACTTAGAAAGCCGTATCTTATATCAGACCTGAAAAACGCTATAATCGAATCACTTGAAATTAAATAAGTTTCTTGATTCTGTTAATTTCATTAAGAGCATCAATTGGTGTTATCCGGTCAGTATCAAGATTTTTAAGTTCGGCAATTGCCTTACTGTTCTCGCTGAAAAGATCGGGTTCTTCGTCTGTGCTTTTTTTAGTTTCCGGCCGTTTGATTTGTGTTTTTTCGTGTTTACGTAAATATTTTTTTGCGGCTTCTGTGACTTCTTTCGGAATGCCCGCGAGAGATGCAACATGAATTCCGTAACTCTTACCGGCAAATCCCTTAATTACCTTATGAAGAAACTCAACCCCGTGAATTGTTTCTTTAACCGAGACAGTAAGATTTTCAATTGTTTTTCCGTCTTCAAGTGCTGTCAGTTCGTGATAATGAGTTGCGAATAATGTTTTTGCTTTTATTTTCCATGCGATAAATTCAACTATTCCCTGGGCTATTGACATACCGTCATAAGTTGAGGTTCCTCTTCCGACTTCATCCATTACAATCAGTGATTTTTCTGTAGCGCTGTTTAAAATAGAAGCGGTTTCCGTCATTTCAACAAGAAAGGTTGATTCTCCTCTTGCTATATTATCAAAAGCGCCTATTCGGGCAAAAACCCTGTCGCAAACCGGGAGTTCAGCGCTTTCAGCCGGTACAAATGAACCGGTTTGTGCAAGAATCTGTATTACAGCTGCCATGCGTATGTATGTAGATTTGCCCGCCATGTTCGGACCGGTTATTATTTTTAAAACAGCATCATCGGAAAATTCAATATCATTAGGTATAAAAGGTTCGCCTTTAAGAAAACTTTCAACAACCGGATGCCTTCCGTTTTTTATCTTGAGTTCGTTGGAGGTTATTTCCGGTCGGACGTATTTGTTTTCAAGTGCGCATTGAGCTAGAGAAGCGTAAAAATCGATTTGTGCAAAAAATTCAGCTGTCTGAAATATGATATTTTTTTCAGTTAGAACTTTTTGTCTTACCTCATCAATAAGTTTCTTTTCAAGTTCTGCTGCCTTTTCTCCGCTTGAAAGAGCATCAGTTTCAAAAAGCTGAAGCTTCTGAGTCGTGAAACGTTCCGCATTAACAAGAGTCTGTTTTCTGAGATAGTCTGCCGGAGCTTTGTCTGACTGACCTTTGCTGATTTCGATATAATAACCGTAAACTTTATTGTAGCGGATTTTAAGAGTGGGTATACCCAGTCTCTCTTTTTCTTCAGATTCATATTTTAAAAGAAAATCTCTTGCGTCATTTTTGAGAGAATACAATCTGTCAAGTTCTGAATTATACCCCTGATTTATTACACGGCCAGATTCTACAGAAATTGCAGGTTCCTTCATTACTGCATTATCGATCAGAGAGATAAGTTCATGATGTTCATTCAGGTGTTCCGCGACATCTTTGTAATGACTGGTAGAAGTTAGAAGTTTTTTGAAAACCGATGCATTCTTAAGTGATTCTGAAAGATTTACGAAATCTGCAGGTATATACTTGTTAACGCTTATTCTTGAATATATTCTTTCTATGTCCCGAATTGCGGATAAAGCCGTTCTGATATTTGAAAGAAGTGAGTGATTTGTAAAGAGTTCCTCAACCTTGTCGAGTCTTTTTGTTATTTCCTTTTTTGCTGAAAGCGGACGCAGAATTGATTTTTCAAGGTAGCGTTTGCCTGCAGACGTTTTTGTTTTGTCAATAATTGAAACAAGGGATCTTGTTTTAGTTCCGTCGGCCTGAGAGTTGATTATTTCAAGATTGCTGATAGCAGATTCATCAAGAATCATTTCAGAGTCTGTGCTTTCAAACTTAGGCATCTTGAGAATGTCTACGGCATCTCTGCTCCTTGATTTAATATATTCAATCAATGAACCTACTGCGGCAATTTCATATTTTTCATTGAGATTGATTCCTTTGAGGCTTGAAATCTTAAGTGCAGAGAGTATCCTTTCTCTTAGATATTCGTCATCGTAAAGCCATTCGCTTATTGATGCCGGTTTAATATTTTTAATTTTGAGATAATTGAAAAAACGGTCATCAGCTTTTCCCGTAATATCGTAGAATAATGATTCGACAGGATTATATTTTGATAATTCACCTCTGAATGAATCGTAAGAATTATCAATGATGCTTATTAAAAAATCACCGGTAGAAATATCGGCTGCGGCAATAGCGGTCTTGTTTTCTGAAATAATAATTGATGTGATGAAATTATTTGATTCGGATGAAAGGAGATTAGGCTCGGTAACTGTACCGGGCGTTATTATTCTGACCACTTCGCGTTTGACTATTGTTCCGTCGCTTGGAACCGATTCTGTCTGTTCGCATATCGCTACGTTGCAGCCTGATTTTATAAGCCGCTGAATATAGTTCTCAGAAGCATGATATGGAACACCGCACATCGGTGTTTCATGGCGTTTGGTTAGTGCTATGTCAAGAATTGATGAAGCTTTTTTTGCATCATCGAAAAACATTTCATAAAAATCACCGAGACGGAAAAAAAGAATTTCGTCCGGATGCTTGTCTTTTATTTCGAGATACTGTCTCATTAACGGGGTAAGCTTCTGTTCCATCTCATTCTCCGCTATAATATTCGTTTTTCCCGTTTTTTCTGACAAGCACAATATGGCCGTTAAATCCGAGTTCTTCTGAAAGGCGAATTTTTATATCCAGTGCATCTTCAGGGCTTGAAAAATTTCCGATATAAATAGCGAATTCTCTCGGCCGTTTAACGATTACTGAGCTTCCGTAATCTTTACGTATTCCAACGCGTATTTTTTTTGCTTCGGCAAGATTATAGAAAGGGCCTATTTCAACACAATAATATTCTCCTCCATTGACAGGTGTGATTTCTCTGGACGGAGATATATCGATTCTGTCTTCAGAAATGAAGAGATATCTGTTTACTAAAACAGGCTTGTACGGCATTAACTGTATTATTCTTTTTTTTGAAGAAAAGGCTTCCGGTGATTTCGGAAACAATTTTATGACATCTGAATACGCTGAAAAAGCCTCATTTATTTTTTTGTTTTTTTCAAGGATGTTTCCTGCGAAATACAGATCAGCAGGATTATTTTTTGCGTTTGCGATAAAGCCCCTATTATGATAATTCCGGTATTGCGCATAATCAGAAAGAATTGAGTCAGAAATATTTTCTCTCCGCAAAATCTGTTCAGCCTTTGTATAATCCTGTGAAAGAAGATGTCCTTTAATCAAAAGTATCGATATTTCTTTTCTGTATTTTCCTTTTGGGAAAAGGTAAAGGTAATCATTTGATTGTCTGATAAGTGAATCAATTTTATTTGATAAGTATAAAATTCCGCAGACTCTGAAATAAGCGGTTTCTGTAAAATCACTTTTTCTGTAAAGACGTACAAAAAGGAGATAATCCTTTTCACTTTTATTTAAATTGGTTTCGGTTTCGGCAGAAAAAAAACGCACGATGTCAAGATTATTGCTTTTCGGATATTTTCTTATAAAATTATCCCCAAGCTGACGGGAGTAGGTGTTGTTGTTGAATGCTTTTGAAAGTTCTAGCAGATCGCTTTTTTCATCAGCAAAAATAATCTGACTATAGAGAACGGCTGCCGATAAGAGCAGAACCTTTAACGGAATCAATTTTGACATTCAGCAGTTTCCCTGTATCGGATGAATTTCCGGAAGTGATGACTGGATGAGCGAGAAAGCTTTTTCCGTAAACTTCATTTTCATTTTTTCGGCTGATTCCCTCAATAATCACAGATTCTGTCCGCCCGATGCGGGCTTTGAGTTTCAACGCAGAAATTTCTCTCTGTGTTTCTATCAGAAGCTTTAATCTCTCTGATTTTATTTTTTTGTCAAGGTGATTCTTGAATGATGCCGCCGGAGTTGATTCGCGCGGAGAATATGCGTACATAAAGGCTTCATCGTATTGAACAAGCCTGACGGCTTTTATCGTTTCCTCGAAATCTTCATTTGTTTCACCAGGAAAACCGACTATAAGATCTGTTGTAATTGAAAAATCAGGAAGTTCCTTTATTTTATCTATTATTTTCATGTAATCTGAAAAAGAATAGATTCTGTTCATTTGCTTTAGGATGTTGTCTGATCCGCTTTGAAGAGGCAGATGTACTGATCTTGATATGTTTTGATTGTTTTTTATGACTTCAATGATATTTGTATCGAAATCTTTGGGATGACTCGTCAGAAAATTGATGCGTTCTATTCCTTTTATTTTAGCAGATTCATCGAGAAGTCTGTAAAAAGGAATTTCGCCGTTATCCTGACCATATTGATTTACATTCTGGCCGAGAAGGGTTATCTCAATTGCCCCGTTGTCAACAGCTGATTTAATACTTGATAAAATCTCGCCGGATGATGCTGAAATCAGTTTCCCTCTGACGTAAGGAACAATGCAGTATGTACAGAAGTTTTCACAACCATGTGTTATAGTTATCCACTTATGCCAGCTTTCGGTTGTTCCTGAAATTCTTCCGGCATAATCATTTTCGTCAAATGAATCAAATACCCGTCTTTTGTCGCCGTTAAGAAAGTTCTCAATTATTTTGCCTATTGATGGTGACTGATATGTGCCGATAGCGATGCTGCAGTATTTTCCGTTTATAAGAAATTCCGGAATTCTCTGAGCCATGCATCCGGCAGCAACGACGATGCCTTTTCTTTCACGGACCTGAGCCATAGCTTCTTTCAAACGGCCTTTTGCTCTGCGTTCGGCAGAATCCCTGACTGAACATGTGTTGAAAATAACTATGTCTGCATCATTCTGATTTTCTGCAGGTGCAAATCCCGAAGAAAGAAGAGAGGCTTCCATCATCAGGCTGTCATTTTTATTCATCTGACAACCGAAAGTTTCGATGAAAAAATGCATTATTTCAGTCCGCACTTCTTATAAACTGAATCAATGTTTCTAAGATAGTAATTGATATCAAAGAGTTCGGAAAATTCAGAATCTGAAATCAATTTTCCTGCTTCAGTTGCTTTAAGCGTGTCCATGAGACTGCCTTTTCCTGCCCATGTTTCCATTGATGCAGTCTGAACTGTTTTATACGCGTCTTCACGCGACATTCCTTTTTCTATCAGCTTTAAGAGAACTCTCTGCGAATAGAAAAGACCGCCGGTTCTGTTGATATTTGCAGTCATGTTCTCCGGATAAATGTGAAGATTCGATATAATGAAAATCATTTTATGAAGAAGATAATCGAGAGTTACAGTAGAATCAGGGAGAATCACGCGCTCCGCGGAAGAGTGGGATATATCGCGTTCGTGCCACAATGTCACGTCTTCAAGAGCCGTCATTAAATTTGATTTTATAACGCGCGAAAGACCAGTGATCCTTTCACAGAGAATAGGGTTTCTTTTGTGAGGCATTGCAGATGAACCCTTTTGTCCTTTCTGAAACGGTTCTTCAGCTTCACGCACTTCCGTTCTCTGAAGATGGCGGATTTCCGTTGCAAGCTGGTCAAGCGATGCAGCTGTGATTGCAATAGCCGACATATACTCAGCATGGCGGTCGCGCTGGATTACCTGGGTTGAAACCTCGTCAGCCTTGAGACCCATTTTCTCGCAGACCTTACGTTCCACTTCATATGAAATATTGCTGAAAGTTCCGACCGCGCCGGATAGTTTTCCGTAAGATACATTTTCAACAGCGCGTTTCATTCTTTCAAGTGAACGTTCGAAAGCCTTGTAGTAAAGCAGCATTTTCATGCCGAAAGTTGTAGGTTCAGCATGCACTCCATGGCTTCTTCCCATGCATGGGATATTCTTGTATTCAAGAGATTTCAGTCTCAACGCTTCAATCAGCTGTTCGATATCCTTGATCAGAATTTCGCCTGCCTGTTTCATCTGAATGCAAAGCGCGGTATCACCGATATCAGAAGAAGTCATTCCGTAATGAATATAGCGTCCGGATTCTCCGACATGCTCATTTACGCTTGTCAGAAAAGCAATAACGTCATGATGCACTTCAGATTCAATCTGATTAATTCTGTCTACGTCAAAGTCTGCTTTTTCTTTTATAATTTTCAGATCATCAAGCGGAATAATCCCTTCATCTGCATTCGCTTCGCATGCGGCTATTTCTATATCGAGCCATATTCTGTATTTGTTTGAAAGCGACCATATGTCTGCAATTTCTTTTCTGCTGTAACGTTCAATCATAAATTCCTCCGAATATTTTTTTGGAATTAAATTCCACGTGATAATAGTTTTCTATGTAATTCAAAAATAAAAGCGCTAATGCTGTCTTTCTGGCGTCTGAGAGAATTCCTCTGTTTTCGATGATGCCGCCGATATATCTGACATCATCGGATTCAAGGGTAAAACGGGCAATTATTTTTTCATCTGAACATTTCGCGCAGACCAGCGATTTATTCCTTATGGATAGATACATTTGGTCTGAGGTATTGCCGCAGTGACAGCATTTATTCAGACCAGGCATTATTCCATGAATTGAAAAATATTCCAGTATGAACATATTCAATGTGTCAAAAGGCGAAGTGTCTGAGTTAAATAAGTTCAGATATTTTTCAGCAGAAATAATCATGTTGGAGTGGGGATCTTTTTCGGCGGTAGTTCTGAAAATTATTTCAAGCATGCAGTTCATGGCCGAGAGTTTTGCGAAATCTGAAGTAATATTCGATGGAAAAAACACGACGGAGAAATTTGAAACGATCGGAATAAAATTTCCGCGCTCGTATACATTGAATTCGATTATACTTCCCGGATATCCTGCGGCCGTGTCGCGTTTTCTGCTTTTCTTCAGTCCCTTAAAGATGAATTTGCCGCATCCGTCGGGAGTCAGAATTGACGCGCATACATCGGCTTCTTTTATTATTGAAGTTTTTAAAACGATACCGCGGTATTTGGAAATCTTCATTACTGATTTTTTGACTTTTTGGCGCTGATTGTCATCAAAATGCGGACAATTCTTGTTCCTTTTATATCTTTTACTTTATAAAGAATGCCGTCTTTTTCAATGGTTTCGTTTTTTGCCGGAATCTTTCCGAATATGTCCAGAAGAAGTCCTCCGATAGTATCGAATTCTTCCGCCGGAAGGGAAAGAGACAAAGTATCATTTAAATCATAAAGCGACATTCTTGAATCAATCTCGTATGTCGTTCTGTTGATTTTTACGAGTTCTGCCGGTTCGTTTTCGTCAAATTCGTCGATAATATCGCCGACTATTTCTTCGAGTACGTTTTCCATTGTAACGAGACCGGCAATTCCGCCGTATTCATCGACAACAATTGCAAGGTGCTGATGACGCTTTTTGAATTCTATGAGAAGTTCATTTAACGGCATGGTTTCAGGTATAAAAAGAGGTTTTCTGAGAATTTTTTTGATCTCAAATTTCTTTTTAGGTTCGGCTATAAACTCAAGCAGATCCTTTGCGTAAAGAATTCCGCAGATATTGTCAATTCTTCCATCATATACGGGAATTCGTGAATGTCCCGCCTCTAGAATGACATCGGCAATTTCATTTAGAGGTTCTGTTACACTGATGGCGGTAATATCAACGCGCGGAACCATGATTTCACGGGCATTCATGCTTGAGAGGTCAAGAATGCCTTTAATCATTTCTTTCTGGGAATCTTCTATTTTATTATAATCGATGTTTTTGAGCGGACTCTTTCTAAAAGAAAAAAACCGTTTCAAAAACACAAAGGGATTTCCGCTACTTTCACTGTCTTCAGTCATAATGTGAAAGAATCTTTCAGGCCGATACGTTGTCAAACATATTTTGAGCTCATGCGTGCCAAATCGTGAACTGTTTGATTGTTTCCATGATCGTGTCTGATGCTTTGAGGCAGTCTTCCTTTCTCATTCCGGTATCATTGTAAAGTGCATCCTGAAAAAACTTTTTAATGGCAAGATAGACATCCGGACTTGGAAGAAATAAAAAGGAATAATTGTCGCCTTCATTGTTGAGAATCGTAAAAGAGCTGTAAAGCATTGTCGGAGCTTTTGGTATAATGATTCTCTCCATGCGCTTTCCGGTCAAAACAGTACATTCGCTGAACCGGTAAGGAATCATACTCTGAGCATCTCTCATTGCAGGCTCTGTATATTTTTCATTGTAAGATGCTGGTTCGATAAGCATGTGAGTTCTGCTTCCGTCAGTTTTAAAAGTCAATCCGTCAGGACTGTTGTAAACGTCTTTTACGTTTTTGTAAGCGGTTATTTCGTAAATTGAATAATAACTCTGTCCTCTAAAAAATGAAGAAATGATGAATGCGCCGTCGAATGGAACCTGGTTCGTATCGTATGCTTTCTGCAGAGACATTGCCTTGGCCATAAAATCCTCCGGAAGATTAGTCTGATTATTATAGGCGCTTCTTATAATAATTCAATAAAAAAATTATAAAAAATTCAATTACCTGAAATTCAGTCCGCAGTTAAGACAGTGCCATGTTTCTTTGGCATCTTCATCATCCGGTCCGCCTAGATAGATTTCTCCGGCTTCATGTTTTTTGATCATTTCCATGTCAGGAATTCCGTATTCTATCGGGATAACATTATCCATACGGCATCCAGGGCATTGTTTAACTTGAATCATTTAAATCTCCGCTTAATTTAATCTTTTTTGATTAAATAGAATAAAAGGTCTTAAAAGTTTCTGTAAAGCAAAAAAAGATTGAATAATCTGAATGCAGGTTTCTGTTAGTGATATCAGAAAATATTCGAGGGCAGGTATTTATGGCGGCAATCGGAATCATAATAAATCCGAATTCCAGGGTGAATAAAAAGACAAATTGCTCGTCGGTAAATAAATTCAAAAAAATAGCCGGTGAACTTGCGGATGTCAGGGCGACCCAATCCATCGATGAGCTTAATTCAGCGATTAAGGACTTTAAAAAAAGGAAATATCCCTATATCGCAATATCAGGCGGTGACGGAACCATTCATCATGTCGTTACTTCAATTATAAATGTGTATAAAAAAAATATTCCGCCTATTCTTCTTCTGCGCGACGGAACTATGAATAATATTGCTTCAAGCATCGGGATGAAGTATAAAAGCGATGAAGCGCTGAAACTCTTTTCTAATCACATAAATCATAATAAATCAATGCGTCTTGTTCAGCGTGATACCATAAGGATAGGCGAGCGCTGCGGTTTTCTTTTCGGTTTCGGGCTTACCACAAATATTCTCAATGAAGTTTACGTTTATGAGAAAAAAGGATTCCGTCAGAACGTGCGGATGCTTGGGAAAACTTTTGCTGAGGCCTTTATGACTCTGACGAACATTGATGAGTCTGATCTTTCTCTTTTGAAAACAATGAACGCAAAAATTGAAACCGATGCCGGAGACGTCAATTTTTCAAAAGTTCTGTGTGTTATTGGCGGAACAGTTGAAAATATAGGAATGGGTTTTTCAAGCATCTACCGGGCAAATGATATTCCGGGGAAGTTTCATGTTTTAATAAGCGGAATGCGTCCGCTTCAGATCGTCCGCGAACTTCAAAAGCTTATGGTCGGGCAGAGGATTGAGAATTCGAATCATTTCGATGAGGTTTGTTCCTATCTGAGGGTGAAAAGCAAAGAAAGCTTTGATTATACTATTGACGGAGATATCTATACAGCCGGGAAAGAACTGATTGTAAAAGCCGGTGTTCCTCTTAAATTTATAATTTTCTGAAATATTGCTTTTTTATCTGCTGTCATCAGGCAAAATATTTCTAATTTTGTTGACAGCCGGTAAAAATGAACTTATATTCCATCTATCTGTTAAAAATTCCAGCTATGGGTTTTATATACCCGGGCGGCGCAAAGAGTTCTTTAAATGAAAAGGTATATTTCAAGAAAAAGCGAATTTAAGGACATTTATCCTGAAAAATGCTGCGAAGAAATACGTGAATGCGATAAGCACGAAATTATATCTAAAATATCGGATATAATTGGTCCTTGTCCGGGGAATTTCTGCGTTGCCGAAACTATATTCGATCAAATCAAGTATGATATCGCAAAATATATAATTAATCATGAGTTTTGTGATATTGAAGTTGAAGATTCTCTTCTTGAATGGCTTGAAGAAAAATCTTCGCCTGAATCCATTGAAAAACTGACCAGGTTCATTGATTTTTATCTCAAATGAAAAGTCTTTTGCTTCACGCATGCTGTGCACCCTGTGCGGTTTATCCGGTTTCTTTGCTGTCGGATTTCTCTCTTACCGTGTTTTATTATAATCCAAATATAACTGATGCTGACGAGTATTCTCTGCGTCTTAATGAATTGCAGAAATATCTTTCACGTGAAAAAATAAATTTCGCTGAAGGAAAGTATGATCCGGAAGTTTTTCTTGATGTTACATACAAAAATAGAAATGACGGGGAGAGAAGCGAAAGATGCCGTAAGTGCATTTCAATGCGTCTTGAAGAGTCTTTCCGATATGCAGAAAAAATGAAAATCGATGCAGTATCAACTGTATTAAGCATTAGTCCGCATAAAAGCTATGATATGATAAAGACAGAAGGTGAAAGATTATCTTCGGTTTTCGGAATTGAGTTTCTGTCATTTGATTTTAAGAAAAACGGCGGTTTTGCAGAAAGCGTTAAATTGTCGAAGGAAAATAAATTTTACCGTCAGAATTACTGCGGATGCTGTTATTCAAAAGCCGAATCGGTCGAAAGAAGAAATAAGAAATGAATAAACGTTCAGAAGATATTCTATATGAAATATATCACTCTACGTCAGACGGTGGATACGTTTCGATTGATGAACTTGAGACTGTAACAGGTTTGTCCGGTTCTGTTATTCGTGCAGAAGCAGAAACGATGAAAGAGAAAGGCTTTCTTTTTGAAAGGGAAGAGGGTCTTCAGGTTTCTGAAACAGGAAGAGCTTTTTCTAAAAGCAGATGGGTCTGATCAGTTTTTTACGGCTTTACAGCTTTTAATATAGTGCTGAAAGTTATGTTTTGAACCTGGCATGCGGTACCGTCAACTGCGGAATAGAAATCACCCGCGCTCAGGTTTATTGTGCAGTAAGTATCAGCGTTTGTTCCTACATCACCGATAGTATAGATTAGTTGATTTCCTGAGATTGAAACAGTTATACCTGAAAAAGAGGGTGACGGGGTAAATGTTGTTTTTGATAATATAGCTGCCGATGACAGACCTGTTGCTATGTTTTCGTTAAAAGTTATATATATACTGTCTCCGGGTTCTACGAAATATCCATTATTGTAATTGCTTGTTGAGATTGAACCATTTCCTGGAATCTGAGGACTTGCCGCGATAGAGATTGTTCCCGTAAATTCATCTTCGAGATTATTTCCTGCAATATCAGTAATATCTTGAGTCAGAGTGACGGTATAGTTGGAACCGCGGATAAGATAGTTAGAATCAGTTACTCCGTTTATATTTATTGCATTGTAATTTGAATCGTAAGATATGCTGATATTGGTTATTTTATTGCCGGAATTATTTTTTACAACTACAGAATCAGTGTTGACCGAGTCCGGATTCAGCCCTTCCGAAAATCTCAGATTGATGTGAAATGTGTCGGGAGCGGAATTGACTATCGGCAGATTGTGTGAAGTAATTACAGGAGACACGCCGTCTATTTTTATGGTGACGTCATTGAAAAGGTTGGTTTGATATTCACACGAGAGCGATGTCATGAAGAGTATAATGATAATACGTATAATCTTCATTCTGATATAATACTGTTTTATTTGAATAAATCAAGCATATTATGTTTCGATATTACTACACTAATTTTTTAGAATTGACAATTGGATTAAATCCGTCCAGATGGACTGAAAGAATGAATTTGAGAGGTATTATGAAAAAAACAGTTTTTTTTGCTTCTATGTTCTTGCTGACTGCAGCTTTTCTTTTTTCTGCCGATTTTTCTGATCCTGAAGGATGGTTTGCTTATGATGACAGTGCCGCTCCTAATAATGGTTCTTCAAAGATCTACATTGAATCATCCAAAAGCGGAGATGTTCTGGCCGTAACAGCAAAGGGGAATGTAACCAAGAAATTCCAATACGGTTTTGCCGGTTTTGGAATTAATCCCAATCCTGCAGAGCTAGCGAATATCAAAAAAGCTAAAGGGTTTAAGTTCAAGGTTAAAGGAGACGGCAGAGCCTATCGGGTAAGGGCTAATACTTCCAATATAAGGGATTATAACTATTTCGGAAAAGTTTTCGTTACAAAACCGGGGCAGATTGTTGAAGTTAAAGTAATGTATTCGGAACTCGAACAGGAATCGTGGGGAACAAAAGTTTCATTCAATAAGAATAAGATAAACCAGTTTACTTTTCAGACTACCGAACAGCCTATAGCGAGTTTTTCACTGACAATTATCGGTTTTGAGCTGATAATGTAAATATTATAGTCAGATTTAATAAAATGAATAATAAGAAAAGAACCATCTCAGGGTTCTTTTCTTATTATTTTAGTATATTTCTGTTTCAAAATCATGTAAAATCACGGAAAACTTTATTGACGAATAATGCCCTCAATTAAAGACTTCAAATAAACCTAAAGAGGCCGCATGAAAGACAAGAAAACCAAATTCATCTTTGTTACAGGCGGAGTGTGTTCTTCGCTGGGCAAGGGGCTTTCAACCGCATCACTTGGACTTCTTCTTGAAGGACACGGATATAAAGTTTCTGTAATAAAGATGGACCCTTATATAAATATCGATCCGGGCACAATGAGTCCGTATCAGCATGGTGAAGTTTATGTAACCGAAGACGGTGCTGAAACGGATCTTGATTTAGGTTATTACGAGAGATTTACAAACGCGCCTTTGTCTCAGTCAAATTCCGTATCAACCGGACAGATTTATTTTGAGGTAATTACCAGAGAAAGAAGAGGCGATTATCTCGGACGTACTGTTCAGGTCGTTCCGCATATAACAAACGAAATAAAAAAGAGAATTTATAATATTGCTCAGGACGGTCTGATGGATTTCGTTCTCGTCGAAATCGGCGGGACTGTCGGAGATATCGAATCATTTCCTTTTCTTGAGTCAATCCGTCAGATTAGGCAGGAACTAGGAAGAAACAGAGCATTGAACGTTCATCTGACTCTTGTTCCGACTTTGACTGTAGCAGGCGAGCACAAGACAAAACCGACACAGCATTCGGTTAAGGAACTGATGCAGATTGGAATTATTCCTGATATACTTCTTTGCCGTGCGACCATTCCTCTTTCTGATGAAATGAGAAGCAAGATTGCACTTTTCTGCAACGTGTCGGATGATCATGTAATTACAGCGCTCGATTCAAACTGCATTTATGATATTCCGATGATGCTTCACGATAACGGTTATGATAAAATAGTTCTTGAGCATTTCGGACTAAAAGCAGGTAAACCGGATATTTCCGACTGGAAAAAATTTGTCGATGCTTTCAAGAATCCGAAGAGTACGGTTCAAATCGGCGTGATCGGAAAATATATCGCTCTTCCTGATGCATATAAGTCGATTTATGAAGCGCTTGTCCATGCCGGAGCTGCGAACAATGTTCATGTCGATATCGTGAAAATCGATCCGGAAGATCTCGAAAAGCATAATGATTTTTCAGAACGTATCGGTTCGCTTGACGGAATTCTTGTTCCAGGCGGTTTTGGAAACCGCGGCGTAGAAGGAAAGATTGATTCAATAAAATATGCACGTGAAAACAATATTCCGTTTTTCGGAATATGCCTCGGCCTTCAGTGTGCCGTAATTGAATTCGGCCGGAATGTATGCGGACTTAAAAATGCGAACACCAAGGAATGCGAACCTGAATGCGAAAATCCTGTAATTTCGCCTCTTGTAGATCAGGAGATCATCATTGAACTCGGCGGAACAATGAGAAAGGGTTCTTATCCGTGTGAGCTTAAAAAAGGCAGCGGAATCAGAAAGATTTACGGCGACGCGGATTTAATCCGCGAGCGTCACAGACACAGATACGAATTTACAATGAAATATAAAGAACTGTATGAATCCAAGGGTCTTGTTTTCGGAGGGCTTCATCCAAACCCTAAACTGGTTGAAACGATTGAGCTTCCGAATCACAGATGGTTTTATGCGGTTCAGTACCATCCGGAATTTCAGTCGAAGCCGGTTAAATCGCATCCGTTATTCAAAAGTTTTGTTGAAGCGGCGGTTAAGTTCAGAAAGGAAAAGGCTTGAACAAAACCTTTTCTGTAAAGACTCTCGGCTGCAAGCTCAACCAGTATGATTCGGGGCGTATTTCTGGCGCATTAAAAAGATGCGGCTGGGTTGAACTTCCGTTCGGAGAAAAATGTGACGCGGTAATCGTGAATACATGTACGGTTACCGATAATTCCGACAAGAAATGCAGAAACTATATAAGAAGAGCGGCTCAGTCCGGTGATGTTTTCGTCACCGGATGTCTGGTTTCGAGAGACCGTGATTCTGTTTTATCCATTCCGGGTGTAAAAGCCGCTTATTCAAATGATGAAAAAGAAAATCTCATTATCGATCTTGAGCCTTCGGCTTCGGGCGAATCTTTTTTTTCTCTTTTCGGCAGAACGAGATCATTCTTAAAAATTCAGGACGGATGCGATGGAAAATGTTCATACTGCATCGTTCCGTCCGTACGCGGATTGCCGAGAAGCAGAAATACATCTGAAATTATTGATGAAGCAAAAATTCTTATTGAGAACGGAACTCCGGAAATTGTGCTCACCGGAATTACGATCGGCAAGTATAATGACGGCGGAACTGATCTTGCGTCTCTTGCCGCGAAGATAGTCTCTCTCGAAGGAGATTTCAGAATACGCATAACGTCAATCGAACCGCTTCATCTGACGGATGCGCTTGCCGAAATATATTCACATGAAAAAATTGCGCCACATATTCATCTGCCGCTTCAGTCGGGAAGTGCGAAGGTTTTATCAGAAATGAACAGACCTTATAATCCGAAACAATTCATCGAAAGTGTTGAAAGAATCAAGCGTGTTAATAATGACATCGCGGTGGGCACGGATATTATGGTGGGATTCCCTTCGGAAAATTCAGCAGATTTTGATGAGACTCTAAAAATTGCCGAAGAAGCCCATTTTTCATATATTCACCAGTTTACATATTCTCCGAGAGCAGGCACCGTTTCAGCATGTATGAAAATGGAAGATAGAAATATTATTGCTGAACGCGCATCCGCTCTCAAGAAGCTCGGCGACGGACTTATGAAAAGCTACCGTGAAAGATTTGTCGGAAAATTGCTATATTCGGTTATTGAAGATGATGAGGCATTAAGCGGAAATTATATTCATATGAAGATTAATGAAAAAACAGATAAAAGAATATCACCTGTCAGACTGCTTGATTCAGGATGTAATCCTCATGGAGAGCTTGCGTGAAAAAATATATCCTTATTTTAGTTTCATTTTTTATTTTCTGCAATGAAACGAAATCCGAAGAGTTTACGATTCTTTTTATGGGTGATTTTCTTACCTGCATAAATATCGAACGTCTTACAAGAACTGAAGGCGCGGATTATCCGTACAGACGAATAAAGCCTGTAATCGATAAATATGATCTTGTATTCGCGAATCTGGAATCATCAATAACCGAAAGAGGAAAACCCGTGACAAACAAAGCATGGGTATTCCGTACAAGTTATTTCTGTGCTTCATTTCTTCCGTCACTTGGATTGGATGTTGTGTCATTATCGAACAATCATATACTTGATTACGGAAAAGACGGCTTAATTGACACGATTGATTTTCTCAAAAAAAATAACATCGCTTTCTGCGGTGCTGGAATGAATGAAGCGGAAGCGCGTAAACCTGCAGTTATTTCATTCGGTAAAAAGCAGATTTTATTTCTTGCATACAACGATCTTCCTCCTTCGTATTATTATGCTAAAGGAAATAAATACGGTTCTGCTCAAATCAATGATGAAAAAATAATTTCCGACATACGTAAATACAAGACTAAGGATAATTTGGTTTTTGTTTCGCTTCACTGGGGAATAGAGCATTCAACTAAAATTAAACCGGAGCAGATAGTTCAGGCTCACAAATATATTGACGCCGGCGCTGACGGAATTATCGGACATCATCCGCACGTTCCGCAGGGAGTTGAAATCTATAAGGGCAAGCCTGTATTCTATTCGCTCGGAAATGCTGTAAACGGATATTATAATCAAAAATACATGCCGAATATATTCGGAGCCGTGAAAATCAAAGACGGCAATATTGCCGAGATCCGCGTTATTCCTATTGAGGGTGATAATTACAAGATGCAGTTTCAGCCGTTTCCATTGGCGGGTGAAGAGGCTGTAACTTTCTTGAAGAAAGTAGAGACTTTGAGTTCGCCTTTTAAAACAAGGTTTGTCATCGATAACGGCGAGGCCGTTGTTTTTCCGGATGCCGGAAAACAGCATAAGGCTTCTTGCGATGCCCGCTAATGCAACCTCCTGTTGCATATTGACGGCATCGCTTTGCAGGGATCGTTCCTGCTGCCTTAAGAATCTTTTTATTGCATGGATCATGCAATAATATCAAAGGGTGTGGAACACCCTTTACCCGGTTTTTGTCCATTTCTTTTGCGTCGCCCAAAAGAAATGGACGTTATCCGAGCGCTGTTCCATCCGTGGGCGCTCGGACTTGCGTACATCCGTGTACGTTCGGAAAAGGGCGCCGCTGCGCGGTGCTTGTCGCGACAGAACTATCGCGCATTTCTTCGAAATGTCTGCGATAGTCTGCGCTTATTTGGTATTCGGCTTCGCCGAATGTTTTAGGTGCTATTGCTGTCAATATTCACATGCTTTTGAAAATGGCCACTACTAATCCTGTGCGCTAGGATGGCGCGAATCCAACTCGGGCAGGATTCTCATAAGCGTTAGAGAGAGATCCCACTCCTGGCTCTTGTCGGGCGAATTACTCGCACCGGCTTCGCCGAATGTTTTAGAGCTTTATCTGTCATTCATTTTTCTCTGAAGCATATATAATATACTGATAGAAAGTCCTCGCCCTATAGAGATTCATTGGCTTCGCCAGTTTTCTCTGCATTTTGGGAGAGGGTACGCGAGTTCCCACACGAAGCGGAAACATCACCCGTGTGAGCAACAAAGTTGCTAGCGGGACATTGTAAAATTTGTTTCTGAGTTGTGTGCGTAAATTCATCTTTAATTTATTATCGAAGCGAACAGGAAGTTCGCTGAGAACAAACACCATTCTATTGAAATCAATGATAAATTCTCTTGAAGTGAAGGCATTGCTCTTTTTGTCCGCTTCGCTCAGTATACGCGTAATTTCTAACCAGTCATGGCATTTATTGATGGTATTCAAACATTTTGTTTTAACATTGACATATGCAATTAAGTGGGCAGAAAATCTTTATTATCAATTGAATCAAATCATTTTGATCAGTGAGTCGTAAAATGGAAATTTTTACAAATAGTATTTTCCAAACAATATTTTCAGCAGTAATAATATTTATTCTATCACAATATGTTTTAGAACGTTTTATTAAACCTAGAATGGAGCTGAAAAAATTACATGCATTAATTTCAGAAAAGATATTGTTGTATCAGGATCAAATTACAAATGGAACTCTTTCTAATTATGAAATAGATGAGATACGGGCAGCATCAGCGAAATTGCTTTCATATGCTTGGATGGTGTTTGTTCTAGATTATAAAAAAAAGCAATACATTGAAATATCGCGTGAAATTAATGGATTACTTACTGCTAGTATTACTAAAGATCAAAAATATATATCAATCACTTCTGAGGGACTTAATAAACTTAAAAAATATAAATTCTTAAAAATATCTTATGACTAATTTGGAGAGGTAAGTAATGTCAATTAATATGAAAATAATTTTCAAAGTACTTATGGTAACATGGATAATATTAGGAATTATGTCATTTTATTTATTTCAAATTAGCAAAAATTATAGTTTTAAAACAAAATATTTTAAATATTTCCTTATCTTAACAACAATATTATTTATTTTATACATTGGTCTAATGAGAATTCCGCTTATCATACTATTGATATCATCAGTGATTATTATAATAATCCAATTTCTTAATTACAAAAATACTAGATTTTGCGATAAATGCGGCAGTACTGTTCTCAGTCGTATGTTGATTTCAAGGGCTGAATTTTGTTCAAAATGTGGTGAAAAGTTAAAAAAATAGATAAAGTTAAATAATTATAATTTATTCATCGATTTAGATTTAATTATCATTTATAACAAAGGTGTATGAAATGAAAAAATATATCATAATTACAGCCATATTGATGTTTTCGGTTCAGTTAAATGCGAGAAATATTCCCGGTTTCAATATCGAAATATTTAAAATGATCTCGGGAATTTGGGGTGATCCGAAGTATGATATAAATCTTAAAAATTGTAAAGATTGTTATGTAATGGAATTCGGTTGGGGTAGATCTAATAGTTATGTTAATAGTTTTACAATAATTGATCCGATTGGAGATAATTTCCATTTCGCGGGCTTACATTCATTAAGTTTTAAATCTTTTGAGCAAATTGATATAAATACAGTAGATGTAGATTTATATTTTATTACTGGATCGATTCATAAATATAGAATTAAACGGATTAAAGAAGATTATATTGTAATCAAGGATATTGGCAGTATTGATAAATATGATATTATAATTGAGAACCATAAAAGAATAGAAGGCCCTGATTTTAAAAAATGTAAAATCGGAAAGATACAAGGTGAATCTGTTCGAATTAGGAAAAGTCCTAGTTCGAACAGTTACATTGAAGGTTTAATTGCGAATAAAGCAAAAATAATTACCGTTTTGCAATCATCTTCAAAAGAGCAAATCGGTAGTGATGAATATTATTGGTATAAGATCGTATCAGATAATGGTGATGTTGGTTGGGTCTATGGTAAGTATATTGATTTTTTTGAATAACTTATTTAAATAGAATGATATTGGTCAAGAGGTACAGAAAACTGTTATAAATGTTTAAAGGTTTAATAACGAAATATTTAATAACTATTTATTATCCGTGATTGTCATTTTTCAAAGGGAGGCATTAATGCTTAAAAAATATATTAACAAATACTATTTACTATTTCTAAGCTGGCTGAGCCCACTTGTATTAATATTGTTAACTTTTATTGTTTGGCTTATTTCTAAATATGAGCCTTTAGTTTTTATTGGTTTACATCTTTCATATTTAGGTGCGATTGTCACATTCTTGGGATTAGGATATTCTGTACAATGATGGTATTCGCCTGACACATTTCTCTGAAAATAAAAATTAAGTAGCCGAATTTAAGTCGTCATTTTTCCGATATCCATCTTGCCTAAATATTCACCAAAACACCTAATATCGTATTCTTCTTGACTTGTTTATTCATTATAAAATACTTAATATAGAGGTGTGCATGATGAAAAGATTTCTTACGATTTATTCTTTTTTTGCTGTTTTGATTTCGGTTGGTATCTTTGCGGCTGATCTTGAAGCTCCTTCTTATGGTAAAAACGATACTAAATGGTATTTTGGGA
>ERZ795031.1549-NODE-1549-length-23766-cov-13.215849_pt1 | contig 23766 bp, 33 predicted proteins | sample MGYA00375123_ERZ795031 | MGnify/ENA primary metagenome ERZ795031 (study PRJEB30166, sample SAMN05720159) | activated sludge metagenome | isolation source: anaerobic digester from wastewater treatment plant | place: USA | collected 2015-04-21 ...
TTCATTGCTGTATTATTAATTGGTTTATACTACTTATACGAAATTAAATTAAAAAAGTTACATTTCCTTTTTAGAATTTTCTCTAATTCTATGACAATTTGCGCATAATAAAACACATTTATTTAATTCAGGTACAATCTTTTCCCATGTGCGTCCCATTATACGTGCAATTCCACTATCTTTAATTTTAGGGTCTAAATGATGAAAATCGTAAACGTATGGTGGAAACGTATTTTTACAATCTGTACATTGCCCACCTAAATATTCTATTGCTTTAAGTTTATTAATGCGTCCTTTTTCTTTTTGCCACTTACTTGCTTTTTGTCTTATTTCTATTTTGTGTTTTTCTTTATATTTTTTATCTTGTTCAATAACACGTTCAGGATGTTTTGACTTATATCTATCATTATATTCCTTACGTTTGATTTTCTTTTCCTCTGTGGTTAAATTTAACCACGCTTTACTATATGTCATAAAATAAAATTTTCTCGTTAATATGTAAAATTAACGAGAAAATTTAAAATCTGCAAGTTATTTTTTATTTTGACTTTAGCAGTTTATTTAATTCTGCTTTAATTTCCCTTGCTTTAGCTCCTTTCCATGTACTTGCATTTGCCAGAAAGTAAGCAACAATACTGCGCCCGGAATCCATAATGTAATTATCATTGATGCTGGTCAGACTGGACATTGCGTCAACGTAAGGGACTGCACCAAAGTACATTTCAGTTCCAGATACCGAACGTTTCCAGTTCTGGCGTATCTCTCTGGCAATTTCGTAAAGCGGTCTGGCTGGTGTTTTGGTTTTGCTGGTCATGACTGTTGAATTAATTGGTTTCTAATACTTATACGAATTTAAATTAAAAATGTTACATCCGGGACAATATATTTTGCACATTGTGCAAAATAAAAAAAGAGGGTTAAAATTCCCTCTTCCAGCTTTTGTCTTTCCGGCTGTATGCCTTTGCCGATTTATGCACCCTGTGTTTTGCTGACCAGCCGGACTGGTTTTCCATTTCTGCCTGTCTGCTACCTATCCGGTTTGCCTTAATGTAGTCATCCATTGTGAACCGGAAGCCGTTTGAACATTGTGCGTTTGCGTTTGCCATTGGTTTGTCGTTTTAACTGGTTTGTATTAATATATACGAATTTAAATTAAAAATGTTGCATTCAAAGGGAAAAAAAAGAGGGTTGCCCCTCTCTTTTTATGCGAACCGGACATTGCCCAACTCGATTTGCAGTTTCGCCCTTACTCGGTTTATTATCCCTTTGACCGTTCCCATTGGAAAACCTGTCTTTTCCTCAATCTCGGCATACTCATATTCCTTTTTGAAGTACAGGTTTGCAACAATCCGTTCCTTGTCGTTCAGCTTTCCAAAAGCCTTGTTTATCCTTGCTTTCAGTTCCTTGTTCAGTATAAGACTGTCAGCCTTTGCGGACTTGTCAACAATCTGAAAAAATGCTCCGGTTTCCTCATCATCAAATTCAGTCAGTGCAGTGGTGTTTTTGCCGTAACCATTTGTGCGGTGAAAGTCAATTATTGCAGTGTTGGTAATTGTCCGCAACCATGTAGGAATAGCAGACTTTTCGGCATCATAAGCACCTGATTCATAAAGCCTTAAAGCCTTAACAAAAACGTCCTGTGCCAAATCCTGCGCAGTTTCGGCATCTATACCCCTGTAAATGATATAGTTAACAGTTTCGGTGTAATTCTTTGCGTAAATCTCTGAAAAGTTTGTCATAGCTTTTTGATTTGAGTTAAACATGATGCAAATATAGTAACTTTTTTAATTTAAAAACTTTTTTGCGACTTTTTTTTATCTTTTTTTTTGCCTGTCGTTTTCGCTTGTATTAAGTTAAACGGACAAAACAAAATAATGTTTCACTTTTGAGCAATTATTTTCACCCTTATAGCTAATTTGTAATCATTCTAAACAAGCTAATATATATACCTTATTATATAGCAGACCGAACCAAAAATATTTTCATTCATAACTGACTGATAATTAACATCAAAGAAAATATTTTACATTTTTAATTAAAAAAGTTACAAATAAATGAAACATTTTGCACCCTTTCAGCGTATAAGTACATGAAAGCGGACACAAACAAACCGCTTATAACTTAAAAAAACAAGCTATGACAAACTTGAATTTAAACAACAGGGACGAAAGAGTAAAGGCAATTCTTGCCAAGTGTATCATGATGAACGGCTCATCTTTCGTAGGTATCAGAGGGTATGAAAACTCCAAAGGTGAGGTTTCAAATCACGTTATCATTGCTAATTTCAATTATGGCAATGCAGTTGCTAAAGACCTTGCAAAACTCAAAGGTGCAACGGCTGAAGATATTGAAAACATTGCCAAAGGTGGTCATTCTCCCGAACTCGTAAAGGAAGCTATTAGCAAAATGATTGCTTCATTTGAAAAGAACTCCGACCCCGAAACCGCTTCAAATCAGTCAGTTGCACAGAAGGAAACCTATACAAAGGTAACTGATTGTATCAAAATGCACAACGAAACGGGTGAACTCTACATCTATGCAATAGGTCACTCAAAACAGGTGCTTGTTCCTATCGAATACAAACCTGTAAACTCAAAGCCTCTCACCCTTGCACAGAACGCAGTCAAAAAATACTTCGACCTCACAACCGCAAAATACCGCAGTTTCGTAGTCAGTGAAGATAAAATTGATAGCGTCAGGATAACAGGTGATACCATCACCCTGTAAACAGGAAGACAAATAAATTAAGGGTGCAAAACGCACCCTTTTTTTTTGGCTTATTTTAAGACGTTTTAAGGCAGTCAGTATTGAAGTGATATAAAGATACTGCTTAGATAGTTTAAATTAAAATACGGGCAGATAACAGGGTAAATAAACTAACCTAACACCCCTGCCCTATCCCCGTCACTCCCCCCCGTATCCCCCCCCTCTACCCCCCGGCTTAGAACCCCCTCACGGAGAGCCGGGGTGCTACACGAGTAATTTATAATAGACCCTTAAAAAAATTCTAAAAAAAAATTTTGAAAATTTTGGCAAAAACCTTTACCATTAGTTTAAGTAAAACAATCAAAAATCCTGATACTCTGGAACTTATCCAAAATTCAGGTCTTTAAAAATTTCCCAAAAAAATTTTTCTATAAATTGTAAATACCTCTCTAACTAATTCTCACACAACACCTTCAATCATTTTCTTGACATTAGCAGCCATAACGTTTATATCGCCACCAGTAAGGAAAAGTACGAGATTAGCTTTAAGGTTTTTTTCTTTGAGTCTTTCCTTCTGGAATTCTATTCCTTCATCACTTACAGACCAGAACATAAACTGTTTGCCATAACGTTTTTCTATATATTCCATTTGACCCACGTTATATTCATGGTCTTCCTTGCACATATTCATACTCTGGGTACAACCCATGCGAACGACATCCTGCAGTTTAAAGAAAAAGAATATCACCACGTCTTTATTATCGCCCACGTAGTAGTTGGTTCTGAAATATGCCTCTCTTGCGTTCATTGCATTTAAATTATTAGCCATACCACTTATACGAAAGCAAATTAAATTTGTTACAAAAATGATTTGGAATTTAAAATAAATGTTTATATTTGAATTCTCAAAATTTCCCCGAAGAAATCCCCCCCCAGACCCCCCCTCTGAAAAATATTATATATACTACGTATATATAATATTTTTTTCACCGAAGGGTAAGACAATTTTATTTAAAAAAGACAATTAAAAAAATTAGGGTGTTTAGACTTGTTTTAAGTCCAATCAAAAATAATTTTGTTTTTAAGACGGGGGATTATGATTTTACTTTTCTTCTTCCAAGAAGTTTTTATCCTTAGTGAAGTCCTTATAGAATTGTCTAATCTTTTCCTGATTTTCTGGTGTGGTTATGTCAATAGTTCCTTCAGGGGTTAGATATTTTTCATCAAAGACGTATATTGAGTCAATACCTGCACGTTCTTTAAGTCTTATGCCGTAGAAGCCTAAGTGTTCAAACAGGTCTTCAGGGTTTTCGAATTCATCTGTTGAGATATATGATAGTGCTGCCCAATCTATTTCTTCGTTTCTACCGCTTGATTTGAATATCATGCTTAGTGTGTAGTCGTCAATATATTGATTAAGCAATCTAAGGTGCATTGGGTTTTTAATTGAGAAGAGATTATTTTCCCCAAAGGGTAGTGTATAAACATAAAGTTCTTTACCATCGCTATAACCTGCAGCGTAGCCAAGTGAATCTGTTATGTATATGTATTTACCAGCGTAGGGACGATTTTGATTTCTGCCGTGATAGTATAATTTTTTACCGGACTGGTTTGTTTGTTCACCCAATCCCATTGAATATATTCGTCCAAGTGGTAATGCCATACCTTTTGTTCTTTTGCGTTTTCTTTCCTCAATAGGGATTTCTGAATCGAAGTTATTTAATTCTTCCCAGATTGTGTCGTAGACTTTTTTATTATCAGGAGTTTCATTTACTCCGTTTTCAACGTATCCCCATTCATGAATATCATTACCATCGGTGAATAATGTTCTTGCCGGGACTGTTTTTGTGAGCACACGATATTTGCCTATATGATTTTTGCCGTGGTCTCTTGCGTATGCCGGATTTATTGTTACCCAATCTCCGCTATTGATTTTAACTTTGCTGTCTTGTTCTGCAGGTAGTGCTTTTAGTTTATCGATTTCACCTGAAATCCAGTCATAGTATTCTCTGCTGTTTTTCCAGTTATCTACTCCTTGTGGAAGTCTACCTGTTTTCAGGATATATGCTTTTTGTTTTTCGTAGTTATTAATTTTTTCCTGATTGGTTATTGCGATAGGAACTGCACGGTATATTTTAACCTGTGCGTTGGGTTTGTTTCGTACTCTCTGGATTAAAGAAATACTATATGCATCGTATGGATAGCCATTGCCGAAATATCTTACGGCTTTTTGCAAGCCATCGTACATATCTTCTCCGAATGCGTTTGTAACGTCATGCATAGGAGAATCGGCAGCAGTTGGTGCTGTATGATAGCCACGATAATCTTCGAGTTCTTCCTTGATTATGTTTTTGATGTTACACATTAACCTTGTTCAATCTTTATCTTTTTGCCCTGAGAATCGTTTACGTGCATTAACCAGCGCAAATGTAATTTCTGTATATTATAACCACCAGCATAAATTGTTTGTGTGAATATATTTACCTTTCCATCTGGATTATCGGCAGATAATGTAAATTCGATACCATCCACTCCTTTACGAAAGTTTGTCATAATGAAGTTAGATAGACTTGGGTAATATGCTTTGAGTTTATAAATGAGTTTATTTATTTTATCATATTCTTTTTCCCTGTATGCTTTTTGTGCTTTAGCTATGAATTCCGGTAATTGTTCATCACGTAAACGTAAAAGTACACCAAGACGTGAATATTCAAATTTTGCCAACGAATAATATTCTTTTGCTGGCTGACCACCCATTGCTTTAAAATATTTCTTCTCGCCATGTTTTTTTGCGAAGTCTTCACGACCTAATGTTCTATAATCGTTTTGGATATAGTCACGGGTTTTCTTTATATCAATATCAATCTTGGCTTCCTGTTCAACAAGGAAATCTTCAATTTTTTCTTTGATTTGTTTTATTAACTCACCATACTGGTCGGCACTTTGACTGATGTTTTTCACATCAGCTTTTGCTTGTTTTTCACCACCAAGTCTTTGGAAATGTTCGATATATGGTTTGAAATTAAAAGTCTTCCCATTACGATTAGTATAGTTTTGTTGGCTAAGTTCTTCGACTTCTTCTGGTGAAAGTTGTGGGAGTAGGTCAACAAGTGCTTTTGTCTGGTATGCTGTTGCACTGCTTATACCCGAACGTCCACCGCCACGAGTTTTGAGCATATATGGTTGATAGCCGACATTAAGGATTGAAGTGAGCATTGCCACGAATCTTTCTTTTGGAGTTCTTTTATCGGTGATATCTTCCTGAATATATTTTTCTGGGTCATATACTGGACTGAAAGAATATTTACCTTTGCTTACGACATATACTTTCTGTCCTGTCATTCCTTCAGCAAATTTTACCACTGCTTCATCACCACCCTGACGAAACTGGTCAACAAGAATTTCATATAGGGTTTGTTCATCATTGCCAGTACGTCCACCTATTTCAGCAAGGTCTCTGAGATTAAGAATTTGTTCATTTTCATTAACCAGAGAAATGGTTGGTGAAAGTGGGTAGAAGTTTTCTAATTCTTCGTTTATTATTTTTTTAATACCTTTCATATTGATAAATACTTTATCATTTAGAGATTGCATTAATCATAAAAAAAAAGGGTTAATAACCCTCTTTTTTCATTTCCACAAATATTTTCGAAAAATCGCCATTATAGACACGTAATTTTTCCAGAAACACATTTTCAAACTCACTAACATCCAAAATCAGTTGTTTAAAATTATATTTAATATAGTTTTCTTTTATATTCTCAACCTGTAAAACTGATTTTGTATTGCCTTGAAATTGCTGACCATCATATACCAACACCAAATATGAATTCGGGTTTTTATGATGTGTTATTTGATGTTCGGTAATATAATGTCCCATTTTTTGATAGGTAGTTCCATTTACATCAGCAAATTTACATTCGATGTAACAATCATAGACAACACCAAACCTTACTATTTTTATACAGTATTCAATGCTTTCTTGAAGATAGTTATAAAGGGGATGGTTTTTTAAAAGATATATGTTATTTCCCTGTGACAACAGAAATTTATTAATGTCTCCATTGGGTACAGTGTTTTTTAAATCACAATAATTATGAACATTACAAAAACCCTGATTTAAAACATCATCAGAAAATCTATTGATTGAAAATAGTTGGGTTTCAATATGAGATTCAAAATCAAAACCAGATTTTGTCGATTTAACATTTTTCATTAGTAAAAATTTTTAATATAAAAACATCCCACCCAGAGAAGAGTGGGATGTTTTCAGATGAATTACGAATAAACTTCCTTAATGTGATTATAATAATCCTCAGATTTACCCGCATCTGGTCGAACATGTGGCATTTTAACTCTCAACCTATCCAAATCAACGTTGTTTTTAAAAATAAAATCCAATAATCCAATAAGAAACGGATAACGTTTGATACCGGGTTTAATGCATCTTTTCTGTGCATAAGACACGATTTCAATTATTTTTCTCGTATCAGCATCATTAGGATTAAAATCCTTGAGTGTTCCAAGCAAATATGCACCGCCATTTGCTTTAAGACCGTACACATAACGGGGTGTTTTATAGACAATCGCCATTAACTGTGATATTGTAATTGCCTTATAATCCTTATTTTTTCTCAAGGATTTATTTACATCCAAATAGAATTTAAGGAATTTTGCAGATAACTTATCTGAATCGGCAACGGTTGTGAGGGCAGAAATATCTGACCATTTAGTTACGGTTTCTGATGTGATTAAATCAAACGGTGTTCTATCCTCACTAATAGCATAATAAACACCAAGACCCAGAATTCTTGCAGCATTAATCGTATGCTGCCCCGAAATAACTTCAAGATTCGAATTCACCTTTACTATTTCAGGGACCCATTTTCCGCTTTTTTCTACGGAGTTAAGAATTTTTTTGACACCAGCACTAAGAACACCACGATTAGCATCATATTTTTTAAAGATGCTCATATCTTCGGTGTAATGGAGTTTATCGCTAACAAACCCGACAACCTTCACTTTTTTAGTGATGTGAGAGTAATCTTTTTTATCGAACTTATTTGTCAATAAAAAATTTGTTTCTGTGGTTGTTCTAATTCCACGAGTAGACTTTTTCTTGTTCGTTTCTTCTTGACCGTTTACAATGGGTGTCTCATTTCCAATAGAACTCAAATTTTTACTCATTTTTTATTTTTTTGTAAGATTAATAATAAATGAAAGAACTCTTTCATAAAATCGATTTTCGATTTCTTGTGCAAATATAAAACGATTTTTTATATTACAAAAAAAAAGTGCAAGAATTTTTATGTCAAATTGGCGAATGGCTAAATTTATTGGATTAACAATCGTTTTTCGATGATGTGTTCATATTCTGGATTAATTTCTGTACCAATAAAATTTCTTTTTAATGATTTTGCTGCTTTAGCCACAGTACCCGAATTTCCACACCAACTACAAAATCCATTACGTTTAACATATAATGTGTGGTTTGGTACTTCTACACAATAAACATTACCAGAATATTGTGTTTTACTAATATGTTTTGAAGGTTGAATTTCTTTGTTTTTTGATTTCCGCACATTTATTTCAAAAATGGGTGTTGTCGTAATAATTGGTCTATCACGAATCACACTATTTTTTTGTCTTATTCTCGTACTGGTTTCATATCCTAATTTCAAACATAATTCTTCAAATCCCGCACATAATTGTTTTGATACCGTATAATATACTATAGCATTACCACGAACTGTTCCATCCCCCAAAATCAAACCATCAAATAATGCATGCAATAAATTTGGAGAATAATTAAGCAATTCAGAACTAATGAATTTATTATATTTTGACGAGCCACAGTTTTCCAATATCCAATTAATAACCATAGGATTAAATTTAACCCTCATTTTTCTTTCACCGCACTTAGATATTTTATATCCATTTAGTCTTTGAATGATTTCATTCCATTTCGTACCTTGATTTTGACATATCATCACATTATTACTATATTCGCCATAACTTTTTCCACGAAATTTTTTTTCAATATATCCATCAGACAAATACATGCCTAATAAAAACATAAATGATTCATCAATATAAGAACTAATCGAGTTATCAAACGGTTCACCGCCAACCCAATTACCACCTATAGGTATTCGATATAAAGCATTTTTTAAATTTTCTGCTATAATAAATTCAGGTTTTCTTTTTTTCAAGAAATTGTTATGTGTTAAAACATACATATTATGATTAGGGGTCACTAATAAATCAGTACTTCGTGATTTAATTCTAATCATATCACCATTATATTCATAATTATAATATTTTGTGGGTTTTTGATATTCAAGAAATGATTTTTCATTTTTTGTCATCATGAAATCTGTTGATAATAAATCTTTGAAATATTTCCATCCATTATTTGTAAGAACTTCAGTTTTATCATCATAACATCCCAGAAACGGGTCGTAAACTAAACCGCCTTCATTTGTCCATGTTTTTATGTGGTCTTCAGCAAGTTTTTCTGGAAATATTGCGGGATGTTCATATGCAATATCGTCATTACCACTAAATCCCTTTCCCGTCACATATGTCCAGATATTTAATCTTGGACTGAAATCTGGGATGGGTTTGAATTTTTTCTTTTCAACAAGATTGTCTGATTTATTTCTATCCGTTTTTACTTTAGCAAAATTAGTTGTACCTGCCCAGCGATTAGGTTTATCACAAATAAGGTTTGCTATTGCAGGTGCGCCTTTTGAAAACACGAACATATATTCAAATATTTGTGTATAACGTTTACCATTATGTCTTGCTGGAAATGTTGTGGTATTTTTTTGAAATATCATCGTGTCATGTATTCTCAATCCACATTCATTTTTAAAATAAAGTGCTTGTTTAAATGATGTTCCAGTTTCAGAACCTTTAATTGTCGCATCACCGACAACCCATACGATAACACCACCCTCTTTTAATTTCTTTGTTAAAAGTTGTGCTATTGTTTCAAAATCAAAACAATAATTATTGTTATAATTTCTAATATCATCATATGGTGGTGATGTTAGTACTAAATCAATGCTATTATCGGGAATTCTATTTTCTAAAGTATAAATGCAATCTTCAATGTAATAAGAATTTAAGGCATTATCAATTTTAATCATTTTGGTTTACATCGGCAATAATATAAATGTTATTTTCTCCAAAAATATTGAATATTTTTAAAAGATGCAAGATAATTTTCTAAACAACATCAATTTGTTGATTAATTAGATTAATAACATTTTGAGACATTTTGCCATGAGTCCAATCACTTTCGATGCCGTATTCTTCTACCCAGAATATCATTGATTCTTCATTATCCATTTTCTCAACAGCATTTGGAGAGAAATAAAAGCTGTGATGAAAGTCATTTCTTTTTGCTTCTTCATAAGTATGAACTTCTTCTATCTCGCCATCAAATACACTTGCAATTCCTATCCAAAATCGTTTGCCTGAACTTTTTAATTTTCCGTGATTATTATTTTGAATTTCTTCATTGACATTATTGGCATTATCTTTTTCATAGATTCTATTAAGGATGTTTTTCAATATGTCTGGGCGTGTCCACGTCATATATTCATGTGCCCTGTTGCCGTAATTATCCTTAATATAATTTTGAATTGTTTTTGTGTCAGCATCCATATTGCCAGTTAAGTTAAGGGTTTTTAATGCTTCTCTTATTATTCCGTTCAGTCTTTTTATCTTGTCCTGTGATGTGACCCCATATAAAATGAACACTGGCATTTCTTTTATACCCAATGCTCTTGCTACTATTGCCCTGTGTCTGCCTTCTTGACCAAAATAACCCTTTTTTGAATAGTCGAGCATTGGCATATCAATCTTATTTCCCTGTTTGATTGCGTCAATAATTGCCATTTGTGACTTGCGTGAATATAATATATGGTTTTCATCGAAATCCCGATTGTTTCCGAATCCCTTTTTTGTTTTATCAAGATATTCATCAGGTGACATATAAACAACTTCTCCTTCATATCCTTTATTCCAGTATTGATATCCTTCTCCGCCACCCTGATTTAATACGCTATCATAAAGTCCCATTCCAGTTGACTTGTTGTTGAAATATTTATCTCCGTCTTTAGTTGAATTATTTATTGAATTTTTATCATTTTCATTGACCGTTTCTGAACCTGTGTTTTTTGTTGCAATCTTTTTTTCTATTGTAACTGCGTTGGGGTCGAATACTACGTAATTAAAGTCCCTTGTGTTATCTACCTTCATATCTCTATTAACAGCAAGGGCATTAAATTTTATTCCGTCAATACCTGCACGAAGTAAAAATAATGATGTTTCTTTATTTGATTTAAAAATTAATCGTGTCAGAGTGTCATAAAGATACCCGCCTTGCAATTCATTGGTGATATAATATAATTTATTATTGATTTTATGTTGTAACGAATCTTTTGCCATTGGAGCAAATTCACCGCTAACTTTGCTTATTTCATCCTGTATTTTTTTTACATATGACTGGAAGTAATCGTTATTTACAAGAAACAGTTCAATGTTTTCCTTTTCTGCCTGATTACTTATTTTTTCTCTTTGCTCTGGTGTTACCAAACCTTCCCACTGAAGCCAGTCATATTGGTCTGGTGTTTTTCCTTTATGTAGAGTTACTAAATATGTATAACCATCTTTACCGTAATGTCTGCCAATTTCTTCAGAATTTGTGAAATATATACCCCAACCATATACATCTCCACCATCACCGCTACCTATTTTGCTTGCATCAAATTTATCGAAATCATATTGACTGCCGTGCCAAGCCTGAACTTCATCGTTTATTACATTATTCTCGTTTTCATCCACCTCTCCCCTATAATATCTTCCAGCTTTGCTTATATATTTCTGCAATATTTCTCTCAGCGATTCAATTGTTTCAGCTTCTGGAAGATTGGGGTCGATTTGTCTTAGTCTTATTTCTATATCGCTCTGGAATGCAAGCAAATCTTCGTAGCGTGCTGGGTTAATAAAACCTTTTCTTATTATCAGTGCGATATTAGGTGTATTTTCAATAAAATAATCAGGATTGCTTGATGCTGCTTTTTTGACGTAAGCAAGATAAAGGTTCATTCTTCTCATATCTTCTTCGCCCCTGTTTTTTGTTGGCTGGAAATATAAAATATTTGGTCTTACTTCATTAAGAAAGTTTTTGACAATCTCCACAATTGTAGCCATAATCCTGTAAACTCTTCCTTTATTTGTAACTGCGAGGTATGTGCTTGAATATCCATAGACCTTGAATTCCACATCATATATATCCTGATATTTAAATGCTGGTGATTGTGCTTTCAATATTGAAACAACATAACCATCACCGTCTTCGGTTGTGAATTCATAAAACATGTCATCGTGTGCGGTATTTTCCTTATACTCGTATGGTTGAAGAGTTCCCTCACCGACTTCATTAAGATAGCTTTCGACTTCTTCGTTGATTATGTGTTTAAAATTTTTCATTATCCAGCCAAATCATCAATCTGGTCTATCATATTCTGATAGTAATCATAATCTCTATTATTTCTCACTTCCATTTGTTTATTACGAAATTGATATTTAAGATTTTCTAAATCTTCTAAAGTATTAATATGATTAATATATTCAGCAAGGTCTTTATATTTTTCGTCAGATTGTATTTTATTTTTAATTGCTGCGCTTTTACCAGTAAATGAAATGAATTCAGAAACTTTCAATACCCAATTAGCATCTCTTTTGACATTATGATATCCAATTGGTTTCATAATATTTGCACGCTTAATCAGGTATTGTATTCCGTATTCCCCATAATATATTAAACCATATTTTACCATATTTTCCAGCAAACCATCACCAAACATTAAATTTCTCGAACCCATTTCGGTATTTTTATTAAACTGGTCAGTCAGCCATTGTTTGTGTTTTTCTGCATTTTCCTGTGTTTGGTATTCAGGCTTAATATATTTAAACCATTCTTCAATATAATTATCCCAACCGTTGGGTTTATTTTCATCCCAACCTTTAAATTGTCTTGTTATTTGTTTTATAATATCAGCATTTTCTCCAAGAACTTCTTCTGCGATATTTTTAACTAATATTAATAGCCATTTTGGATGTTCAATTTCAAACTTAACAATACAGAATTCATCACTGTCAACATGTCTGTGACCATATCCGACTGCTGCATTACCTGAACTATCATCAGTTAGGTTATAAAAAGCATAAACACCTACGCCCTGCATTGCACGTTCACCGATTTTAAATCCGTTATGTTCAATGCTTTCCAAATTTTTGCAAGGCGTGCAATGATAACCATACAATTTACCGCCAGAAAATTCTTCTTTCAGAATTTTTATTTCTTCGTTTATTATTTCTCTAATGGATTTCTGTATTTATAAATACAGAGAAAACTTTGTTAGTATTTATAAATGACATGAATATTAAACGAATTATTAAGGAAGAATTTGAAAATATTTTATCTGAAGGATTATCCAAGATATTATATCACTACACACATATATCAAATTTATTCAGCATATTAAAAATGAATAAATTTGCTACTTCCAGTAACTTGGGTTCGGTTGCTGATGCTTGGAAGAGTGGTGGCAAGAATTTTTTCTTTTCAACTTCAAGGGCAAAAGGAATGTCTGGATATGGTAAAAATCATGGAAATGTTGCAATTGTTCTTGACGGTGAGAAATTAAATCAGAAATATAAAGGTTCTCCTGTTGATTATTGGAACTGGTCGTTTAAACGCAGTGATTATAAAAGTGATAATGATTATATAAATGCATTACAATCAAAAGAACTTGAAGATAGGATTATGACTGATAAGCCATATATTGACAATGCAAAAGATTATATATTGGAAATTCATATATTAACAAAAGGTTATCAGGATTTTGTCGATAAAGGTGAGGTTCAGGAAATATTAAGATTAGCTGGCAATATTCCTGTTTATTTTTATGACAACGATAATGATTTCAAGCTACAGAATAAAGCCAAAGCAATACCACCAGAAAATCTTGGCGTAGCAGATAAGCTGGAAAGGCGTAGTGAAGAAGAGAATTTAGAAAGGTCAGCATATGATGCAAAATGGTTTTTCAAAAAGATTGCACCTGCAATTATTGCGAAAAATGATATGAATGATGGATTTAACGATGAAAGAGATGCTATTGAAAAAATATTAAAGCAATGTGCTGAAGAATATAAATTTGCCAACCAATATGAAGAATTAATGAGTGAAATTAATAAAAAAGCAGAAAGTCTTGGACATGGCTGGGGATATATTGATGATGAATATTATGTAATGCAAGCAGAAATACATAATCACAGGGGCAATCCAGACAAATATTTCAGGGAATTATTAAAATTGCTTATTAACGATATGAGAAAATGGCGTGTGAAAAACTTGAGAGACTATTTTGTGAAAAAGTTTAATATGTATGTCCCAACACGTTAATTATTTTCACCACATTTGGATTTAATTCTTTTATAAAATCAGGATAATTTATATATGGCTGAACATATTTATTAAAAATATCTGCATATATAACTGGCTTCATTGGATTATCATTTAAACCATCAGGTGTTATTTGTATTCCTTCTTCACCGTTAATTGATTTAATTAGCTTATCGTGGCTCATAACATAATCAGTAGTTGTAAATTCCAATACAGGTATTTTGATTATAATTAATTTATCAAAAGGAATTGTATTAATTGCAAATGCATTGTGACCATCATATCGTATTCCATATTCATTATTTGTATATCCATTAGTAGCCGTATCAAAATCCACAGCCACCACGAAATTTCCCTTTTGGGCATAGTCATTATAATCATCTGAGAACCAGATTACTTTTCCCACTTCCCCATTATCTTTAGGAATTAAGCCATTTTGATATACACTTTTAATCAATTCTGGAAGTGGTGGACTTCCTGCCATCATACCAATTCGATGGTATAATCTTATGACACCTTTATCATCATAATAACCTTCGTTGATAAAAAGTTTTTTTATTTCTTCTTTTATTATTTGTTTAATGTCCTTCATTTGATATAAATACGGACAAGGAAGTGTTAAGATAGATATTTTGCAATAGTTATCTAAATTCGGTACTTTACGCAAAATATCACTTTAGTAAATTTTCTATGAAAGTATTGTTAAGTGATAATAAAGTGAAAAATTTACTTAACCATTTTAATGTAATTATCACAATAAGGATTTGTGCAAACGTAATAATCTGGTTTTGGATGCTCTTCCATTTTTTTACCGCAGCAACTACAAGTGTTTTTCCGCCCCTCACGCTGAACCAGATTCAAAGCAGCAAGTCTAATATCACCACTAAACCACATTGCAAGTCTTTCCACAGCATTATCAACACCAGCAATTTTATTCTGCTCGTCAACATAAAGTTCTTTTTCCAATATTCCTTTAATAACATTTTTCATGGCTCAGATTGTGTTTGGATTTCTTTTAGTGTGTATTGGTTTTTGTTCACCAGTTGTTACTGATGTGCCTTTCAAATCTTCTACTGTTATTGTTGGCACATCACCCAAAGTTGCTCTTGCACACATATTATGATAATTCATTTCATCGGCAATGCTTTGCAAGTCTATTGGCGGTTCTTTTATTTTTATTGGCTTGTCAATATCTTCAGTTATTTCATGTGGATATCTTTCATCACGAATTGTTACGGTTGCTCCGCATTCATTACAGATGTGTTCCCAATAAGAATGAAATGTTTCTGACATTGCAGTTCCTGTTGCAATCAGTAAACCCTTTTTGCATTTATCACAGACCTTATCAATTCGATATGTCTGAACTTTGGTTTTGAGTAGTGTCATGACATTATAGTTATTCTGCTTGTATAAATCGTTTCAAATCAATAAAAACGCTGTGCTTGTGATAGAAGCCGTCACGATGTTCTTCCCTCCCATACCATTCGCTCCACCAATTTTCGAATCTCTCTTTAATATCTGATGTAGAATAATCAACATCTTTTGGTAAATTATAACAAAACGCTTTGAATGCCAAATCTTTTGCGGTAGTCATTGGCTTCTTTAATTCAGGATAATCTTTTTCTTCTATTGCCATATCATATATATTTATTTCCTATTTTCCACATAAATTGACAAATATAAATCTGACCACTATTACTCTCATAGACACAGGTTCTTATACCTCTTATCTCAAGTATTTCTTTAACTATTGGCTCATCATTATAATCTTTTGCCATTACATGTTTATAATTAATTAATTTAAAGATGAATACAATAAGTGAATTAAAGTAACACTTTAACTTAGATTGCTTGACCTCGCTTCGATGAAGTTTGCCTTCTAACCAAACATAATCATATTTTTTGACTTTAATTTTCATTTAATTTTTTTTGTGATAATATCTTTTATATTTCACTTTTCCACATTTGGAGCATTTCCATTTGCTTTTAGGTTTATCGCCATCATAAATATTTTCCACAAAAACTAATTCATGTTTTATACAGTCCTTTTCTTCCATTTTTTTCAGGGTTTTTGTCTTATTAATTGAAATATTTTATCAACAACTTCTTTCTTGTGAATCCAGTTACAGCCACTACAATCCCAAACTCTGGTTTTTCCCTTTCTTATATATTTACCCTTTTCCAAGTCTTTACAAGGATAAAATGGACACCAACAGAATGTACAGTCTTCCAAACCTTCGTGGCAGGGAAAAAATTGGCAAAATGGATTTATTCTATGTATATCATCTACAGGCAATATGTTTTTTATTTCTGCATGAACATTATGGATGAAAAAACAATACCCATTTTCTTGCCCTTTTTTGCAACATGTGCTTCACCTTCTGTTGAAATACTCCAGAACATAAAACCTTTTACGGTTTTTTCGATGGTTTCCATATAGGCAATATTAGCTTCGTGATGCTTTTTATTGAGTAGCATCCATTCAGTGTTACACAATACCTCTGTGTTATTGCGGTTTACAAAGTAAAATAACATACCTTTTTCTTTTTCACTATGTGCGTATGCTTTCTGATAGGCTTCTTTTGCTGTCATGTGTTATAAAATTAGAAGACAAATATATAAAAATAATTGGCATTGTCAATAGTATTATTGATTTTTTTTGACGAATGGTTTGACAAAAAAAAATGGATACCTTTTGAGTATCCATTTCGTATCCATAAATATCCACATTATTCCTCTTTCAATTTCTTTTCAAGAATTTTTGCAGCTTGTTCGAGTTTGCGAACCAAACTATTTTCATAAAGTTTTTCAACGATTGCATTACCGCACATATATTCAATGGTTGAATCATTGAACATTTCCAATACACGGCTTTCTTCGTCCATATAATTTATACGGCTTTGGTCAAACATTTTTTCAACCACTGTCCAATCCCACATTTCTTCGATTACTGAGTGATTGTGCATTTCATCAACCTTGCTCATGTGTTTGAGCCTATCAGCTTTAGACTGGTCAAGCATTTCCATAATATTTGCATCACCTTTGAGCATTACAATGCGTGAATTGTCAAACATTTTTCCGACTTTACCCTGTCCATAGATTTTCATAATCTTTGAATAGTCGTGCATTTCTTTGATTTTTGCAAACCCCCAAACTTCTTCGATTTTTGAGTTATCACAAAGCTCATCAATAAATGTTTCATCAGTCATTCTCTGAATTTCGGAACTATTATCAACCAATTTAACGTGTGCGTTATCGTACATTGCAAAGATTACTGAATGTTTTAATTCGTCAACCACAGCATTTCCAGCAAGAATTGCACCCTCATGTAAAAGTAATTGTTTGCGTCCTTTAATAATCATTGAATTAATAATGCTTTTTAAATTAGCAATTGCTATGTTTTGAATATCATTTGTAAACCAAAGCGGATATGATACTTCTGCATTTCTCAAAACATATTCATTTACTTCATCAAGTCTATGTCCTTCTTTTGGAACAAAAGCTGCTTTGAAATATGATTTTTGCTTTTCGTCTTCGGGAGTAATGTATTTATTCACCAAATCTTTATGAGAAGTAGCGAATATGTCATAAACGATATTACCATCGTTTTTCACCAGTATTAATAAGAAATCATTCAACATATAGTATATTTTCACATAAATACTATTCAATGAAATAATTAACCATTAGCTGGTTCTTCCTTAAAGAGAACAAGTTCCGTTTTCAAAATTGCAGCCAAAAAGAAATATGTGACAATCATTGTCCAAGGATGAAAAATTGTTAAGAAAACCCACATAAGTCTAATTCCAAGTGGGTTAATGTCTGGGTCAATCCATTTTGCAATGCCACCACAAACACCGCAAAGTGCCCTTTTTTTTGTTTTTCTTAAAATAGCCATGATAGTTGAGATTAAATAAAGTAATTTTATTTAAAGACTCAGTAAAAATTGAAGTGATGCATTAACTGCCAAGAATAATTTTTGAAACTAATATTCCAATAACTGTTCCAACAGCACTGCCAATTGTAAATCCAATCCATTGTGCAATGCTGTTTGCATTTGATTTAGCTATTCTTCTTACAACGAAAAATGATATGCTTGCCACGACAATATCGGTAAGTACCGACCATAGATAATTTGCTTGTGCTATTGCTCTGTAATTGATGCTAATAACAGCAAATGATGTCATTTGTGCGCCAAATAAAACAATGCCTTCTTTTATGTTATTTAATGTGAGTTTTGTCATATTTATCTGAACCACACTTATATAAATACTGTGAGGGTTAAAAAAGTATAATTTTTTATAAAAATCTATGAAATTTCATTTAAATTCGCTATATTTGTTTGTAATATTAATTGCCATGTTTTATGACGATGATGATGAGATAGAAGATGCGAGAATGGATGTCATTGAAAGAGCAAGACAAACCAATTCTGGCACAAAAGAAGAAATTCAATTATATGAGCAACTTTCCCTTGCTCTTGGTTTAATTAAGAATGATAAATTTCGTGTTGAAGGAAGCCGAATATGTAATGGTATTGAATTTAACATTGCAGCACCCTATCCAGATGGATTACCTGAAAGTGTAGGGTCAATGTTTTTTAATCTCAGTACTGACTATTCGGTAAAGATTCGTGAACTACCTTTATATGCTAACTCAAAAAGAATTTATTCTTCAATCAATACTAATGGGTTGTGTTCCAGCACTAATGAAATGAATTTTGAAATTAAAGTAAAAAAAATCTGATTTTTTTGTAACAAATTAAAAATTTTGTCGTATAATTGCAAAAGAAACGGACGGCAATCCAAGATGGTTAAGCCTAACGTAAGGTTGCAAAAGGAAACGTAAACTTCCTTCGCTGGGGTAAAAGTCCCCACCGTCCCGGTTCATTGAAATAAGAGGGTATGGACGAATTGGTAGAGTTGCCCGTCATGCAGACGGGAGTTCCGTTGTGATGTACAGCACGTTAACGGAAAGATTGGATGCGAATTTAATGAATGAGTGCGCAATTGTTTGTTTTTGAAGTGTCCGGTCTTCGTGGGGGTTCGACTCCCTCTGCCCTCACAAACTGTTTGGGTTCTGCTTCGGCAGATGGTGGTTCTTTAATAGATTGCATAACAAATCCGATGGTGCGGGAATCTGGCTCAAATATATAATGCTTAACAATGGTCGATATGTTCCCGCACCTGCCTAAACTTTTAACTTAAAATTATGGACAACGTAGGTGAAAATGTAAAATTCGAAGTGTCGATGACACAGAAATTTCCCGCAGAAAAGGGCAAATATCCAATCATTGATGTTCCAGCCACAGGTAAACCCGATTGGTTTGAAGGTGCACGTACAATGATATTTGTATATTCGAAGCATCACGGTAATTTTATTCTTCGTGGTTTCCGGGGAGAAGTTGAAAAATATCTCAAAAAACATTACACACATTATTTCTGCTATATTTCAATGTGGAGTGAAGGTCGTTCCAGAGGACATTGGAAATTCTGGAAAGAACGTGTTTACATTTTTGAACCACGTAGAAGCAGAAGGCGTTCGGACAGGCGTGACAAATATACTGTTCACAAGTCTGGTGAGGGTGGAGTTTATAAAGACTTCTCTGACCTGAAAAAAGAAAAAGAGGTTAATCTTGTTTTCAAGAGATTACCGAAACGTTGGATACCGGAATTTGATACGCTTTAACACATACCATCATGTTAATACAAGAAAGAAAAATCAATTACGAGACAGCAAAACTTGCAAGAAAATGTGGCTTTGATGAATATTGTAGTCATCTATGGGGCGTATTTGATGGATATGAGGGTTTACACCACTATGATAATCATAACAAGTCCAATCCTGACATTTGGTTTACAGCACCAACACAATCACATCTTGCCAAATGGTTGAGAGATATGCACAATCTTCAGGTTTATGCTTATTCTTCCACAAAGAACGGAAATGGAGAATATCGTGATTATGTTGCTTATATTAATGGTATACCACAAAATGATGCACGTGATGAAGAATACCAAACATATGAAGATGCAATGGAGTTTGGCTTACAGAAAGCATTAGAAATGCTCGGAAAATAAGAAAAAATTAAAAAAAATAGTCACTTTCGTTTACGAAATTCTGTTTTTAATTCTTCGTAACAAACACCACCCCATTTTTCTTCTGCTTTAAAAGCACGTTTTTCGTGTGGATGATTTTCATATACATAATCATTGTCCGGGCACACTTTAAACATTTTTTTCTCAATTTTTAAGTATTCTTCATTGTTCATAAGATAATGCTTGTATTCGTGTATGACTGTTGCACATAAATCTCTATATGATGAAATTGTGCCCAAATATATGGTAATTAATCCATCGCCATAAGTTCCACGCACACCTGATTCATCGGCATAGTACTCTGAAGTTCCTTTTGATTTATATACTCTAAGTGACGGAAAATCGTCACAATACTTTGATATTCCAAAATTTGAGATGCACCATTCTAAAATAAGTAGGACTTTTCTTCTATTTGCGCTTTTCAACATATTCGTCAACAATTTTCATAAATTCAAACTTATATGGATGCAGCCTATTAGCATTATTGAAAATTTGTTGATATTTCTCCGGGAATTGTCGATAAGCATCTGATTGTACAAATACATTGGTACTTTCATTTCTCTGTACAGCAATAAATTCATCGGGTAATTCATGCATATAATCAGTATCCAATCCTTGGGGAACAATTCCTTTTTTTGCAAGTTCTTCCAGAATAATTTCATGTGCGCCATAATATGTTTTTGCAACATAAAAATCGCCATTTTGCATTAAAATTCCTCTTGCAGTTTTACCGATACCTTCAAGCGACCTTGGATTTTTATATATTGGAATTGCGGTTTCTAATTTTCTTCTACCCCAATCAGTTGTAACATAGCCAATCACTTCTGCGTCTACTTGCTTGGCTTCTTTATTTGGGTCGCCAGCATCTATACCGTGATATTTTTCATAGTACTTATCAGCGATGCTTGGTTCATCACCCATTTGCCAATCAGAAAAAAAGTTCTGGACTTCTTCTTTTATAACTTGAAAAACGGAACGTTTCATTAAAAGTTCTTTTTAATAAATACGTTTCAATCAGATGAATTACTCTATTTTCGGTGCAACACTTATCACTTTAGGAACTAATTTAGCTCCATTACATGCGGGACATGTTTTTTTTCCGGCAGTTGAATTCGGTTCAGGAACAGTTCCCATTCCATGACAGACATAGCATTGTACTAATTCGGTTTTTGCTTCCAGCATAATTGGCTCTTTATCTTTTTTTTCTGGCGTGATAAAATCACTTATGTCTTCGATTAATGTATAATTCTCGCTTAAATTATCTTTAAGTTCCCATGTTTCATTTCCACTATCCCAGCGAATGTGATATGCTTTATCTGTAATTAAAAGAATTTTTGCTGCAAAAATGCTACCATCAGTATGATACATGCCTCTATTGCGAGAAACTAAATATGTATGACCTTGGACTAAATTTAATAAATTTTCTTCCATTTTTTAATCAAAATATCCAATTATTTTTACTGTTTTAGGGTCACAAAGAAGTTTATATTCTTTGCCTGTTTCATCTTCAACATGAACAACTTGCTTTTTATTTACCAACGGTTCACGATGATATGTTTTCCCCTTTTTCCCGGTTTTGGTTTCTACCAGATAACCCGGATTTCTATCTGTACTCATAAGACTGATTTTAAATCATTTTGCTTCTTACCAGCCACAATTACAACATTAATCTCAGGTTTACCCCAAACATTATTTACTTCTTCTTTTTTTTCGTTGTAATAGATAATTTCAAATCCATCTGTAATTAATTCATCAAAGAGGACTTGTAGTTCTGGTAATGTTAATTTTTCTTCAATTCTTTTATATTTAATGAATCTTTCCATTTAGAAAATATCTTTTCCCAAATATAATAAAATTTGGATTGGAATGCAAGTCTTTTAGTATTTATAAGAAAATAATTTAATATAAAACAATACTATCATGGGCGCAAAAAAAGACAGAGACTTGAAAGTTTTAGACCACAGAGCTAAGAAATTTAAACAAAAAGTTGCAGAAATGAAAAAATGTGGCATTTCACAGAAGAAAATTGATAAAATGGAAGAAAAGCAAGCAAGATATGAATTGTGGCTCGAAGAAGTAGAACAAACGGGTGATTATTAATTAGATACGAAACTACAAATGGAAGTCGGCAATCTTTGGTTGCCGATTTTTTTTCTCCATGAATTGATGTGCAAACCCTGCCTCTAAATCAGTACCAACCATATTGCTGAGATATCTTTCAAGTTCATCTTCAATGTACTGAAAAAATTCATCAATTGTTTGTGTAATCTCAGATTCTCTTTTTATTTTCCCATCCAAATATTGTGACCTAACAATTGTTGCTGCCCACGCTTTTTGGTCTTTATGTTTTTCATTATGATTTGTTTCAATGTGTTTGATGGCAATATCTAATACATATGCTAAATATGGAATTTCCTTTTTATTCTTAGTTAATTCCAATAAGGGAGCGTATTTTTGAATAAGTCCGTTTATTTCTTCAACACTTTTATTTGTTAAATCTATCATATGCGTTTTTTGAAATTTGACAAATCTGAACATTTCCTATAAATTCATCTAATTCTTTCGCATTTACATAACTCATCATATTACGTAAATAATGCTCGAAATTTTCAACCCAACCACTCAGGTGATATTCTACTCGTCTGATTCTTACAACGCCTTCAGAAGTCTTAAAACTGGTCTTTCCCATTGCTTTTTGCGCTTCCTTGGTACTCATACCTCTGAAATATTTCTTTATTGGATATCCTCTGTCAAAAAGTTTCTCTGCAAAATTTTTGCTTAATTTAAAACCGTAAAGATAGTTATCTGCAGCACTTTCGAATGCTTTATTGAATATTGAGCCAATCATGACATAATCAGCACCAAGTGCTAATGATTTTATCACATCGGAATAATCTTTCATTCCACCATCAGCAACGATTTCCGGGGGAACTATATCAACATCATCGCTTTCAAATTCATTTTTTATTTGTTTGATTTCATGAATTAGCGATGCCATTGGATAACCAATTCCAGACTGCTTCGTTGTAAGACAACCATTTCCATTCCCAATACCAATTCGAATATAATCAACGCAGTTATTTTGGCAATACCAGCGATATGTCTCAGGATTGGCAATATTGCCAACCATAATAATAATATCTGGTCTTAATCTTTTCATTTCCCGGCAATAGTCAACAATTTTTTGCATATGACCATTGGCGATATCAATTAAAATATGTGCATTTTTATGGAAATCTTTAAAATTGGTTTTGTAATATCTATCCAAATCTTCAAAACCCATACTTACAAACACGCCTTTATCACTTTTCGACCCACTCACAATTTCACGTGCCAAAAATTGGTCATATTTAATTGTACGTGGAAGCGTAACATGAATCCCATTTTCTAAAAAAGTGTTAAAATTATCAAGATTTACCACAGTGTCCATTGGTGCGGTAAATAATGGAAGTTTTTTTGGAAGTTTAATATCTTTGTATC
>ERZ795031.1565-NODE-1565-length-23633-cov-27.437654_pt1 | contig 23633 bp, 22 predicted proteins | sample MGYA00375123_ERZ795031 | MGnify/ENA primary metagenome ERZ795031 (study PRJEB30166, sample SAMN05720159) | activated sludge metagenome | isolation source: anaerobic digester from wastewater treatment plant | place: USA | collected 2015-04-21 ...
CGTTCTGCTGTTGCCGGGTAAACCTCAACCTGCAAGGCGTAATCGGTTGTCATGGTTTTATTCCTTCTCTATAAACGAGTGCGTAAATCAATTATAGTCTTTTCCCCGCTTGGGTTGTTTCTATTTCTCTTCCTGGTTTTCCGACCGGCGTCCGGCTTCAATTCCCTCCTGGCCAGGCTTCCCATCTTTAAGCGGTTTGACGCGTTTAACAAGCAAATAGGTCACTGCAGTGAGCCCAATCAAAAATAGCGCTGCAATCAGTGTATTCAGATCCCGTGTCAGAATGTAGGCCAGAATCAAAACTCCGGTTCCAACCAAAATAAAAATAAACTGGATCAGGACGATGATATACGTCTTCCATGACCGTTTGAGGGGAAAATTCTGCGGCAGCCGGCCCACCCAGTAACCCGAGTTAAACTGATGCTCCTGCCACTCTTTCAGTTTTTCAATTTCATCCTGCTCTGTCATGGGGTCCCTCTGCTTTTTTACAGCGGCATCACCACCCAGCGGCCATAAGCCACCAGCGCTGCAAATACAAACAGCACAATGCTGACAAAGATCTTGGGCTTTTCCCGGCTGCGCACGTGGCACAGGATGGACCCCAGCAGCATCGCGCTCATCCAAGCCGCCGCCGTTGGCGTCATCCAGCCGGCAGTGCCAATCACACCGGGCAGAATCAGCCCCAGCGCCCCGGCTGTGGTTCCGATGGCCGTTGCATACAACAGCGCCCGCCCCGGCCTCCCAAGCTTCAGCCGGGCCTCTCGCATTGTGGCTTGATCCTGCCTCAACCCGTGGCTGTAGGCTGTCGTCATCAGTTTGATGCTCAAAATGATTTGGATGATCCACAGGGCAGTGTTCATGGTTGCTCCCAAAAACATTTCATCAGGCAATATACGCCATATTGACACGATTATAGTGCACAATCGGCTTGCCAAAACGCTGCCCATTAATAACGGTCGTAAATCCGTTCCACCCGTGAATTGATCTGGCAGGTCACTTCATAGGTGATTGTCTTCAATTCGCGCGCCCACTCATCTACTGTAATTTCCTCGAGGCCGCTTTTTCCAATCAGCACAACCTCATCGCCAACCTTCGCAGTGGTCTCCGGTCCCAGATTAACCATGCTCTGATCCATGCAGATCCGCCCTACAATGGGATAAGAACGCCCATTGATCAGCACCCGCCCTCGGTTGGAAAACAGCCGGTTGAATCCATCGGCATACCCGGCCGGGATGGTGGCTATCCAGGTATCCTCTGGTGCAATCCACGTTCGCCCGTAGCCAATGCTGGTGCCAGCCGTCACCTTTTTAAGAAAGGAAATCCGGGTCAGGAAGCTCAGTCCTGGCTTCAACGGAATGGCGCGCGGGGTACCTTCATCCGGGTAGAATCCGTAAATCATAATCCCCGGGCGCACCATGTCCATCCATGCCGGGGCATGCCCCAGCACCGCACCGGAATTGGAACAGTGCGCCAGTTCAATCTTGTGCCCCACGGTTGTCTCTATTGCCCTCACCACGCCATTAAAGCGCTCAATCTGCGCCCGTGTCCAGGTCGGGTCAGCCGAATCGCTGACCGGCAGGTGGGTAAAGACCCCTTCCAGATGCAGGTGTGGGCATTCCCGTTCAATAAATGCTGCCAGTGCTGGCGCTTCAGCCACGGTCACGCCAATCCGCCCCATGCCGCTGTCCACTTTCAAATGCACATGCGTAGTCAGACCGTGGTTGGCGCAGATTTCTTCCAATGCCGCAATATTAGACTGCTCACCCACTGCCAGTGTCACCCGGCTGCGCACGGCTGCTTCCATCTCTTCTGGAAACGCCGGACTCAACTTGAGAATGGGCAGCCCAATCCCGGCCTCCCGCAATTGCATCCCTTCGGGCACGGTAGCCACGCCCAGCCAGTCCACCCCAATCTGTTCCGCCATGCGTGAGACCGCCACCGCTCCGTGCCCGTACGCATTGGCTTTGACGGCAATTAAGATCTTGCGTTCTGCTCCCACCGCCTTGCGGATACCTTCAATGTTAAAGCGAATATGGTTGAGATGAATGCGGGCATGGGTTTGATACAGCATAATTTATTCTCTGACGACAACTTTCTGCATATAGGGTGACGTGCTGGCAGCCAGCAGCGCGCCATAGTTTGGATAAAAGGCCACTTCGGCACCCAGTTCCACCAGGGTTTCGGCTTCTTCCACGTCCAGAATCAAGTGGTCGCTGCTGCCACCCAGGACAATAATGCCGGGGTCTTCCGGCGTGATGCCGTCAACCACCACATCTTGCCGGCCAATATTGCAGATGGCCCGCAGCCGGATGCCGCGGTCCACATATTCCGGCGAGCCGCCAAAGGCATCCTGTCCCCGGTTGCCAATCGGCACCGAGGGCTTGCGTTCTACTTCCACCACCTCGGCGTAAATTTTGAAAGTGTCCTGCCGGGTGCCGGGCAGCGGGCTGCGGTCAATCACATTCCGCCCCAGCACAATGGCTTCGCCAATCCGCAGGTGATTAATTTCTTTGGGCAACGTGCCATCCAGCAGCAGGGGCAGGTTGGCTGAATTGCCACCCGAGAGCAGGTTCAAATCCAGTCCACTGGCCTTTCGGCAGATCTCGCGAATTTCGATCAACCGTTGCATATTCTCCACACTTGGGATCACTCCCCCGTAGCAGGCCAGGTTGCAGCCCAACCCCGCCACTTCAATATTTGGCAGCTTGGCCGCTTCACAAACAACTTCGGCCGCGCGGTCAGGCCACACGCCTTCCCGCAAATCGCCCAGGTCAACCATGATGACCACATGATGCTTCACTTTTAAGAACTGCGCCGCTTCAGACAACAGTTCAATCGTCTCAACCGATGAGTTGAGCGAATAATCGGCGCACCGCACCACATCGGCTGCCCGGCTGGGCGCCGGAATGCGCAGCAGCATCAGCGGCACGCTCAACCCGGTATTGACCATGGACTGCAAATTGAGAATCCGCGAGTCGGCAATCATATCGGCGCCACCGGCAACCAGGGCAGTTACCACTGCCGGGTGGGCGCTGGTCACCTTCGTCACGCAGGCCGTCTGAATTCCGGCTTTGTGGCACAGTCCAACCACTGCCCGGGCGTTCTCCTCAATCCGGTGGGGATAAATCTCAAGTCTGGGGGTTCGAATATACATACTTACCTCTTTCCTGGTTTACCGATCAATCCATCGCATCAGGTATTGCTGTTTGCCCAGCGCTCAAATGTCAACCGCACATCTTCCGGATACGCCTGGGCCAGCGTGCCCAGCGCCGAAAACCGGTAATCGCGGTCCATCAAAATTCGTGCGTCCGGCGGCGGCAGCAGGTATTTGCCCGGCCCCGTGCAGATGCTGCGCAGAATCCCCTCGCCGCCCTCAATCCGGGTCAGCGCTCCGCCGGTGCCCACCACCCACTGCACCGCCGAAAGGTCTTTGCCTTTGACAATCTGCTTCTTGCCCATCGGTGTGTACAGGTCCGTCACCACGCCAGCGTGCCGCCGCGCCCCGGTATGCACCGCGCGCTCGCACAGCCAGTGGGTCAGCTCTTTTTCGCGTTCCGTTGCCGGGATGGCGCGCAGATCTTCCAGCCGGGCTTCCCAGGCCGGATCGCCTTCCATCTCGATAATATTATGGGCATTGATGAACACCCCCAGGTCGCCTTCCACGGTGCGCTTGGCATAAGGCTCTGGCTCAGTCAGTTTGGCCGTCCATTCCAGGCTGCCATCCGTTACACTGTGCACATCCGTGGTCGCGCCGCCCACGTCAAAAATCAGGCAGTCGCCCATCGCTTCGGCAAATAGTTCTGCCCCTCGCAGCACAGCCCCCGGCGTTGGCAGAATACCCCAGTGGGTCAGCTCGGCAAACCGTGCCATGCCCGGCGCGTGAATGATATGCTGGTTGAACACCTCGTGAATAATTTTCCGCAGCGGCGCAATATTCAGCACATCCACATCTGGAAATACATTTGGCGCAATCAACGCCTTAATGCCATGGTCTTCAAAAATCTTCCCTACCTGCTTGCGGATGGCCGCATTGCCCGCATAGACCACTGGCACGCCCAGCTGCAGTCCAGCCAGTTTCTCAGCATTCTGCAGCACAATATCTTTTTCGCCAAAATCCACTCCGCCAGCCAGCAGGATGATATTGGGGTTGATCTCCCGCAGTTCATCCAGATCAAAATCAGACAACGTCCCCGCCGTCACCATTTTGACGATTCCACCGGCGCCCAGAGCCGCCTCACGCGCAGCCCGTGCCGTCATCGAGTACGTTAGCCCATGCACCGTCATCCGCAGCCCGCCTGCGGCAGAGCTGTTCACAAACGTTTCCGGGCGGCTGCCCAGCTTGCCATGGCGGGCTTCCAGGTCAATGATTGCCTGCTCCACCCCAATGCCCACATCCCCTGCCGCCACGCTCGTCGGCGCAAACCCCTGGGCTCCATGCTCAAAACCACCTTCTGGCAGCCGCCGAAAGCCGTTGACTTTGGTAATGGTCGAGCCGACCTCAATGGTCAGCACATCCAGAATTTGTTGCGTCACGTTGTACCTTGATATCTTACGGATATTTTTCCCGCAGTGCAGATTGATCAACTTTCCAAAATCAGGCCCGGGGACACTCAACATCCCCGGGCCTTCTATGATTGTTACTTAACCAACCCGCGCGCCCGCAGGATCTTCACCATCGCATTCACCACATGAATGCCCTTGGTGCCGCGCCCGAAGGTCGCATCCAACCCGGTCTCCGCGGCCATCTCCCGGCTCACCTGCGTACCGCCGGCAATCAGGATGATGTTATCGCGGATGCCCTTCTCCACACACAGTTCATGCAGCTTGCGCATCTGTGTGCGGTGCACATCATTGTGGCTGATAATTGTTGAGATCAAAATCGCCTGGGCGCCGGTTTCAATCGCAGCATCCACCAGCTTGCCCAGCGGCACAGACGTGCCCAGGTAGTGATACTTCACACCGTATTTTTCAATCCCGCCGTGTTTGATATCCAGGATTTCGCGCAGGCCAACGCTGTGCTCATCTTCACCCACGGTTCCAGCCACCACGCGCAGCCCCACCTGCCGCACCGCTGCAACCAGCTCATCTTCCGGCAGGATGATCTCTTTTTCGGGCACCCGCAGCGTTGTGCGGTCAATGTCAAAGTCCACCTTGCCCTTCACCTCCAGGAAGCAGCCTTCCACCGGGTGCATCGGGGTGATGTTGACCACTTCTGGGTCCACCAGCCCCATCTTCTTGGCCATTTCCACGCCATAGACTGCCGCCACATCTTCAGGCAGTGGTACAAAGAATTGCAGCAGCACGGTGCCGTCACCCGCCCATTCCGCCTCGGGTTTGATGGCTGTGCCCGTGCGGTAAGGCTGAGTGCGTTCCAGCCGTTTGTTGCAGTTATCTTCGGGGTCCAGTTCGTCCACAAAGACAATTTTTTCCGGGTCGCACAGTGTACATCCGCCAATCGGATCGCAGGCATGCTCAACACCCGCCGGCACGTGATTATCGCCAAAGTGGCTGCAAACCGGGGCGTAGTAGTCGGGGTCGCGCGCCACAATGGTATTGGCGCCAATGCCACCCTTGCTGTCGCGGGCAATCCCATCGCCGTTGCGTTCCGGGTATTTGGCCGAGTCAACGAAGAAACCTTTCTCAACCGCCGCAAAGTAGCCGCCGATCTCGATGATTTCTTCTAGGAAGGCCACTGCCCGTTCTTTGATGTCTCGCACCATCTGGCCCAGCGGCCCTTCATGGTTCAGTGAGACCAATTCTTTGATGCCATCCAGTGCAGCCCAGGTCTGCTTCACTGTCTGTACGCCGCGAATGTTGTTATAGTGCCACGGCACGTTGCGGCCTTCATCCGGCGTGATGGTGCTCTGAATATCAGCGCTGGTCAGCATCGAGATCAGGGTATCCACCGTGTGCGTGCGGATGGCCTCTTCAATATCCGCCTCAATGTAGCGCGTGTTTTGCTGGGCGCGCATCTTGAAGGCTGAGAAGAAATCGCGCAGCGCTACCGCATAGGGCAGGTCGTACCACAGTTTGGGGGCGGGGGGGGCGTTCGGCGGTACCGTCGAGAGGCCCACCAGTTCCGGCGCCATGCCCGCAGCCACCGAGAAGGCGCAGTTGATGCCGTGCTGAACCATCAGTTCGGGCATCACCAGCCAGCCAGCTTTGGCCGTGGCATTGGCATTATGCGCCCCGTCAATCTGGAAGATGCAGGCATCCGCCATCACTTTCTTGGCCTCAGCAGCATCCACAAACGAGCGCATCATATTCACATTGCGGTACAGCACGTTGTACTGCGGGTCCTGGTGCGCGCCGTTGATGCCTTCTTCGGCAAACAGCACGGCCACTTCCGGCCCGGCCACGCCCGAAACGTAGCTGTGGAAGTTGATCGGGCGCCCCACTTCGTCTTCAATCATATCCAGGGCTTTGCGGGTCGCCCGGATCTGCTTGCGCGTGATCGGTACGCCGCCAATACCCTCCGGAGTGCCTTCCAGCAGCCCGTCAATATGGCTTTGCCCCATGGTGCGGATAACCATAATATGATCCGCACCGTGCCAGGCTGCCATGCGCATCCGTCGGATGTCATCCTCAAAATGCCCGGAGGCAATTTCAGTCGTCACCACACAGCTTGGCTGCGGGTCAATATGATCAAAGTATTTCGAGGCCGGCAGGCCAATGCTGCGCTTCAGTGGCTCAGACATATCCCGATAATGGAAGGGGCCCATATCCACGCCGCCAGCCGGCACCCGCCGCCAGGTCCAACCCTTGCGCCGGGGGTGATAATGCTCCAGATCTTGCAGGATCTGTTCAATATTAAGTTTCTTGTTCGGATCGAGTTGTTGAGTCGTCATAGCTTCATCCCTCTTTTAGAACAGACCCTTGAGGATTTCTTTATCCTCAATAATCGCGGCTGCCGCGGCGCGCACATCCTTACCCAGCTTTTGCGCCACTTTTAGAACCACATGCCCTGCACCCTTGCCCAGCAGACCGGCTTCATACACCCGGTCCACCACGCCGTGCGAGGTCACGCTGTCAATGCCCATGCGCAGCAGCACCGAGCGCTCAATCGAGGGCGAGGTGTGCGTCCGGGCCATGTCCACAATGGGTTCAACCACCTGGTCGCACAGTTCCCAGAAGCGCGCCTTCAATTCCGCGTCGCTCAGCTTATGAAGCTCAGCGCGACGCTTCTCAAATTTGGCCGTTCGTTCGTCGTTCATAGATACAACATCCTCCTGTCATCAAAAATCGGGGGAATTGATCAGGCTTCCAGTTGGGCAGCCTGCTGTTGAACCCAGGCTGCATCCTTCTTCACATCAGCAGCCAGGAAGCGAATATCATTTTCTGACCATTGTGCCACAGGCAGGGCGCGGGCCGCGTTCTTGAGGTAAGAAATGCGCAGCCGATCCATATCCTGCTCTTTGCCCCAAACCTGGTCCAGCCGCTCGGGGATGACGATGGATTTGCCCGGAACGTTTTCTCGCGGATCGCCGCGCCGCACTTCAATGCCGTTCTGCCGTGCAAACGAAAGCTGGCTGTTATGGTGTTTCCCGGCGCCGGTGTACTCAGTTTCCTGCACAACCACGATCTGGTCCGCATCCATCTGGCGGGCCAGCGTCACTGCCGCAGTCAGGCTGGTGTTGCCTGCCGGGCCGCGTTCAATCCCTTCCAGCTTGGTCAGCAGTTCGGTGATGTAAAAGACCTCGCCCTGGGTCACCAGGTGGTATTCGTCCATATACCGCAGGCTGCGCGCCGCATTGCGGGGCACGTCCACCCGGTCGGGCCAGGTGGCAAACGGCACGCCAAAACCAGTATGCCCGGTGGTGAATGACTTGCGGTTGAAATCATGATCCGAGGCCATATGCAGCCCGCTCAAATCTACCGAGCAGGCCACAATCCGGGTCTGGCTGCTGTTGGCAATCTGCAGACCGCGTGCAGTGCCCGTCAGGTTGCCGCCGCCCGCGTGGGTAATGACCACCGCATCGGGGTCTTTGCCGTAGCGTGAGCGCACCTGCTCCGCAATCTCCACCCCCAGCGTCTCCACCCCGCGAATGCCAAAGGGGGTGTACAGGCTGGCGTTGAAGAACCCGGTTTCTTCCAGCGTGCGCAGCAGCATGTAGAACAGCTCGGGTCCCACAGTCAATTTGATCACTTCCGCCCCATAGGCTTCGCAGGCGCGCCCTTTTTCGACAATCTCAGGCTGGCCCACACCCCGGCTGTCATACACTTCCTGAACAATGATGCACTTCAGCCCGCGCTGAGCCGCCTGTGAGGCTACCGCCGCACCGTAGTTGCCACTGGTTGCGGCAATCATCCCGGCATAACCCTTCAATGCCGCCTGATATGCACTGATGGAGGCGCGCCGCGCCTTGAAGCTCCCCGAGGCATTGGCGGCTTCGTCTTTCAATAAAATCCTTGCGCCTTTGCCCGGCGGAGAAATCCGTCGCACAGCTTCCGTCAATCGGCGCAGCTCATACAGCGGCGTATTGCCAACCTTGGTCTCGCTCTGGATGCGCACAATGTCTTCCAGGCTGAAACCGGTTTCCCGCATCATCCGGTCATAATCAAAGGCGATCGGGCTCTGGATGAATTCTTCGTAGTCAATCCCCAGTGAGGCCTTCATAATCTCGTTTTTACGAGCCATCACCGCAGCATAAGAGGTATCACGCCCGCTCATGATTCCATCTCCGTGCCAATGGTCAGCAGTTCGGGCACGGTCTCGCCAAAACTGTGACTGTAACTGGGGTTGACGGTCTTCAACAGCCCCGTAAATTCTCGTCCAATAATCGTGCGAATCTGGGCTTCTTTTCCCAATTCAGCCTCGGCAGTTAAAAATCCCGAGACCCGCAGCACGTAGGGAGTCTTCTTGGTATCTTCCGGCAGGTTGGTGGCACGCTCTTCAGGCGTCAGGATCACCTGCTCTATTTCGACCCAGGTACCTTTAGCAATCTTGCTCATTATTCACCTCGCTTGGCCGGAGGCTTGCCCTGCAAATACCCATCCCGAAAACCCTGATATGCTTTCGGGATGGGCGGACGTGCAGGCAGACTGTTCCCCGGGTTTGATTTGGAACTAGACGTGTCGGGTGTAGGCGCTCTCACCCATCAACGCCGCCGGGACGGGCAGGTCAATCATCCGCTTGAGCCCGGGAGTGGCCGCAAAGACATGCGGAATCATGTTGACGGCAATGCCCATGGTGGCTTTACCGCCCGCAATTTCGGGTTTGATCGCCATATGAATTTCCGGCAGACCGTAAATATTGATGTAATCGCCAGTGTCCTGGTTTTCCAACTGGGGATGGATTTGCTGGGGATGGATCAGCCGGATGACTTCCTTATCGCCGCAGTAGCCCACGCCAATATGCGCGCAGCCGGCCACCATGCCGGGTTCCACCACCACATGCGGTGTCTCACGGCGCACCTTGCTGATGATCGGCTCGCGAGACTGCTCAATCCGATCCACACCCAGGCCCAGCGCATCGCTGATCATATGGATGGACTCGGGGAAGCCCACATGCCCCACAATCGAGCCATCAGCCACACCTGCCCGGAAGGCTTCCGGGGTGGTGCCCACGCCCTGCGTCCGCATAACGGTTGGGCCGTAGGGGCTCAGGTCGTTAATCCGCGAGGCCTCAATCCGTTCCACACGATGGTTGCCGCCGCTCAGCAGCACAACCAGCAGGTCCAGCACAAAACCGGGGTTCACACCCGTTCCCAGTACGCTGACGCCGTGCTTCTTGGCAAGTTGATCCAGTTCAGCCGCCAGGGCTGGGCTTTGCGCATACGGATCGGCCATTTCTTCAGCAATCGAAATGCAGTTGATGCCAGCAGTAATCACTTTTCGCAGATCACCCATCTGCTCGCTGACCCAGGAAGTCGTTGCCAGTACGGCAACATCCACAGCTTCTTTCTTCAGCACATCGGCTGGCTTGTCGGTGATGATGACGCCGAGCTTTTTCCCAATGCCCAGCACATCGCCCAGGTCTTTACCCACATAATCGGGGCGGCTGTCAATGACGGCAACAACCTTAATGCCAGACTTCTCGAGCATCAGGCGCACCATTCCGCTGCCCATTGCACCGAGGCCCCACTGAAGAACACGAATTGGCTCCATATACTTTTCCTTTCAAATCAGAACTTTGGGTGGTTGAACTGGCAAAACCGCGCATTTGCCCAATTTTGCACCCTTATCTTATCACGGACTCCCGCAATTGGTATGGACGTGTGGAGGTTCGTCTATATAAAAGGGAAGAGAATCACACCCAAAATGGGTCTGATTCTCTGTAATACAGGCTGAAATGGGTCTGCCGGAACTGTGGCTACTGACCTGTGCTGCCAATAGTATGCAGCAGCGCCAGATTTGGCGTGCGGAATTCGCCTACCGGGAATCCCGTAATCACCACCACCTGCTGCCCCGGTTTAATGTCGGTTTGAGTCAGGATGGTTTGCTCAACGATCTTGAGCATCTCTTCCACCGTAAAGGCAAACGGCACCTGGATAGGCATTACATTCCAGTAAATATTCATTCGCTGGCAGGTGCGGTCGTGCGGCGTGAAAGCCAGTACCGGCACCCCCGGCCGCGCCTTAGACATCAATAAGGCCGTCTTGCCACTCTGCGTGAAGACCGCAATCGCTGCCACATTTCGATCGTGCGCCAGTTCGCGCGCCGCCCGGGTCATTGAGACCGCGTCGTCCAGCGTCACCGCCTCGGTAGAGGTATCACAGTGTCCCCACTGCTCAAAATTTGCTTCGGCTTCTTCCACAATCGTCGCCATCATTTGCACGCTTTCCAGCGGGTAGCTGCCGCTCGCCGTCTCGCCCGAAAGCATCACCGCATCGGTGCCGTCAAAAATGGCATTCGCCACATCCGATGCCTCCGCGCGCGTGGGGCGGGGGTTGTGGATCATCGAATCCAGCATCTGCGTGGCAGTAATCACCATTTTGGCGTGCCGGTTGGCCATACGAATAATTTCTTTTTGGATAATCGGCACAGCCGCCGGCGAAGTTTCCACCCCCAGGTCCCCGCGCGCCACCATCACCCCATCTGCTGCGTGCACAATATCGTGCAGATTTTCAATTGCCTCGGGCAGTTCCAGCTTGGCAATTATCGGCGTATCATCCTGCTTGGGCGCCATCTGCCGGATGGCCTTGCGCACGGTTTCCACATCTGCCGCAGTGCGCACAAACGAAATCGCCACCATATCCACACCTTGCTGCAGCCCAAACCCCAGGTCTTCCCGGTCCTTTTCGGTAAAGCCCGGAATATCCAGGTGAGTCCCCGGCAGGTTAACGCCCTTGTGTGAGCTGAGCAATCCTCCCAGCGTCACCGTCGCCTCAACCGAGTCACCGTTCACGCCAGTCACCTGCATTTCCAGGTGCCCGTCATCCAGCAAAATTCGGTTTCCGGGCTGCACTGAATGCGCCAGATTGGGCACATCCATCGGGATCACCGTGACACCGGGTTTAGCTTTCGCCTCGGTTTCCACCGGCGTCAATGCCACCCGCTGCCCGGCAGAGAGTTGAATCCCGCCTTCGGGCAGGGTTCCTACCCGCAGTTTGGGCCCTTGCAAATCCTGCAGAATTGCCACATGCCGCCCCAGCTCGGTTGAAAGCCGCCGCAGCAGCGCAATCCTTTCAGCATGGTCTGCATGCGTCCCATGTGAAAAATTCAAACGGGCCACATCCAGCCCGGCCAAAATCAACGCTCGAATAGTCGCTTCATCCTTGCTGCTGGGGCCCAGCGTGGCAACAATCCTGGCTCTGCGTGTCATGGCATTCTCCTGCAATCAATCTTAGTTCTATTAAATCACATTTTTCCTCAAATTTGCTGATGGAACTGTGACGTTTTACCGACCAGTTTTGACAACGTGTTAAAATACAACCGATATTGATTAAGGAGACCAGTCCGCTCAAATAGTGGATACCCCGTGATGTTGCCAAAAATGCTCAAGCTTAAACCTCTTTCTCTTTACTTCACCTATCTATTCATGTGTTCAATCGGGACCATTGTGTTAACGCTAAGCGCTCCCTCTGACCTTGAGAATCAATGGCTGTGGGGCTATTCGCTGAACCGCTGGCTGATGATCTTTGCCATGATCGCCGTTGGTCTGTTGGCCGGGGCAGCTTTATATGGCATCTCTCGGGGCGGTCGTTTTTCTCAGCAATTGGAAAAACTTTTTCAGTTTTCGCCAGTCGTTTCAACGCTATTTTTTGCGCTGCTGCTGGCCCTGGCCTTTTTGTTGTTACTGACGTTCACCACCCTGCTGCCCAACCGCTTTTTCTTTGCTCGACTGCGCCCGCTGCTCATTTTAGCCCTGCTGGTGGCGCTTGGAATCGCAGGGTATGATCTCTGCGTTCTACGTCATCGCCCCTGGGCAGTTCTGACAGGTCTCGCCCGCTCAGGAATTAAACGGATTCAACAGGCTGCCGCTGATACCCCGCGCTTGTTCTACCTGGCGATGTCTGGTTACCGCTTTTTAATTCTGCCGCTGGCCCTGGCCCTGCCGTTATTGTTTGGGGTGGCTCTTAAATATGAAAACCCCGCCGGTTATGCTGGCTTGTATACCTTGATGTCAGATGAATTGGTGTCAGCCGGTTTTAGACTGCCGCAAACCGTCCCTTATTATGGCCCTGGAGGGATGCCCTTTGCCTATCCCCCGGTTGGCTTTTACCTGATGGGGCTGGTCACCTCTCTATTCAACATCTCCGATTTTAGCTACCTGCGGTTTGCCCCGCCTTTGTTTTCATGGCTGGCTCTCATACCGCTGGCGCTGCTCACGTTTGAGCTTACCCGCTCCCGCGGCGCTGCTGTCATTGCGGCCTTGGTTGTGGCTGCTTCACAGCGAATATTCTATATTCATGGCACTTCCGGGGGCATGGTGCGCGCACTGGCTTTTCTCTTTGCACTCTGGGGTGTGTATTTCTATCTGCGGTCAGCGCAGTTTTCCCGTCGGAGGCCCGCACTGTTTGCCGGCATAATGTTTGCGCTGACTGTCCTAACCCATTTAGGCTATGCGGAATTTGCTTTCTTGTTTGTCGTGGCTTACACACTCACGCATCTTAACCGCAAGCCAACCTATTCAACCGCCTTGATCACATCTCTGGTTGTGCTGGCCCTGGTGGCTCCCTGGGTAACGGTAATGGTTCAACAGCACGGTTGGCAGATTTTTTCAGGTGCTTTTCAATCTCACGGGAATAACTATTTCCTATCCATCTTCCAGGATCCAGCCCGCCTGCTGCCCTGGTTCGAAAGCTCATTGCACGCTATTTATAAACTGCAATTTGTCTGGGGCTTGATTGTATTGGCGTTGATTTTTGCTGCTATAAATCGGGCCAGCCTCCTGCCCGTCTGGTTTGGTTTGATCCTGCTGTTGATGTCCGAGGGCGATCGCTATCTGATCACTTCCGGCGCGGTTCTAATCGGTATGCTGTCCAGCGCTCTGGCTGAACGCATCAAATGTTTCATCCCATCCGGCGCTTTATCCTGGCGGCCGCTCATCTTCCTGGCTGTTGTAGCCGGGCTGTTTTATCAACTTGGTTGGCGAACCATCCCTGTTGAAAATCCCTCGTACATCAAAGCTGAAACGTTGGATCTGGCTGAATATGTCAAAACCCAGACCAACCCGGATGATGTTTTCTTAATTGTGGCCGAGGCCGAAGAGGCTGAATGGTTCCCCTATTTGCTGCAGCGCACACCTGCCGCAGCCAGTTGGGGAGCAGAATGGTCGGGCAACTATGCCCAACAATTGGAACAGGTCTCAAAAATTGCCGAATGTCAAAAAACAGATTCCTTTGCCTGCCTGACCGAATCCTTACAGGGCTTATCCGCCCCTCCGGATTTATTGATCACGCATTTAAACACGCCGATCATTAACCAGAATCTGTCTGATGCCCCAGCCTGGTCTGTTGTATATCAGAATGAACGTTACATCCTTTGGCGACATGCGGATTGATAAAAAAACGCAGACCCATTCATGCTGAGCCTGCGTTCAATCAGCTATATATTCTGGGTTTACACGTAATTCAAATCTTTTGCCTGCCGGGTCAGCTCGTCCCGGAAGTCTGGATGCGCAATGGAAATCAACGCCTGTGTCCGCTGCCGGATGGATTTGCCGTACAGGTCCACCATACCGTACTCAGTAGCCACATAATGCACATGGTTGCGCCCGGTGGTGATCCCGGCGCCCGGCTTCAACATCGGCGTAATCCGGCTGACAACGGTGCCATCCCGCAGGGTGGTCGTAGCCGGCAGCGCAATGATCGGCAAGCCGCCTTCCGACAGCGATGCACCGTAAATAAAATCGTTCTGCCCGCCCACGCCGGAGTAGAAGCGTGTGCCAATGCTGTCGGCGCAGACCTGCCCGGTGAAATCCACCTCGATGGCCGAATTAATCGCCACCATGTTGCGGTTCTGAGAGATGATAAACGGGTTGTTCACATGCTCGGTGCGCTGAATTTCAACCAGCGGGTTGTTATCGGCCCACTGGTACAACCGCCGCGTACCCAGCAGGAACCCGGCTGTAATCTTGCCCGTGTGCAGGGTCTTGCGTGCCCCGGTGAGAACCCCGGCTTCAACCAGATCAATCACGCCATCTGAGAACAGCTCAGAGTGCACCCCCAGGTCTTTCTTATGGAACAGGTACTTTAGCACCGCATCCGGGATTGCTCCAATGCCCAACTGCATGGTGGCGCCATCCGGAATCCGCTCGGCAATGTACCCCGCAATTTTTTGCACCAGCGCCTGATCACCTTCTTCGCCCATTGCCAGCTCTGAAAGAGGCTCATCCACCTCGACAATCGCATCGATTTTAGAGATGTGCATCCGCGTATCGCCAATCAGCCGCGGCATCTGCCGGTTCACCTGGGCAATCCGGAGCTTGGCTGCCTCGGCGGCGGTAATGGAGAGGCCCGCCTCCACGCCCAGCGTGCAGTAACCATCTTCGTCTGGGGTTGAAACATGGATCAAAGCCACATCTACGGGCAAAATCCCCCGTTTGAACAGCAGCGGCAGCTCCGAAAGCAGCACCGGCGTAAAGTCTGCCCGCCCCTCCCAGATGGCCTTGCGGACGTTGTGACTGATGAACAGCGAATTGACCCGCAGGTGCCCTTCCATCGCCGGGGTCACATAATCCCCGTTAGCCACTGTCAGCGCCTGGCAGATTTCCACATCATGCAGTTCTGGAGCATATTCGACCAATGCGCCCAGCAGCGCGTGTGGCACCGAGCAGTTACCGGTCATAAAGACCCGCTGCCCCGATTTTATCAGCCGCACGGCATCTGCCGCGCTCATCTTATGCGATTGGTAGTGTTGAGTCCAGTCCATTTCTTTTTTCTCCAGGCGTTGATTTTTCAACAACACCTGGAACGGGGCTTCCATTCCAGGTGTTGTTTGAGGTTAAAGTCTATGCGTAACGAAATTAGGCTTTGCCGAACAGCGTGACCAGAACAGCCTTCTGGGCGTGCAGCCGGTTGTGGGCCTGCGGGAAGAGCATCGAGTGCGGGCCATCGGCCACTTCGTCGGTGATCTCATGGTTGCGGTGCGCCGGCAGGCAGTGCAGCACAATCACGTCTTTGTCAGCTTCGCTGACCAGTTTTTCATTCACCTGGTAGGGCGGGAAGACCAGTTCGCGCTTCTTGCCTTCAGCTTCCTGGCCCATGCTGGTCCAGGTGTCGGTGTAGATCACGTGCGCGCCGCGCACGGCTTCATGCGGATCGCGCAGGAAGGTCAGTTTGCTGCCGCTGGTGGCGGCAAAACCGCGCGCAATTTCAACGGCCGCGGGCAGAATATCGTAATCTTCGGGGTTGGCAATGATGAAGTTGGCGCCCAGTTTTGCGCAAATATGCATCAGTGAAATAGCCACATTGTTGCCGTCGCCTACATAGGTCACATTCAGACCCTTCAGGCTGCCAAATTTTTCAATAATGGTCAGCGCATCGGCCATACCCTGGCAGGGATGATTGTAATCGCTCAGGCCATTGATGACCGGAATGCTGGCCCACTTTGCCAGTTCCAGCACATGATCGTGCGCAAAAACGCGCGCCATCAGGGCATCCACATAGCCCGAAAGCACACGCGCCACATCCGCAATCGATTCACGCTGGCCCAGGCCGATTTCATTCGGCGAGAGGTACAGTGCATCGCCGCCAAGCTGGCGCATCGCCATGTCAAAGCTCACGCGGGTGCGCAGGCTGGGTTTCTGGAAGATCATGCCCAGCACTTTGCCTTGCAGCAGGGGGGCATTGCCACCGGAGCGCAGCTCCTTCTTCAGGCGCACAGCCAGGTCGAGCATGGCCTGCAGCTCAGCCGGGGTATAATCCGAAATGGCCAAAAAGTCTTTTCTCATTTGATACTCCTCACTGAAATACAAAAAGTTGGACACCGGCAAAAGTATATCACACCCATTCCAAATGGCTAGTGACCTAAATAAGCCCTTACCATGAAGAATGTCGCTGCGTGCCGTCTATTTTGAGCCCCAGCCGCCCCACCACAGCCCGCCCTCTGCCTTGGGTTTGAGAATCACAGACCGTACGCTATTTTTTCGCCTTTTTGATGGCGTCTGCCACCATCAGGTCAATCACGTTGAAGGCCAGCGGCCCCAGAAAATTATTCAAGTGATAGAACAAATGGGTGTCAAATCCGGGAACAATGATGTACTGCCCGCGCCCGGCCGCTCTCAGGGTAATTTCTGCCACCTTATCGGCTGAAAGTACCTGGGCAGCCTTTGAAAATTCCCGCGTCACGGCGGGTTTCAGCGGCGTTTCCCAGGCCAGTTGCGGCGTGTCGGTGTCCGGTGGAAAAACGATTGACACCTTCAACCCGCGCGGTTTGACCTCTGCTCGCAGCGCGTCGGTGAACCCCCGCACCGCAAACTTCGATCCGCTGTAAGCCGTGTAGCCATACGTGCCCACAAACCCCGCAGCCGAGGAAATATTGATGATCTGCCCCGCACCGCGCGCCAGCATCCCTTTGATGAACGCCCGTGTGACATGCACCGTCCCCAGGTAATTGACTTCCATCAGGCGGCGGAAGGTATCCAGGTCGGTGTCTTGAAATTCTGCTGGGTGCGTAATCCCCGCTGAATTGATCAGCAGGTCGGGTGTACCAACCGTCTGTTCAAACTCGTGCAGGCGCTCGGTAATTGCTTCTGCCTCCGCCACATTGCCCGCCAGTATCCCAACGGTTTGACCAGGGTCAGCACGGACTACCTCAACCTCAGCCTTGGCAGATTCCAGTTGATCCAGCCGCCGCGCCAGCAGGTGTACCTGCGCCCCGGCGGCAGCCAGCTTTTTAGCCAGCGCCAGCCCAATCCCGCTGGAGCCCCCCGTAATAAGCGTAAGTTTCCCGGCCCAGACAGACTTTTTCATCACCTAATGGGCATGACCGCAGGAACCGCACGAGCCTCCGCTGCATCCCCCGCAGCCCCCGCCCCCGCCGCTGACCACCTGTCCATCGCTGTGTGCACAGCACAGCGATAGCGCCCGCCGCGTATGCTGGCTTTGGCAGCCCTTGCAGGCAATTGGCGCATCGGCATCTTTCATCGAGCGCATCGCATCAAATTTGCGCCCACAATCTTCGCATACATACTCATAAATTGGCATAGGTACCTCGCAGATAATCTCTCGCTTGCGATTCTAATGCTTTGAGTTTGGCCTGTCAAATCTCAATGGGTTTGTTCAACCCGCAAACCGCAGCCCATACACTGCAATGCCAAACGCAATCGCCACATTCAACGTCCGCTTGAAGCCCTGCATTGGGATCCACAATGTGCGCTCACACAGCGCCAGAATCGCCGGGTCCACTCCGCTCACCTCGCCGCCAGCCACCAGCAGTATCGGCTCATCAGAGATAACCGACCGGACCTCTGGCAGTGCCAACGCATGGGGTCCCACCTCCAGCGCCCACAGCCGCAGCCCGCGGGCCTTGCCAGCCAGCGCCGCATCCAGCGCATTCGGATGCCACGTCCACGGCACCGCATATTCTGCCCCCAGCGCCGTCTTGCCCACGCGCGGATTCTCCGGGGTGGGGGTTACCCCGCAAAGATGCAAATGGCTCACTCCGGCGCCATCTGCCGTGCGGAACATCGCCCCCACATTGAACGTACTGCGGACGTTATCCAGCAGGGCCTCCACCGGGGGGCCGCTGGCTTCCAGGCTGCGCGGGTTGTCGTCCGGCTCCAGCAGTGGCAGCGGTGCAATTTCGGTCGGCGCACCACAGCGCGGGCAGGGGTGCCCCGGGCGCGCTGGCCCCGCCGCCTGCGGGTAGCGGAAGCGGCAGGCCGGGTCGCTGCACTGGCGGATGATCGTCTCGGGCGTCATGGGTAAATCAATTGCGTCGGGCGGCCTGAACCGCGGCAAACAATCGCGGGGTTTGCTCGGTCAGCACCCGCACTTCCGTGCGCCAGCGGAAAACCTCGCCCGCCCCGCCGTATTCAAACGACACGACTTTCGGTTGTGGCCAGTGCCCGGCCGCGATATGGGCCATCACCCAGTCAAACACTTCCCAGTCTTCGGCCAGCAACTCCAGGTGATCAATGCGTTCACCATTGTGCCAGCCAACCCCGGTGACATGCAGCTCTCCCAGCCGGTTCACTGGCAGCGCATTGATGTAATCATAGACATCAATCCCCAGCGCCGCAGAGGTGATGCGGGCATGGGCGGTATCCAGCAGGAACTTACAGCCGCTTTCGCCCACCACGCGCTGAATCGTCGCTGGTTCAATGGCCACCCGCATATGACGATTTTGAACGTAAAACGGCATGTTCTCCACAACCACGTTTTCGGCCCCAAACCGGGCCACCAGATCTTGCAGGTCTGCAACCATCCCCTGAATGGCCGCCTCAACCTGGGCCGGGTCATCCGGCTCAAGCCCGGCGGGCGCCATCAGGTGCGTATTGACCAGCGGCGAGGCCGTACGCGCCCGCAGCCCGGCAATCATCTGCCAGTCAACTGCCGCCTGGCTGCCATTTCCAGCCGCCAGGGTGTAATGAACATAAGGCTTGCGTATCAACCCGTTCTGAGGCACAAAATCGGGCCAGTCGGGGAACTTGAACAGGTCAAAATCAATTTGCCCGGCCTCCAGTAGATCGGCCGCAGCGTGCGAATAATTGACAGCAAATTTCATGTGGATCCAGCTTCTTCTATTTTCGTTGGTGCAGATGAAACCAGGGTAGTAATAATCTCAGGCCTCAGCCAGGATCAACCGTACCCGGACGATGCGCGCGCCAAAGGGGTCCAGGCCCAGTGCCGCCAGCAGTTCATCAGGTCTGCCGGTGGCGCCATCGCGCACCGACAGGCGGGCGCTCAGCCGCAGCGGCTCGCCTGGAACAACAGCCAGGTCTTCCACCAGTGGGCGCAGATCATAATTCTTGCCGCGCCGCTCACGAATTAACGCCTCGGCGCCCAGCAGAGCAGCCGTGCGGCGCTCCAGTTCGTCAACCGGAAAGGGGTCCAGCAGGGTGATATCGTAATCAGCGCTGCCAGCCAGCTTTTGAAGTGCCGGCGCCGCCGGATCAATCTCTTCCAGTTTGAGCAGTTCAATCCCGGTGGGCAGAGCCGGCTGCAACGCTTTGAGCGTGCTTTCCAGGGTGCAGGTGTCATCTTCCAGCCAGACATCCACAATCTCACAGCGGCTGAGCAGTCCCAGCGGCAGGGGACAGGCTTGCTGAATGCGGGGCTGGGGGTGAAACCCCTGTGAGTAGTACAGCGGCAGCCCGGCGCGCCGCAGCGCGCGCTCCCAAACCTTTTGCATATCCAGGTTGCTGGTGTAGCGCAGTCCTTCAGTCTTGGCGTAATGGATTCGAATTCTTTTCATGGCAGCCTCAGGCTTTGGCGGGATCGCCGCCCGGACAGAACCAGGCGGATTTGGGCAGTTGGCGGCGCATGGCGGCAAATTGCGGCAAGATGCCGCAGGCGTAGCACTGCTCCCGGCAGTCGCCGGTCAGCCGCCCTTCCAGGCTGGCGTGATATTCATCCAGCAGGTAAGCCTTGCTGACCCCCGGGCTGATGTGGTCCCAGGCAAACACCTCATCTTCCGCGCGGTCACGATGCGTATAGTCAGCCGGGTTCAACCCGCTTTCTTCAAAGGCGGTTTGCCACGCCTCAAAATTGAACTGGTCTTGCCAGGCGTCAAACTTGGCGCCGTGCTGCCACGCCCGCCAGATCACCTCTCCCAGCCGGCGGTCGCCCCGGCTCAACCAGGCTTCCAGCAGCGTCTCGCGGGGGTCGGTCCAGTTCATCTTGAGCCCTGGACTGCGCAGCGCTCGCCGCAGCAGTTGGATTTTGGCTTCAATCATCTCCGGCGCGTCGCAGGCCACCCACTGGAAGGGGGTATGCGGCTTGGGCACAAATGTACTCACCCCGACATGCAGGCTGGCCCGCCGCCCGATTGCCTTTCGCCCCACGGCCATCACTTCCAGGCACAGGTCGGCAATCGCCTGCACATCTTCCAGTGTCTCTGATGGATGCCCGATCATGAAATACAGCTTCAGCGTGGGCCAGCCGCGCCCGTAAAGTTCAGCGGCGGTTTCCAGGAGCTGCTGGTCCTGAATGGGTTTATTAATAGTATTACGCATCCGGTCCGTTGCCGCCTCTGGCGCCAGCGTAAAGCTGCCCTGGCGTCCGCCGCGCAGCCGCTCCATCAATTCAACCGAGAAAGACTCAATCCGCAGCGATGGCAGTGAAACCGTCAAATGCGGCCCCGTGACCTTTTCACGGACCTGTTCCACCAGTTCCACGATCCGGGAGTAATCAGATGAGGAGAGCGAGAGCAGGGCGATCTCCTCAAATCCCGTCTGTTTGACGGCCGTTTGAATGGTCTGCACCACCTCTGCCACACTGCGCTCCCGCACGGGGCGGTTCACCATGCCCGCATGGCAGAAACGGCAGCCGCGCGTACACCCGCGCATAATCTCCACCGAAACGCGGTTATGCACGACATCAATGGAAGGCACAATAAACCGGGTCGGCGCCGGCGGCAGCTGCCCCACCACGCGTTTAAGCACCTGCCGGGGCACACTCGCTTCAATAGGCTCAACTCCCGCCAACGTGCCATCTGCGCAGTAGCGCGGCGCATACAGCGCCGGCACATACACCCCCGGAATCTGCGCCAGAGCCCGCAGCAGGGCGGCCCGATCTGCGCCGCTTTTAGCCCAGGCCTGTTGTACATTTACAATGTCGTGAAAAACCTCTTCGCCATCCCCGATGGCAAAGGCGTCAATATAATCCGCCATCGGTTCCGGGTTGTAGCAGGCATGTCCACCGGCAATCACCAGCGGATGCTGCGCCGTGCGCTCTTTACTCAACAGCGGAATCCCGGCCAGGTCGAGCAGATTGAGTGTATTGGTATAGAGCGTTTCGTACGGCAGGGTAATGCCCAGAATGTCAAAATCCGCAATCGCATGGTGCGTTTCAAGTGAATAGAGCGGCACCCCGGCGCTGCGCAGGGCCGCTTCCATGTCCAGCCACGGCAGGTACACCCGCTCAGCCAACACATCGGGCCGGTCATTCAGGGCTTCATAAAAAATAGCCAGCCCCAGGTTGGGCAGTCCCAGGTCATAAATATCGGGAAAGGCCAGCGCCACACGGGTCTGAACCGCCTGCCAGTCTTTGACCACCTGATTGTATTCCCCGCCAGTGTAACGCCCAGGTTTGGTGACGGTTGGCAGAATCCTTTCCAGCTTTTCTTGTATAATTTCAGCAGATTCCGAAAGTCTTTTAGTCATTGATCCTCACAAATATCTGGCAATTGTACCCGATTTTGGAGTCTATCGGTTACAATTAGACTATCCCCTGAGGAGTGATCCCCCAATGTCAAAAATTGCCATTATTACCGATACTGATTCCAGTCTCTCGGCCGATGTTGCCCACTCATATAATATTCAATTGGTGCCAATTGGCATCAATTTTGGCGATGAGTCCTTTACCACCGGCGTGGATATTGACGATGCCCGCCTGTTTGAGCGCGTCAACCGCACCGGCAAACTGCCCACTACGGCCGCGCCTTCTCCCGAACAATTCTTGCGCGCTTATCAGCAGGCTTTTGAGGGTGGCGCCGATGCGATTATCTGCTACTGCATCAGCGCCAAAATGAGCGCCACGTACGGTGCGGCAGTTCTGGCCCGCGAGATGCTCCCAGACCGCGAAATTGAAGTAATTGACACCAACAGCGTTTCGCTGGGGCAGGGCTTTATGGCGCTTGCCGCTGCAGATGTGATTCACTCTGGCGGCTCAATGACTCAGGCTTTGGAAGTCAGCCAATCCATTGGCCAGCGCGCTTTATTGTTTGGCGCTTTATCCACGCTCAAATTCCTTGTTTTAGGGGGCCGCCTGACCAAATTCCAGGCCAACATGGCCGGACTGCTGGATATTCGCCCGGTGCTGACGCTTAACGATGGCCGCTTGGAAATGCTGGAGCGCACGCGCACCCATAAAAAAGCCCTGGCTCGGATGATCGAATTGATGAGCAACGCCCTCAATGGCCGCCCACTGGAAAAACTGGGCATTGTGCATACCGACTGCCTGGACGAGGCGCAGGACTTCGCCGAGCAGGTGCGCACTGCGCTCCCCTGCCCGGCCGAAATCATGATCTCTGAATTTACCCCGGGCCTGTCGGTTCATACCGGCCCCGGAATGTTGGGCCTGCTGGGCGTTCCCGCGCGCTAAAGCGTGCCTTTGTACATCCCGCCATCCACGGTCAGCATCACACCCGTGATATAGCTGGCGGCTGGCGACAGCAGAAATACAGCCGCGCGCCCAAATTCTTCAGGCTGCCCCATGCGCCCCAGCGGGCTGTCAGCCGCCTGCCGGGCGGTCTCTTCAGCAATGCTGCGCCCGCTGCTCTGCGCCCGCGCCGACATCAGGTTCACCACGCGCTCTGTCTCGGTCCATCCCGGCAGAATAGAGTTGAAGCGGATGCCCTGCCCACCCAGTTCCAGCGCCAGACTTTTGGTCAGTCCCACGGTTGCTGCCCGAATACTGTTGGACAGCACCAGGTTGGGAATTGGTTGTTTAACCGAATAAGACGTAATCGTCAGCACGCTGGCGCAGTCTGATTGCTTCAACAGCGGCAGCGCCGCCCGGATCAAGCGCACCTGGCTCAAAAAAGAAAGCTCCACCGCCTTTTGCCAGACTTCATCATCAAAGCTTTCAAAAGTGCCTGCCGGTGGTCCGCCGGCATTGGCTACCAGCAGATCCAGCCCGCCCCAGGCTGCCTTGATTTCCTCCATCAACCGCGGCGGGGTAGCCGGGTCCACCACATCCCCTGCCAGGGCCAGCGTCTCGGCGCCGGTTTCTGCGGTGATCTGCGCCGCAGCTTTCTCCAGCGCCTCTGCGTTGCGCCCATTGATGGCGACCCGCGCGCCCTCCTGCGCCAGCAGGCGGGCGGTGGCAAAACCCAGTCCTCGGCTTGCGCCGGTGACCAGGGCAATCTTGTTTTTCAATCCCAGATCCATAATACCTCCTTATTCCTTACCATGTTTCTATCGTATGTTTTAAGATCTCTGCCTCGGGCCAGTGCCGGGCCGTATAATCCACCACCTGCTGCAGCACCTGTTGATTGTGCACCTTATCGGTGCTGACGATTGCACAGGCCAGGATCGTTTCCTGCCATTCATCCTGCAGCCCCACCTCTGCCGTAGAGAGATT